>Ga0255377_1051_pt1 | contig 23855 bp, 26 predicted proteins | sample ANMaggSeSYBR01G9_FD_182099 | JGI IMG/M metagenome (GOLD analysis project Ga0255377, IMG submission 182099) | Sediment cell enrichment communities from methane seep in Santa Monica Basin, California, United Staets - ANME aggregate JGI... | ecosystem: Environmental > Aquatic > Marine > Cold seeps >... | reverse complement strand
AAATGTTATTTCAATTGTTTCCATCTTGTACACCTCTTTATTCATTCTGTTTCATCTGCAATTTTAGTCATGCCTCCGATTTCTAATCGAAGGTTGGGCAGTATCCAGGCGGCTACTGTCGCCGGGATGGCACCCATGACTATTTTCAAAAAATGGTGACGTATGGCTCAGTAGCCATACATCATTCCGTAGCCCATTCCACCACGGTAGGATTGGGTGTTTGCAGGCCCATATGCTTGCTGGGTTGCTGCATTAAAATCATCCACTACTTCACCTGTGAAAGCCTCGATGTAAGCTTGCTCGATAGTACCGTCATCATCTGTGTAGTAAACGATCCACAATCTCCCCATCTGGTAGATGTTGTTTTCCGATACATCGCTATCGATCTGATCCTGTGCGATCACGAGTGCGTCTTCAACAGTCCGGACTGTTACTTCTTGAGCATTGGTCTCATATCCTTGTGCAACCGGTGCGTAGCTACCGTATCCTCCACAGAATCCTGGTGCTGCACCTATCATGCCATAGCCGTATCCTCTGCCAAATCCCATGTGGTCTGTCATCCAGCCGTACCAGCTATTGCCGGTTTGAGCGTCATTCGTTCCTGCGCTTACGACACCGGCCCCAACTGTGCCAAGGACAAGTGCTACAAGCAGGAGTCCAATTGTTGTAGTGTTTCTCATTTTTCTTCACCTTTGTTTTTTGTTTATTCAATGTGTTGCGTATATATTTACTACACAACATGTGTAGCCTCATACTTACATATATTAGTTATTGTATGTATATGTTATGTATGATTGTGTAAAATATGTATTATACCGAATAATTTGTACAAAAACAAGTTACATGGGGCCATATGTTTGTTTTTCCACTAACAGAGTCAAAAGAACAGGACGATAAAAAAAGTGTGATCACTATGTCCATACTGCTCAGTATCCCACCTGTCAGCATGTTGCATGCAATCGTATATGCTGCAATCTTGCTTGTGAACTGCGCTGCGATTATTGGCAGACCGCTTGCAGGAACGGACAAGTATTCAGAGATTGCCGGTGGTGGTGTACTTGTAAACGGTCTCAATCGGGCCATCTCTACTGGGTGTACTTCTCGATTTGCTTCACCATGGCGCCTTAAGTTCAGCGAGTTTTTCAGAGTTCTCACCTTCAAGTTCTGACCTTTTTACTTCTAATAATACTGCGGTTCATTAGAAAAGGTAAAATACTAAAAAGAGACTACTAAGAGCACCCCCAAAATCCCACCTTAAGGGGCCGTAGGGTAGCCTGGACCATCCTGCAAGGCTGGGGGTCTTGCGACCGGAGTTCGAATCTCCGCGGCCCCATCTACTCTAACCAGTAGCGGGTTGCACACGTATGCACCCCTACTCTAGCCAGTAGCGGGTTGCACACGTATGCACCCCTACTCTAGCCAGTAGCAGGCTGCACACGTATGCAGCCCTGCGGGCTCCATACGTGGACTTGAGGTTGTTAGTAATATTAGCAATAGGGGGCTGGACATGTATGCAGCTCTGCTGATTCCATACGTGGACTGGAGGTTGTCAATAATATTAGCAATAGGGCTACATGATTGAAGCCTTGCGGACTCCATACGTGGACTGGAGGTTGTTAGTGATATTAGCAATAGGGGGCTAGACATGAATGAAGCCCTGCGGGCTCCATACATGTACAAGCTTTTAATATGAATTTTAATACAAAATTAGGCTATCGCAGGCCTTTCATCTTGTTTTCTACTTCAGTACCAATTAATGTTAGTGAAAATAATCCGTCTTTTTCTTCTACAAGGCCTTTTTCCTGGAGTTCTTCCAGTATCTTTCCTGTGGTCAGGGGGATCATCCGGGCACGTTTGGCTATCAATTTCCGATCAAGGGTACCATGGTGGCCCAGGATTCCCATAATCCTGTCGCGTTTATCATTGCTTGAAACAAAACCTATCAATTCATCCATATTATCACATCATGATATTAGTCTGCCACATGGATAAGTTTATTGTATCCAGATACTATAATGGATGCTGGCAGGCTAGCCCGGGTAGTTAGGCGTTACCTATGACCCGAAATCGCCGATATGCGGGGGGCGAAGCCGTTGGAAGATGTTATCAATTACCTCTTCAACCCACGGACTTGACTGAGAAGCTCCGTCCTATGGGGATAACGTTGATATGGAAGCTTTCCTGAAGGCATGTTTCCATGACTTAATTGAGGGTACCGGTCCAGGCCCGGAAGGGAGCAGACTTACCTTGAACAATTATCGCTCATGGGGTAGCGGGGTGGAGGACAGACTGTGGACCATTGTAGGGTATGCGGTGCAACGACCATTCGGCGTGTCTGCCACTCTAATTATCAGAAATATCATAAAGAGAAAAGTCTTAAATATTGATGATACAATGTAGATGCCGCTTGACGAGATAGCCAAGCCTGGTATGGCGCAGGATTGCTAATCCTGTGGTCGTTCCGACCTCGGGGGTTCGAGTCCCCCTCTCGTCGTTTATCAAACAGTAAATTTTCAAGTCTGATTATCATTGACCAGTCGTATGATATTGCCTGTTCCCTTTTTTATCTTGATGATCATTCCATCTTTTTTCATCTTTGATAGAAGAATACTGATCTTAGATTTAGAAAGGCCGCTCAGTTTTACGATTTCTGATTGATACATCTGTCCACCGGATCTAATGAGGATTTGTTCTATCATTTCTTCATCCCCCAGGACTTCTGTAGCATCTGGACTGAGTATAGGATATATATCATTCTTTGTACTGGATATAAAAGATTTCTTACGTTTGAATAATAGCACAGATGCACCAGTAGCCAGAATAACCATTACTGATGCCAGTACCAACATTCCCGTATCGGTTTTTTTCGCGAGAGAGCACAAGAGCAGGCTCACCTTTATCAAAACTGCGGGCTAGTGTACCATCCCATATCAATCTGTTCCCATCACGCTCATCAAAGTCCGGAGATACACTCTCCACTTCGTAACCCATCGGGATATTGATAATCAGGACATTATCATAGGAGAGGATCATCCCTTCAGAAAATACGTCTCCAATGAAAAACTTATCAGATTCAGTGCGTGAAAAATTAATCCACTCAAAACTGAAACGAACAATTCCAAATGTACCCGAAAGCGTTTTTGCCGTGTCATAAGAGATTTTGAAATTTTTCGCATCCATTGGGCGATTTGAGTACTCTTCAGCTGAACTAAGAAACCAGTCTATCCTTATTCTGAATTCTTCAATGTCACTTTTGTACTGTTCTATATCCTGCCCATTATGTATGAATTCCTCCCACTCATCTATCTCCTCTTGGCTGACAAGAGGCAGATATTCTTCCATTGTCCATATGGCGTTGCCATTTTCCTGGACATCTATGGTGATAAGTGATTGGGCTGAAGCTGAGTGAATAACCAATAACAAAAATAGAAAGAACAAGACCACTCGCTTCATTGGTTAGACTCTGAATAGCAACAGACTTAAAATTTACTACTTTCCTTGACTGAGTGATCTTTGCTCTTCCCCTCAATATCCCGTTACTTTATCTTGATTCATGCCAGCCATTGTGCTTGCCCCTTTCCTTTTCCAGTCCTGTATCTAAGATACTCACTTATTCTTCAATTGTTTTGCATTAGCCTTTCCCGATTTCGGGTTATTCTTTGCCGATTTCGAATTATCCTTTGCATCATTTTGGGCCTGCTTCAGGGCAGCAACATATTCCTTTTGGGTGATTTCACCTGTTTTCAAATCCTCACGCAGAGCTTCACGTGTCATCTGCCGCTTTGCAATCTCATCATGCAATCGGTTCACTTTCTGGGCGAAATAGTCAACACCAAGGTTGTGTTTATTCATATTGCACTTAAATATCCGGATTTTAATCTCTGTAGCATGGTTCTCAAGAGATTTATCTATGATATCAAAGATACAACCACTACTGTAACTCCCTTCCTCGTAAACATTCACATACCACCTGAACTCGACCCGGGACCCGGCATTATTTCCAGTGAAGACTACAGTGTGGAATCCCGTGCTCTGATTATCCCAGATATGAGTATAGTTGTATGTATTGTCAGTATCTGCCCCGGTCACAGCAACTCCATCGACAGTCCAGTTATACTCTGTCATGGATTCATTTGTAGTTAACGAGTATGTGATAGTCTCGTTAAGGGTGTCGTTCACATAAATATAGTCAACGACCTGGGAGGACCATGAAAGGATCGTCGCATTTTTGTCTTTTGTTTCCTCATCTTCATCCCCTTTCTTTACCGTAATATTCCAGATGATAGTATTACTGGTGTTGGTGTTATTTGTGGCATTTACGCTGAGTGTTTTAACTCCAGTAGAATTCCATGAAATACTGAAGTTATCATAATTGTGAATCTGCTCAACTCCATCATCAGTCCAGTTCCATGTATCTATGCTCTGGTTGGCAGTAACATTGAACTTGACTGTTTCACTAACATTAACTGTTAGATCTAAAGTACCATTATTGGTCCTGTCGTTGTACCACGTACTTATTTCAGGATCAGAAGCACTAACTGGAATTATCAGCATTGCAATAAAAAGTAATAAAACCACAAATTTCATTTAATATTCACCTGCAAGACTACAAGCATGCTATAAATATAAACATGCCGAGAGTTTATTCAAGTTTTTTGGGTTTTTATTGTTCATTTTAGTTTAATTTTAGTTTTTATTGTTTAAAATCACTTTTAATTTAAATAATATGCTGTATAATCCCGCAAATAGAAATGTGTTGAATATAGACTATATAATATAGATACCACCACGAATTTTTAACGATTATCGATACAGATAAATCTGTTAAATTCAAATAAGCAATAGGTGTTTAGAGATTGCTGATTACTGAACTGGAGCGATTCATCCGGGAAGATGTAGGTGACGATGACACTTCATGTACTATCGTACCTGATGAATGGGTACATGCAAGTATAATCACAAAAGAGAACGGAGTGCTGGCAGGGCTTGAAGAAATTATCCAGATATTTGATTATTTCGCACTTGAAACACATTCCGATTTAAATGACGGGGACACAATAACATCCGGTGATGTAGTCTGCAGCATATGGGGTCATGCAGGTGACGTATTGCGCTCCGAAAGGCTGGCTCTCAACTTTCTGTGCCGGATGAGCGGGATAGCCACGTTGACAGCCCGGTGCGTGGCAGATGCAGGCAGTGTAAGGCTGGCATGTACCAGGAAGACCACACCAGGATTTCGCAAGTTCGAGAAAAAGGCAGTAAAGCTTGGCGGTGGGGATACCCACAGGTTCAATCTATCCGATGCTGTGATGATAAAGGATAACCATATCGCCATAATGGGTATTGAAAAAGCTGTTGAACGGGCAAGGGCCGAAGCCAGTTTTACCAAAAAGATCGAAGTTGAAGTATCGGATGCGGGAGAAATGTTATCAGCAGCAAAGGCGGGTGCTGATATCATCATGTTCGATAATATGCAGCCTGAAGAGATCAAGAAGTGCATTAAAGCACTTGAAGATGCGAAATCACGTTATGGCAAAATACTGGAAGCTTCGGGCGGCATTAAGCCTGATAATATCAGGGATTATGCTTCAACCGGAGTTGATGTTATCTCCATGGGTTCGCTCATCCATTCGGCCCGGTGGCTGGACATGAGTATGGGAATTATGTGAGACGCTTCTATTCTCTATTTTTCTGTTAATAATAAAAAGTCTCAAAATTCCATCCCCAACCTTTATTACCAATTAACGTATCTATAATCTCCTCACAACATGCCAGTTTCATAGGCGGGATACGTCCCGCAGGAATGTAGCCCCTTCAAGGGCTGAACCGTGAAACCTGGACACTAATTAGGAGATAGCGAAACATGGCAAAATCAATGTATAGTCATATCAGGGATGCCTGGAAGGACCCTGACTCAACATATGTGCACGAACTAAGATGGCACAGGCTCCAGGAATGGAGACGTGAAGCCTCAGTACAGAGAATAGACAAACCCACAAGACTTGACCGCGCACGCAGCCTGGGCTACAAGGCAAAACAGGGCATAGTCATGGTCAGGGCAGGTATCAGGCGGGGGAGTGCCCGGAAATCACGATATATCAGGGGCCGCCGGACCAAGCGTATGGGCATGAGCAAGATCACTCGCGGCAAGAGTATCCAGCGTATTGCAGAAGAGCGGGCAGCACGTAAATTCCCTAACCTGCAGGTGCTTAACTCATATTGGGTGGGCGAGGACGGCAAGCACAAATGGTACGAGATCATCATGGTGGACCCGGCACATCCGGTCATCAAGAACGACCCCAGATTGAACTGGCTATGCCAGCCCAACCAGAAAGGACGGGTCTTCAGGGGCAAGACAAGCACCGGAACAAAGGGCAGAGGCCAGCGCAAACGCGGCAAAGGTACTGAAAAGACCAGGCCAAGCATAAGGTCCCGCGGTAATTTAGGTAAGTGAGGCCTCTGATCTCACATCATTTTTTCCAGGTTTTAAACAAACCTGATCGCCAGATCAACTATCTGTCATAGCGGGCAATTTTTTGTACTTTAAATGAAAATTAGATGCGGGAATGATTCATTATATCCATCTGCGCACAAGTGCACAAGCCACTGAAGACCCGGAAAAGGTTCGATCAGCCCTGAAGCTATTTCTCCCTCCTTCTGGACAATCTGCAAAAAAAGATACAACCAGCGTGCATGAGATTGTCACAACAGGGTACTACGGCAACCAAATTATACTGATGGAGGCAGAGCTAAAGCAAAACAAGGACTGCCAGTATGTGATTGATCGTATAAGGGAATACCTGGGGCCTTCAGGTATTTCCCGGCTTTCAACCGAACTTGAAAATCGAGTGGATGATGACTGCACCCTGTACATCAGGTTTAATAAGCAGGAAGCATATCAGGGCAAATTGATGACTACCGCAAAATCCGATTCCATCCTTGTACGGATAAAAATAAAAGCCTATCCGGCCAGGCCAGAAAAAGCGATACAAATCGCCCGGTCACTTTTAGGCGTGGGAGACTGATCATGGGCATAATAAAGAGTTCGGACTTCTATGACCTTAACATCCATGCACTGCCTGACTATGCAGACTCCCCATCAAGGATGATGCTGGAAGCAAAATATATGGGATATTCAGGTATCTGTCTGACCTCGATCAACCCTGCCAATACGTTTCGTGATACTGACATCACCATGCCAACGCCCAGGGATTTTGAGATATATACCGGAATCGAGATCCAGGCGGATAATGTATCCAGACTGAACAAATATATAAACAGGTCAATTAACAAAGTGGATATCATCACTGTCAGCGGGGGGGATGAGGATATAAATCGCGGGGCAGTAGAGGATGGACGCGTGGACTTACTTGCCCATCCTGCATCCCAGGGTAAACCCTTAAACCATGTACTATCTAAAGCAGCGGCAGATAACGGCGTAGCTATTGACTTCAATATAGATGCCCTGATACGGTACCGGGGGGGCAGCAGGGTCAGGATACTCAGTGCTCTCAGGCAGAATACTAGGCTGGCACGCAAATTTGACGCACCCATGGTCATCACCAGTAATGCCAGGTCACACTACGACCTGCGCGGACCCAGGGAGATGATGGCACTGGGAATGCTAATGGGTATGACCCGGGAAGAAGCATTACATGCACTATCAACGGTACCCGGCTCTATTATTAACAGGAACCGGAATAACAACCGCATTATGGATGGAGTGGAAGTGGTACAATGAAGATCCTACCCCCTACTTTGAGAGAATCGAACAGGTATCTGGCCATTTCCGTAACATCCGAAGGGGACATACCAAGGCGGGACCTTGTTAATGAAATACTCTTTTGTGCAGCGACACTTCTTGGGGATGCAGGGAACAGTGAGATGGGGATCCGCCTCCTGTCGTTCGAGGAGAACAAGGGTATAATCCGGTGTAGGATGGACAAGGTATGGGAAACAAGGGCCGTGCTTGCAATCGTGACAACGATAAAGGGGATGCGGACTAGGATAAAGGTGCTGGGTGTATCGGGAACCGTTAGGGGAGCGACAGAAAAGTATTTACTAACGCAAGACATAAATGAGCCCGAACCTGAGATAAAAAGAACCCAAAGAATAAAAGAATGTAAGATGATCATAGATGTGGGGACTATTTCCGGTGAAGTAGTAAACCGGAATACTAACGAAATTGATTTATTGTCAGAGGACCCACATTCTTTAGAAATACTAAATCGTTCTAATACCCGATATTTTGGTATTACGGTTTTTGACATTAAAGATAAGGAGATTGATGTATAATGCAGATGGCACCTCAAATGGGATATGATAGGGCGATAACGGTTTTCAGTCCAGACGGCAGGTTGTTCCAGGTGGAATATGCCAGGGAAGCAGTCAAACGCGGAACAACGGCAATTGGAGTAAAAGCAGTAGACGGCGTTGTGCTGCTTGTAGATAAACGAATTACAAGTAAATTACTTGAAGCTGAATCTATTGAAAAGATATTCCAGATAGACGATCATATTGGTGCAGCCACATCTGGTCTTGTGGCCGATGCCAGGGCACTGATCGACAGGGCGCGGGTAGAGTCCCAGATCAATAAAGTATCATATGATGAGCCCATTGGCGTGGATGTCCTTGCCAAGAAGATCTGCGATTTCAAGCAGACTTATACCCAGTACGGCGGCGTCAGGCCATTTGGCACGGCATTATTGATCGCCGGTGTGGAAGACTCTGCTGCAAGGCTTTTTGAGACAGACCCCAGTGGTGCCCTGCTTGAATACAAAGCTACCGGAATAGGTGCAGGCCGGGCTGAGGTGATGGAGGTTTTTGAAGAGAAGTATACCGATGACATCAAACTAACGGATGCTATCTTACTGGGCCTGGAAGCTCTTTACAGTACAACAGAGGGCAAGTTTGATGCTTCTACCATCGAGGTAGGTGTGGTTGAACTTGAGAACAAGCAGTTCAAGAAACTCAGTTCCGAAGAAGTTGCCGATTATGTCAATGTGATAATGGAAGCCCATTCAGAGGAAGAAGAAACCGGAACTGAAGAAGATGCTGAAAGTGAAGAGATGACCGGAGAAGAGACCGGGGAAGAATAACGATCTCAATACAAATTGTTGGTTTGATCATGGTTACGCTGGATAATGCCGTAATTGCCAGGCTTAAGAAAGGTGGGAAGCAGTTCGAGGTATATGTAGACCCGGATGCAGCTTTTTCCATGAAAAGGGATGAAGAGATAGACATGGAAAAGGTACTGGCAGTTGAAGACGTTTTTGAAAATGCCAGCAATGGCGACCGTCCTGCAGAAAAGGATATTGATAATACATTCAAGACACAGGATGTATTTGAAATTGCCAGGCAGATCATCATGCATGGTGAGATACACCTGACAACAGAGCAGCGGAAAAAGATACTTGAGGATAAAAAACGCCAGATAATCAGCATGATCGCTGCCAATGCCATTAATCCCCAGACCAAGACCCCGCATCCGCCTGCAAGGATCGAACATGCCATGGAAGAGGCGGGTGTGCATATTGATGCCATGAAGAGTGTGGATGATCAGATAAATATCGTGATGAAGGCGATACGTCCCGTAATCCCCATACGTTTTGAAGAGATCAGTATCGCAATAAAGATTGGTATGGATTATGCCCCGAAAGCTTATGGTCCTATATCTAAATTCGGCACACTTACAAAAGAAGAATGGCAAAAGGATGGTTCATGGATTGGCGTTGTCACAATACCTGCAGGTTTGCAGGACGATCTGTTCGGTCTGGTTAATCACCTGACCAAAGGAAACGCAGAGATAAAGATCCTGAAATGAAATTGGAATTATTACAAGATTATCAGGTCGAGGTTATGAAAAATGGATAAGCACATTGTGGTGCCAGGTGATTTTCTTTCTGACGATGTTAAGAAAGCAGGAGACGGCACCTATGTGAGTGAAGGAAAGGTTTATTCAAATCTTTACGGACTTGCAAGTGAAAAGGAGAAGATACGGGTTGTTTCTTTATCAGGGAAATATATTCCGCAGGGCGGGGATTTGATCGTGGGCACTGTGAGCGAGATTACTTTCTCGAACTGGATAATGGATATCAAATCACCATATGAGGGACTGCTTAATGTATCTGAATATCCAAGACGTATTGATTCCTCTGACATGGTTAAACACCTGGATGTTGGTTCATCCGTGCTCGTTATGGTTAAGAATGTTTCACGTTCCATGAAGGTAGAACTGACAATGAGGAACAATAGGTTAAAACCCATAACCTATGGAAGGATTGTCCTGGTCTCAGCAGTAAAAGTGCCAAGGATGATCGGCAGAAATGGATCCATGATATCTATGTTGAAAAAGGAGACTAACTGCAACATCGTTGTGGGCCAGAACGGAGTTATCTGGATAACCGGCAAGGACCGTGATATTGATAAGGCTATAGAAGCGATACAGATTATTGAAAATGAAGCTCATATTGATGGACTCACTGATCGGATAAGTGGTTTCCTGAAAGGAAATGTTGAAAAAGAACTCGAAACAGCAAAACCAGAAGTTTCGGAGATTTTGGATGAACTACTGGACTGATTTATTGAGTTGAGAGAGGAAAGAGAGGAATTGTAAATGACAGACAAACCAGAAAAGTTCATAGATGAAAATGGCATTCGTTCTGACGGAAGGCGGGCCAACGAGATAAGAGATGTTAAAATCGAGGTCGGCGTATTGAGTCGGGCTGATGGTTCGTGTTATCTTGAATTCGGTAAAAATAAGGTGATGGCAGCAGTTTACGGTCCAAGGGAAGTACACCCCAGGCACCAGCAGAAATCCAACAGGGCTATTGTAAGGTATAAGTATAATATGGCTTCCTTTTCAGTAGAGGACCGCAAGCGTCCCGGGCCTGACCGACGTAGTATTGAAGTTTCAAAGGTAAGCCGTGAAGCTCTTGAGAACCAGATATTCACTGAATATTTTCCAAAATCCGCAATAGATATTTTTGTGGAGGTCCTGCAGGCAGATGCAGGCACAAGGACAGCAGCCCTTAATGCGGCATCCGTTGCTCTGGCAGATGCAGGAATTCCGATGAGGTCATTGGTTTCTGCGTGTGCTGTAGGGAAGGTCGATGATACTCTTGTCCTGGACCTTAACAAGAATGAGGACAATTACGGCCAGGCAGATGTGCCTATAGCAATGACGCCTGATGGTAAGATCACACTGCTCCAGATGGACGGCCACCTGACCCCAGAGGAGTTCAAGCAAGGCCTGGAAATGGCACAGGAAGGGTGCAGGCAGGTATATGAGCTGCAAAGAAAAGCACTGATTGATTATTATTCTAAGAAAACAGAGGTAGTAACTGAGGCCACTACTGCAGAAGATGTCAAGAAAGATGCACCAGAGGAACCTGAAGACGTAACTCCTGTCGATGTAACAGAAGATACTGAAGAAACCGAAAAAATTGACGATACCAACGAAATCGGAGTTACTAAAGAAACTGACGATACAAAAGAACCCGGAGATACCAAAGCAACTGGAGATACTGAAGAAACTGAAGATACCGTCAAGACAGGAGATGTAGAGGAGTTGGAGGATTCCGGCGAAGAGGTTCCTGAGACTGGGAAAAACGCTGATGAGACTTACGGTCAAATGGATGAGAGTGAGGAGGAGACTTCCAATGAATAAAGATATTGTTTCAATTATCCAGAAGGACCAACTGTATAATCTGATGCTTAAGGGTAAGCGTGCAGACGGTCGGGCGTTCGACGAAACCAGGGAGATCAAGATTGAAACCGGTGTAATAGAAAAGGCAGAAGGTTCGGCCCGTGTGGAAATTGGCGATACTAAAATAATTGCCGGTGTAAAGATCAGCCCGGGCACGCCATTCCCTGATACACCTGATGTAGGCGTGATAATTACCAGCCTGGAACTCATACCCCTTGCATCCCCTGAATTCGAATCAGGTCCGCCCCGGGAGAAAGCCGTAGAACTTGCCAGGGTGACTGATCGAGGCATCAGGGAATCCGGCGCGATAGATTTAAAGAAGATGTGCATTATTGAGGGCGAAAAGGTCTGGATGATTTTCATCGACATTCATGTGCTGGATGACGGCGGTAATATAATGGATGCTGCTGCACTTGGTTCGATAGCTGCATTGCTTACAGCCACAATACCGGCAGAGCGTTATGGACTGGGTGAAGATGCACCGCTGCCAATAAGAGATATACCGGTATCTGTAACTGCCGTGGATATAGGCGGCGGAATTGTATTTGACCCATCCCTTGAAGAAGAAAGGGTCGCAAACACCAAGTTAACTGTGATATCCAATCAGGAAGGCGCAATTGCCGGCATGCAGAAGAGCGGCAATGGGTCGTTATCACCTGACCAGATCAACCACATAGTAGAAGTGGCCTGTAAGAAGGCACAGGATATAAGAGAAAAATTCCTGGAGATTTAGGATTATGGCGAAAAAATATACCCGTAAAGGTCACAAGACCCGGTCAGCAGGCAGGTTCGGGGTCCGTTACGGTAGGAAGAACCGGAAATTGGTTGCCGATATTGAAGAACGTATGAGACAGGGATATAAATGCCCCCGGTGCGGTATTATTGCAATCCGCCGTACCGATACTGGTATCTGGAACTGTAAGAAATGTGATTATACCTTTGCAGGCGGTACATATGTACCTAAGACATCTGTAGGGCTTGTTGCAGCAAGGTCTGTCAAGAGGGCAACGGAACCTGATATGGTCTTTGAGGAAATGGAAGATATCACACCTGGTACTGTTGAAGCTGAAGAGAACGGTGAGGAAGTGGAAACTGAAGTAGATGCTGTATCAGAAGTTGCAACTGATGTTGAAGCAGAAGTTGAAATGGATGCAGAAGTAGATATAGTAGTGGATTCTGAAGTGGAAACGGAAATAGATACTGCAGATACGGATATTGCAGACGATACATTGTAGATAATTCACAGGTGAACTGATATATGGTATATTACTGCACCCGTTGTAAGCGTCTTGTTGAGATCGACTATGAGGCTATGGGTATACGATGTCCTTATTGCGGACACCGCATACTGATAAAACAAAGACCCACCCTGGTGAAAAGGGTGGAAGCAGTCTAACGTAAGGTTATTTGCAGGAGGGTACGGGATACTCTCCATTTTTTTTATTTCTTTCCAAGGATTATAATGGGGAGTTTGGTCTGGAAATTAGATCTGAGTTTATTTTTGAAATGGATGGGGATGTTCAGGTAGTGTATCGGTCCCTCAAGCCTGAGCTGGAATCTTCTTATCAACGCAGTGCTACTGAACTGGGGATACAGGGTAACTCTCTGGTTCTAAGGATATGTTCAGGGGATATGGTATCTATGAGGGCAGCCTTGAACGGATGGCTGCGACTTATAAGGATAGCGGTTGAGATGAATGCGACAATAGAAAGTTAGAAGTACTATTGTGGCATGAAAGAAATCAAATTGATATATGAAATAGGTGAATTTTAATGAGCGGAGAATTACCACCACAGGTCCAGAACCAACTTGCCCAATTGCAGCAGGTACAGCAACAGGCACAGGCTTTGGCGCAACAAAAAAACCAGTTAGAGATCATGGTTAAAGAGTCAGACATGGCTCTTGATGAACTTGGAAAAATTGATGCGGATGTAACTGTTTTTAAGAATATTGGCAATTTGATGATAAAAGCCGAGAAAGGCAATGTTGTCGAGGATTTAAAGGAAAAGAAAGAAACCCTTGATCTTAGACTTAAGACAGTTGTCAGGCAGGAAGAACGTATCCATAAGAGATTTACACAATTACAGGAACAATTAAAGACGTCTGTGGGTTCACCAGGAATGCATGCTGAATAAATTTCAGCTTTTTTAGGTATCAGACCATGGAAGTCGATGAGTTCGGTTTTTATAACCGGCTCCTGGATTATTCAAATATCCTATTTCTCTGTCACCGGAATGCAGACCCGGATGCAGTAGGAAGTGCCTATACGTTAGCTGAAGCTATAGGGGGAGTCGTTGGAGTGGTGGATGGATGCAACCGTGTGGCTAACATGTTGATCAATGCACTTGAAATCAATGTGGTTGCAGATCCTGATCCTTCAAATTATGATTTTACTGTAGTTGTGGATACAAGTACACAGGCGCAGCTTAATGATACTAAGTTAACAAAATATGCTGTCGTGGACCATCATTCTACATGTTCAATAAAGGATGATGCTGAATTTTATATACATAGGTGTGCCAGTTCTACTGCAGAAATTGTGTTTGAAATAATCAAGAGTATGGATGCTCCTGTCATGAGGAAGTCTGCCATGTCCCTGATTACAGGTATTATCACTGATACTGGTAATTTTAAGTATGCTTCACCTCAGTCATTCAGGACACTGGCAGAGATTATCGAGACCAGTGGAGTGGAATATGGGGAAGTGGTGGATATATTGGCTTCCACGCCCCAGGATATCAGTATGAGGATCGCTGTCCTGAAATCGGCTATGAGGGCGCAGATCCAGCGGGTAGGTGAACATATCATTGCTATTAGTACTATAAGTTCTTTCGGCGGTACTGCGGCGGGTATATTGACCCATATCGGTGCAGATGTGTCTTTCGTTGGTGCCGAAAGGGATGGTGTTATCAGGATCAGTGGCCGGGCAAGACGCACTGCTATTGAGGATGGTGTGAACATGGGCCAGATCATGCATGATGTTAGTAAGGTTTATGGCGGTACGGGCGGGGGACATGATGGTGCCGCAGGGCTGGATGTGGATGGGGGAGATGTCCAGGAGATACTTAAGAGCTGTATGGATATGGCTGTAGGGATTTTGCAGCGGCATAAAAACGTGTGAATTTCGCTGCTGTTATTTTTGTTGGCTATACAATATGGCTTTTTCATAATTTATAGTGATTGAACAGATTATAATTGAAACAGACGCTGGTACTATTTTCACTCATAAATTCAAAGATGGAAGAATACCAGAATTGAAAAAACGGTATGACATCCGTCCAAACTTAAAATACAAAGATAAAATAAAGGTAACAGCATTAGAAAATAAAAGAATATATAAAGTAGAGACTATGTGATAGTGGTAGTACGTCAATGGTAAATAAAAATGTTGACTCAAAGCGAAGCAAATGCCCTCATTAATCTTCCAAAAAAAAGTAACAGCGATGAAGATTATAGTTTTCCGTATCCAGGGAACATTTTAACAATTCCAATTATATCCCAGGATGAACAGGAAAATTTCTTGTTAGATGTTAACAGAGGTAGCATCCGACTTTCAAAATGTACATATCAAGAACGATATCAACAGATGATTATTCTTATTCGCCTTGATGTTGACGGACCACCTCACTCAAACCCAGAAGTAGTAAACGTCCCTCTTTCCATTTTAGAGCCTTTTAACGGAAAAGTCATTGAATGTCCACATTTACATTTATATGTGGAGGGTTTCATGGATAAATGGGCAATTCCAGCACCCAATAATGAATTCAATCGAATTGATTTTCCTTACCAGACTTTGCAGGACTTCTTCCGTTATTGTAATATTGTTGAACCGCCTAACGTATACTGGAGCCAGACACTAAATGAGCTTTAATGAATGCCAGGACCTAGTTGAACAATACAGTGAATGGCTAAAGCAAAAATTCATTGTAACGGAAATAGATGGAATCTGCGAGATTATTACACCATTTGTTGACCGTCATAATGATTTTTTACAAATATATGTGAAAAAAGATGGCAATAAACTGATTATCACAGATGATGGGTATACAATTAGCGACCTTAAACTCAGTGGTTTTGATATCACAACAGAGAAAAGAAAACAAGTAATGGACTCAATATTAAATGGTTTTAGTGCACGCCTTCAAGGTGATGAAATTATTATTGAAGCAAATGCTGATAACTTCCCTCAAAAGAAACATAATATTATTCAAGCAATGCTTACTGTAAACGATATGTTCGTAATGGCTTCATCAATGGTAGCAAATGTTTTTAAAGAAGATGTAGAAATATTCCTTAGACTCCATGAAATTAGATTCACTCCATCAGTCAAATTTACTGGAAAAAGTGGTTATGACCAATCCTTTGATTTTGTAATCCCTGCATCTCTAAAACGACCTGAGAGGATTATTAAAGTTGTAAATCGTCCAGACCGTCAGAGTATAACAATGTTAATGTTTTCGTGGGAAGACACAAAGAGAGTCAGACCTATGAAATCTACTACTTATGGAATTTTAAATGACACCGAGTTTAAAATAAATCCTGATATTGAAAGTGCTCTCCATCAGTATGGAATTGAACCTGTGCCTTGGTCCAAAAGAGATGAATATGTTGTTGAACTTGCAGAATAAACCTATACTCAGAGATATTTCTTGATTTTAAAATGGCAAAGTCAAGCTGCAGTATGGGGCGGTCTGCCCGGTGGCTGGACAAGAGTATGGAAATAATGTAAGACGCCTCCATTCTCTGTTTTTCTGATATACATTACCCGATTCCTATTTATATCACGCTTTCATTGATGGGTCCATGCAGATCGGCCCCCTGAAACTCCATGGTAACATTCTACTCGCACCCATGGCAGATGTGACCAACCTGCCCTTCCGCTTGCTCTGTAAAAAGTACGGTGCTGCGCTTGTGTATACCGAGATGGTCGATGCCGATGGTGTGATATATCACAGCAGGAAGACCATTTCAAGGCTTGCTTCATGTAAGGATGAGCAGCCTCTTGGTATCCAGCTTTCAGGGTCATCTGCCGAAGGGCTGAACCGGGCTGCCCGGCTCGTTGAAGAGCAGCACGGTCCTGACCTGATAGATATTAACTTTGGATGCCCTGCCAGGCATATAGTCAAAAAGGGTTGCGGTGCGGCCCTGATGAATGATCCGCAGTTGATGGCTGATATTGTAGAGCAGGTCTCTGATGCTGTAAATGTTCCGGTCACTGCTAAATTAAGAGTGTATGACGATGTTGAGCGGACACTTAAGGTGGTGCGGATGCTGGAAGATGCGGGTGCCTGTGCAATAACGGTACATGCCCGGACACAGCACCAGAATTATACACACAAGGCAGATTGGGATGTGATCGGGGCAGTCAGGAAAGAATTGTCAATCCCGGTGATAGCCAATGGTGATATTGTTGATGAGGTAGCGGCACAGACCGTGCTTGAGCAAACCAACTGTGATGGTATTATGATCGGACGGGCTGCTATTGGGAATCCGTATATTTTCAGGCGGATAGGTCATTATCTTGAAACTGGAGAGTTTCTCGGCCAGCAGGACGTTAATGAACAGTTGGATGATTTTTTTAAATATATTGAACTGGCTGGGAAATATGACAAACTTGATTATGGAAGCATTAAGCTTCATGCCAAGTGGTTCACCAGGGGGATGGAGGGGGGAAGGCTGTTGCGGACTAAGATAAATGCGGCAGAGGATATTGATGAGGTGATTGAGATCATGGGTGGGTTTATCAGGTAGATAACTCAAGCTTGTTCAGCCAGAATTGATGTTGGTATGCTCGAAGTAAAATAACGGTCATACAATCCAAAAAAATCCCCTACAGGAAGAACCACCGCACCAACCTAAAAACAATCAAACCATGCCCCTCCTCGTTTATGGGGATAGATGTCAGCATTGTGAAGAGGGAGCATGTGTCATCGGTTAAGGATTTTTATTGGCTCAATTATAGTGATTGCCATTTGACCTATTGGTAAGAACTCGGTGCATTGGTCATCGGTTAAGGCGTTTGACAGAGTCGGTATGTATTATTTTCCAAAAGGCCAATGATTTCATACGATTCTACAATTTAATTTAAATCGAACACGGACGACATGGATCTGACGGATTTTCACGGATTTATTTTCGTATCCGCGCGGATCCGTGTCATCCGTGCAATCCGTGTTCTATAACAATATTACTCTTAACCGATGACACATGGAACTCGGTGACGGCAACAACCATCAGTGTAAGACTGATGCGGACACCAATGCACAATCCGGAATAGTTAATTCTTGACTGCACGCGATTGACATTGTTACCAATCATGATTGTTGGGTTTAATTCGGTGGGGTTGTGGATATTGGATGTGGGAGGTATATTGTAGGTGAATGTACTGCAGGAGAAGATGGGAAATAGAGGGGTTGAGGCTTATTACAGGCTTCGTAACTTAGGTTTGAGGGTATAGATGACTTAGAATTTACATTCTGTGCTCAAAGGACAATAAAGGAAGTATTAAAGGAAATAAAGGTAACGTATGAAAAAGAATGGTAACTATTCAGCCATACATAAACGTTATCGGTAGACTGAATAGTCTACAAATAGATAATTGCACACAATTGTCAAATGCCTTTGGAATCGATGGACGTAGACTCAGTATTAAAAACTAAAAAATGTATCGCCATAGACACAAATAAGCTGATTTTCGTCATCGGCATCCGGTCTTAAGGAAGGCTGAATAGTTACAAAGAATCAGCAATTCCCGTTATGGTTGTAAACGCATGCAAGCGAAGGTTTGTTTACTTACCATTTCGTAAACATTTTATGGTATTGCATGCTTCTACTCGCTACATCACAAAGAAAATCAAAGACGAGCGGCGGTATAATTTCAGACAGCTTGGATGAAAACAAAATAAGAGACCGGGAATTGCTGACAAAGAATGAAAGCTTAGTTAATAATCGGGAAGGATTAGATAAAAATGGTCAAAAGCAACCATAAAACTCAAGAAGAATCTCTTGAGAAACAATTGTGGAAAGCGGCGGACAAACTCAGAAAGAATATTGACGCTGCCGAATACAAGCATATAGTCATGGGATTGATTTTTCTCAGGTATATCTCAGATGCTTTTGAGGAATTATACAGTAAATTGCAGAAAGGAGAGGGTGATTACGCCGGAGCTGATCCGGAAGACAGAGACGAATACAAAGCCGAGAATGTCTTTTTTGTTCCTCTGGAGGCCCGCTGGTCATATCTTCAATCAGAAGCCAGACAACCTGAAATCGGTAAGTATGTAGATAACGCCATGGATGCCATCGAAAAGGAGAATCCCTCGCTTAAAGGGGTTCTGCCAAAAGTCTTTGCAAGAGGCAATCTCGACCCGACAAGTCTTGGCGGTTTGATCGATCTGGTTGGCAATATTGCCATTGCAGGTGCGAAAGCCTGAAGTGCTGATGTTCTTGGTCATGTTTTCGAGTATTTCCTTGGAGAGTTTGCCCTTGCAGAAGGAAAGAAGAGAGGGCAGTTCTATACTCCAAAAAGCGTTGTCCAGTTGCTGGTAGAAATGCTTGAACCCTATTGGGGCCGGGTATTTGACCGCGTGCCTTGAAGCATAAAAGAGAAAGATAAATAAACAGGACATTGGAGATAAAAAAAAAATCATGTCCCACTGTGGGTTAAAATCCCCCCGTCGGGGTCTGCTCCTGGACGAAGAGAATAGGAAGTGCGGTGCTGCGAAGTACTGTGCGGAGTTCCTTAGTATCGGCAACCACAGCCTGAAGCGCAAGCGAACGCAAGGTGGCCTTAGCGATTGGCGACATTCCAGTCATAAATGGAAGCTTGAGCAGAATATAATCGCTGGGGTGGTTATCGTTGGGATGGTTGCGAATGCTCTTTTATGTAACCGAGGGAGGTCTCATGCTGTCCTGCCAGAAATTGGGTTTACATCCTACACGTTTCAGGATAAATGAACTCAAGGGAAGGAGAACAGGTAGGCGAGGTATAACCTAATGGGAAAGCCAGACCAATGCAGTATGAGAAGTCGGACGAACTCATAGTAGCAATGATGGTCAAGCCGATGATATACCGAACCTGTGCCGCAGGGTGCAGGGGGCGACGGTATGAGGAGAAAACTTGACCTAGCGAAGGGGTTCTAGCTTTGGATAGAGTCAAAGGATTCAGCACGATAACATCAATCGGAAAAAAAAAAATGCCAGAAAAGTACTTTGTCGAAAAACTAAGTAGACAAAAACGCTATCTGGATATATGAAATGAAGATGGTGGAATAACTGCTGAAGACCTAAAACCGATGGAGAAAGTAATGAAAAAGTGGAATCAACGTTACCATGACAAATTCAAGAAACATTCCCTGATCAATCAGGTCTGGGATGAAAAGAACCTTGAAAACGCATGGAAGCGTGTGAGAGCGAACAAAGGAAGTGCAGGAATCGACAGGGTAACAATCCCGGTATTCCAGCAAAACCTACCGCAGAATCTAGCAGAAATACAGAGACTGCTCAAAGAGAAACGCTATGTTCCCGAGCCAGTGAAGAGAGTTCTCATCCCAAAAGATAACGGGAAAATGAGACCTCTTGGAATACCAACAGTAAGGGACAGAGTGGTTCAGCAAGCACTAAAGAACGTCCTTGAACCGATATTTGAAGAGATATTCCTTGCCCAGAGCCATGGGTACAGACCCAATACCGGTGCACACGAGGCAGTCAGGAAAGCGGAAGCATACCTTGAGGCAGGCTACCACTGGGTAGTGGATGCCGATATCAAGGGGTTCTTCGACCACGTTGACCACCAGCTACTAATGGATCTGGTCTGTGAAAAGGTCAGCGATGGCAGGGTTCTTTCCCTAATAGAATCGTTCCTTACCAGTGGAATAATGAATGAAGGTATATTTGAGGCCAGTACAGAAGGCACTCCCCAGGGTGGAAATCTTAGTCCCCTCCTTGCAAATGTCTATTTGAACCACTTCGATAGACGTATGGGAGAGCTTGGATACTTGATTATCAGATATGCTGATGATATTCTTATTTTCTGCAAGTACGAATGGGATGCAGAAGACGCTCTCAAACGTGCAGGGGAGATTCTGGAAGGTGAGTTGAAACTCAAGCTCAGTCCTGAAAAGACGAAGGTTGTGCATGCACGGAAGAAAGGCGTGGAATATCTCGGCTTTCATTTCAATGGTCGCTGGAGGCGGCCTAAGGATAAAGCGGTGAAGAAGTTCAAGGCAGAGATTAAGCACAGGACAAGAAGAAAGCAGCCTAAGAACCTTGAAATGGTGATAGCTTCCATTAACCCGGTTATTCGGGGTTGGGGGAATTATTTCAAGGAAGGTACTGTGAAGAAGCGGTTTGAGGAACTGGACGGATATGTCAGAGCACGATTACGGAGTTTTCGGGCGAAGAAACGTACCTGGAAGGTCATTCTGTACACGCTCCCGAAACCCGAACTTGAGAGAATGGGTCTTGTTTCACTTAGTTCATTACTTAAATAGTCCATCTCCTGCAATGGGATAGTCCGAACGAAAGCCGCTTACGGGAAATCTGTACGAGCGGTTTGATGAGGAGGGGGAGGCCGTAAGGCCTCTTCTTTACTCTACCATGTTGCGGTTCAGGCGGCATGTTTGTACAATCGGAAAAATTCGTTGCCAAACATCAGGGAAAGCTGGATGACATATCGATTTACGGGCAGGAGAGCAACCAGACCACCTGGCGTTTGTGTAAAATGAATCTTGCTATCAGGGGCATTGACAGTTCCCAGGTGAAATGGAATAACGAAGGCTCCTTCTTAAACGATGCTCACAAAGACCTGAAAGCTGATTATGTTATTGCCAATCCTCCGTTCAATGACAGCGACTGGAGCCAAGACCTGCTGCGTAAGGATGGCAGGTGGAAATATGATGTTCCGCCGTCCGGCAACGCGAATTACGCATGGATACAGCACTTCATTTATCACCTTGCTCCAAGTGGAATTGCCGGATTTGTGCTGGCGAAAGGTTCACTCACTTCCAAGAGTTCGGGTGAAGGCGTGATCAGGAAGAATTTGGTTGAAGATAGGTTGGTTGACTGCATAGTTAATCTTCCGCCAAAGTTGTTCCTGAACACACAGATCCCAGCCAGCCTATGGTTTTTGAGCAGGAACAAAGCCAATGGAAAATACAGGAACCGCACGGATGAGATTCTTTTCATTGATGCGCGTAATATGTGGCATCTGATAAACCGGCGAACCCTCGAATTTTCAGATGAAGATATACAGAAGATTGCTGACACTTACCACAACTGGCGTAATCCGGATGGGGATTATGAGGATGTGAAGGGATTTTGCAATTCCGCTTCTATTGAACGGGTGCGCGAGCTGGATTGTGTGCTGACTCCGGGGCGTTATGTGGGGCTGGCTGTGGAAGAGGATGATTTTGATTTTAATGAGCGGTTTACCAGGCTGAAAGCGGAGTTTGAGGGACAGTTGGTGGAGGAAGAGAAACTGAATCGGAAGATATTGGAGAACCTTGCAAGGGTGAGTTTAAAAGATGAACATTAAGGAGATTATAAAACAACCGGAAGGCAGAAGACTGGAATTAAAGGAACAGCTCCCCATTGGCTCTAATCTGGCTAAAACGGTTATTGCCTTTTCTAACGATGCAGGCGGTGAAATATACCTTGGTGTAAAAGATGAACCAAGTGAATATGTCGGATTGGATCCGGATACAATAATACAGCTGGAAGAACAGATCAGCAGTATGATCTTCGACCAATGTGCCCCTGTTATTTTACCTGAATTTACAATTATAACAGTGGACAAAAAAGCAATCCTGCGAATCAACATCTTCAAGGGGAACAACCCGCCCTATTTCCTGAAATCAAAAAGGAAAGAAAACGGTACATACATAAGAGTTGGTTCGTCCAATCGGCTGGCATCTGAAGAAATTATTGCCGAATTGGAAAGGAAAAGTGCAAATAAATCTTTCGACAGTAAAATCATTTTTGAAAAAACGCTTCATGAAATTGATATTGAAAGTTTCAAACTCTTTTTTGAAGAAAGAACTGGTGAAGAATTAAGCTTTAAGATTTTATCGAAACTTCACCTTTGTGAGGAGATTAACGGAGATAAATATCCAACTTCTGCCCTGATCTTACTTTCCGACGATTCGCTAAGATATAAATTATTTCCTTATGCCAAAATAGAATGTGCCCGTTTTAAAGGGACAACACCAGGCAATTTTATCGATAGAAAAACTATTGATATAAATACAGCACAGCAAGCCGAAATAGCTTTCCAGTTTATCATGCGGCATATTTCACAGGGAACTGAGGGATATGATGGAGTTTATCGTATTGATCGCTGGGAATATCCAATCGATGCTATTCGTGAAGTGGTGCGCAATGCCATTGTTCATAGAGATTATGCACTTTCAGGTAAAGATATTAAAATAGCTGTTTTTGATGATAGGATAGAAGTTACAAGCCCTGGGAAACTGATGCCTTCGGTGGACTTTGATCTGATGGAAGCCGGACAGTCGGAAATTCGCAATAAATTGATTGCTGCCACATTTAAAAAGCTGGGCATTATTGAACAATGGGGAAACGGACTAAAAATTATTTCCGATGAGCTGAAAAAATACCCGGAAATAGAACTGAATTGGAGCGAGCTTGGTATTGCTTTTAGGGTAACTTTCAGTAAAAAGAGATATACACCTGAAATGTCGGAGAAAACTAGGGAGAAAATTTTGTCTAATTTAAATGAAACCCCAGATATTACGATAAATGAACTGGCGGAAATTGTGGGAATTTCAAAAAAAGGTGTAAAATGGCAGATGGCAAAACTCAAAAAAGAAGGTAGAATAAAACGTATCGGTCCCGACAAAGGCGGATATTGGGAAGTGGTGGAATGTACAGAGGAAAAGTGAAGATAATTACTGATGATGAATTCAATCACTTGAGCTCACAGATTGTGACTTCAAATGATAATCTAAACTTGAAGTCGCAAAATGCGACCATAGAGGGCAGACGCGGGCAGCGCAAAAAATATTTGCCGTATGCCTTTACACCAAAACAATGGGTCGAAAAAACCAACGCCATTGGATTTGTTTCCAAAACTGGGTTTGAGGGGGAGTTGAAAGAGGACGAACAGCTGAATGCTTTGATTGCTGAGAAT
>Ga0255377_1047_pt1 | contig 25087 bp, 18 predicted proteins | sample ANMaggSeSYBR01G9_FD_182099 | JGI IMG/M metagenome (GOLD analysis project Ga0255377, IMG submission 182099) | Sediment cell enrichment communities from methane seep in Santa Monica Basin, California, United Staets - ANME aggregate JGI... | ecosystem: Environmental > Aquatic > Marine > Cold seeps >... | reverse complement strand
GGCTAAAGTCATAAAGAATGTAGCAGATAAGATGGATATCGATTTTTTTGTGGTGGGTGCTGTAGTACGCGATCTGATTCTTGGTCAGCTATATGCTTTGTCCACGGATCTTAAAACCATGGATATCGATATTGGTATCATAGTAACGGGCTGGAAACACTATAAAAAAATAAAAGACAACCTTTTAGCAACCGGTAATTTTTACTCAGACAAAAAACCAGTATACCGGTTAAAATTTAAAGGCGGTTATCCTGTAGATATAATTCCCTTTGGATCAGTGGATAAGGTCAGAAACTCATTTGTTCCCTTCCAGAGGTCTTAGGGCTCGCTAAAAAATAACTTGGCATTTTTGCATCCCAACTTCACCATATCTTTAATCGATTTCCATTCGCAAAAGTCCTCGAAATAGCTAGCTATTCCTGCGGTTTTGCTCAATCAGATCGATTAAATCTACGGCAAATTTGAGCGCAAATTCTACCAAGTTATTTTTTAGCGAGCCCTTAACAAATTTTAGTTTGACAGTATTGTTTGCTCATTGTATTTATTGGTACCCATTCACGGTTCACGAAAAACCTTCTACCTTTACCTGAGTATAGACTTTATATGTTTAAAGGCGGGGTCACTTCATGAAGCAGGCATTCAATCCGAGTATAAAGTTTTTCCTGGTTTTGTGCATGTTATTTTTTCTCTGCACAGGGAGTGTACTTGCGGATGATATTCGCGAGGCCGTTTTTGCAGGCAGATTTTATCCTTCCAGTCAATCTGATTTGCTCAAGAATATTGATAGTCTGACCAGCCAGGCAAAAAAAACTCAGGTAAAGATTCCATCAGGAAAATACCTGAAGGCTCTTATACTGCCCCATGCTGGATATCCATGCTCCGGGTTTACAGCAGCCCATGCATCACTTGTTCTCAGCGAAAAGCAGTTTAAAAAAGTTATTTTACTTGGCCCGGATCATCGGGTAGGTTTTATAAACGGAGCAATCAGCGATGTAGCTGCTTACCAGACTCCTCTCGGAAGGGTTTTTCTGCATAACCATGCTGCAAAACTGCGAAACCGGTCAGAATTGTTTCACGCAAACAAGGCTTCTGATCTTAGCGAACATTCACTGGAGGTCTTGCTGCCTTTTTTGCAGTATTATTTAAAGGAATTTAAGATCATTCCGATTGTAATCAGCCAGGGTAATATTGACGGACTCACGCGTGAAATAGATATGTTTCGAGATCAAAACACGCTTCTTGTGGTCAGTACAGACCTTTCCCATTTTCTACAATATACCGAGGCTGTTGAAAAAGACAAAAAAACCATTCAAATGATATTAAATCTAAATGCTGACAATTTGTTGAAGGGTTATAATTATGCGTGCGGGAAAGTGCCGATTCTTGTTCTTGTAAGCCTGGCCCGGCAATATGATTGGCAGCCGGTTTTGCTGCATTATTCAAACAGTGGCGATACCTGCGGCGGGCGCAGTCAAGTTGTCGGCTATGCAGCCATAGCATTTTATGGAGATAAATTTATGGATGACAAAAAAAATGCGGATCACAGATTTACTGATAAGCAGGGACAGGTGCTGGTTAGGCTTGCGCGGCATACGCTTATGAAAAAGCTGAATAAAAAAATAGACCCTGTCGAGTCCAAAGCCCTGGAAGAAGCGCTTAAGCAGGATTGTTTTCAGGAGCATTTTGGCACCTTTGTTACCTTAAAAATCAATGATCAGCTTAGAGGCTGCATTGGCAATATAACTGCATCCGAACCTGTCAAAGATGGGGTCGGTCGTAATGCAGTCAGTGCTGCGTTTCGTGATCCGCGATTTTCTCCCCTGAGAGCCGAAGAACTTGAAAATGTCGATATTGAAGTAAGCATACTAACCCCGCCGGAGCCTCTTGAATACACAGATGGTAATGACCTGGTTTCAAAACTGCGCGTTAATGTTGATGGTGTAATTATCCGGAAAGGCTTTGCCAACGCAACTTTTTTGCCACAGGTATGGAAACAGTTGCCTAAGCCCGAAGAATTTTTTGGTCATCTCTGCATGAAGGCCGGGATGTCAGCCGATGCCTGGCGAAATGATAAACCGGAAGTTAAGATCTACCAGGTTCAGTATTTTGATGAAGAAAAATGAACGCGCTACACTGCTGGTTGTCATTGCCGCCGGCATTTCTTCAATTGTGGTGCAATTAATAACCATACGCGAATTTCTTGCCCAGTTCCACGGTAACGAGTTTGTCATTTCTTTAATACTTTTCAATTGGTTGATACTTGGCGGTATAGGAACGCTTGTAGCGCATCTGATTACGCCGCGCTACTGGGAGCCCAGTCCAAGCAGACTCTGCCGGCTTTCTTTCATTCTGGCGGCTCTGTCCGTGATTCAGATTCATAGCATTCGTGGATTGCGCGACTTTTTCTTTATTCACGGCAGTTCGGTTGGTTTTTATCCTACTCTTGCCTACATATTTTTAACCATTGCTCCATATTGCCTGCTTATAGGTTTTATTCTTCCTTACAGCCTTTTTGTGCTAAGAGCGGAAACACCGGATTATTCAGGCACACGCATTTATATTACCGATAATATAGGAGATATAACCGGAGGAGCGCTTTTTTCATTTGCGCTTGTTTTTCTGGTTACTCCTCTTAAGGCTATATTTATTGCCAACCTTCCGCTTGTGGCCGCATCATTTCTTCTTTTTTCATTAACCGGAAAGCAGAGAAAATATTTAAAAATTATTCCAGGCGCTGCTATCACATTATCAGTGCTTGCAGCGGGTATTTTTTTTGAACCCTTTTCGCTTGCGCCTTCCGAGGGAAAGCTGGTTCATTATCGTGAATCCCGTTACGGGCGGATTGCCGTTCATCAGGATAATGGGCAGTACACTCTTCTTACTGATGGAGTCCCTGTATTCAGCACCCATAATCAGAGCATTGCGGAAGAAACTATCCATTACCCTTTGGCTCAACTGAACAACCCGCAGCGCGTCCTCTTAATATCCGGCGAGGGCGGCATTATGAAGGAGTTGAAAAAGCATGGTCTTAAAACAGTTGATTATGTTGAGCTTGACCCGGAAATTACCGATGTACAGTTCAAATTCAGCCTGATCGAAAATATTGAAGGTTTGAATGTAATCAATCAGGATGGAAGGGCCTTTCTTGCGGATTCGGACAAAATTTACGATGCCATTATCCTAAATTTACCGGAGCCGGACACATTTCAGGTCAACAGATTTTTTACAGATCAGTTTTTCAGCCTTGTAAAGAAACGACTTGCGCCGGATGGTGTTTTGAGTTTTTCTATGGAAGGTTATGATAATTACCTTGCCGAACCACAGCGGCAGAAGCTTTCTTCTCTATACAATACCGTGAAAAATCATTTTAAGCATGTTTTGCTTATGCCTGGGCTGAAGATATTTTTCCTGTGCCGGGATATTTCAATCAAAACAGATATCCCTGCGAGACTTGCAGAAAAAGGTATTATTACCCGGTACATACGAGGCTATTATTACGGGAATCTGACTAAAGAAAGAATTTCAGACTTAAATAATCTAATGGACCCGAATACACCAAAAAACAGCGATGATTCTCCGCTTTTGATGAGGCTGATGTTTTCACAGTGGTTTGCCAAATTTTCCACTTCACCTGTTGGATTTATTGCCGGCCTTGCCGGGCTCACCATTATATATCTGTTTCGGATTAAGCGGGAAGAATTTGTACTTTTTTCAACAGGAGCAATGACCATGGGAAGCGAAATACTGATCATCTTTGCTTTTCAGATATTTTATGGTTATATATATTTTCAAATAGGACTGATTATAACGGTCTTTCTGGCAGGCCTATTACCGGGGGCATTGCTGGGCGACAGACTGCGTGAAGGCGGAAAACAGATACTGGTGCTGACCGATGGTCTGCTCATTACCCTGATGGGCATTTTGATACTGGCACTGAAGATAGGTGGGGATCATCTGCCGTCATTCTTTTTTCTTGTTTTCGGCTTCATAATTTCGCTTGCATGCGGGTTTCAATTCCCTGTGGCTCTCCATCTGGGAGGGGGCGGAAATTCTGCTGTAACCAGATCTTTTTCAGCCGATTTAATTGGTGCTGCCTGCGGCATCCTGATTACCAGCCTGATCCTTTTGCCCTATTTTGGGCTTATCTGGGCTGCGGCAGGATTGATATTTTTAAAACTGGCAAGTTTGATTGTTATTGGAAGGTATAATGAAAACCATAAGCAGGAGAGATTTTCTTTACTATAGCGGAGCATTGCTGTCCACTGCAATGTTTGCCGATGTATGCCGGGCTTTTGCCGGGGACAGACGCTTTATATCCGGTCCCGATGACATCCGCGGTAAAGTGTTCAAAAACGATGCTCCAAAAACATTGTGGAAATGGTCGCGCGAAGGATTTCTTTATGACAAATTAGATGATGGTAAGGTTGTATGCGGCATCTGTCCCCATCGTTGCATACTTGCACCGGGCGATCGCAGTGTATGCCGTTCCAAGGTTAATATAAACGGCAAGCTTTACAGCCTGGCCTATGGAAATCCCTGTGCTGTCAATAACGATCCTGTAGAAAAAAAACCGCTTTTTCATTTCAGGCCCAGGTCAATGGTCTTTTCCCTTGCTGCTACGGGATGCAATTTCCGCTGTTTAAATTGTCAGAACTGGGAAATTTCACAGGCAAAGCCTCATGAAGTGCGTCATCATGAGCTTTTTCCTGCTGAAGCAGTAGAGACAGCCCAGCGTTTGGGGTCTGAATCTATTGCATACACATATTCAGAGGCAGTCACTTTTTTTGAATACATGATTGACATCGCCAGGCAGGCAAAGAAAAAAGGGCTGCATAACCTTTGGATTTCAAATGGTTATATTAACCGAAAACCTCTTCTTGAGTTGTGCAAAGTTCTGGACGGCGCAAATATAAATCTTAAATCATACAGCGATGACATTTACAGAAAATTGAACGGCGGGCGGCTTCAACCTGTGTTAGACACCTTAAAGACGCTGCATGAGCAAAAAATTCATCTCGAAGTCACAACTCTGGTGGTGCCGGGATATATAGATGATGAAGAAATGATAAAACAGATGTGCGGATGGATACTTGACAACATAGGGCTCGACCATCCGCTGCACTTTTTACGTTTTTTCCCTAAGTACAAACTTGACAGGCTGCCACCCACACCGGTTTCAACATTGACTCGTTTCCGCGAATTAGCCATTAAAGAGGGTATCAGATATGTCTATGTCGGCAATGTTCCAAACCATGAAGGCAATCACACCTATTGTCACAATTGTGGCAAGTTGTTGATTGAACGCGAGGGCTATCTCTTGCCGACATATAATCTAACAGGTAATAAATGCAAGTTCTGCGGCGCCAAAATCCCGGGGGTATGGGATAATAGTGCGTCCAGGATGGACTGAAAAAAATGAACATCGAATGTTGAATGGGAAAAGATGGAGAAACAGAAATAGCTGTTAAATGTTCGGTATTGGGTGTTTGTTTTTTTTATTCAATGTTCATTTGTTCATGCACTTATATAATACTAAAATCCTAAAATCAAAATTTTTATCGAGCAAAAAAGACGTCTAATACACAAATAGATTGTTTTATACGACCCAATAGCCGTATGAAATAATGGTATGATTGTGCCATATAGTTTGTCAAAGCTTATTGAAGAGCAACAGGAGAGGTGCGCCCGAACCTGGCGGTATTTGGCTGGAAATTACTATAATATGCCTTATGCAAATAAATTTGGGTATCATGATGCCTTTTTTCGCTTATATGAGCTAAATTTCAGATCGATGAGAGTAATAAACTTCGGAAATTTACATATCCTGATGCAGAATCACATCTTTACAATCCCCATAGATAATGGTATTAATTACTAATTGGAGCGGCACAGTCCAACAAAGTTTTATCCATCATCCCGCTGAGAAAACGTATCGACCGAGCTTTTCAAGCTGTTTCTGCCAAACTGGGCTTTCCAGTATTCTTGTACTGCGGGACAATGGATAAAACTCTATACGTTGGGCAAATCATGCAATATCAGGAGATCCTATTATGGTTAACAGCATCAATCTGCATAAGAAAAAGCATGAGGCTGAAGAAAAGCAACTTTTTCAGCTAATAAAACAGGCTGGTGAAGACGCTCGTAGCCGTAAACGAGAAGCCATGGCACGACATATTAATAAACTTCAGGCCGTAATTTCAGAAGCGGTATCCCGTAAGAATAATTCTGTGTCGACATGAAAAAGTTACAGAAACCAAGGCTTATAGTTGTAGCGGGTCCGAATGGCTCTGGAAAAACTTGAGTTTGTCCAACGTGCCAAAGAAGCTGGCTTTTTCATTCGGTTGTTCATCGTCTGCACTAACGATCCATCAATTAATGCCCAGCGAGTTGCCTTACGTGTCATGGAAGGCGGGCATGATATTCCGATTTTAAAAATTATCAGCAGGTATTACCGGTCAATCGCTAAGTGCATCGAAGCATTAGCGTTGGTTGATCGAGCCTATTTTTACGATAACTCGGAGACTGATGTTGATCCTTCATTAATGTTCAGGGTAAATGACGGAAAAATAGCAAAAATATATCAAGACTTGGCACCTTGGGCAAAAAATATTGCGGATTCGCTATCACGGGAATGAATCACAAAATGCCCATAGTGATAGGGACACCCATCGCTGAACGCCCCTCCCACACCACCGGACATACGGATCGCTTATCCGATGATTCGGCTGGTCAAAACAGACACAAATGAACGTAATGGACATCTCGTCTGCCTGGCCTTGGGGAACGCAACGCTACCAGCATTTCAGCAACTGCTGCATAATGAGGCATTTCACTCTGCTACAAAAATCGTAGGCATACCAATGAATATGTGGAGACTTTTCGCAAGTCCTTGCTGCGCAAGAAATTTGTGCAAGTCGAGTAAAAAATCACTTAATTTATTAACCAGCTTACTGAACAGAAAAAGCCATGAATCCGACTGTTTCTAAGACATGGTATGTTTCACTGTCACGTGATTGCTCTTCACTGATTTGTACATAAACTCCATGTGCATTCTTGGATTTCCAGCGCACATTGGCAGGGTCAGTCTCATTATTCGTCTGCATATCAGAAATAAATACAGGTGAATTTATGAATGTTTGATTAAATAAAATTTCTTGGAAATCATCACTTATACTAGATTTAATATTTATTTCAAATGCAACGCTGTTTACAGTGCCGCTTGAAGGTTCCCAGGCAATATATGCGACCTCTTCTGTTGCATGAATTATAGGATTTAGTTCCTGTTCCTGCAGGCAGAACGCGAATCCATTGGTTCCGTTAGTTACAGTTCTGCAGAATACTGCATCAATCTCATTATAGCTGACAACAGCGGCTATTACCACAGGGATCTGATTGAAACTATTTTTGAAATTTACGGTTTTAAATGAGCTGGTATTATTGGTAGTAAAGCTTCCTGCTTCGACCCTGGTTCCATCCTCTAATGTATAACTGCCTCGCTCCATAATTAAGTAGCCGACTGTGTCGAATATATGCTGACCATCTAAATAATCCCACTCCTGAATGCGAATATCAAAGCCTGTGTTATCAACATTTTGTATTCTCAAAATGGCAGCATTAGTTCCATTATAACTTAATGATTTAGCTACCACTACAGGATCCAAAAAGTACTTACTGAATTCAATCCTCTGCCATTCATGAGTTATACTTACTTCCCCTGTTTCCATAATAGGAAATAAAGGCTTGGAGTCAAAGACAGACGGATTAGATCCATGACTAAGTTCCAGCCCATCTAAAAGGCCATCATTATCAGAATCCGGATCTAAAAGATTTATAATTGAATCCCCATCATAATCATAATTCCAATTATCTCCCCAGTATCCTACTTCATTTCCATCAATTATGCCGTCTCCATCTGTATCAGCGTTGTTGGGGTCAGTTCCGTAAAAAGTGATTTCTTTATCGTCTGTAAGTCCATCTCCATCTGTATCTCCATCTGTAACTGTATCAACAGTAGATTCAGGGATATAATAATCAATTTCTTCAGAAAAAGAACTTTCATAGCCCTCATTATATGCAGTTACTGCGAAATAATATACTTGGCCTGATTTCAGATCGGGGATTGTATAGGTTGTCTGGTTGCCGACATTAAAATTAATCTCGTAATTTCCGCTTGAATAACCGTAGTATACTTTGTAGCCGGTAACATTTTCCGACTCTGGGTTTGGATCCCATTCCAATGTTACCTCGGCAGCGATGGAAATGGCGGGTATAAAGAGCATAAGGGCTAAAGCCAAAACTACAATTCTGTAAAAGCGATAATTAATATGTTTAGATATCATAATTTTTATATTCCTGTAGTGTTCAGTTATGTTGCTGATTATTATGTTAAAAATATAACCAATTATAGAATTAGATTCTAACCGCTGGAAACTTTCCTTGTGTTATTACTAAAAAAGGAGTCGGAAAGTTCCTTTGCAGTGAATAGAACCGATAGAACATTATTGTGCGGTATTTATAAAAAGATAGAAAAATGGCGCCCTAACTTTTTATAAAATATCATCATCATATAAAAATTGGAAGCAAAGGCGGCTTTGGAATTTTCAACATTTATATGATTTTCCATACACTTTAATGCAATTATCTTAGATTGGTCAATGCATCTACGATTTTTGACGGACCGATTGATAATCTAATCTCGTTTTAAATTCATTTTGATTATAACAAAGCAACATGTGTGCCAAAGAAATAGTTTGTTGATATACTGACTAATTAAAAAATAATTATGCTTCTTAAAATGGGTTCTGGTTACGAATATTGCACAGTGAACTACTTTTTTTGCACACGTTGTAAGAAATGTTTGAAATGGTTTTAGAGCATCGAGAACTATAGCTCGGAAGGTTGCAAATTGCGTTTTTTTCGGTGAGCAATGAGCATCAAGAGCAAGGCGCGAAGGTGCGGACAAAAGGTTTTAATAGTGGCCGGAATGCAAGTGAATTGAAAAGCTTAATTTTTATATCCGCATTCCTTATTAAGGCACATTAGAAAAGTACCTTGTTTTTTAGTGGATTTTTCTACCAGAAATTCTGCGCCGCAATTCGGACAATTTTCTGCTACAGGTTTGTCCCAGAGAGCAAATGTGCAGTCGGGATAACGGTTGCAGCCATAAAAGATTTTCCCCCTTTTTGACCGTCTTTCAACAATTTCGCCGGTGCAGCCTTTTTCCGGACACTTTACACCTGTAGTTTTATCTGGTTGGTTTGAATTTATGGATTTGGTATTTTTGCACACCGGGTACCCGCTGCATGCTAAAAATTTGCCGTATTTGCCCTGTTTTAACACCATCGGTTTTTTACATTTTTCACAAACTATATCTGATATTTCATCTTCAGGCAGCTCGATTGGGTGAACCTTGCCTTTTTCATCTCGGGTATAGTTCCTAGTATACCTGCATTTCGGGTATCCGCTGCAGGCAATATAGTGACCATTCTTGCCTACTTTGATGTTTAGTTGTTTTTTGCATACAGGACAGGAAAGATCTGTAGGTATGCCCACACCGCGTATGCTGAGCATACTTTCTGCGGCTGCATCCAGTTCTTTTTTAAAGGGGCCGTAGAAACGGGTGAGAATGTCTAAAGAATCTGTTCCCGAAGTTTCTATACGGTCAAGATCTTCTTCCATCTTGGCTGTAAAATCAACTTCAAATATGTCTGGGAAGCTTTTAACAAGAAGGTCATTAACGATAAATCCAAGTTCGCTGGGCTTAAAGTATCCTTTTAGAAAATCAACATATCCCTTTTCCTTGATTGTAGATAATATTGAAGCATAGGTGCTGGGACGACCGATTCCGTTTTCTTCAAGCTCTTTTACAAGTGAAGCCTCTGAAAATCTTGGCGGCGGCATGGTAAAGTGCTGTTTAGGCTCTAAGTTATTGACCTTTAATTCTACTCCTTCAGATAATTCAGGAAGATTGATTTTTTCTTTTTCGCTTTCTATTTCTTCATCCACAGACATGTAAACAGCCATAAAGCCTGTGAATTTAACAGATGATCCGCCGGCTGTAAACAAATAGAGCCCGGCTTTAATAGAGATTGTATTTTTATTTATCAGAGCTTGCTGCATCTGCGACGCAATGAAACGCTGCCAGATAAGACGGTACAGAGACATCTGGTCATTGGAGAGATAAGGGGTCAATTTTTCAGGAGTGTTGAAAACCGATGTCGGCCTGATGGCCTCGTGAGCATCTTGAGCTTTCTTCAGATTCTTGAAAAATCTTGGCTTATCAAGAGCAAATTTTTCACCGAACTTTTCTCGAATCAGCACAAGTGCTTCTTCTGCAGCTTCTTTTGCAATTCTGGTGGAATCGGTGCGCATATAAGTGATAAGCCCTTCAGTTCCACCTGTTCCGATGTCAATACCTTCGTAAAGCTGTTGTGCCACAACCATGGTTTTTTTTGCAGAAAATTTAAGCTTTCTGATTGCTTCCTGTTGAAGTTTACTTGTGATAAAAGGGGGAAGAGGATTTTTTTTCGTAATCTTTTTTTGAACTTTTTTTACAATAAATTTATTTTCTGAAAGTTCGTTCAGAATGGCAAGTGATGCTTTTTCGTCAGGAATTTTGATTTTTTTTTCGTTCTTTTTTACAAGTTTTGCCTTAAATTGTGGAGGTAAGGTGGTTTCGAGAAAGGCTGTTATAGACCAGTATTCTTCCGATTCAAAGGCTTGGATAGCTCTTTCTCTTTCACATATTATACGTACTGCAACTGATTGTACACGCCCCGCACTGAGGCCGTTTTTTACTTTGCGCCAGAGTAATGGAGATGTCTGGTATCCAACCAGTCTGTCAAGAATTCTTCGTGCCTGCTGAGCCTCGTATTTTTTCTTATGGAGATCTTCAGACGCTGCAATTGCTTCATTAATGGCTTTTTTGGTAAGCTCATGAATAAGTACTCTGTAAAATTTTCTTCCTTTTTTCTTGAGAACCTCTGCGGTGTGCCATGCAATAGCCTCTCCTTCCCGGTCAGGGTCAGGCGCCAAATAAATGTCTGTTGCATCACCAGCGGCTTTTTTTAAGGAGTTTATAACTTTCTGCTTTCCTGGAATAACAATGTATTTAGGCTCAAAGTTTTTTTCTATATTTATTCCAATCTCTTTTGCAGGAAGGTCCTTTATGTGCCCAACGGTAGCAACAACGTTGTATTGCGAGCCCAGATACTTTTTTATAGTTTTTATTTTTGTTGGTGATTCAACAACAAGTAGTGGTTTAGTCACTATATTTCCTCACTTTAGGTATTATTTATTTCTGTAGAAAAGAATTTCCCTGGTGCCTGATTAACAATACCCTGCAGTTCAAGCTTAAGAAGTATGCCTGAAAGTTTTCCGGGTTCCATAGATATTTTTCGTGAAAGATCATCTATATGAACAGGGTAGTGACCAAGGCCCGTAAATACAAGCGATTCTTCTGATGACAAAGAAGGCGGTTTAGCTATTTTATCTTCAGGTTTATCTTTATGCTTAATTTTATTATTTAAGCTGTCATCTGTTATTAAAGGAGAAAGCTCTTCAAGTATATCCTGTGTATTTTCGACCAGCTTTGCTCCCTGTTTAATCAAACTGTGTGTTCCGATACTTTTAAAAGAATTGATATTGCCGGGCACAGCAAAAACTTCTCTTCCCTGCTCTGCTGCGAGGCGTGCTGTAATGAGTGAGCCGCTTTTCTGGGTTGCTTCAACGATAACTGTTCCGAGTGAAATGCCGCTGATTATTCTGTTTCTTATTGGAAAATTGTGGGGTTCAGGTGCCTCTAAAAGAGGAAATTCGGAAATAACCGCGCCTTTTTCGGCAATCTTATGGAAAAGTTTCAGATTTTTATGTGGATAAACTCTTTCGAGACCGCTTCCAAGCACGGCTATTGTTTTTCCTTTTCCGGTTAAAGCACCTGTATGTGCAGCAGTATCAATCCCTACTGCCATGCCGCTTACTATTGTAAAATCAAGAGCAGCTAATTCTTCGCACAGCCTTTTTGTTATTGAAATACCGTAGCTTGTCGCATTTCTGGATCCCACTACGGCGATATTCTTTATAGAGTTACAAAGATTCCCAAAAACATATAAAAAGGGCGGTGGATCTGGTATTTGAAGTAGAAGAAAAGGGTAGGCCGGATCAGACATTGTAACAATTTGATAGCCTTTTTTCATTACAAGATCGAAATCTTTTTTGACTGGTTCCGGTATGTTGTGAGCTTTAATCGCAGCAACTATGCGGGGCGTTATGCCCTTTACCTGAAGAAGGTCTTCCTGTGGTGCTTCAAAAACAAGGCTCGGTGAGCTGAAACGGTCTAACAACCGCTTAAAAAGGTGATTTCCTATACCGGAAACACCTTTAAGGGCAAACCATGGAAACAGGGTTTTCATGGCTGAATTTTCTTTCCGCGCCTTCGCCATATCAGAAGTATTGGGCTTGCAACGTATATTGATGAATACGTTCCAATAAGAATTCCGATTATCATTGCAAATGCAAAGTCGTGGACAATGCCGCCTCCTATGACAAACAGTGCAATAACAACTGTAAGGGTTGTTAAAGAGGTTAATATGGTACGGCTTAGAGTCTCATTAATGCTTCTATTAATAGTGAAATCCAAAGGTTTTTTCCGGTATTTTTTTAAATTTTCCCGTATGCGGTCAAAAACAATTATTGTATCGTTCAAAGAATAACCTATAATAGTTAAAAGTGCGGCAATAATGGGCAAGGTGAATTCTTTATCAAAAATGGAGAATATCCCTACGGTAATTATAACATCATGGATTATAGCTACAATAGCACCCATTGCATATTTCAGATTGAGGAACCAGAAGAGTATAATGGCTAATATGAGTGCGGCCGTAATCAGGATGGGTATGCTGAGGTTAATAAAAGAAAGAAAATAGACGCTGCTCATAAGTGCCGCCGCCATGATTCCGCTTAAAATCCACTTGAATTCAAAACGACCGGATATATATATTGTAATAAAAAGCAGGGAATAGAACATAGCAAAGAGCGCTTTTTCGCGCAGATCTTTACCTACCTGAGGGCCCACCATTTCAATGCGCCGGATTTCCACCTCGTTTCCTGTAGCGGCTTCTATGGCATTTTTTACCTTGCCGGAAAGTCCTTGAGAAGTCATAACCGATATATCGGTTCTGATAAGATATTCATTCTCTTCTTTGTCTCCAAATTCTTGAACAGATGATTTGCCAAGATCAATGGTATCAAGCCCGGATTTGATTATATTAATGCTTGCGGGAGCTAAGGTCTTTACCTGTATTAAAGTGCCGCCGGCAAAGTCGATTCCATATTTTGGGCCTTTATGGAGTATCAGAGAAATAAAACTGACAAGAATCATTGTTGCGGATATGTAGAATGCCAGCTTGCTTTTTCCTATAAAATTCAAATTTATGTCGGATTTTATAACCCTCATGTTTATATGACCCCTAAATTTAAGATTAGCTATTAGCCTTTGGCCTTTAGCAATTAGCCTTTAGCTTAAAAAATCAAACAGATAACACATTCAGCTAATAGCTAACAGCTAATGGCTAATAGCTTTTTCACAAATCTTCACGACAAATAAGCTGAATCTATTGCCAGCATTGAAAAAAAATACTTTTCGGACAGGCACTATATGCTCAAGCTTTTAATTTTTCTGTTTATCAGAAGATAATCAAAAACAAGCCGTGTAAGGATAAGTGCTGTAAACAGGCTTGCCAATACGCCAAGACATAGTGTTACAGCAAAACCTTTTACCGGTCCGGTTCCAAACTGAAACAGGACAAGAGCTGCAATAAGAGTTGTTACGTTTGCATCAAGAATGGTAAGGGTAGCCTTACTATAGCCTGCATTTACGGCAGCTCTCTGAGTCTTGCCCAGATTCATTTCTTCTCTGATACGTTCAAATATCAAAACATTGGCATCAACAGCCATCCCTATGGTTAATATGATTCCTGCAATACCTGGAAGGGTTAAGGTGGCCTGAAATCCTGCAAGTCCTCCGGCAATCAGAACAATGTTAAGGATAAGCGCAATGTTTGCGATAAGGCCCGAAACCTTATAATACACAATCATAAACAGAACAACGAGTATGCCTCCAACGTACATGGAGATAAGTCCCTTTCTTATTGAATCAGCTCCAAGAGAGGGTCCTACGGTTCGTTCCTCAATAATTTCAACCGGAGCCGGCAGGGCGCCTGCCCTAAGAACGATTGCAAGGTCACGCGCTTCTTCTGTTGTAAAATTTCCTGTAATGCGTGCTTCGCCGCCGGTAATTTTTTCCTGAATAACAGGTGCGGAATAGACTTTATTATCTAAGACTATTGCAAGTCGTTTTTTAACATTTTCTTCTGTTATTCTTTCGAAAATCCTTGCCCCCTTTTTATCAAAATTGATGGAAATATATGGTTCATTGAACTGGGAGTCTATTTGAACCCTTGCATCCGTCAGGTATTCACCAGTTAGAAGAGTTCGTTTCTTTACAAGATAGGGGGTCCTTATGACGCGTTCTGTTGCTGAGTCCTCATTGTCCTGATAAAGAAGTTCACTGCCTGCCGGTATATTTCCTTTTAAAGCGGCATCCAGGTCATGGGTTTCATCCAGCAATTTAAATTCCAGAAGAGCTGTTTTACCGATTAACTCCTTTGCTCTTTGTGTGTCTTTGATGCCCGGGAGTTGGATAAGAATTCGTTTTTCACCCTGGCGACGTATATCAGGCTCATTTACGCCGAACTGATCAATACGATTTCTTATTGTTTCAAGTGCCTGCTCAGCCGCCAGCTTTTTTATATGACGAGTTTCACTGTCCGGCAAATTTAATATCATGGTAAGTATTTCATCATCAGTCGATTCTGAAACAACCCGCAAATCCTTAAGTTCAGTATCCAGCAGTTTATTAAAACTCAAGATATTATTGTTACCACGTATTTTGAGCGATATTTTGGTATTTTCTATTCTGTCTATTCCGACGTACCTTATATTTTCTTTCTTTAAAAGACTCCGGAGTTCATAAGTCATACGTTCTATTGTACTTTCAACTGATTTTTCAGTATCAACTTCAAGTACAAGGTGCATTCCTCCCTGAAGATCTAAACCAAGATTTATCTTCTTATGTGGCCACCAGCCTTGATTTATTGTAGGAAAAATATAAACAATTGCAGTTGTAATAACCGCAAAGACTATAATTACTCGCCATGAAAAATTCTTCAATTGGATATTCCCTTCAATAAAGAGCTAAAAGGATTAAGAATATTGTAAGCGTTCACGGAACGTTGAAATTAGAAATTAGAAATTTGGCCTTCATGCTTTTGTACTGTTCTTTCCAATTTCAAGTTTCAAGCCGTGAACGGCTACAAAATATTTACTATGTAATAAATTCGGCCTTAATTTTGAATTGTAATAACCACTATAGGTGGATACACTAAAGGCCGAAGTCCGAAGCTCCCTGACAGCCTTCAGCCTATCCACCTATCGAATTAATCAGCCTTGTTTTCAACAGATGGCGGGGGCGAGGAAGGTTGATTTAGTGCAGCTATATTCCCGCGATTTATTTTTATTCGTACTTTATCTGCTATTTCCACTGTTACCGTGGTATCATCTGCATTGGTAATTCTTCCATGAATACCACCGCTTGTTACTACGCGGTCACCTTTTTTTAGAGTACTTATCATTTCACGATGTTGTTTACTTTTTTTCTGTTGGGGCCGGATAAGCAGAAAATAAAATATGGCAAACATGATAATCAGTGGGATAAATGCTGTAAACCCGCCTGGTTGTCCGCCGCCTGCCGCTCCGCCCTGCCCCATTGCATATGCTATATTAATCAAGATTAACCTCCATGTTTTAAATTAACGCACCTTCGGTGCAAATATAAGTGCCTAAAGTGAGCTAAAGTATATTAAAGTGCCTAAAGTTAATGAATGCGCCTTCGGCACCGCCAATTTTAATTTTTTTTCACCATACAACTTTGCTCACTTTGTTTCTATCTGAACTTATAACCAAGTCCTGAAAATATATAGCCACGCCAAAGGCGTACCATAACTTTAGGCACTTTAGCTCACTTTAATATACTTTAGGCACTTTTTTCTTTAATTATTCCAGACCATTTCGGTAGTACCGAGTACACTTGTAATTACAAATTTTATTTTTGAGCTGGTATCATCAATTATATTTTTGTCGGTTCCCTGCAATTTTACAGGAAATCTGACGAGATAAATTGATTCCCAGGTGTTAATATATGGGAAAAAGTGAGTAAGCACCGCATCAATCTTTTTAATTTTCCTTATCTCAAGCGGTTTTATTTTTGTTTCATTGCCTGCGTTAAGATATATTTTCCATATAGAATCTTGTTTATTAAAATCATTCCATTTTTTATCCGGTACGTATGCAGACATTATAAAATCATTGTATATTAAAGAAGCTTGTTTTTGATCTTTTATAAGTTTTTCCTTTTCTTCACTAGTAAGATTATAAGTTCTGACATACTCATTTGCATAGGCCTCTCTGAATTCAGGCGATTTGAAGGTAGCTGAAGTCATTAGCTCAAGATCAAGGCCTCTATATATGCAAGCTTCAATCGTCCATTTCATTAGCACTGTTTTGTAAGTGCTTCCCTGGTATGGATCAGATGACTCTTCAAATTGTTTGACTGATGAAGCAATTTGACATCCCTGACATCCGGCAAAAATAACTATCAGCAAGATACTTTTTAATATAAAAATGTAATAGTCAGTTTTCATGGACAAATACACGGTCAAAAATTATGCCGATATACTTTAAATGATAGTTGACGTCAAATATTTCTTCAATTTTTTTCTTGCTTAGATGAGCGCATATCCCTTTATCTTTCTTTATCAGCTCCTTAAAAGGCTTTTTTTCTTTCCATACACGCATTGCCTGCTTCTGAACCATTTTATATGCGTCTTCACGGGTAACTCCTGATTCGGCAAGAGCAAGAAGTATCTGTTGAGAAAAGATAAGACCGTTCAGCATATTAAGATTTTCTTTCATTCTTTTGGGATATACAACAAGATTATTAATCAAACCCTTTAGCCTGTTTAGCATGTAATCAATAAGTATTGTACTGTCCGGGGCAATTATTCTCTCAACAGATGAATGGCTTATATCCCTTTCATGCCAGAGAGGGATGTTCTCCAAAGCAGCCATAGCATTAGACCTGATGATCCGTGCGAGGCCGCAAAGGTTTTCGGATCCTATTGGATTCCTCTTGTGAGGCATGGCTGAGGAACCTTTTTGCCCTTTTGAAAAATACTCTTCTGCCTCAAGAACTTCTGTTCTTTGAAGATGCCTGATTTCAAGAGCCATCTTTTCGATTGATGATGCCATGATAGCTAACGCTGTAAAATATTCGGCATGTCGGTCTCGTTGTATAATTTGCGTTGAAGCAGGGGCTGGTTTGAGATCCAGTTTTTTGCAAACATATGCTTCAATTTCTGGTGGAATATTGGCAAAAGTACCGACTGCTCCTGAAAATTGACCGAAACTGATGTTTTCGACAGCGCGCTCAAATCTTTTTCTGTTGCGCTTCATTTCATCATACCAGACTGCCAGTTTCAGCCCAAAGGTAACAGGTTCTGCATGAATTCCGTGAGATCTTCCGACCATGACGGTATCCTTGTGTTCAAAGGCTCTTTTCTTAATTATACTTAACAGGTTTTCGCAGTCTTTTATGATAATTTCCCCAGATTTTTTGAGAAGATATGCCATGCTTGTATCAAGAATGTCTGAAGATGTCAGCCCCATGTGGATATATCTCGAGTCAGGCCCGACATGTTCAGCAACATTTGTCAGAAAGGCTATTACGTCATGTTTGGTCTCAGCCTCTATTTCTTCTATTCTTTTAACGGAGAAACCAGCTTTTTCCTTTATGTTTTTAAACGCTTTTGGGGGAATCATTTTGTTTTGCGCCATGGCTTCACAGGCTAAAATTTCAACTTTCAGCCATGTGTTATACTTGTTTTCATCGGTCCAGATATCGCCCATAATACTTCTTGTATATCGTTTTATCATTTGTTGCCCTGCTCCACTTGTATTTTACTCCCGCAACTATAGACTTTCAGATAATTAATTTCAATAAATGAGTCATTCCGCACGGACAAACAAGTTTGTCCGTGCCACCCGCCTCTGGCTGATATGTTTTGATCAACCGTTAAGGAACGTGGACGAAATAACTTCCCCAACTATACATCACAGCTTCAGGCCGCCTTTGTCCGGTCTCAGATCACAAAAATATTGAAATAGCTCGCTATTCCTTCAACTTTTGTGATCTGAGATCGAACAAATTCGACCCAAATCTGTGCGCCTACTTGAGGAAGTTAATTCGTCCACGTTCCTAACTGTAAACTGTTAGCCGTGAACTATTACCTTAGCCCGTTACTGATCAATCTGTATCCAGAGAGTTTCTCCGTCAAACTGGATGCGGTTTGCATTATTATAATCAATACTGTCCAAAAGAGCAAAAATCCGGTCCATATTATAAACAACAACTTTGCTTAATGGATATATTAGGTTAAGATCTACAGCTATTTTACGTTCTTTGATGTTGTAAATGCTAACAGTTTTTTCGGAAAATTTTAAAATTTTGCCGATTCCTGAACTAAAACCCTTTCTGTCCGGCTCGTCGGCAAGTGGAGCAAGGGCAATCCCCTTGTGATCAAAGTAATCCTTTAAAAACTTAAAGTGTATGTTCCAGATGTTGTCTTCAGTTTTGACCACATATATTCCAAATGCTCTTATCCTGTCATCCGGCAGGTTTAGTCCCTCTATGTCCTTTTCAATAATATCACCGCTTTTAATACGGATCTTGTCCAGAATTTCCTGCATGGAAACTGTCGAATCACCTATTTTAAGTGATTCATCAGACTTTACAATGATATCAACGCTTTTTTCCACTCCATATTTTGCTTTACGCTTTTGGGTAAGTATTTGAAGCTCTTTATCTTTTTCCAGCTTGTTGTAGTCTATTACGGGCTGGGATTTTATAGGAACATGAACTTTCCCCGACAAGTTTTTTTCAACAGGCCCGGTTGCTTTCCGCATTAAAAATAAACCGGCAACAGCTATTGCAGCAACAACAGCACAGATTATGATAATGACGGCAATCTTATTTGATATGGCTGCATTTTTTTTAGGCATAATTTTCCCATGATACAATAATCAAGTAGGGGCGATCCTTGTGATCGCCCTGATTAGGGCGAATACAAGATTCGCCCCTACTATAAATTTAACGGGATTCTATTTTGAACTGATGATCTTGCTGTCTCCGAGGAACAAGGTGCTATCGCCTTTTATTGATATCGAAAGATTACGCCTTAACTCAAGGTCAATTATTTCTTTTCTTTTATTATTCAGAAGATAGTCAGCTACCTCGACAGGGACTATGCCCGTTACTTTGGAAATTTCCTGTTTTAGAGTTTCGATGCTGAGTTTTCTCAAGAAAGCAAGAGCCAAGGTTTCAGGAGATGGAGTCATGCCTTTTCCATGGCAATATTTGCAGGCTTCAAAACCGCTGTATCCAATAGATGGCCTGATTCGCTGCCTCGACATTTCAATTAACCCAAATTTAGAAATTCTTCCTACTTTTGTTTTTGCCTTATCTTTTTTTAAATGGTTTTTCAACGTTCCTTCTACTTCTGATTTGTGCTTTTGGTCTCTCATGTCAATGAGATCCAATACAACAAGACCCCCCAAATCCCGTAACCGCAGTTGACGGGCAATTTCTTCGGCTGCTTCAACATTGGTCCGTAAGGCTGTTTCTTCGATAGATTTTTGTTTTGTTGCTTTGCCTGAATTAACATCTATGGCGACTAAAGCTTCGGTTTGTTCTATTACAATTGATCCACCTGATTTCAGGTTAACCCTGTTTTTATATATAGAAGCGATCTGGTCTTCAAGCTGGTGTTTTGTAAATATAGGTTTTTCACTTTTATATAATTTAACACTTTTGGTATGTTTAGGAGATATGATTTTAATAAAATCTTTAACTTCATGGCAAACTGAGGGGTTGTCAATAAGAATTTCATTAATATCCGTAGTAAAATAGTCCCTTATGGATCTTAAAACAAGATTTCGTTCTTTAAAGAGAAGCGCTGGAGCGTTTTCCTTCATTATCTGGCTTTTAATATTTTTCCAGAGTCTGAAAAGATAATTCAAATCTTTAGAAAGCTTTGTTTTTGTACAATCTTTTCCGGCAGTCCTTACAATGAGCCCAAATCCTTCCGGGATATTAAGCTCGGGTATAATTTTTTTTAGACGATTCCGTTCATCTTCATTTTCTATTTTTCGTGAAATCCCCCGCTGTTCACTTCCAGGCATAAAAACCACGAACCTTCCAGCAAGAGATATAAATGTTGTAAGCATGGCTCCCTTTTTCATAAAAGGGTCTTTTGTTACTTGTACAACCAGTTCCTGCCCTTTCTTGACAAGATTTGATATGGAAGAGTCTCCGGCATAATTATCCTGAAAGTAATCGCTGTGGATTTCATTCTTCTGAAGAAATCCATGTCGTTCTGCTCCATAATCAACAAATGCGGCCTGAAGACTGGGTTCAACGCGAGAAATTACTGCTTTGTATATGTTACCGTGTGTAATTTCTTTTGAGGCACTTTCGATATGAAATTCCTCAAGTTTATTGTCAATTACTTTTGCGATTCTGCATTCTTCAGGATCTAATGCATTTATCAGAACCTTACTTATCATGTAATATTTATCCTTTTTCGTAACAGTTTAGCCACAAAGACACTAAGCCACCAAGATTATAATATAATTTCTAACAAACTTCATACACTTTTTCGAGCAAACTCGGTACTAATATCTTATGTACAGTATATGCTGTATCTACAATTTTTTCAGCAACAGATTCTTTTCTGCCTGTGCGTCTCCGTATGCAGATATAGACTTTCAGATAAATAATTTCACTGCGTTATCAGTCGTCGACGTATAACTAATACGCCTTCCTCCTTCTGGCCTTGTGAAATGAATTATCTGAAAGTCTATAGGTCTTTTTGATAAAGGTTTAAAATTCATATCTCTTTTTTGTGCCTTTGTGCCTTAGTGGCTGAACTGTTACAGTTTTTTTGATTGAATAAGCAATTGTCAAGTACAAGTCAAACTATTTCTGATCGGTCGTATTGCCAGTCTTGCTATTTATATCATATTATGGCATGAGATGACAGAATTTGAGGAAAATTAGGTGAAAGGTAGTAATAGTAAATGGATAAAAAATACGACCCAAAGATAATAGAAAATAAATGGCGGATGTACTGGGAAAGTTCAAAGCTTTTTAAGGTTGATGAGGACCCGGAAAGGCAAAAGTATTATCTGCTTGAAATGTTTCCCTATCCTTCCGGCAAGATACACATGGGGCATGTTAGAAACTATACCATAGGCGATGTCATTGCCAGGTACAAAAAAATGCAGGGATTCAATGTATTACATCCAATGGGATGGGATGCATTTGGTATGCCGGCGGAAAATGCTGCAATTGCAAACAGATCTCATCCGGCAAAATGGACATATGAAAATATTGATACCATGCGTCGCCAGTTGAAACGTATTGGATTCAGCTACGACTGGGAAAGAGAATTCGCCACTTGCAGACCTGAATATTACAGATGGGAGCAATGGTTATTCTTAAAGATGTATGAAAAGAAAATGGTTTACAGGAAGGAATCGTTTGTTAACTGGTGTAATTCCTGCCAGACCGTTCTTGCCAACGAGCAGGTTGAGGCCGGTATGTGCTGGAGATGTGGCAATGCTGTTCACCAAAAGAAACTCTGGCAGTGGTTTTTCCGAATTACCGATTATGCTGAAGACCTTCTGACTTATTGCGATCATCTTTCTGGCTGGCCTGATAAAGTTATTGCCATGCAGAAGAACTGGATCAAAAAAAGTTTAGGAGCGGAAATTCGTTTTCCTATAGAGAATCCTCCTGATAAAGAAGAGTATATATCTGTTTTTACTACGCGGCAGGATACGGTTTTCGGAGCAACATTCATGTGTCTTGCACCGGAACATCCGCTTGTGCTGAAGCTTTCAGAAGGAACGAAGCAGGAAAAACAGGTAAGAAAATTTATTGAACGAATATCTATGCAGGACAGGTCGGTCAAGGCTATTGAAGGTTATGAAAAGGAGGGTATTTTTACAGGTGCCTATTGTATAAACCCGTTGAGCAAGAGAAGAATCCCGGTTTATACAGCTAATTTTGCCCTGATGGAATATGGTACCGGTGCGGTTATGTCTGTTCCTGCGCATGACCAGCGTGATTTTGATTTTGCTAAAAAGTATGGGCTCGATATAATTGTTGTTATAAAACCATATGATTTTGATCTTGATTCTGAAATAATGACGGAAGCTTATATAGATGAAGGAGTAATGGTTAATTCCGGTCAATTTGACGGAATGGATAACAGAAAAGCTTTAGATGCAATAGCTTCTTTTCTTGAAGATAATGATATCGGGAAGAAAACGGTAAGTTTTAGATTAAGGGACTGGGGTATTTCCAGACAACGATATTGGGGCACGCCGATTCCCATGATTTACTGCAACAAATGCGGCATTGTTCCTGTGCCTGAAGAAGACCTTCCCGTAATACTTCCGGAAGATGTCAACCTCCTGGAAGACGGCGGATCGCCGCTTTCAAAACTCGAATATTTTGCAAATATCAGGTGTCCGGCATGTGGAGCTTCTGACGCAAAAAGAGAAACCGATACAATGGACACATTTGTTGAGTCTTCCTGGTATTTTGCCAGATATTGCAGCCCTGATTGCAACACTGGCATGTTTGATAAAAAGGCCGTTGAATACTGGATGCCGGTAGACCAGTATATCGGAGGGGTAGAACACGCTGTTTTACATCTTCTGTATTCAAGGTATTTTACACGTGTATTAAAAGATTTGGGCATGGTTAGTTTTAAGGAGCCTTTTACAAGGCTGCTTACCCAGGGTATGGTCTGCAAAGAGACTGTTTCGTGTCCTGAACACGGCTATCTTTTTCCTGAAGAGGTTGAGGGGAGTAGCGGCGGTTCTGATCGTTTTTGTAAAAAATGCGGCAAGAAAGTTGTGGTGGGTCGTATTGAAAAAATGTCAAAATCAAAAAAGAATGTAATAGATCCGAATAGATTACTTGATAAATATGGTGCGGATACCACGAGACTTTTCTGCCTTTTTGCAGCTCCTCCACAACGTGATCTCGAATGGAGTGAGCAGGGAGTCGAAGGCAGTTGTCGCTTTCTTAACCGTGTATGGCGTATTGCATCGAACTGCATGGATTACATAAAAGATGTTTCGCCATATTATGGAAGTCCTGACAAGCTTGATGGTGAATTGCGTGATTTATATAGAAAGACACATTATACAATAAAAAAGGTTACCAGAGATATTGAAGATAGATTTCATTTTAATACAGCTATAAGCGCTGTTATGGAACTTGTTAATGTTATGTCGGGCATTGATCTTCAAAAAAACGGTCATAAAAGGAACTCCGTTGTCAGGTATGCCCTGGAGTCAGTTGTGCTCCTTTTAGCGCCAATAGTTCCTCATTTTGCCGAAGAACTCTGGGAAGCATTGGGAAATGAGTCCAATATACTTTTAGCTTCTTGGCCTGAATATAATAAAGAAGCTCTGACTAAAGATGACCTTTTAATTGTTGTCCAGGTTAATGGCAAGCTCAAAGGCAGGTTTAATGTAGATGCAGATGCAGATGATAATACCTTAAAAGAAATGGCCATTTCAGATGAGCATGTTAAAAAGTTTATAAAAGGTAAGCCTGTCAGAAAAATTATAGTTGTAAAGAAAAAGCTGGTTAATATTGTTGTATAAGATAAAAAAAGGGTTAAGAGTTCACCACGGAACGACACGGAGTTTCACTGAAAAGTATAAACAATGAGTAAGTTACTATTTGAAAGCAGATTACGAGCCGATTTCCTGGTAGAAAACAAGGCCATAAAAAAGATAACAAATCAAAACGAAGCCCTATTGATCAATTATTTCAAAATAACTCGCTTGAGAGGGAAGTCCATTGATAATTCAGTGTAATTCTGTGAAAATCCGTGGTGAACTATTACGAAAAGATTGGAAAATGTTTTCTAATAATAAGATTAATATTCGGATAGTTTTTTGTCTCTTGTTTGTTTTTTCATCATGTGGATACAGTTTTAGAGGCGGCGGTAATTTGCCGGAAGGCATAAAAAGCATTTCAATAAAAATGCTCGAAAACCGAACTTCTGAAACCGGAGCAGAAAATATTTTTACAAATGATCTCATTTATGAAATTACCGGTTTCGGCAAAGTCGTTTTAACAAAAGGAGACAATGCCGATGGCATTCTTACCGGAGTCATTAAATCCATGCGCATTCATGCAATTTCCCGCCGGGATTCATACTCATCGCTTGAAAGGCGCGTAATTGTCACACTAAGCTTGAAATTGACAGATCCGACCGGCAGAGTAATATGGTCGGTAAAAGATCTTTCTGCAAACGAAGACTATATTGTATTATCCGATAAACAGGCAACGGAAAGAAACAGACGAGAAGCTGTTAAAACTCTTTCTAAAAGATTTGCAGAAAAAGTTTATAATCGCTTAACGGACGATTTTTAGAATACTTTGAGCGAATCCTTAGGTAGCGGTTGCAACTGCAAGTTTTGACAGGCGGGATATTTTTCTGGCGGCTGTTTTCTTATGGATCACACCTTTTTTTGCTGCTTTGTCGATTAGTGACTGGGCTGTATTAAGCTTTTTTAAAGTCATTTCGCCGGAATCTTCATTTAAAGATAGTCGTAATTCCTTGGTTACCTTTTTAACACTGGTTTTTACAGTTTTATTTCGCATACGTCTAATTTCATTCTGCATAGCGCGTTTTAATGCTGATTTATGATTAGCCAATTATAAACTCCTTTCCAAAAGATTTAAATTTTTTTTGTATTACTTAGAAATATGGTTGTCAAGAAAATTTGTTGAAATCTGGATATTCGATATAAGCCTTGGCGAATTTTATGATACGGCACAACAGGCGCACCAAGGCCGACAGCAGGCAAATATGACCGCCTTTTT
>Ga0255377_1028_pt1 | contig 29181 bp, 29 predicted proteins | sample ANMaggSeSYBR01G9_FD_182099 | JGI IMG/M metagenome (GOLD analysis project Ga0255377, IMG submission 182099) | Sediment cell enrichment communities from methane seep in Santa Monica Basin, California, United Staets - ANME aggregate JGI... | ecosystem: Environmental > Aquatic > Marine > Cold seeps >... | reverse complement strand
AACCTCACCGTTGATAACGGTTTTTAATATCATACGAGATAAAACAGGCTGAAATATGAAAGTTGCACTTGTATGTAAAAAATATTCTTTGCAAGAGGGTGGTCTTGAAAGATATACATATTTTTTAAGCCGCGAATTGATTCGCGCCGGCCACGAGGTCCATATCTTTGCCAATAGCCGGCAGGAGGAACCAGGTGTCATTATTCATCGTGTGCCGGTGATTCGCCTATCTTCTCCTGCCAAGAATCTCTCCTTTGCCTTTTTTACAAACCGGGCTCTATCGAAAATAAAATTCGACATAATTCACAGCATGGAAAGAATTTTTTATCAGGACATATTCAGGGTTTCAGATGGCATTAATCCTGTCCAGATGCAGCAAAAATATCCCCACCCTGTTGTTCGCTTTATTAAAAAGATTGGTCCCAGACGGATAGCTCTGAGTTATTTGGAACACAGAATATTTGTGGATAAAGGCTGTAAAATCGTCATGACTAATTCCGAGCTTGTCAAAAGAAATATTATTGAGCATTACAGGGTGGATCCTGAAAACATAGTTGTAATTTACAATGGGGTAGATACATCAAGATTTAATCCCAAGGTAAAAGAGAAGTTCAGAAGTTCTTTAAGGGAAAAGTACGGCATAAAAAAAGAAGAATTAGTCCTTATTTTTGTATCAAATGATTTTAAGCTAAAAAGGCTTGATTTGGTTTTAGAAGCCATGTCTTTTTTGAAAAATAATAAAATCAGGCTTTTTGTCATAGGAGCAGATAACCATAGAACATACCGGAGATGGGCTGATAACCATAGCCTGGGCGAACAGATTTTATTCCTTGGACCCAAAAGTAATATAGAAAAATATTATGCCGGCAGTGATATATTTGTTTTACCTACGCTTTATGATGCCTTCGCAAATGTCTGCCTGGAAGCGATGGCCTGTGGCTTGCCTGTAATTACTACCGATTCCAATGGGGCAGCAGATCTTATCAGTGATAATGAAAATGGTTATATACTTAAAACACAAAAGGCAGATGAATTAGCTGCCAGAATAAAAGCCCTTGAGCCGCTGTCGAACAGGACAAGGATGGGAGATAATGCGGCCGCAAAGGCAGCATGTTTTACAATGGAAAAACATGTAACGAAAGTACTAAAGCTTTACAAAAGAGTCAGCACTAAAGGCCAGGTATGAAGGACTTTTCTTCGCAGATTAAATGCATAAAAAAAGATCATCTGATATTTAATAAAGATTATCTGAAAGTATTGGATGATGTGCATTTTGATTCTTTTGAGTCTGTCTGGAAATACCAGGGCGGCGAAACCATAAAAAAAATAAAAGCAAGGTCTGTAATACGTTTTGAAATTCAAACCAATAGTGGCAAAAAATATTTTTATTTAAAACGTCATAATACTGAATTTGTGGGGATAAAAAGAATTCTTGCTTTATTTTCTCCAAAACCGGTTTTGTCTGAAGGCAAAAGAGAATTTGAAAATATATGCGATTTCCGTAAAGGCGGGCTTGGAACGGTTGCACCTGTTATCGCCGGGGAAAGATTTGTAAAGTTTTGCTGGGTACAATCTTTTCTCATAACAGAAGATTTTTTTCCCTTTATTTCTCTTGAGTATATGCTAAGAGACAATCCTGAATTTTTTATGGGGGAAAACGCTATTGGCAGAAAAAGAAATTTGATTAACAGGATCGGTGTTTTTGCAAGAAAAATGCATAAGCAGGGTTTCAATCACCGTGATTTTAATGCCACCCATATACTGCTTTATTATAAAGACAAATCCGATGCTCCCAATATAGCTCTTTTTGACCTTCAGAGAGTGGGCAGGAGTTCGGTTCTTCAGTTTAGATGGATAATAAAGAGCCTTTCAGAGCTTAACTACACCTTACCTGAAAGCCTCTTTGATGAAGAAGATAGAATTTTCCTTTTATTGTCTTACAAAGGTAAAAAGAAACTTAATTTATGGGGCTGGTTACAATGGCTATGGATAAAGAGAAAAACAGCTCGCATTAAGAGACACACTGAAAAGATGATGGCCGGAAGAAAAGGAAGAAGACAAAGGGGATTGATTGAAAGATAAGCAAATCCTATTTGGTAACCGTTCACGGGTTCAAACAAACAAAGTAAGCAAGAAAGAAAATTTGCTATTTCACCAGCTTGTCTGTGAAAATGATGCAGCCCTGGCATAATGGTATACTTTATAACAACAAAGAGTATACCCTAGGAGGTGACGGAATTGTCTAAAGTAACCGCCAAATATCAATTCACAATACCTGTGAAGGTTAGAAAGGAAATGGGCATCGTTCCTGGAACTGAAGTCGATATCACAAAAGAAGGGCAAAAGAATGCTCCTTACGTCGAGATGATAAACCTGCGATTTTAGGGTGTTAGGATGACGGGTTATCTTAAAATCCTGCTGATTATACTTCTCCTGTTATATATCATCAGTCCCTTCGACTTCCTTCCGGATTTCATCCCCATTACGGGCTGGCTTGACGACGCTTTCCTTTTGGGAGTTTTTGTCTATTACCTCAGGCGGGGAAGGCTGCCAGGCTTTTTCTCCTGGCTGGGAAAGTTCTCAAAGGCTGATCAAAATCATAATAGATGGTCTGATCGGGCCGGCGGTTTCGAAAAAGAAAAAGCTGACTCAGGATCTGAATCTAAAGCTCAAACCGATCTTAAAGACCCTTATGAAATTCTCGGAGTAAAGCCCGGAGCCGGCCCCAAGGAAATTCATGCTGCCTATCGTAGAGCCGCTCAAGCTTATCACCCGGATAAGGTCTCTCATCTCGGCCAGGAATTCCAAGAGCTTGCTCAAAAAAAGTTCATCGAGATTCAAGAAGCTTATGAAAAACTTCTGGGCAAGAGCCGTTGACGATCCCTGTCCGACGTATACCATGCGGGTTTTCAGTGAACTCTGAACCCGTGAAATGAGTTCGTAAAAACAACACACCACATATTGTATTCAATTAGTTAAAATTATACTTTACCTTGTGTTTTTTCTTTACAAGCATCTATTTTTTTGCTAAAAATTATAAGACAATATGGACAAAATATAAGAGGATATTCTTATATGAAACTAAAAAAACTGGAACTTACAGGATTTAAATCATTTTCTGAAAAATCCAGTATTGAATTTCCTGTCGGCGTTTCTGCAGTTGTAGGGCCCAACGGTTGCGGCAAGAGCAATATTGTTGACGCACTTAGATGGGTTATGGGGGAACAAAGTGTTAAGCAGCTTCGCGGCAAGGCGATGGAAGATGTCATATTTTCCGGCTCTAACGGGAAACCACCGCTTAACATGGCCGAGGTATGCTTAACGCTTTTAAATGACAACGGTACTGCTCCGGAGGAATTAAAGGACTTCACTGAAATAATGTTAACCAGGCGGCTTTACCGTTCTGGTGAAAGTGGATATTTCATCAACAAGCAGCCGTGCAGATTAAAGGATATACATAATATTTTCCTGGGAAGCGGCCTTGGAACAAAATCATATTCAATAATTCAGCAGGGAAATATTGGAGCTATTACTGAGGCAGGACCTGAAGAAAGAAGGTTTTTTATTGAGGAGGCCGCAGGAATTACCAGATATAAAAACCGAAAAAAAGAAGCTCTAAGCAAAGTTCAGACCACAAAGCAGAACCTTCTGCGCATAAATGATATAATTAATGAAGTACAAAAGCAGATGGCCGGACTTAAACGCCAGGTTAAAAAAGCCGAAATCTACAAAAAATATCAAAAGCGCATAAGAGAACTGGATATCCTGATTTCTCTTGCAAAATTTGATGATTACTCTCTTCAAATCCGCCAAACCGAGTCTCTGTTAAAAGATCTTAATGATACAGACATAGAGCATGCATCCCAAATAAAAAAACTTGACGCTGCTGTTGAAGATATAAAATTTCGACTCACACAAAAAGAACAGGAAATCTCGGAACAAAAATCTCAAAAATTCGAAATGCATCGAAGCATAGACAGAATAGAAAACGACCTTACACATCTTCGCAGAGAAATGGAGAATTTTTCCAGCGAAGCCATAAGGCTTGAATCTGCAAGAACGGAAATAGAAGAAAAAAACAAAAACATTATCACCGAGATTGCCCAAGTAAAAACTCAGAACGCAAAACTTAAAGACAATATAACCGATGTGGAATCAAGTCTTGAGCAGGAACGATCCGCATCGCAAAAAACAAGAGATCAATTGTCTGAGCTGACAAAGAGACTCGAAAATTATAAAACACATCTAATGGAGCTGGTTGCCAAAGAAGCACGATACAAAAACATCTATCAAAATGCGGCAAGCAACAGGGAGAACATAAAGAGACGGTTAAAAATAATAGATGAAGAAGGAGTTAGAGCAAAGAAGAAGTTAAAGGAAGCACAAAAATATTCCATAAAAGCCAAAGAGCATCTGAAAGAATTAAAACTGGAAATAAATGGTCTGAATGAAAGCATTGAAATCAAACAGGATGAACTTGAGCGGAAAAGCAGGGAATTTGGCAATAAGGTTAAACTCGTCCAGACAATTGAACTTGAAAAAAATAAGCTGAAATCAAAATTTAATGCTTTAAAGAAAATGGCCGATAACTTTGAATGGTATAAAGATGGCGTCAAGGCCGTAATGAAAAAATATTTAAACAAGGAAACTACAAACAGCTTCCTGGAAAATGATGCTATTCTTGGCTTAATGGCGGATATTATCGAACCGGAGCCATCTTTTGAAACCGCGGTGGAAGCTGCTCTTGGAGAATCCTTACAGTACATACTGGTTAAGGATCAAAAAACGGGACTTGACGCTATAAACTATCTCCAGTCCAATAGCGCAGGCCGCAGTGGATTCATTCCTGTTTCATCCATTAAAAATACAGGATATAATCTTTCTGAAAATTCCAATACACAGGAATGTATTTTGAAACACATAGCAGTAAAACCAGGGTTTGAAAAAATTGCAGAATCTTTTTTAGAAAATGTAATCGTTGCCAGTGATATAGCAGAAGCAATTAGGATAAATAAAGGCAATGACAATTGCCGAACAATTGTTACAAAAAACGGCGATATTATTTCCTCTCAGGGCATCATGATCGGCGGCAGCAAAGATAATTTATCAGGTATTCTTGCAAAAAAACAGGAACTAAAAGAACTTGAAGGCCTGATTGAAAGTATAAATAAAAAGCTGGAATCCACCAGTCTGGATAAAAAAGAACTTGAATCCGAAGTTCGCCTTATCGAAAGCGAGCTGCAAAAACTGATAGAAAATAAAAATAAAACCATCCAAAACAAGACCGAAGCAGAAAAAAGGCTTTATAAAGCAGACGAAGATGAAAAGTACGCACGAAAACACCTTGAAATAACAAGCCTGGAGCAGGAACATCTTATGGGAGAAGAGATTGATATTGATGAAGAGATGGCCAGGTATGACAAAGAACTTGCAGAAATAACCAGTGAAGTTGAAGATGCGCAGCACAAAGTCACAGAAACTTCAGGAAGAATCAGTTCCGCCTCTGATGAAATGGAAAATTTCAATCAAAGGATAATGGATCTTAAACTCAAGCTGACGGCCTTCAACGCCGGAATAGAAAACAGTTATAATACATTAAAACGACTTGAAGAATTTAAAGATGAAGGGATAAAACAGTTCAAACAGCTTTCAGAGGAGATTAACAAGAAGCATCAAAAAAGAACTAATTCAAAACAGAAGATTCACGAATATGAAAAAACTCTTCCCGTCATGTATAATGATATGACGCTTCTTGAACAGGAACTTGAAAGGAATGAGGCTGATTATCATGCTATTGACGACAGCCTTAAAGAAAATGATAATGTCATTACAAAGATACAAGACGAACGTGAAAAGACCTTGCAGAAAATTCGCCTGCTTGAGATAGAACGATCCCAAAGGTATATTAAACGGGAAAATATTACGAATCACTTAGAATCAGCCTATCGCATTTCGATTTCCGATTTGAGATCGGAATTAAGCGATAAGGCGGAAAAGCAAGATATATCAATAGATGAAATGGAAGTTGAACTTTCCAGACTTAATGTGAAAATTGCTAATATAAGCGATGTAAATCTAGGCGCTATAAAGGAATATGAACAGCTAAAAGAACGTTTTGATTTTTTATCCGAGCAACGTGATGATCTTATTAAAGCGATTGATGATCTCCATAAAGTTATAAAAAAGATTAATCGAATCACGCAGGAAAAATTCATAAAAACCTTTGATCTGGTTAATGAAAAGCTGAATGAGGTTTTTCAGCGTCTTTTTGATGGAGGCACGGCTCAACTTGTTTTAACTGAACCAGCCAAACCTCTTGAAACAGGCGTAGAATTCATGATTCATCCACCCGGGAAAAAAGTGACCAGAATGAGCCTTCTTTCAGGAGGAGAAAAAGCTCTTTCCGCAATTGCCTTTATCTTCTCTATATTTCTGATTAAGCCTGCATCTTTCTGTATCATGGATGAAATAGACGCGCCTCTTGATGAAGCCAATGTGTTTCGCTTTAATAATTTGCTTGAAATTATAGGAGAAAAATCTCAAATTGTCATGATAACTCACAATAAAAAAAGCATGGAATTTGCCGGTACATTGTTTGGTATTACAATGGAAAAAAAGGGAGTTTCAAAAATAGTTTCAGTAAATTTAGGTTGACCGAAAATATAAAATTCGTACTGAGGGGAGTTATGGCGCTCAACTGGTTCAAAAAGAAAAAGCATTTAGATGAAAAGAAAGAAGATCAGGATAATTCAGACTTATCGGAAAAAACATCTTTTTTTGAACGTTTAAAAAAAGGTCTTTCCAAAACCCGCGAAATTCTTTCAACAGACATAGATGAACTCTTTACAGGGAAAAAAGAAATTGACGACAGTTTATTAGAAGAATTAGAAGAGCTTCTGATAACGTCGGACATTGGGGTGCAGACTTCAATGGAGCTTATTCAAAAAATTTCAAAAAAATCCTCTAACATATCTGACGCCAGCCAATTGAAGAATGCCTTGAAAGAGGAAATGCTTTTACTTCTTAATCTACAAACACCAAAGCAAATCTCTGAAACTGCTTCTGCTAAGCCCAGAGTAATAGTGGTAATTGGTATAAATGGTGTCGGCAAAACAACCACAATCGGGAAACTTGCAGCAAAATTCAATTCAGAAGGAAAAAAAGTATTGATAGCTGCTGCCGATACTTTCAGGGCTGCGGCTGTTGAGCAGCTTACGATATGGGCTGACAGAGCAAATGCTCAAATAGTAAAGCACAAGGACAATGCTGACCCTGCTTCTGTAGCTTATGACAGCATTGAAGCAGCTATTGCAAGAGATATGGATATCGTTCTGGTAGATACCGCAGGCAGGCTTCATACCAAAATAAATCTTATGGAGGAACTTAAAAAAATTAAACGCAGCATATCGAAAAAGCTGGCAGGCGCGCCGCATGAAATTCTTTTAGTTCTTGATGCAACAACAGGCCAAAATGCTTTGTCACAGGCAAAACTGTTTGATGATGCACTTGGAGTAACGGGGATAGCACTTACAAAGCTTGATGGAACTGCAAAAGGAGGTGTTGTTGTAAGTATTTGCAACACTCTCAAAATTCAACTCAAGTATATTGGTATTGGCGAAAACATAGATGACTTGCAAGACTTTAATTCAAAAGAGTTTGTGGACGCTCTTTTCTAAATTTCTGTTGTCATGCTCATATAATATAGATTTTTTTAAAATGGGTTAGTTGTAGATATAGCCATATAACATGTTAACATTAAATATTATCAAAAAAGTCTTATATGATGCTGTTTTGTGTTGACATTAAAAAACAGCATGTTATATGGAGCTGATAAAAGAGGGGGTTGTATCGTTATTAATCAATAACAAAGAGGGGGAATGACTATGACAAAAGCAGAATTAGTAGAGCAAATGGCACAAGATGCTGGTATTTCCAAGGTCGCAGCAACAGGTGCACTAAATTCTTTCATGGATGGCGTAACAAAGGCGCTAAAGAAAAAAGACGGTAAAGTTACTCTTGTGGGATTCGGAACTTTTTCAAAAGTCCGCAGAAAAGCCCGAAAAGGCCGTAATCCTCAAACAGGCGAACCGATTAAAATCAAAGCATGTAATGTTGTCAAGTTCCGGCCCGGCAAGAAACTAAAAACTGCTATATAGTTCAACCTAAATTTAAAGGCGGTTTATTTAACTTCCCGATGTTAAACAAACCGCCTTTATCTTTTCCCATGGTATACAGCTTCTGGCTGTAGCGGGTGTGACCGAGGGGGGAAAGCAACTCTGCCTATCCTGCTATTGGTCCGGACGTGAATCGCGAATTCTAATCTTTGGCACGTATCCACCTTTTAAGGATTATCTCTTCTTTAATACGTAGAGTCTTAGATATTATCTTTCTATATTTGAAAGCAAAACCAAAGCGACGAATCAAATAGTATACGTATAGCCTCTTAGAGGTTAAAGGCACAGAATACCTTTTTGAAAGAAACTCTGGATCAGGAAACATTTCTCTAACGAAAGTCTTTGCTTTCCCTTGAAACGTATCCTCTACTTGTAACTTAATAAAACTGTTAGGAATAGCAGGAAAGGCGTCTTCCGTGATAAGGATTCTTTTATTAGTAACTCGAACTAGTTCTTTATCTAAGGCCCCTTCTGCAAGTCCACTGAGGATATCATGGTAAACATCATCGTGATTTCCAATGATTTCGCTTACAATGGAAAGAGTATTATAGATAACGCTATCTATTCTGTATTTCTCAGCTTCACACTTAAGCCTTATCCAATTAATGTCACCTCTATAATGCTTGATAGTTTGAGAGATATCGCATAGCTGAATAAGAGCATTTTTGCTGATAAAACTCCTATATTGACTCTCAAAACGGTGTTTTAAAAAATGGAGAGAGAGGTGAAAGATCAAATCCTCCGGACAGAGTATGAGTACTTTCTTGCCGGAAACCTCCACAGTATTAGCCCTTTCCCACCACCTTTCAATGATGTTTGTGTCAATATTACGGGTTCGAAAGGGATGAGATTTCTTAATTATATGCCAGTGAATTTCAACCGGTATATTCTTCTCTGGATGGATATAACTCAAGTGATAGTAATTTTCTCTAAACCATTCTGCCTCAGGCCCATTGCTGTGGAACAGATAGCCTAACCCAGTGATTATTTTTTCTGCGTGAGGAAGGTCATCCTTTTTCACCAGTATGTCAATATCACCCATTGGCCTCAAACCAATATCACCATAGACAGTTTTAGCCAAAGCTGCACCTTTTAGAAGAATAACCTCCACTTCTTTTTCACGAAATTCACCTAAAATACTATTTAATTCCGCATAAATGTACATATTTCTGGCTAAAGTTGCATTGTAGGCCGTTCTTAGCTCATCCATGACTTCTTGGGGAATAAAGTGGCTTTCCTGGAGGCCTTTCAAATTATTGTATAGCAATGGCACAATACCATGCCAACGGGCGGACTCCAATATCTCTTTCCAGTCTAATGAAAGGCTTAAAATGTCTTCAGCTTTATTGAGTGTATCCTCAGGAATTTTGATCTGAGTACAGTACAATAATAGCCTATTTTCATTGGATAGATTCACCAGTTTGCTCCATAATATCAGGAAAGCAATATGTCAGCTTATACGTTTTCGTTACTTCCGCATTTCTTTCCAGGAAAATATTTCCATTGTAAAAAAGCCAGGCATGTCCTTCAAGTTTTTTTTGTGTCTTTCTATCAGGTAATTTACCATTATATTTCACTCCAAAACATACATGAAGATTGATCCCCAATTTTCGTAAGAAGTGATAAAGAATTAAAGAGCGCTTCAGACAGGTACTCCTGAATATCCAGAAGTTGCGGTTTAGTAAGTAGTCCGCAAACTTCACTATCTTATCTCTTGACTCTGAGTCCTGGTCCTTGCATACTCTCAAATCTCGGGGTGTAAGCATCTTCATAAGCATAGGAAGGGAGAAGAGACTCAGCATCGCAGGCAATAGGGTAATCAGAAGAAATATCTGGATAAAAAGCCAGATGTCTTTAAAGGAGCCAAAATTGAGCCTGATTTTTCTTAGAATCGAGGTCTCCTTACTCATCCACCACCTTTACCAATTTCTCAGCGGTAAGTTCACCAATAAGATTAAAAACACTCTCTTTGGCTTTTTCAGGAGTAACATCAAATTCACCTGAAAGTGTTTCACTTATCTCGCCAAACGTACGACCACTGCTAAGCATCTGCCAGATACGTAGACCTGTTTCATTTAGTGTGTAGTACATTTTCGTTGCCAGATTCAAGAGGACTGCCTCTTTGCCTTCTAACTCAGTAATAACTACATCAGGATCAGGTTCGACCCTATGATTGAGCTCTATCATTTATTATTGACCTCCTCCGAGCATTATTTGTCCAAACCCTATTAGACCAGGGGTTTTGGGGAAACTCTTTAAGCCAATCTACTTTCTTGAAATAATTTGAGCAGTACCAGCATGGAAAGTAGTCTGAGTCCTTGAAATTACCATTGGAGTGGTGTTCTACCTTCTTCTGGTGGAACTTTCTATTAGATTCAATTAGACGCTCATAAGCCTCAGAAAAACTTATCTTGCCCAGATTGCCTATTACGTCCTCATCTTCCGCGCCACCTCCATGCCCGGATAAGTGACAGCAGGTTGTGATATTACCTCGCCAGTCAATGTTAAATTCCTGCATCTGAAGCGGAGTACATGGGAAGAGGTTGGTAGTATAGTGTCCAGGGGCCATAACAATTGGTATGGGAAAAGTTTTTTGGAGTTGCCAGACAGTAGCCTCTACCTTTCTTCGCTCATCAGGTGAAAGATCCAGATTTTCCACTGTGGGTAGCGGAGTAGGCATAAGATGGCCGAATCTTAGTCCTCTGCTTCCGAGTTTAGTTGCAAGCTCTGCCATCTCTTTTGATTCATCACGGTTGCGGGATGTAATTACTGAATTAAAGGTAAAAGGAATATCTTTCACTACACAAACACTTATAGCCTTCATTACCCTGCGGTATGAACCCTTCCCACGAAGGCCGTCGTGTGTACCCTCTCTGGCACCATCCAGACTGAACGTAATTCCTGAAAGCCTATCGTGAAAAGGAAGTATCTCTTTATAAATCTTTGTAAAATTCCAGCCGTTAGTAACAAAGCCAAACTTATATCCAGCTTCACATACCATTGTGAGAACTTCTGCAAATCCTGGATGCATTGTCGGTTCTCCGCCAGTAAAGGAGAGGTGATCGAAGCCGTGAGCCTTAGCTTCCATGAGAATCTTTTCTACAATCTCTATTTTCAGATCCCCGTCAGCGCTGTGCCTTTTATCAAAGCAGTGCTGACATCTCAGGTTACAGCGATTTGTAAGCTCTATGACTATGCCTGGCATTTTTATATCCTTTCTCTATGCTCCAAATCCGGTACATTCTGGCTTCCTGGCTATGTCCCCTTATCGTACTGCTCACCTGCCGCAGACGCTATCCAAAAAACTATCAAAAAAAGTGATGAGCTGTCGTAAAACAACGATTAATCTAAAGCGGCATGGCTTCTGCGGTCAAGTGCAGCAGATGGTCAGGCGATGTGTTGCTATTGAGGTAGAACAGCCAGTTTTACCTAACTACCAATGGCATTCAAGTACACAGCAGCCATATTGCTGTTAATAGCCTATCTGATATAAATATTTTTATGAATTGTTTCAATTATTATTTCCACATGTCTTTGTCAGCCCACTGTTTATAGCTTATTTTTACACGATATTATCAGATTCCAGAAGCGTCCTGACTGCTTTCTTCAAAATCGGCAGGTCATTTTCAACCGTTAGCCATACTTCTGAAAGATCTATACCGTCATACTGATGAATCAGAACGTCTCGGAATCCTGCAAACTGCCTCCAAGGTATTTTCGAAACAGCTTGCCGTGTGTCTTCGGAAAGATGTTTGACGGCTTCGCCGATAATTTCAAAATTACGAATCACCGGGTAGTCCCTACAAAGCAGTGCAGGTTTGGGAATACTGCCCTATTTTACTTTGTAAACACCTGATTTTTCACTATGTGCTGCCAGAAAACATGATATCTAACTTATTGAAATTATTGACCCGCACTGTTTTGTAGGGACTACCAATCACCGCATCCTGTGTCTTCGGATCATTTGAAAACGATAATTCTCCGTTTTCCGTGTATTGTCCTATTTTCTCAATACATTCTTTTATATGAATGAGATAAAGTCGTTGATCTTTCATAAGGGAACCGCTTCTTTCATAATTCTTTCACGAACATACCAGTGAACACTTTTTTCTGTCACAACATCCACTTTCCTGCCAAGCAAATCTTCCAAATCCTGCATAAACGCAATACGTCTCAGCAGACTCCCCTCCATGTTTACCAGAAAATCCGCATCGCTTTCGGAGTTATTGTTTCCTCGTGCGAATGAGCCGAAAATCCGTATATTTTTTGCTCCGTATTTGTCTGCCAACTGCACGATTTTATCCCGTTTCTGCCTTATCACATCTGCCATATTAATAATTTCCCTATCGCTATAATTTCATATCGTTTTTCCAGCGGTTTGTTTCACAACTATTTATTCTTCAGGCCCCTAATGTCGCTCTTCAGCGGGTGCGGCATTTTTGCGCTCCCTTGCAAGAGCATGGTTAGGCTTTGATTCTATCACTCTAATTTTATTAATTTTTAATTCTCTTTTCCCCAAACGCATGGATTGTTCTAGTGCCGTGTCCTATAAGTTCATAGTATAGGAATTTCTATTTTATGCCTAATGAATTCTGTATCATAGGATATCGGTGGATTTCTTTGAACGTCCAACGTTCGAACATCGAATGATGAAATCGCTTCGCTCTGCCGGTTTATAAATTGACAGAATACCTTATTCAAAATTCGATGTTGGACGTTCATAGCTTTTTATCTTGATAGTATAGAAATCCCCATTTTGTTGAGTATTAAATCAATAGGTTATGGAAAGTCCGCCCAAAGGGCGCTAATTTATTTGAGTGTAACCAAAATAGAACATTTATCCGTTCAATTTGCAACTTCTCAATAAATGGAGGCTTCAAATTTTATCACTTGAAGCCGGAATGACGATAGAGCCAAATTGTTACGTTTTGTTTTTTCAATTATCAATATTCTATTTTGGTTACACTCAATTCGGTTTACCTTTTTCTGTCGTTCTTACAGGACTTTTGGATTTGTGTTCAACTCATCCCGACAATAAATTGTCGGGCTATTTTCGAATGTCCCTAACGGGACAAAACGATGCTTCCCCCAACTCGTGGATACGCCCCTCTTGTATTCTCGACACGATTTCACAGATCTTCTCCGGCTCTTCATACAAATCGCGCCCTGCAAGGAGTTGATAACTATCTGTCTGATATACAAGCTGTTTTAAAACCTCAATTTGTTTAACCACCTTCTCCTTGTCTACCATGATCCCGCCGCTATTATCAATTAGCAGAATCAAGGCCTTTGACCTGTCAATTGGGATTAGGTGACTTTTGTCCTGAGATACTATCTTTGGAAATATAAGTACCTTAGGAAAGCAACTGGATAGGAATTTATTGGGATATATCGAATTAATATCTAAAAACCTCTTTTGGCCATTAAAAGATGATGCTTTCAAAGGTTTATTAAGCTCCGGATAGTAATCGGCTAAATGTGGATCAAAAGAAAATCCCTTTTGAAATGCTATAGCCTCAATTCCATCGGAACTATGTCTAAACAGGGTAACATCATCTGACAGATAGTCCCAGCCTTGTCTAATCAGGCTCAGTGCTGTAGTTGATTTACCGCTGCCAGAGCCTCCCGCAATGAGGATCCCGAATCCATCTTTTACTAAACCATTTGCATGCAGTCCATATAAACCGTGCTCACGTAAAAGCCATAAAAGAGAAAGCATGAGAAATTCTTGTTTCGATTTTGGACATCTTTCCCAATAGGTAGAATCCAATAATCCAATTCCCAAGCTATTTGAAAGCTCGAGTTGGAAGACAGAACTTCCACTTATTAAGTAATAAAAGTTTCCGTCTTTTAAAACATGTAGGGAAGAAGAGACAAAGAATTCCTGAGCTGTTTCAGGAGCTTTAAAAGAAAGATTATTATTATTTTTAAACCTCATGGTGATGTTATTAGAATTAGGAATAGAACCATCACTTGTCATAAAGAAGTAATCATCAATTGCATCAATTACCTTTTTGGAGAGCAGCTTATCTTCACACTCGACCTGCAAATTCACCTTGGAAATAGAATATGACTTTATGATACTCATTTTTATTAGGACTACCTCTTAAAAAAGTACAATGTAATATGACCAGGGGAGAGATTCTAATAATCTAATAGGGGCGGGGTTTAACCTCGCCCCTATTAGCGCGATTACCGACCAATATTTGAAATCCCATCGGATGGCCATCCCAAGTATTGGAAGTCTTACGGCATACGCTACACTATCTCATGCTATTAAGGACTAAATGTCCCAAAATTTCCTTGGCCAGTAATCTTGGTCGCATCCCCTTGCTTTGTGAGCTTCGGCTCAACGAATGTGAGTTTCGGTTCCTCAAAGGGTTTTTTATCCACTTTTCCCTGCTCCTCTCTCTCCAATACTTTTTTCATATCTCTCATGATTTGAATCTCCTTTCTCTTCATAAATTTTATAGGAATTTAAATGGCTGTTGCTTTATCTCACTTTCCCTAATCCACATAGAAATCAAATCTGTTAATCTGTTACTGAACTGGTTCCTCGCCAAAAAACTTATTTCCAGCGGTGTCGTTGAAGGTTTCAATAACAAGGCAAAAACTGTCTGCAAGAAAAGCCTTTGGTTTTCAAACGAATCAAGAGGCAGAAATCGCATTGTATCATGCATTTCGCGTTATACCAGAGCCAGAGTTTGCGCACAAATTTTGTTGACGAGGCAAACATTTTTCTGCAACAGAACTTAGAAATCGAAAGCTTCAACATCCACATAAAATTTAAAAGACTTTTTCCGTAATAAATCGATTACAAACTCAACGTCGACAGCCTCATCGGGAAAGGAAGAAAGGGAGTAATCAATGTCGATAGTCTGTTTACTGCCCTTTGTCCCATCACCCTCAGTGGCACTGTCTAACTTAATAAAGCTAAACCAAGATTCGTCGGAAGGTTGTACATATTCCAACTCGTTGACTATTACTTTTATAGGTTTATGAATATTATATTCAGGTTCTTTAGCCCATAGTTTTGCTTTAATAATATAAGTTCCAAGCCAGCTAAGGAACGGGGACGAAATAACTTCCCCAAGTAGGCGCATAGATTTGGGTCAAATTTGTTCGATCTCAAATCACAAAAGTTGATGGAATAGCTGGCTATTTTGATATTTTTGTGATTTGAGATCGGGCAAAGGTGGCCTGAAGCTGTGATGTATAGTTGGGGAAGTTATTTCGTCCCCGTTCCTAACGTATTTTTCATTCCAATATTCGGTCTTTTTTTCAGGAGAAGTTCTATAATCGATAAACCTGGTGCCTGTAACTACAAAGTTGACTTTGTCAGTGACAATGACAGGAGTAGGAGAAACAACCTCAAGCCCAACTGCCAGACCCACTGGATCGACTGGGTAGTCGGGATAACCGGAATATGTCTTCCAGTTCTTGTTTTCGATGGATACATGCAGCCCAGTATCGGAAATGGCGCACAAAGTCTGATATTCCGGGTATTGCATGTCTCGCACCAAGGCCAGCGCACCGTGATTCGAAATAGAGGTGTAGTCACCGATGACACTATGATCTTTAAGATAGGGGCTACCTCCTGACACTTGGTAGCTTTTCACGTTCCCAGAAGCTTCGAGAACAAAAAAATCAAACTTGCCGGCTTCCACGTGCTGTGTACTCTGCACCAACACCGCTGCCAGTGCAAATATAAAACATAACGTTAATTGTTTGATTAGGACAATTGGGGAGAATTTGCGGAATATCAAACTCTTTTTCACTTGATTATACATAACTCCTCCTTCCTTCTAAGGTAAATATGACTATCGCGCTACGAAAGTCCTGTAAAGACTGTATACGATATAATTGCCTCACCTCCCCCCTAATTGATTAAAAAATAACCATTTATGTCCCGTGAATAGTTTCCAGAATTGTAACAATGGATGAAGTGCGTTTCATTGCTCACCTCCTCTCTATTCATATTCTATTGATACTACTTCTTTTCCACAAACTCCGAAGGATCAAACTCAAATTTAAAGGGTTCTGGACGCGGTGACTTCTCTTTTGCAGCTTCTTTTTTTGCTTTGCTCTCAGACTTTACCATTTTTTTTCTTCCTTAATTGTGGACACCGCAGTTCCCTTGCCCTCTGGCAAGAGTACTATCTTGGTGATTTTTCCTCCCTCCTTCTCTGAATTCCATACGTAAGCATAACTGGTCCTTAATTTCTTTACGGCATCTTCCAGGGAGAGCTTGTCAAAGCGTATGGTAATCTTCTCCTCCTCAGAGATATCAGCAACCACTTCGATTTTCATCCTACGACCGATCTCTTCTGTAATCTCTTTTAATGAAGCATCCTTTGCAGTTAAAGAGATAAGACTATCTTTTATTGTGAGGACAAAATCAGCTCTGCTTTCTGCCCGTGCTTCGAATTTCTTGTCAGCCTCTTCTCCAAATAGAAAATTCGGAGTTATTAGCAAAAATATCAAGAGAATACTAACTAAGAAAAGTTCTTCTACCCCCCTCTTTCCATTGCACATATCCATACATCACCTCCTTAAGATTCATTCCAACAGATTGGAAATTTACCCTCCCCCCTTACTGCTGGCTTTTTCCCGCCAGGGGAGAGGAAGTTTTCTTTTTTCTACGCTGTTAGTTCTCTGTTCCTAATACATTCACAAAGAAACGTATGTTTTGCATGTTTTGTGGAAAAAGTGTCAAGTGAACAAGTGAACCTGCTTGGTTCAACCGTCATTTTTCTTGCTTTGATGGAGTTCTATAGACTTTTAGATGATTAATTTCACAAGGCCAGAAGGAGGAAGACGTATTAGTTATACGTCGACGAGTGATAACACAGTGAAATTATTTATCTGAAAGTCTATATGAAGAAGTTCAGCTCAGCAGTAACTACAACGTTAGGAGTTTCTACATCTGCAACTTGAACTTGAAATGTGAAGGCTTCTATTGATAGTTAATTTCGTTTCAAGCGAATAGAATCGTAATTCCTTGAAATGCCGACATAATTAGCCTGACAAAATTACTATTTATCTAATAACCTAAAGCAGTGAAAAGTATTTTATATTTCATTTAACATGCGAAAAGTTACAGATAGGTTACAGATTCGGGAAAAAATGAAAATTTTATGATTTTTTTTCAGAAAGGAGGGATTTGCGTATGGCTTCGGTCTTGGGAGAAGGCTCAATCCCGAGGGTTGCGAAAAGTATCTTCCTGCCGCGGTTATAAACCGATATGGCCTCAGCCAGTTGGCCAAGCCGATGATAGCAGGCCATAATGCGTCGGTAAAACTCCTCAGCAAGGTCGTCTACTTCAAGACCTCGCCGATAACATTCCACAGCTTTTTCATATTGTCCGCTCATTTCCCAGTGCTGCCCAAGCTTATTCACACACTGCATGAACTTTTGTCCAAGATGTTCGCGAAGTGAGATTGTCCAGATCTCCCCGTTTTCATCGGGTAGAAAGGGGCCATGATAAATATTGATGGCCTTTTGGGTCAATTCAATAGCTTTAGTTATATCTATTTCCGGTGAAGCTTTTTTCCACATGGCATCGGTTTGCCCGAAAATGCGTTCAAACGCCCATACATCGACCCAGCAGTATCTTTGATCCAGTGTCATGCATCCATCCCGAAGCTCGACAGTCGCATGATGGCCGATTAACTTGCGAAGGCGGTGGAGGGTAGTCGCAAAAGATGTGTGCGCTATATCGCCGTTAGTATCAGGCCAAAGGATATCGCTTATCTGGTATTCTCGAACCCTTCTGCCTCCAAGGGCAATCAAAGCCTTAAGCATTATCAGAGGCTTTTGTGGACACTTTCTCGAGAATCTGACCGGTTTCTCATCTTTTACTAAGGCAAACCGTCCCAAGGTGTATATTCTCAATGCCATTGGTTATTTCGTCCCTGTTCCTTAAATAAATCGCCTTTATCTTAGAGATCGCTTAGCATCTGAGCCTCTAATAACGGCAGGGACGCCGTTTCCTACAAACCTATGGCTTTTAGTATCTGAGTTCAAACTCATAATAGTCACCTTTATAGTCTTCCAATTTTACATCCACTTTTTTAACATCAGCAAGGCGCGGGCCGTTCTTGCACCATTCAAGAATTGAGTTTACATTTTCTTCATTACCTTCAAAAACGGCTTCAACTGTCCCATCTCTTCTGTTTCTTACCCATCCAAAAACCTCGCAGCTATCTGCCGCGCGTTTTGTTTCCATTCTAAAAAAAACTCCTTGGACTCTGCCGCTTATTATTGCATGAACTCTTATCTTTTTTGACATATTAGCCTCTAAAATGCCGATTCCCGTCCATTGAATTATTTTTGCGCCTGACTATTTCCTGAAGCATCCTGAATAATATTCATGCCTATGTAAATATAATGAAGGCCTGATATTATTGTAAGCCCGGCCGTGAGCCAGTATAGTGACAATTGAATCATATAAAAATCGGGGAACTTTGGATTGAGAAGGACTAAAAAGACTGTGGAAAGCTGGGCAACGGTAGTACATTTACTGGCAATACTCGGCTTTACATCAAAATTAATATTAGTCATTGCAAAAATAGTAACTCCCAGCAGTATCAAAATATCACGACTTATTACAATAACCGTCAGCCAGCCAGGTACTATTTTAAGAATTGCCAGGCTTACAAAAGCCGAAGTTAAAAGGAGCTTGTCTGCTATAGGATCAAGGTAAGCCCCAAGTTCTGTATGCTGATTAAAATATCTTGCAAAAAGCCCGTCTAAAGCATCGCTTATAGCAGCTATGGTAAAGGTCAAAAGAGCAAATGATAATAAATCTTTCAGCAGAAAAATAACAAAAATAGGAATCAGCAGTATTCTGATAACAGTTAAACTATTAGGAATGTTTATAGTCAATTTATTTTAGCTCGAAACAAGTCTGATTCTTAAATGGCTTTGAGAGATTTCATATATATTAATACCAAACGATTCAAAATTCTTCAACATCAAGGCATCTGCAAGCTCCTTTGCATTTCCCTGAAAATCCACAACTATTGTTGCCTCATCGGCTTTCATTTCGCTTGTCTGTAATGAATCAACACCAGGTATTTCGCTCAATTCAGCGCGAAAAATGACAAAGTTTGATAAAGCTCTAGTGCCCTCAACAATGATCACAAGAGTTGTAATGCTCTTTTTAACCTCTTCATGCCATTTCATGGTTATCTGTGAAGCCAGGTCGCTGCCTGAGAGATATCCTGCATTAGAAAGAGCATCCCTTGAACCGGCAATATTATCTTTATTAACCGATACCACTGTCCGGGTGGTAGAAGCAATTTCTTCGCCTGTGTCTGTTCTTAAGGCACGGGCAAGCATAGTGCCTTTAAATGATTTTATATCTCCTCCCATAGTGTTTGGAGCTATATCTGCTTTAGAATTTCCTACTATTACCACATCTGCCTGCAAAACAGCTCCCAGGCTCACAGCATCCTGATTGCTGAGATCAGCTTTATCTTTTAAAGTTTCAAATTCTTCATTTAATACTAACTTTTTTTGATCAATTACAGAGAACCCATTTTCCAACATCTTCTCGGTCATGGCAATCTCTGTATAACCTTTAAAAAAAGTTAAATCTTCCGACCACCAGTAACGTGGCGAGATGTCGCTAAAATTTTGCTCTGCAATAAAAAAAAGAATTTCAGGCAAGTTTTTTTTGCAAACCTTTATGCCTGCGTTCATCAACTGCTGCTCGATTACAGAGGTTGATACCGTCGCCTGAACAAGTACTCTGTATGTTCTTCCGGATTTTAATTCCGTAAGGACTTTGTAGTCTGCAACGAATTCTGAAGAGTTATCATAGAGAATTTCATTTAATGTTTCAAAATTCTGTATCATCGACTCAATGGGCAAAAGGTCCGCAACAGCAAACTCAACCGCAGAAACCAGGCTGTTTTTAATCGCCCGATCCCTCGCTTTTGCAACATCACCACCTTGAATTGCGCCCGTTCCTATTACCTCAATGATTTTTTCCGAAGCATTTTCCTCAGCACTAACAATAGCTGATAAGTTTGCGGCAACTGCAAGTATAAAAATTATAAGAAACGATTTTTTAATCAATGAAAAAAGATACATGTATTAAGCCTTACGAATCAGAGCATAATCTGCTATATTTAAAAGTAACTCTTTTGTTTCAGAAGATTCAAAGAATAGAATAGAGTTTTTCGCCTTTTCAATATATTTTGATGCAAGTTTTTTTGTATATTCAAGCCCACCGCATTTTTCTAATAATCCTATCAATATTTCAAAATCATTAAAAGAAAAATTTTTATCGGTAACTATTTTTTCCATAATAATCCTATCTTCAGGATTAACTTCTTTTAAAGAATATATTACAGGAAGTGTAAGTTTTCCTTCTTTCAGGTCTGTTCCGATCTCCTTCCCAAGAATGCTTGTAGCCGATGTATAGTCAAGCAGATCATCCGCCATCTGAAAAGCAATCCCCAGATTAAAGCCGTATTCTGAAAGGGCTGTTTCCTCTCTTTCCGAAGCACTTGCAATGAGGGCGCCTGTCCAGCATGCTCCCTGCATGAGCACAGCGGTCTTGCGCCGGATTATTTCCACATACTCATCTTCAGTAAGGTCTAAATTTCCCATTCTAATTAACTGGTGTATTTCTCCCTGGGACATATCCTCGGTAATTTTTGTAATAATTTTAATTACCTTGGGAAGCCCGGTTTCAGCCGCAATTGAGAGAGAACGCCCTAAAAGGAAATCTCCCGTCAGAACTGCAATAGGATTTCCCCATATTGAATGCGCTACAGGTTTCCCTCTCCGCAGAGTTGCCCCATCAACAAGATCGTCATGCAGCAAGGTGGCGGCATGTAAATATTCAAAAATTGTGGAATAAGTTTTATCCATATTTCCTTTATAACCACAAATTCTTGCCGAAAGAATCGTCAGCAGGGGCCTTAATCTTTTGCCTCCTGAAAATAATATATGACTTGCCACTTCTGCAACCAGATCAAGATACGGACTTAAATTCTGTTTAAGTGCGTGTTCAATTTCCGCAAGATCTTCACTTGCCATGGAAAGTATTTTATTTTTCAGGTCGCTCACACTGTTTTCCCAGCCAGATCATATTCAAAAGCATCTGTAATCTTTATGCCGGCAAATCTGCCAGGCTGCAACTGATTTGAATTAATATATGTAATTCCATCTACTTCCGGAGCCTGAAAATATGTTCGGCCGACAAATAGATTGTCTTCTGATTTCTCATCCACCAGAATGTTCAGAACTCTTCCTATGTGTTTTTGGTTATTTTTCAAAGATATATCTGCCTGGCGAGACATTAGCCGATCATGTCTTTTTTTTGCTGTGTTTTTCGGAACATGGTTAGAAAGTCTGTGAGACGGCAGATCGTCAGAATCAGAATATATAAAAACACCAAGATGATCGAAACAAATATCTTCTGCAAAATCAAACAACTGTTGAAAGTCCTTGTCTGTTTCTCCAGGAAAGCCCACTATAGCTGTTGTTCGCAGTGCGCAATCAGGTGCTGTTTCTCTGATCTTTTCAAACAACCTGTATAAGTCATCACGTGTATATTTTCTATGCATTCTTTTTAAAACAGAACTACTGACATGCTGTACCGGAATGTCAAAATAAGTGCAAATATTATCGTATTTCGCAACAGTTTTTATAATTGATTCATCTATGCTTTCCGGATGTCCATACATAAGCCTTATCCACACATCATCAGATATATCTGAAATACTTTCAAGCAGTCTGCTTAAATCAACGGACATATTTAGATCTTTACCATAGCTCGTTGTATCCTGCGCAACAATTATCAGTTCTTTTACGCCAGACAGAACAAGCGAACGCGCTTCTGCGATAATATGTTCATGATTGCGGCTTTTGTATTTCCCCCGCAGCCTGGGAATAATACAATATGTACAATGCCTGCTGCATCCTTCCGCAATTTTGATGTAGGCGATATGGGATGAACTTCGAATCCTGCGCTCTTCTTTACCCTGCATTGATAATAAATTGGGATCTGGGAGAAGACATTTTGAAAAATCTGAAGAACCATTGACTGCCTGGACAATTCTGTCAAAAGCACCTGTACCCAAGAAGATATCAACCTCCGGCAGGGCATGTACTATTTCTTCTCTGAAACGTTCGGGAAGGCATCCTGTAACAACGAGGTGTCGGCAAGTTCCGGTCTCTTTAAACTTTGCCAGCTCAAGGATGGTATCTATTGATTCATTGACTGCCGGTTCAATAAAGCTACAGGTATTAACAATAATTATCTCTGCTTCAGCAGGATCATCTGTAATTACCCAACCTGCGTTAACAAGACGTCCAAGCATAACCTCGCTATCAATAAGATTTTTTGCGCAACCTAAACTTACCAAATGCAGCTTCATTTAAAACACGACGGGACAAAAGGTAACGGTAGGGGCGATCCTTGTGATCGCCCTGATTAGGGCGAATACAAGATCCGCCCCTACTTTTATTTTTTTAATTTTTTTATCTCCTCTGTAATTAAAGGGATATATTCAAATAAATCGCCGACAATACCGTAATCAGCCTTTGAAAATATAGGCGCTTCAGCATCCTTGTTTACAGCAACAATAACTTTTGATGTGGACATGCCTGCGAGATGCTGTATGGCCCCGGATATTCCACAGGCAATATAAAGATTGGGTGAAACAACCTTGCCTGTTTGTCCAATCTGGTCTGAAGCAGCTCGCCATCCCTCATCAACTACAGATCGCGATGCACCCACAGCACCACCCAGCAATTCCGCCAATTCTTCTATCACAGAAAAATCAGCTCCTCCCATTCCTCTGCCGCCAGATACAACTACATCCGCTTCTGTAAGCTCAACCTTGCCTGTATCCAATTCCTTTTCAACAAATATCAGATCGGTTTTACCCACATCTATATCGAGTTTCTCTATTTCTCCGGCTCCGGATGATTTAACAATGCTCATCGCATTGGGCCGAACAGCAACAATCTGCGGCTTTCCCTCTAGTGCCAAATCAGCCAGGATTTTTCCCCCGTACATTGGGCGTGTAGCAATAATATTTCCATTCTCAACACGAATATTCACACAATCTACAGCCAGTGGAGCATTAAGACGCGCGGATAGACGCGCAGAAAGATCCTTCCCTTGAGAGGACGCACCCATAATCAGCACAGACGGATTTTCTTTGTTTACAATATCAGCGACTACATTAGTATATGCATCTGTCATATATTCACTTAACGCCTGGTTATCGACAACAATTATTCTGTCTGCTCCATATTTCCCAGGTTCGTTAGAAATATTTTCTATGCCTGATCCCAGTACGACTGCTGTAAGATTACAATCCAGATTTTCAGCTAAACGTTTACCCTCACTTAAAGCCTCGTATGCAACTTTTCGGAAAACGCCTTCTGATTGTTCGGTTATTGCAATTACTCCATTTGACATGTTTATCTCCTGATTTAACATTAAGCGATTAGCTGTTAGCAATTAGCTTTTAGCTTAAAAAATCAAACAGATAACAGATTCAGCTAATGGCTAATGGCTAATGGCTAATGGCTATTTTTGGTTTAAATAACCTTTGCCTCCTTATGAAGAACATTGACAAGTTCTGCAGCAATTGACCGGGAAGAATCTCCTTTAATAATTCTTCCCCCCTCTCTCTCAGGAGGAAGTTTCATCGCCAAAACCTTTGCCTTTGGTTCACCAATCTCTGAAGCATCAATCCCTATATCTGAAAGAGACTTAATATCCAGGGGCTTTTTTTTTGCCTTCATGATTCCCGGAAGAGAAGCATAGCGCGGCTCATTCAGCCCTTTCTGCGTTGTAAAAAGAGCCGGCAATGGAGCCTCAAGCACTACGGTTCCTCCTTCGACAGTCCGGTAACATCTGATCTTTCCGTTAGTTATTTTTTGTTTTATAATTAGAGAAATATTTGGGATACTTAAAAATTCCGCTACAGCAGTGCCGACTTGAAAATTATCATCATCAACAGCTCGCTGTCCGGCAATAATAAGATCAAACTTTATATTTTTCAAGGCTGCCGCAAGAATGCGTGCGATGCCCAGTCCATCACATTTATCTGCTGCCGGACTTTTTATCAGGATCCCCTTGTCTGCTCCCATTGCCAAAGCGGTTCTTATTGCCTCAACCGATCTTTCCTGACCCGCAGAAATAATCGTAACTGTGCCTCCATGCGCGGACCTTATACGAAGAGCTTCTTCAACCGCATATTCATCATAGGGGTTAATTACCCACTTGATGTCTTCAGTTTTTATGGATACTCCGTCATCGGCAATTCCGATAAATGATTCTGTAGCCGGAACCTGCTTCAATAATACTATAATTTCCACTTTCCATATCCTTTCGTTCTGATTTATAATTATGAATTTTGACTCATAACTTTCAACCAGTTTGGAGTATTACGCTATTAAAATGACAGACAACTTCTTTAAATAATTAAATTTTTTTGATTTATCACACTTTACCTGACAAGTAAAGTTACTTCGTTATAAAAAGCTGTATGTATTTTGAATTTAGATCTTTTTTTGAAACCGAACCATATTCGCTTTCAATCTCGCTGAAAAGATTTTCCATTGTCTGCCCAAGTTCCATGCTAATATCATAAGGGTCAAGACCTGTTTTTTCTGAAAGCCATTTTAAAAAAGATTTTTTCATTAATATGTTTATTTTGTGCGGCTTTTCGCCGGTTGCCCAGAGATTATCAAAAAATATCTTAAACTCATCAATATTAAGCGGGACAAGAACATCTGAAAGACCAAGATGATATCTTGCCCAGAGAGTCAACACTAAATTTTTATAGGTAAGTGAACCACTATAAGGGGGGACAAGATTTACTGTTATATGAGAAAGAAGTCTGTCAAAAGCTATAACTTCATTTAATACTTTTTCAGTATACTTAATATCTTCAATAGAATAAAATTCCCTGTACAGCAAGCCTGTCTTGTAATTGTCATAATAAAGCGGCCTCTTTATCAATAGCCCACCCAGAACACCTATCCAATCCTCTCCCCAAAAGCTTAGAGGCAGTCTGTTTTTTTCAAACCAGCTAATTTTGCGCCATTTTTCAGCCCGCCATTTAAGCTCCAGGACAAGTCCGTACCCCACCCTGAAAATCTGGGAAAGCGGAAACCTCTGGATCAATGCAACAGCACGATTTTCGTCGAGGTTACTGCCTTCTTCCGTCAATTGTTTCAGCCCGATACTTATATATCCACAGGTTTTTTTAACTAGATCGTCTAACTCCTTTTTATTCCTGATTACTTTTTGGTCAGCAACTATTATCTGATTTGCCAGACCTGCCAACTCGACCTGAATCTGCTGCAAAACATCATCTTTTTCTATCTTTTTTAAAGAGTCTGTAAGAAGGTTGTCTTGCTTGAGCATTGCTGTTGAATAATGAGGAACCGGAATATACAACCTCTCCTCAGAGCTCTCTGTAATAAATTTTGCGCTCTGCCTGCTTAAATCCTTTGGTTTTAAAGGCTGATATATTCCTATTGCTTCATCAAACGGCAGGAAACCTTTTTCAGCAAGCCTGACATTCCGCAGTCTAAAAGCCTTTTCTTCATATTCAGATGGTATAATACTAAAAGCCTCTATCAAAACATTCTGATAAATATTATGATCATAGCCTGAAAGCCTGTCTATAAATTTAGACAGAACTTCATTGCGAGTTTCTATAAAATTGCTATCTGACTCAGCGCTTAAAGGCAAATCAACAAACCTTATGTAAAAAACATCATCAAGCGTGAAAAAGTCATCACCAAAAATTGACGGATCCTGGTCGTGTTCCCTTATTTTTACCTCGATGTTCTTGAAAAGATAGAATTCAACGAATTCAGTTTTTTTATTTAAAAACCACCTTATGAAACGCTGCGAATCAGCCTTAATAAACAGGTCAAGCCATTTTGTGACATTGTTTGTGCTAATTCTATCCTTTTCCCATACTTCTATATCAAGAATGTATTCCCACTGTTTGTCAGAGGCAAGAGACAAAAGCTGCAAAGAATCCTCTATCCCTATGTCGTTTATCAAAAAATAAAAATCTTCTTCCGGAAATGAATGAACAATAGCTGCCGGCTGCGGTGAATCCAGAATACTGTTTAAAGCCTTCTCAGCAGACAGAGAAAGAATTTCCTTTCTCTGTCTGTTTAAGTTTTTGTATAGTTCAACTGCTTGTTTAATTTTTTTGTCTTCGTTCATACTCAAAAAGTAAGTTGTCAACAAACTGAGGAAGCGGGCACTTAAATTTAAAACGGCTGACTGTTTGAGCGTATTAGTGAGCCTTAAGAAAAAAGAGGAGATTTTGTATATCCTTGTTAAAAGGATAAATTCAAGTCATAAAGATCAATTTTTTAAGCGATATTAATACTCTTTTTCTTTAGGCTCACTTATGCGCGAGTTTCAGACGTTCTTAAATTTAAGTGCTCGCTTCCTCATGTTAATTTCATAATGAGTTTTTAAATTTCTGATCATCTGAATGCCATGGTGCAAATTTTAACAGAAGCAACATTCCCGGAACAGCAATAAGGGTACAAAAAATGAAAAAATTTTCCCAGCCAAAACTTTTGGCAAAAAAACCGGTAGGAGCCGATGCCAGTACCCTTGGAACACCCATAAGGCTGCTGAGAAGAGCATATTGTGTAGCAGTAAATTTTTTATTTGTTATACTGGCCATAAATGCAACATAAGCAGCCGTCCCCATCCCGCTGCTCAGGTTTTCAAAGGCAATAACCGCTGACAAAGCAGAAATACTGTGACCAATCCGTGCCAAAAGGGCAAAGCCGGCAGTTGATAATGCCTGAAGAAAACCAAAAATCCAGAGGCTGCGGTAAATCCCCTGTCGAAGCATTATTACGCCTCCGATCAAACTGCCAATTGTGGTGGCCCAAAAACCAAACAGTTTGACGACCGCGCCTATTTCTGTTTTTGAAAAGCCTATGTCAAGGTAAAACGGCGTGGTCATGGCACTTGCCATGGTATCGCCTATCTTATAAAAAAGGATGAAGGCCAGTATCCACAAGGCTCCCTTTCGGCTGAAGTAATCTATCAACGGACATAGAATCGCTTCTTTTAAGCTTTCAGGAGTTCCGGCAGTAATCTCAGGTTCTGGAGCAAAAAACGTGGTTAAAACACCGGGAAGCATACAGGCAGCCATTATTAGATAAACTGTGGAGAAACTGACGTGATCAGCCAGAATAAGACCGCCGCCGGAAGCCAGCAACATTCCCACCCTGTATCCGTTTATATAAAAAGAGGAACCAAGTCCCAGTTCCTCATCTGGGAGATCTTCTCTTCTGTAGGCATCCACAACAATATCCTGTGATGCACTAAAAAAGGTCACAAGTAATGCAGCAAATGCCACCATCCAGGGATGCCCCCCGGGATCAGTCAGCCCCAGACCTATAATTGAAAAAAATAGAAATAGCTGGGCTGTCAGAAGCCAGCCTCGTCTGCGTCCCAGAAAAGGCAGAGTGTAACGGTCCAGAAAAGGAGCCCATAGGAACTTCAGAGTGTAGGGAAGGCCGACCAGGGCCATAAGCCCAATCACCGTTAGATCAACCCCTTCTTCCTTCATCCACGCCTGTAAGACGGTTATTGTCAGAAGAAGCGGCAGGCCGCAGCTAAAGCCCATAAGAAGCGCCGTTATCATGCGACCGCTGTAGATTACTTTAAGAATTGATTTCCGGCTGTCAGGCTGCACCCTTCCTCTTAACACCTAATGCTAATAACAACTGAAGCAGATAACCTTGCAACATCAATATGGTTCTGATAAAATTTTCTACATGCTCTATTTTTTTAATCAAATCAGCTATCATCACAATTAAATTTCTCATAAACAGGCATATGCTGTTTGATCCAAATTATAACCTTGTCAAATTCATCCCTGAGTTCCCTGAGTGCCTTTCCTCTGTGGCTTACATGGCTTTTTTCTTCTATGGTTAATTCGCCGAAAGTTTTGTTCAACGGCGGATAATAGAAGACCGGATCATATCCGAATCCATTTGATCCAGAGGGCTGTTCGGCAATCAATCCTTCGCAGCGAGCTTCGTATGTCAGGGCAGGTCCTGTTGGAACCGCAATGGAAATTACACATTCAAATGCTGCTTTGCGGTTGGTCTTTCCTTCCATTTCCTGCAAAAGCTTTTGGTATCTTTGTTCATCTGTTGCATTTTCGCCTGCATAGCGAGCAGAAAGAACACCGGGAGCACCTTCAAGTGCTTCCGCTAAAAGCCCTGAATCATCTGCAAGTGCCGGAAATCCCAGCATTCTTGCCGTAAAACTGGCTTTTTTGTACGCATTTTCATCAAAAGTGTCTCCATCCTCTTCAATATGCGGTATAGGACCAAAATCGTCCAACCCTTTGATATCAATAGGAAAGCCTTTTAAAAGATCACTAATCTCAGATTTTTTGCCTTTGTTTCGTGTAGCAATAACAATTGTAATTTTATCTTGCATGTCAACCTCTTATCCTAATTAAGTGCAACTATTTTTAATTGCTATCAGTATCCATAGCGGCTGAGATCTATATTTAAATCATGGTCATTTTTTTGTAAAGATTTTTAATCCGCAGATTACACAGATTACACAGATTTTCGTGAATTGTTGAGTTAAATTTCGCGAAGTTTGCTGAGAGGCGTGTCGAGTAAAAAACGCTCAAGGTGACTATCCACTTGAGAGCTGCCGGCAGTTGCACAAATTTGCCGATCAGCGCCAGTACGCCTGCAAGTATTGCCAAAAAAGTCTCATGTTTTTACTCCTTTCCACTGTTTTCCAATTTGCAGCTTCTAATGAGTTTGTAAACTCAACCCCTGAGCGTTGTTAATTTGTCAAAAGATCTTTGAAAATTTGACGGGTTCGTATGACTTTGCCGATGCCGTCTGTGTGAGGTACCCGCTTCCACCCCCGCTTCTCGATGGCTTTGGCTTTTCATGGAACTAAAAACAGAAAAAGCCTCCAAGGGAATATTTCCACCCTGGAGGC
>Ga0255377_1022_pt1 | contig 31094 bp, 30 predicted proteins | sample ANMaggSeSYBR01G9_FD_182099 | JGI IMG/M metagenome (GOLD analysis project Ga0255377, IMG submission 182099) | Sediment cell enrichment communities from methane seep in Santa Monica Basin, California, United Staets - ANME aggregate JGI... | ecosystem: Environmental > Aquatic > Marine > Cold seeps >... | reverse complement strand
CAATATTATTGCGTATTTCCTGTTTTTTTTCTCGAATTTCTTCCATATTATTTCTCCAGAGTAAATTTAATTATAATTTTTTTAATGTATACAAATTAGGTCATTAAAGTCAAGACAACTCGCAATAATCATTGACCAAACAATTGCTCTATGAAATAGTATGAGTCCTTTGTATAATGCCTACTTGTGATTCTCGCCATCGGCGGGACGTCAGACCCAAATTCGACCAATAATATTATTGAAGATGTTAAAGAGTTTATAAAAATATAGGTATGTTATGCTGGAAATCAAGTTTGTTGTTCAAAATTTGTCTTTAGTTCAAGAAGTTCTTTCATTGCGAGGTGAAACAGCGGATCTTGAAGACTTGGCAAGTTGCGATGTAAAACGCAGAGATATTCTTCTTGAGATAGAAGCTTTGAGGCATCGACGCAATAATGTCTCCGAACAGATAGCAATTATGAAAAAAGAGGGAGACGATACAGAAAATTTTGTAACTGAAATGCGTAAAGTTGCGGGCCAAATTAAGAACTTAGAGAAATTTTTGACCGAAATGGAAGAAAAAGTAAAAAACATCCTTATTGGACTACCTAATATACCCCACAGGTCTGTTCCTGCAGGAAAAGATAGTTCTAAAAATAAAATCATAAAGCAAGTTGGAAAATGTCCGGATTTTGGATTTGAACCAAAACCCCACTGGTCATTAGGCGAAAGCCTTGGAATTTTTGATTTTGACAGAGCTTCCAAGATTACTGGTGCGCGTTTTCCGCTTTATTTCGGAGCCGGAGCAAGGTTGGAAAGAGCTTTAATCAATTTTATGCTCGATATTCATACTACAGAGCACGGTTATAAAGAAACCCTTCCTCCTTTTATTGTGAACCGGCAAAGTATGACCAACACCGGCCAGCTTCCAAAGTTTGAGGAAGATCTCTTTAAGCTGGAAGGGTGGGATTATTTCATGATTCCTACCGCCGAAGTTCCGGTTACCAATATCCATCAGGGCGAGATTCTAGATGAAGATTTGCTGCCGATTATGTATGCTGCCTATACTCCCTGTTTCCGTAGCGAAGCAGGTTCTTATGGAAAGGATACAAGAGGATTGATCAGACAGCACCAGTTCAATAAGGTAGAACTGGTAAAGTTCGTCAGGCCCGAAACTTCTTATGATGAACTTGAAAAACTTTTAAACGACGCTGAAACAATTTTAAAAAGCCTTGAACTTCCGTATCAGGTCATTAGTCTTTGCACGGGAGATCTGGGCTTTTCCGCAGCCAAGACATATGATATTGAAGTTTGGATGCCTGCCCAGGGTGTTTATAGAGAAATTTCGTCTTGCAGTAATTTTGAAAGCTTTCAGGCAAGGCGTGCAAATATCAGGTTCAGGAGGAAGGGAAAAAAAGGAACCGAACTTGTCCATACATTGAATGGATCAGGGCTTGCTGTTGGGCGCACGGTCGCGGCTATACTTGAAAACTTCCAGCAGCCGGACGGGTCTGTAATAATTCCCGAAGCACTTCAACCATATATGAAGACTTCGTCAATTCAGAAAGAATTCACCCATGAAACTTGAAAATTTTCCGGAAGATATCCAGCCATATCTAATTCCCGACCTGACTTCTGATGAGGGGGGGAGGCTTATATATCGCTGTTTGGAATGCGGGCAGGAATACGGTATTGAGAAATTGCTATACACATGCCCGGAATGCGGACAGGTATTGCTTATTTATGATGCAAATTTTGACAGGCTTAAAAAAATTTCAGGAGAATTGTGGCACAGAATTTTTGATTATCGCAAGATGCTCAAAATTTCCGCTCTAAAAGGAATTTATTTATACCACGAATTTATTGGTCCAATTATACCCCTGGATTCCATTGTTTATCTGGGGGAAGGGCATACACCCGTTGTTGAAGCAAATTCTTTTTTGCAGAAAAAGGCAGGAATTAGATTTTACTTTAAAAATGATGGCCAGAATCCAAGCGCGTCTTTTAAAGACAGGGGCATGGCAAGCGCTTTTAGTTATATACAGTTTATGGTCGGCAAAGGATATATTTCTTCTGATGTGCTGGCAATATGCGCTTCTACGGGAGATACTTCCGCATCTGCAGCATTATATGCATCTTATCTTAAGCCTCATGTAAAATCTGCGGTACTTCTTCCCCATAAGAAAGTAACTCCGCAGCAGTTGTCCCAGCCTTTGGGAAGCGGGGCATCGGTGTTTGAAATTCCAGGTGTGTTTGACGACTGCATGAAGGTTGTTGAAGCTTTGTCGGAGAAATATAATGTAGCGCTGTTAAACTCCAAAAATGCCTGGAGGATACTTGGCCAGGAGTCATATTCATATGAAATCGCCCAGGATTTTGAATATGATATGAGCGACAAAGTCGTAATATTACCTATCGGCAATGCAGGTAATATTACAGCAGTTATGAGCGGATTTTTAAAGTTTTATGAAACAGGAATTATAAAGACATTGCCAAAAATAATTGGTGTACAGTCAAAACATGCCAATCCTGTTTACAAATATTACCTTGAGCCTGATGCGGAAAAACGGGAATTTGTTCCTGTAACAGTAATGTCCAGCGTGGCTCAGGCCGCCATGATCGGCAACCCGGTATCAATGCCCCGTGTAATTCATCTCGTTGACATTTATAACAGCATGTCTGACAAACAAAAGGTGTTTTTTATTGAGGTGTCTGAGCAGGACATCATGGACTGGGAACTTTTAGCAAATCGGAACGGGCACATTGCATGTACTCATGGCGGTGAATCTCTGGCAGCTCTTGTTTCAGCATATGAACAAAAAATTATTGAAAAAAATGACGTTGCCATCGTTGATTCAACCGCTCATGCACTGAAATTTTCGGGTTTTCAGAAGATGTATTTTGAAAACAGCTTTCCGGAAGAATTTGAAATTTCTCCAAACCCGGATTTAATTAATTCCCCAGTTTTTATCCGGCCAAAAGACCTTGAAAAGGTTCCTGCGCCCGGCAAGCCGTTAACCGGAGAAGATTTTAAACAGTTTGTCGAACGTACATCAGAAGAAATCGCTAATGCCTTGGATCTGAAAAAAGTGTAACGGTTTAGCCAGTAAGGAACAAAGACACAAAACAAAGGGGAATATGAATTTTAAACCTTAGCCACGATATAGGAGACACCCAATGACCAATGACGTTGTGTATAAAAAAAGCATCAAGAGAATTATATTATACTCTTGGTGCCTTAGTGTCTTTGTGGCTGGATTATTACAAAAAAATAGTTGCCTATAGAATGTTTAAATCATTATTTTCTATCTTTCTATGTTTAATAATATTTACCATAAGCCCTCTTTATGATGTAAACGCAGCTTTTTTATATAAAAGCTATGTGGTTAAGAAAGATAGGGGGCGGGATATTTTGTGCGATACTTATATCGTTCAGAAAAACGACTGGCTATTTAAACTTTTCAAGCAAAAAGGTGAAATTTCACAAAAGGATTTCCCTGAATTTTTAAGCATCTTTAAATGCATCAATCCACATATTCATAACGCAAATAGAATTCTACCCGGTCAGCATATTCTTATCCCCTTAAAGATATTGAGCCAGGACTCCATGCCAGGTCAATCTTCAGGAGTTGTAACCATTCCATTTGTAACCATTTCAAATATACCTGAAGTTCTTAAAAACCATTCAAATGCATATACAGTAAAAAAAGGAGATTATTTATCACGGCTAATTGTGCGGGATTACTGCACAGATGAGGCAACAACAGAATTATATAGGGAAGGATTGAAGTTGTTCAGGCTAATAAACCCGGGAATTGTTGACATTGATCTTATTCAGGCCGGTCAAAAAATATATATTCCAAATCCACTAATTCGAAACCTGCCCTGGTATAAATCCCTTTTTGATCCTTTTGGCAATATTGTAGAAGAAATTGCGCTGGGGGGTACAGATGCTTCTCGCACAAGAGAGACAGCGGCATTTGCGGCTGTAACAAGAAAAGAAGATATTGCACAGTCGCCTCTTGAGCAACTGTCTTATGCGCTGGATGCAAGGCTCCTGAATAAAGGCACATACTACTTTCCAATGCAGGGAGAGGATGATTTCAGTTTAGATCTTTCTGATTTTCCTGTTATAGAGCTTAAAAATCAAAGCAGAATAATTTTTCAAGAAAATGATATGCAGGAATATGCTTTGAATGCGGTAAAGTCATTTTGGAAGGATGTAATAATTGTTCCGGCTTCTCAGGAATCATCTTTAGACCAACTGTTTGATTCGGTAATTAGTTCAACATTCAAAGATAGTATAAAAAACAAATTTTCATTTTCAGATCAGGGCATGGAAGTAAATATCACTGCAAAATGGATAATTGAGAAGCAATTAGGCGATGGAAATAAAGCTCATCCTGTTTGTATAAATTTCATTGAAAATCCGGATGAACGCACACCGGTCTCAATTTGCCGCTATCTTGAATCGCAAGGTGTAATTGTTAAAGACATAATCAAAGATGGAAAAGTTGCAAAAAAAGATAAGAAAGAAGATGTTAACTACCGGCAATCCGATAAAAATATAATCTTTATCAACACTCTGGAAATAAAAGACATTGTAAATGATTTGCTTAAAGCAATGGGTTATGACTATGAGCAGAATATAAAGATTACATTTCCATACGAAGGGATTCAGGTTGAAGCCTTATCAAACCTCATATCGTTAAAAGATGATGCTCGACTGATTGTTGACTTCGGAAATATTTATGGCGAGGCGGTAAGCGCTATTAAAAGAGCAGGCATGGAGGTCATCCGGATAGATACAGGGGATAATATAAATACCAGTATAGAAAAACTTTTTAAAGGTATCAGGCTTGATTACACAGCCAATCCAATGTTTTTTGTTGCGAAAAGGCCTGAAAAATATAACACTTCGTTAACCATACCGGGATTTCTAATTGCAGATTCAGAGGGCAACAACATACTTATAGCGACAGTTCCTTTACATAACGAGTTGATTCAATATTTAAGGGATAGAGATTTAAAAGTAGTGATAATAAGGAACGGGGACGAAATAACTTCCACAAGTAGGCGCATAGATTTGGATCAGATTTGTTCGATCTCAAATCACAAAAGTTGATGGAATAGCAGGCTATTTTGATATTTTTGTGATTTGAGATCGGGCAAAGGTGGCCTGAAGCTGTGATGTATAGTTGTGGAAGTTATTTCGTCCCCGTTCCTAAGGTTGGTTAGGCTGAAGGCTTTATAGAGAATAACTCTCAGGAATCATCTGTTTCCTTCAGCCTTTAACCTTCAGTCTAATCACCTTTTATTTTGGAGTAGAAAAGCATGAAAACAAATCGTTTTGTTTTAAGTTTAAGCTTGCTTTTAATTTTTTGTATAGCATCTTGCGCTGCGAATACTGAAGTGAGAAAGAAACATGGGGAAGCCTCAAGAAACCTTGGTGAAGCATACATGCAGCAAAGGGATTTTTCTTCAGCGCTGAGGGAATTTCTAAAAGCAGAAAAAATATATTCCAAAGATCCCCTTCTTCAAAATGACCTTGGTCTGGCATATATGGCCAAGGATCGGCTGGACCTTGCTATAAAACACTTTAAGAAGGCAGTGAAATTAAAACCGGATTATGTGCCGGCCAGAAATAATCTGGGAACCGCCTATCTTACCAAAAAAGAATGGGATGTAGCAATTGCCTGTTTTAAGGAGATTATTGATGATGTCTTATATGCTACACCCCACTATCCTCTTACAAACCTGGGGTGGGCATATTACAATAAGCAGGAATACGGGGTTGCAGAAAAATATTATCACGACGCCCTTAAGCTGAGACCAAATTTTATTATTGCCCTGCTGGGCCTTGGCCGGACTTATATGGCAATGGAAAGAGCAGCAGATGCTGTGGCAACGCTTGAAAAAGCAGTAAAAAAATATCCGCGTTCTGCTGAATCCTATTTTTATCTGGCAAAGGCTTACAGTTTATCGCAGGAATATAAAAAGGCTATCAGCGCTTATAAAAAGGTCATAGAGTTTGCACCCGAGAGCTTTCTTGCGGGTGATGCCCAAAAAGAGGCAGAAAAAATATGATCTGTGCGCATAGCCGTTAGCTTAACACTTCGGTTTTATACATTTTTTTGCCTAATAGCTAATGGCTGGCATCCGTAAATGTTGAAGAAGTGTAAACTACAAAATGAAGGATGCCAATAAAAACATGTGTTTTCCGGATAATTGATAATTATACATTGTAAAAAAACATCTGTATTGATAATATAACCTGTGAAAATGTCATTTTTGCTCATTTAGCAATCGCAGGTGGGATATGTATAGATCAGCATCAGATTATCTTTTAAAGTGGAAAAATAGAAAAAGACGTAAACCTCTTGTAATCCGCGGAGCAAGACAGGTAGGAAAATCTTACCTTGTTTCCATGTTTGCAGAACAGAACTTTTCGGATTTTATTGAAGTGAACTTTGAAAGAAATCCTGAAATGAAATCCCTGTTCACTGGAACACCGGAAAAAATTATCAGGCTTCTGGAACTTAAATATAACAAAAAAATTGATATCGAAAACACTCTTCTTTTTTTAGATGAAATTCAGGCAGCGCCGGAAGTTTTTGCAAAGCTAAGATATTTTTATGAAGATATTCCTGAATTACATATAATTGCAGCAGGCTTTCTGCTGGAATTCCTTCTTGAAAATCATACTTTTTCAATGCCCGTTGGAAGAATAGAGTATTTACATCTGGGCCCCATGACTTTTGAAGAATTTCTGACAGCAAATAATAATACAATGCTGGTTGATTTCATTCAAAACTTTTCTCTTTCAGAAGACGTTCTGGAACCTGTTCATTCTGATTTGATTTCCCTTTTTAAAGCATTTCTGATTATTGGCGGAATGCCTGAAGCGGTTTCTGCTTTTGTTGAAACAAAATCTTATCACGAATCTGAAATTGTAAAAGAATCAATTCTCGGAACATATGAGGACGATTTTAATAAGTATTCCTCAAGGATTAATCATGGGCGAATCCTTAATGTTTTTAAGAAACTTCCGTTGATGGTTGGTAAAAAATTTAAGTATGTGAATGTCGATAAAAATGAACGAGCTAAAGATATTGCCAAGGCTTTGCATATGCTCGAAATGGCAAAAATCGTTTTTTTGATAAAGCATAGTGCATGTAACGGGGTTCCGTTAGGTTCCGAGGTAAATGAAAAGAAATTCAAAATTACGTTTCTGGATGTAGGTCTCATGGTCAGTGCTTGTGGGATGAGTATGCTTGATATTGAAAATGCAGATGATGTAATGATGGTAAATTCTGGTGGATTGTGTGAACAGCTTGTGGGGCAGCACCTTCTTTATTTGAATGAATATTATAAAAAACCGGAATTGTATTACTGGGTACGAGAGGCAAAAAGCTCTTCGGCTGAAGTCGATTATGTGATTTCTTCCGGCACGGAAATAATACCTGTAGAAGTAAAAGCGGGAAAGACCGGGCGGCTGAAATCGCTTCATCAGTTTGTAAAAGAAAAAGGTGTTGATTTATCTGTTCGAATCAACCTTGCAAAGCCATCAGTTTTTCAGGAATCAATTAGGGTGCCCGGAGGGCAGTCAGTTGAATTTAATTTGCTTTCAATACCTTTTTATCTTGTTGGGCAGGTTCGCAGGCTGGCACAGGAGGAAACAGTCCAAATGATCATCGGATAATTTGGCTTCAATGAGCAGGAAAGGGTTGTGATTGTTTGAAAGTAGAAAGTCGACCTCTTCTTCTTCCAGTTTCGTTTTTCATCAAGGATATCCCAGCTAAAATAAAGTGAATTATTGAAATCTTCAGCCAGCATCTGCGTAAATGCGGTTTTACCTGACTGACAGCCTGCGCGATGTCGATTCGGCTGCAGCCGGAAGCAGACATTTTGGGAGTTCTTTATTCGGCTTAACCCTTTAGTGTTGTTTAAAATACAATTCTTTAGTTGAGAATTTGATGTTAATATCGAAATGTCTCAAAACGTCAGTGCCTATAAATCCGTTTATTCCTAAATCAGCTTGAATATCACCAAACTCAATTTCAACATTCTCCAATGACATTTGATCTATAGTTATTTTTTTAACTTCCTGGTTGATAACTTCTTGAGTTCCACCGCCAATACCAACTAATCTTTTGACAAATGAAGGCTTTTTATAATTGAATTCGACTAAATCAATATCTATAGCAGTTGTTGCTGAGCCTGTATCCAAAATACAATTATCGATATTTATGTTTTCTCCTTCGTATTCTATATCTATGGAAATCCAAATCAGACCACTTCTAAAATTAAAATTCATCTCAAAATTCCTTTAACAGGCACATCTTCAATTATAAAATCCATAGGGGTTGTTGGCAGCGAAAATAAAACGTTTGTACCTTTCTTTTTATGTTGTTGATATGCTTTTCTAATTTCCTTTCCATCTTTGCTAACCCTTAAAATATTTCCTTCTAATATTCTATACTTAGTTTCAGATATCTTTTCTTCAACGACATCTCCGATTAAAATAAATTTATTTGGGTGTTTTTGGCGAATTTCTGTCCATTTCATTTTTTCAACTCCTTGAGTAAATGTTTATGAAGCCTAATGTATGTTTCGCGCAGTTAGAATCTAACATGCTTAATTAATTGTATTTACAGATTTTAACAAATAATATATCTGTAAATCCAAAAAAAAGCAAGAAGGAGAGCGAAAGATGCTTGAAAATCAAGACGTTAATATCGTATCGAGGGACAACGGTTGATTGCCTTTCAGCAATTCCCGCTGCAAAACAGCTTAACCTGTTGAAATTACTGTATTTTGTTTAAATAAGTTCACGAAACGAAAGTCTAACATATTGATATTGTTAGTTTTTCGTAAGTAAATTTTTTGTTGTAATATCAAGCTGTTAAAGTTTTCGTCGTAAACTATTTTTGGTAATTTGTAATAATTTGAATAGGTTAAATCGTTTTGCAGCGGGAATTGCTGATTGCCTTTTTATCCTGGCTAAAATTTACTGATTATTTTAAACAAGCTAAAAAAGTTTCAATTTATTTGGCATCTTTCAAAATAGGTAAAAAGTAGTTTACACTTTTTCGAGCTGTGCGGGTAGGTAATTTCCAGGTCCTTCCGAATGTTCTAATCTGATTCAAAATTACGTTTCTGGATTTGAGTATGCTTGATATTGAAAATGCAGATGATAATGATGGTAAATTCTGGTGGATTGTGTGAACAGTTTGTTGGACAGCACCTTCTTTATTTGAATGAATATTATAAAAAACCGGAATTGTATTACTGGGTACGAGAGGCAAAAAGCTCTTCGGCTGAAGTCGATTATGTGATTTCTTCCGGCACGGAAATAATACCTGTAGAAGTAAAGGCAGGAAAGACCGGTCGCCTGAAATCGCTTTATCAGTTTGTAAAAGAAAAAGGTGTTGATTTATCTGTTCGAATCAACCTTGCAAAGCCATCAGTTTTTCAGCAATCAACCAGGGTGCCGGGAGGGCAGCCAGCACAAGCGGGTCGAAAGCAAAACATATTGCCACAGAAAAGGTGGGTAATCAGGAGTTCGTTACCCTGTTTGCCGAGAAGGGAATGCGTGTCTATTAAGATCAACCTAGAATTTGAAACCAGACTTGATTCAGAATTGGCTTTGAGGATATATTGACCGATATCAAACTGGTGTGTGACTACAGGACCAAGACTGCCTTCCTTGTATGTCAGCAGGCTTTTGCAACACTTCGATCATAGTTCCCTTTTTCAAAAAATTATATCTTACAACTACCCCTGCAAAGCCAATTGAAATCTTCAGCCAGCATCTGTGTAAATGTGGTTTTGCCTGCCTCAGCCGTGCAATAAAAACCATTTGTTTATGCGCAGAAAGCATTTTCCAGATATTTTTGTATAATATCCCCTTCTTTATGCTTGACAATATGGTCTTATAACCGAATTTTATCAAACCAATCAGCGACTCGTGCCCAAAAAAAGATGGAGTCGCTCCCGTGAGCCTATTTCACAATAATCTGCACAGGCACGATAGTGCCGATCGAGCTTTTTGCTCCAGTCTCCGGATCTATAGAGCTTCCTATTATGGTAATATAGTCGGTAATAACATCACCGACAGATCCACCCGGGTCTGTGTATGTATAGGTGCGTTGTTCGGTTATAGTGCCGTAATTCGGTGTGAAGGAATCGGTCTCAATGTTTGTAAAGACAGGAAAAGTATAAGGAGTAGTGGATAGGCCTACCGCCACTGTCAGGCCCACGGGATAAGGAGAATCGTGTAAATCCCCTGCCTCTCCTTCCGATCTTTCATAAGGAAGGCAAAAGGTTGTAGATGCCGTGGTCTCTGTTCCAAGGACAAGGGTGCTTGCCCTGATTCGATCTCTAATCCAATTGGCATGATCCTTCAGGTAGACCAGATCGAAATTGGCAACACCATTTTCATCTGTGGTCACGGTTGTAGGGAGAGTGCCTACCGCAGAGTTATGAGGCGTCAACAAACCATCCCCATTTTTGTCTTCACCAGGATCGAGGAAAGTATTTTCATTTAAGTCTTCATTCTCAAAGGTTCCTGAAATATATGGTACAAATTTCTCCGCATCAGGGTCAGGGTTTTCATCATACCAGGGACCTGCCGAATACTGGGAAGGCCATGAGCTGAGAGAAACCACGGCGCCTGATACGGCATTGCCGTTTGAATCCGCCACCAGTACCGACATTGGCATCGCATAGGTGGTTGGATTCAGCACGGTAATTTCAGTACCCATACCGATCACCACTGATCCGGCTGTCCCACCGATTGTAATGCCCGGATCAAGTGCAACGGCAACTGCCGTGATGGTGACCGTTGCTCCTGCCGTTTCTGTGGCCAGGGTTTCGCCGTCAACCAGCGTCAGTGTAATGGCGGCCACAGTTTCAATGATATAGATACCGTCATTGCTTTCCGAACCTTGAACCCTGATCTGTTCACCAGCCTCAAAACCGTCTGTTTCAAATGATTCCCCGTCAGATCGCGTGATAGTATCCTTAGCTGGATCATTATTATGAAATGAAATAATGTTGGTCAAAGGACCGGTAGTACCTTCGCCGACAACCCGGGCACTGACGATCACAGGTTCTATCGAAGGCAGTGAGCCGGAAGTAAATGTTGTGGTTGCAACACCTGAGATATCCGTATACACAACAACAGGTGATAAGGCCTCGCCGCCGCCTGTGGGGTTTTCAATCGAAAATGCAACAGGAGCGCCGCTGACAACCTGAAGATCCGAAGTCCGCACGGTTGCCGTTAGGGTAGCCGTATTGCTAATGCCTCCGGAACTTGGCGCAACCACATATGTGCTGGACTGTAGCGTAATGCGTGCAGCATCCTCGGATGGCGCGGCGATAGCTACTCCAAGAGTGTCCAGAGTCGAAGAATTGTCCAGATCAGATACCTGAATGGTTGCAAGGCCGGCCTGACTCGAACTAAACACGGCTGAAGCTCTTCCGCCTGCAACAGCCACCTCTATTACCCGCCCTGTTTCGCCACCCCCTGTTAGGCTGCCGAGGGTCGTGGCAAACTGGACATTTGTCAACCCCGGGGCATTTACAATAATTGTAAGATCTGTGTTGGTGGAAAGGAGACAAGGATCTGTTGTTGGTGAGGTAATGCCAAAGAGCGCCCCAACAGAGCTTACAGTATATGCTTGAGTGCCCATTGTCCCAAGGCCCAAGGCCGTTATTGTTACAAGGCCGGCGTTTGTGCCTGTAACAGTCACCTGAAGCTCGCCGCTATTGTTTGTATTACCTGAAGACGCCGACAGGATGGCTCCACCGTCACCGCTGACACTCAGTGTAACCGGGATATCATAGACAGGCCTCTCTCCTGCATCCTTTGCCGTTATTATCAGTGCGGCAGTAGTTGAGCCATCATTTGTAATGTTCGAATTGTCGGTAGAAAGAGTGAGGTTTGAGTCTGTGATCTCTACGGGTACCTGCGAAGAAAGCCCTGAGACAGTGCCGGTAATCGCAACAACCTGATTGCTTGGATCAAAAGACCCTGATGAAAAGATAATCTGCGCCTTGCCATTTGCATCTGTATCAGCAGATGACGCGTTTATCTGCCCTCCTCCGGCGCTAAATACTACAGTAATTCCTTCTATGACGGCATTGCTTGCATCCAGAACATTGGCGGTAATGATAGAATTGTCCGAGTTGTCGGATTTTACGGAAATGGGATCCGCAGAAAGCTTAATTGAGGATGCCATGACTCCACCACCGCTGAAGGTAACAGTTGTCGTGCCTGAGATACTTCCGACCGATGCCGTAACGTTCGCAACAACACCTTGCTCTGTGCTGCTGGTAAGTGTAGTCGTGGCTTTGCCCTCGCTATCAGTGGTTCCGCTGGCTGTAATAGAACCGTTATCGGTGCCAAACTCGACCTCAATGTCGGGGACACCCTGTCCTGTGACTGTTTTTACAGTAGCTGTGATTGCACTGGTACTGGTTCCATCAGCGATAATGCTCGTTGGATCGGCCAACAGACTTATTTCAGCCGCAGTCAATCCATCGCCGTTTTCTTCTGCCGCGGAACTATCACTGGAACTGTCGCTGTCTCCGCCTCCCGATGACCCGCAGCCTGCTGAGAGAAAGGTCATAAGAACTATTAGAATAACAATACCGGTGTGTTTGAATTTCATAACGCTTCCCCTATTAGCTCAAAGGTAAAAGTTCAAGGCTCAAGTCTCAAAGTAAAATGGAAATTTCAATACAGCTTCGATGATTTGTTGATTCGTAACCCGTCTTTATCACCCAATCGTGTATCCATTCAATCATCTAATCATATCACGTTGCTCAAGCCTGACTATTCTTGGGGTAATAAATATCAGCAGCTCTTCTTTGTTGTCTGTTTTGTTTGTTGATTTAAAAAGCCAGCCAAGCAGGGGAATTTTTGATAACCAGGGGACACCCGATACGCCTGAGAATTTGCTTGTTTTAATAATCCCACCAATTACAACAGTGTTCCCATCGTCTATCAATAGCTCAGTCTCAGCGGTTTTTGTTGTAAATGATCGTCCTGCATCGTACTCAACTCCAAGGTCTTTTTTTTCAATTTTTATATTCATTGAAATGCGATTGTCAGGAGTTACGTGAGGTTTAACTTTAAGGACGAGATCTATGTCTTCAAACACAGTCGTAGTATTGCCGGATTCGTCCAGCTTAAGGTATGGATAGCGCAGTCCCTGTGTAATTGTGGCTTCTTTGTTGTCAAGTGTTACAATTTTGGGTGAGGAAATTATCTTGCCTTCCCCCTCTGATTCCATTGCCAGCAACATGGCGTTTAGTAAAAATGGAGTGCCGGCTATTTTTGTAAAATTAAAACCTATACTCCCCATGTTTGATGCAATTGGAGCATTCACTGCCATGTTATAGCCGTATGTGCCTCCAAGGATATCATAGCCCCTTTGCGGGCCTATTCCGGCACGAGGATCATCTTCTTGAATACCGCCGGCCGCTCCCCACTGGGTTCCGATTTCCCTTGAAAAACTGGTGGTAGCCTCTACTATCCTGGCTTCGATAATTACCTGAGGTGTTACCTTGTCGAGATTTTTTACTATTTCCCTGGCCCTGTCTATCTTGTCAGGAATAGCTGTTATAATTATAGTGTTGGTCCGCTGGTCGGCGCCGGCGTTGCCTCGTTCCGTTAATATCGCTTCAATTTTCGGCAGTAAGTCTTCCTGCGCATTGGCATAGTTAACGGAAATATATTCGGTAACAAGCGGCTCTAAGGCTAATTTATCCCTTTTGAACACAGCTTCTTTTTTAAGCGTTTCCGCCGTGGCTATCCTTATTACATCTCCCTCAAAAACCCTGCCGAGCTGGTTCATTTTAAGGATCAGATCGAGTACCTGTTCCCATGGTACTGGTTTATCTAAAGCCATAGTAACTTTGCCGGCAACATCTTTGTCAATTGCAAAGTTTTTTCCGCTTACCTCCTGTAATATTCGGAAAACATTTTTAATGTCAGTTTCATAAAAATCCAGGGCTATTTTTTCGCCAGTATATTTTTCAGCAAATAGACCCTCAGATGTTTTTTTATCAATATCAATATCAATTTCTTCTTTAGTTACAGTTTGGGTAAGAACTTTTTTCCATGCGGGAAGTTTAGCATCTTCCAAAGGTCTGGGCGCTATTGATGATGCTTCGAAATGGACCAATAGCAAATCATCGTTTTGTTTAATAAAATAAGGCACGGACTCCCGCAGCTCGATTGTGAGCATGGAAGTATTTTTCATAGCAGATGTCTGATCAGGGACAATTCTATCTACTGCGCTTTCAAAACGGGTAGTAATTATCGGGAACTTACGGTAATCCGGCAGTCTGGTATCTATCAGTTTGAGTTGTAACATTTGGGGCGAAACTTTTTTTATTCTGTATTCAACAGGTCGAGTTGTTCCAATAATGATGGTTGATTTTCCGGCCTCTTCGCTAGAAAAATCAATACGATTAACCCATGCAGGCTTTTTGGCTTTTTCTTCCTTTTTTTCTGCTGGTTTTTCTACTGGCCCAGAGGAAGATGAAATTGGGGAAGATAATGCTTTAGATGGTCTGGAAAATGATATTTTAAGACCGGTTTCTTCATTAGCTGTTTTATAGGGAACATCTTTTTTTAGTAATATTTTGATCCTGGATTTATGACCTTTTTCATTTAACTCGGAAGCTGTTATTGGGCCAACAATTTCGCTTTCCGGCGAAATATTTGTTTTGATATTATCAAGAGCTGTTTCAGGAAAGTAAAGCAGTACAGCCAGGGGAAAGAGTTGTTTAACAGACATGTAAGTCAATAAACGATTCCCCTTAACCAATACATTAAATGATTCCGGATCCTCTGAGGTGCTTATTTCAGTTATAAGCTTTGGTTCAGGAGAAACTTCCATATCTTTTTTTGCAGCCATATTTTGAGCACATCCTGTAAATACAGGTATTAAAATTACCAGGAAAATAGCTATGGCCCTGATTTTTGACAATTTATAATTTCTGTAATTCATATTATTCTTCTCCAGGAGGCTTCTGAAGTTTAAGTTCTCTTTTAACAAGACTTGTTTTGCCTAATATGCTTTCGGCTTCTTCTTCTACAACTACACAGCCCTTTAATATTTTTATTACCCTGCCTGATTTAATACCTATGCTGGTGCCTTTTTTTATTACAAACCCCTTGCCGGACGCATCTTCTACAAGCGCTTTATTTCCGCCTGGCGCGAAGATTATCCCCACAAGCTTCAACTGACTCAAGTCAACCTTTTCAATAGGGGTAAGCGGAATGCGTTTTTTCTTTTTTCTGTCATTTTGATCAGCAAATGCGGAAGATTCAACTCTGAAAATTGAGGCAAATGGATCTATTTTCCCCTCAACCTTATAAGTGACAGTTGTTTTTGATAATTCGACTGTTTTATCAGGCTTTTGATCAGGGACAGCATCTGTTTTACTGGTTACTGGTTTTAATGTTTGTTTTTTTATTTCAGGTTTTGAGATTTCAATTTTTTGATCCTTTTTAACCGGCGGCTTTTCCTTTTTTGGCATTACAATTTTTTTTCTGATAACCGTTGCTTTTTGGGGCTTTTCTGGTTGATTATCGCATCCATAGAACAAGAAGAGGCTTGTTAGGCAGGCTATAATTAATATTTTTATATGGTTACGCATTGACTTTTTAACCCTGAACCTGTTACTTTATTTTTTTTTCGCTGTGTTTGCCGCATCTTTTTCTTCAGCCTCGACAAACCTGTAAGTTATAGCCGTACAGGAGGTGTTAAGCTCTCCCTCTTCCCTGGGTGTAGTCATCACAATATTTTTTATGTTTACTATTCTGAATAACCTTGAAACATTATCAAAAAAGAGTCCAACATTGTGGTAATTGCCGGCAACTTTAATTGAAACAGGAATTTCAGCATAAAAATCTTTATTAATTTCTGATATAGGCTGAAATAAAAGAAATTCCAGGCCGGCTTCCTTGCCGGCTTCGCTGATGCTGGTTAGCAAAGAAGGAATTTCTTTTTTGTCGGGCAAAGCTTTCATGGCGATTTTGTATTTAGCTTCGGCTGTTTTCATTTTTTCTCTATATTGGTTAAGCTGCGCAGCCTTTTTTTTAGCTGAAGCGAGCCTTTGCTCAAGATTTTTGTATTCTGAATTTAATTGATTCAGCCCTTCAAATTTTGGAAGATATAAAAAATAAATAAACGTCCCTGTAATTACAATGAAAGTCGCAACACATATCAGGATTCTGTGAAGTTTTGATATGTTTCCAACTTTTTCAAATAAGGGTTCAATAGGTTTTAAAGAAATGTCGAATTTCTTCATTATTTTTTTGCCTTCTCGGTAGCAGCTTTATCAGCAGGCTTTTTATTACAGGAAATTACAAATCTTTTAAGATTTGTATACTTATTATACGTTTCTTGTTTCAGATTCATTAAATTTATGCTGTCAAAAAGTTTTGAGCCTTCTAAGCGAGTCATAAAATCAGCCACTGTTTTATTATCAAGAGCAAACCCTTTAATTGTGACTAACTCTTCTTTTGACTCAAGAGATGTAAACCACATCCGTTTTGGAATTACCATAAACGTCATTATATCAAGAAGACGGACAGGCTCTTTGCTATTAAGCTCAAGATTTTTTATTACACCCGTTTTTTTATTGAGGACAGCCAGCCTGTTTTTGATACCGTCTATTTCTTTAGTTATCTTGTTGTATTTGGACAGTTCATTTTTAATGTTTTCTATTTTAACATTATAGACGTCAATCTTGTTGTTCAACGATATATTATAGTAATACATGGAAAGAGTGACAAATATAATTGAGAGAAAAAATGTCGAGACCTGGAGGCGTATGTTCTCTTTTTTGCGTGTAGCTCTATAAGGCAGTAGATTAACTTTTATCATTTGTCATCAACTCTTCTTAAGGCAAGACCCATGCATATAGCTGCTTGAGGAGCTATATGCTCAAGGTATGAAGGATCAAAATGCTCAGCTATATGTAACTTTTTGAAAGGATTAATAGTTTCTACATCAGATGATGTTTCTGCCGCCAGAAGTTGACGGAATTCCTTAATTTGGGCGCCACCGCCGCTGAGCATAATGCTTTTTATCTGTTCATCTGGGTTTGCCGAATAATAAAAGTCAAGAGCGCGTTTTATTTCGATACTCCACTCGGAAACCACAGATGAAACAATTTGTTTTAGATCATCAGGATATATTTTGTCTGCCTGTTTACTAAGCTTAATTTGTTCGGCTTCTGCAAAAGAACAGTCTATAAGAGAGATTATCTTTTGATTTATCTGGCAGCATCCCATGGAAACATCTCTCATAAATACAGAAGAATGGCTTTTCAGTATGTTCAAAGATGTTTTGTTTGCTCCTATATCTATCAGCACTACATTTTCATCAGTTAAGTCATAATTAGCTTCAAAAATATTTTGCAGGGCAAAGGCATCAACATCGATTATACATGGGTTAAGTCCGGCCATTTGAACAAGATTAATATAGTCACTAATCATTTCCTTTTTGGCTGCAACCAGGATAACGCTCATTTGATCTGAGCCGGTTTCCGTTTCTCCCAGGATTTGATAATCTATATTAACCTCACTGATGTCGAAGGGGATATATTGTTCTGCTTCAAGATGAATGGTTTCCTGGAGTTGTTCTTCGGTTGCGGTTTGCACGTCTATTTTTTTGACAATAACTGAATAACCTCCGATTGATACGGCAACATTTTTTTCTTTTATGTTATTCGCCTTAAATAGTTGACGAATTGAGTCGGCAACATTTTCCGGGTCATTTATATTGCCTTCTTCAATTGCTCCCGGGGCAATACTTATCATTCCGAAATTTTTCAGGGCAAACCCCTTTTTTGTTGTTGTAATTTCTCCGGCCTTTAAAGCGCTGAAGCCAATATCAAGGCCGACTAAGCTGGGAGATTTTCCAAATATCATTTGATATGCCCTTAATTTCCAAATATCTTGTTTTTATCCGAAAGTTTAAATCCCAGGGCCAAAAGAATTTTTCTTTTGGTTTCCATACGGCACGGCATATTTTTTTCTATTCGAGCGATAGTGATCGGAGAGACCTTTGCTTCTCTTGCAAGTTCGGACTTACTCATCATACGAGATTCTCTAATTTTCTTTAAAGAGTTGCCGCTCATAAAAAACCTTACTTTTCGTCATGCATTGTTAATAAGGAACGTGGACGAATTAACTTCCCCAACTATACATCACAGCTTCAGGCCGCCTTTGTCCGGTCTCAGATCACAAAAATATTGAAATAGCTCGCTATTCCTTCAACTTTTGTGATCTGAGATCGAACAAATTCGACCCAAATCTGTGCGCCTACTTGAGGAAGTTATTTCGTCCACGTTCCTAAGTTAAATATTTTTCCAGAACTATGGATTAATTGCATAACATTATTATTATTAAGTCAAGTTAATTATGCATAATTATATATAATTACGTTATGCTGTGCTTCTAATTATTCAACAACTATATATAGTGTAACTATTTAGGTGGATAGCCTGAAGGCTGAAGCCCCTCCTTTAAATTTTCAGATTCTCACGCAAAGGCGCAAAGACGCTAAGTTTTATTTTTTTTCTTTGTGAGCTTGGCGCCTTTGCGTGAGGCAATATTTTTGAAATAGAGTTATCCTCGACTTTAACGTTGCACTGAGCTTTACCTTGACTTTAATGGCTAATTTCCTTATGTTTGCAATAAGTTAATTTTTCTAAACTTTTTATATCGACTAAATAAAAACCTATGATACGATTTCTTGAATTTGCAGGGAGACCGCTTGTATTTTTTGTTGAAGAATGCGGCAGAATTATGCTCCTTCTGCTGTCAACCATATCATGGATGTTCCGGCCGCCGTTTCGTTTTAGAGTTGTTTTTAGGCAGATGGAATTTGTTGGAGTAAATTCCGTTGGTGTTGTTCTGATTACAGGCGCTTTTACGGGCATGGTTCTTGCTCTTCAGACGTATCACGGTTTTAAAATGTTCGGGGGTGAAAGCCTGGTGGGCTCAACCTTGGCCCTGGCAATGACGCGCGAACTTGGGCCGGTTTTCACAGCCTTAATGGTGACGGGGCGTGTTGGTTCAGCGATGGCGGCGGAACTCGGTACCATGAAAGTCACAGAGCAGATTGATGCGTTAAATACGATGTCAGTCAATTCCATTCAATATCTGGTTATGCCTCGTATAATTGCCGCAATATTAATGCTGCCTGTTTTGACGATTATATCTGATTTTGTCGGTATTGTGGGTGGCTATTTTGTTGGTGTTAACCTTCTAAAAATCAATTCAGGAATTTTCATAGCCAAAATAATTGATATTGTTGAACTTGATGATATTTTCAATGGACTTATAAAAGCTGCATTTTTTGGATTCATTCTTTCTCTTATAGGTTGTTACAAGGGAATATATACAATCGGCGGCGCTGAGGGAGTTGGAAGGGCGACAACACAGTCGGTGGTCTTGTCATCAATATTGATTTTTATCAGTGATTATTTTCTTACGGCAGTCATGTTCTGATGATCAAACTAATAAAGATAACCAAGTCATTTAACAGCCAAAAAGTTCTGGACGAACTTGATCTTAATATAGATTCTGAAAAGATTACCGTTATTATTGGTCAGAGCGGAGGAGGCAAAAGCGTTCTCTTAAAGCATATTATAGGTCTTATAAGACCGGATTCAGGGCAAATTATCATTGACGGAATTGATATTACAAATCTAAACGACAAAAAGCTTAATGAAGTACGAAAAAAGTTTGGTATGCTTTTTCAGGATGCAGCCTTGTTCGACTCAATGACGGTAGGTGAAAATGTAGCTTTTCCTTTAAACGAACACGCGCGATTATCAAGAAAAGAGGTCGATAAAATAGTTAATGAGAAGTTAAATCTTGTTGGACTGGAAAATATGACACACAAAATGCCTTCCGAACTATCCGGTGGTATGCGCAAGCGAGCCGGACTTGCAAGGGCTATTGCGCTGGATCCAAAAATTGTACTATTTGATGAGCCCACAACAGGCCTTGATCCTATAATGCGCGAAAGCATTGATGAGCTTATTGTAGCGACCCAGAAGAGGACAAAGGCGACCTTTATTGTTATTAGTCACGATATTGAGTCCACCTTTAGGATTGCACATAAGGTAGCCATGTTATATCAGGGTAAAATTGTTGCTGTTGGGACACCGGATGAAATGCGTTCATCAAACAATTCTTTTGTTAAACGGTTTATTAAGGATTTAAGAGATTGAGGGATTTTCTTTGTCAAATTTAAGCATAGAAGCAAAAGTCGGTGTTTTCGTTGTAATTGGAATGATAATTCTTGGATACATGTCCATGCGGCTGGGTAAGCTTGGTTTTAAAATGGATAAAGGATATGAAGTTCATATATATTTTGATTCAGCATCCGGCCTTGAAGAAGATGTTCCAGTTGAGATCGCAGGAGTTGAAGTGGGCAGGGTCCGCAAGATTTTACTTGAAGACGGGAAAGCGCTGGTAATCCTTCGAATAGATTCTAATGTTAAACTTAGAAAAGATGTTAAAGCTTCAATCAGAAGCAGGGGAATACTTGGTGATAAATATGTTGTGCTTATTCAGGGCTCGCCGGCAGCTCCCCTGATTGAACCGGATGGGCGCATTGTTAGCACTGTCTCTACAACAGATTTGGAGAGTCTGATGAATGTTCTCGGAGAGGTGGCGGAAAATATCAGCAATTTGACACGTTCGTTTGCGAATGTAATGGGAGGTGAAAAGGGCGAAGCTTCACTTCGTTCAATAGTTGATTCTATGAAGTCTGTGGCTGAAACTCTGGACAGAACCGTGCAGGAAAACAATGAAGAACTTGTAAAAATAATAGCAAATCTTTCCGAGTTCTCAGCGACAATAAATGAAATTTCATCAAAGATTAATAAAGGAAAAGGAAGCATAGGGAAATTAATTAACGAGGTGGATACAGTTGAAAGATTAAACGGAACACTCGCATCGCTTAAAGAAATAACTGAAAAGATAAACAGGGGAGAAGGATCATTAGGAAAGCTGATTAATGAAGAAGAAACGGTTGAAAACATAAATTCAACTCTTACCAGCATAAATGATTATATGCAAAAACAGGAATCTTTTAGAACATATCTGGATTACAGAGGAGAATATCTTTTTGACAGCGAAGAAGTTAAATCCTATCTTACTCTTCGTATTCAACCAAGGGCGGACAAATATTATTTGCTTCAGGTTGTTGATGATCCGGGAGGAGTGGAATCTGAAACCGATATCACAACTACTACAAACGGAGTAACCACGACAGAGCATATTGAAAAAAATGAAAAAAATGAAATTAAGTTTTCAGCCCAAATTGCCAAGCGTTACTATGACCTTGGCTTGCGCGGTGGAATTTTTGAATCTACAGGCGGTTTCGCATTTGATTACTATCTTTTCAAAGATCGCCTGACTCTTTCGGTGGAAGCCTTTGATTTTGATTCAGACAGCAATGCTCACTTGAAATTCAAAGCAGATTTTACGCCATTAAAGCATTTATATATAACCACGGGTTTTGATGATTTTATAAGCGATGAAGGGAATGAATCTTTTTTTATCGGAGCTGGAATTAACTTTTTAGATGAAGATCTCAAAACCATTCTTTCGAACCTTCCATTTTATAAATAATAATTCATAATATTTTTTCTTTTGCTATCTCTAAATAGCTGGAATCTTTATAGTCAGAAATAATTTTATTAAAAGCCTCAGCGCTTTTATCTTTGTTTCCCATTAATGCGTAAAGCCGTCCTAAATTGAACAGAGCTTCATCTTTAATTTCATCATCAGGTCCGGATATAATAATTTCAAAATATTTTGCGGCAGAATTGTAATCTTTTTTTCCTTCGCAGGAGTATGCAATACCATTCAATATAAGGCTTTTAATAAATGGGTTATTTTCAAACTCAGGAAGGGCTTTATTATATAATTCCACAGCCTTATTAAAATCACCAGCATTGTAACAGATATTTGCATACATAACGGTTGCCAGTTTCGCGCTGTTCCTACCCCAGCTATTTTCAATAATCTGTTTAAAGTCGGCAGCCACTTCCTGACAGGCTTTTACTGGCCCGTGTTCGCTTTTAATTTTATCATATTTGGCAACGCTGTTTGAAAGCATTGCAGAGGCTTTATTCTCAGAGCTAACTGAATAATAATAGACTAAAAAGATAATTATTATTAGAGTAAAGATTACTCCCATTGCAGATAATGCATGAACCTTATATTTTGTCAGGAATTCAAAAAATCTTGCTGAGAAAGAGATAAATTTATCAGGTTCTTTAAGCTGTCGTTTCCGTGATCGGCTTACTCGTTTTTTTGCCACAATTCCTCCGGTATTATGATTTCAATTTACCATACTAAAGACTTGTGAATCCATCCCTTGTCTCCATCAGCATGCTGAACGTGAATCCAGTTGCCTTTGCGCTTTAAGATTTTAAATGGAACACCTTTTTCGGTAGTGAATAAAATTTTAAATTTGGTGCCTGGCCCTGATCGTAAATTGCATTTGTTCTTGTTTGTAATAACCGTTGATATTTTACGGACAAGAGACTTGTGAATCCAACCTTTATCATCCTCAAAATCACGAAAATGGTACCAGGCTCCTGTTTTTTTCAAAACAAGAATCGGATGATATTTTGCGACCTGCCACAATACATCGTATCCGGTTCCAGGTCCGGATCGTATGTTGGCAATAGAGGGCGCAACAGACAAGCGTTCAGCAAAGACAGTGCTGCTGAAAATAATTACCAGAACTATCGAAATAGAAAAAATTGAATAAGTTTTCATTGCGAAATAATTACCACTTCACATATCCCTTCAAGGGATTTTTTAAAATTAATTGCATCTTCTTTTGATCCAACAATTGAATCAAAATGCATGGGTATTGCAATTTCGGGCTTCAGTCGTTTTGCTGCCTCAACAGCTTCTTCAGCGGTCATCACATAAGTGCCTGAAACCGGCAGCAAGGCGATATCAACTGCAAATTTGTCCATTTCAGGGATAAGGTCTGTATCTCCGGCATGATAAATCCGGATTCCATCAATAGTTATAATGAAGCCTAACCATCCATTAATTTTTGGATGAAAAGCCTTATCGGTATTGTAAGCTTCGACCGCTTCGATATCGATTCCAGAGACATTTATTTTGTCTCCTGGTTTTACAACTCTGACATCGCCTGAAAGTTTTTTGGCCGATTCCGCTTCAGTAACGATTACAGTGTCTGGTTTTATTGTTTTATCAATATCTTCAATTGAACAATGATCATAGTGAGAATGAGTAATCAGGATTATATCTGCGGGCACGACTTCCTTTATCTGAAATGGATCAATGACAATTATAGTGTCATGCGCATTTATTGCGAATCCGGAATGTCCCAGCCATTTAATATTTTTCAGCATGTTTTGTGGCATGTCTGTCTCCCAACGGTTCACAGTTGACGGCTTGCAGTTAATAGTTTTGTTTTGATCAACCGTTAACTGTAAACTGTAAACCGTAAACCGTTTTTACTATGCATTATAAAACAAAAGCGCAGGCAACTCAACACAGGTTAGTTTGTTGCCGTAAACAGCACCGGTATCAATTCCTATTTTGTTGGGCTCTACCAACGGTTCCTTATAAGGTGTGTGCCCAAAAACAACTATTTTCCCAAAATCAAAATCTGTGTGTACGAAATCTTCACGTATCCAGAGAAAATCTGCGGGATCCTGCTCATCAAACGGGATATTTTCTCTAAGACCAGCATGCACAAATATAAAATCATCAGTTTGATAATAAAGAGATAGCGATTCAAAAAAATCAAGGTGTTCTTGAGGTATCGGATGGGAACCAGTCGTCCGGCTTCTTTTCACGTAGCTTTCCAAGGTCGGCTTTCCTCCATTTATTAGATAGGTAGGCCTGTCTTTTCCTGAAAGATATCTTTCCAGCATTTCCTCGTGATTGCCTTTTAAAAATACAATTTTTTGAAAATGCTTTTTTAAATCAATCAGATATTCAACAACATCAAAAGAACTGGGACCCCTGTCAATATAATCTCCCAAGAATAGCAGGATATCATTGTTGCGATCTATCTTAATTTTATCCATAAGTGCACACAGCTTATCAAAACATCCATGTATGTCCCCTATGGCAAATATTTTTTCTATCAATTTAGGTTAAACCTAAAATTTTTCCACCCTGATAGACACAAAAGGCTGCCGCCCAGGCTATAGAAGTGCTGTAAACTATACTGAACAAAGTCCATTTCAGGGAACCGGTTTCCCTGCGTATTGTTGCTATTGTTGCGACACAAGGAAGATATAACAATACAAAGATCATTAATGAAAGTGCGGAAAGAGACGTCATTTCAGAAGATAAAAGTGCGTTCTTGAGAGCATCCGGCTCATCTGTTTCTTCGGTAGCATAGAGTATTCCCAAGGTACTTACTACGATTTCTTTTGCAACAAAACCGGTAAGAAGCGCCACGCTGCCACGCCAGTCTACACCAATGGGAGCAAATACGGGGGCTATGGCTTTTCCAATACTGCCCATGAAAGATTTTTCAGCTTTTTCGGCTTGTTCAGCCAGTTTAAGTTTTGTAATAGCGGCTTTTTTTTGTTTTTCCGTAAAAGACGCATTGATCTTATTTATTTCTTCATTATAATCCATTGAATAGTTTATATTGCGTGGAAAAGCTGTGAGCATCCACACAATAACCGAGCCAACAAGAATAATACCACCCATTTTTTTCAGGAACATCTTGCTTCTGTCCCACATATGGATAATAAGGCTTTTTATCATTGGAACCCTGTATGGGGGCAGCTCCATCACAAATGGAGCGTCAGCGCCTTTAAATAGAGTAGAACGGAATAAGCGTCCGGTTATAATTGAGAGAATGATGCCGGTAATATAGATTAAAAATATTACAGTTCCTGCTCTGGCGCTGAAAAAGGTGCCGGCAAGCAGAATATATATTGGCAGTTTGGCTGAACAAGACATAAAGGGAGTTATTAGTATTGTAAGAATTCTGTCTTTATTGCTCTCAAGAGTGCGGGTTGCCATGATTGCCGGGACACTACAGCCAAAGCCCATGAGCATGGGGATAAAGGACTTGCCGTGCAGCCCTATAAGATGCATTATCTTATCCATTAGAAAAGCCGCTCTTGCCATATAGCCTGTATCTTCAAAAATTGCGATAAATAAGAAAAGTATCAGAATATTTGGAAGAAAAATTATAACGCTTCCAACACCTGCTATTATTCCGTTTAAGAGAAGCTCTTTAAAAAGACTATCAGGAAGAGAGGTTTCTAAGATTGTCGACAACCAGTTGACTCCGCTGTCTAACCATTCCATTGGATAGGATCCAACAACAAAAGTCGTCTGGAACATAATCCATATAAAGAGTATAAAGATAGGGAACCCGACAAATCTGTTCGTAAGGACAAGGTCAACGTTCCTTGAAGTGTCTATGCGCCGTTTTGTTGATTTTGTTACAACCTCCTTTATGATTCCGGCGATAAATCCATATCGTTCATCTGTCATTACTATTTCAGGATCATCATCAAAACGGTCCAAAATATGCTTGCGATGCGTCTCGACTTCCCGAAAAATTTCCAGGCTTTTATTTCCGGTTTTTTGACGAATGTGTTCTCTAACGATTTTGTCATTTTCGAGAAGCTTTATAGTTGTCCATCTTGTATTATAAGGAAGATTTTGTTCTATGTGTTCTTCGATGAAGTTTTGAAGTTTTGAGATGGAGTTTTCAATATCGTTGCTGTATTTGACCTTGCGTTTTTGGGAGATCTTTGATTTTGACTTGGCCAATTTTATGGCCGCTTTCAGCAAGCTGTCAATGCCTGTATTTTTGTTTCCTATTGTGAAGACTACCGGGACATCTAGAAGCTCAGACAGCTTATTGGCATCAATTTTGGTTCCTCGTGAAGTTGCAAGGTCGGCCATATTCAGAGCAAATAAAACCTTGCAGTCAAGTTCTCTTAACTGCGTAGCGAGGTAAAGGCTGCGCTCAAGGTTGGATGCGTCAATTATATCGATAACAATATCCGGGGACTCTTCAATAACAAAATCACGTGCAACAATTTCTTCTATGGAAAAAGGGGTTAAGCTGTAAGTTCCGGGAAGATCGATAATTTTAAGATCATGCCCGTATTTACTTACAGAGCCTTCTTTTTTTTCAACCGTAACACCCGGCCAGTTCCCGACCTTTTGTCTTGTTCCGGTAATGTTATTGAATATTGTTGTTTTGCCTGAATTTGGGTTTCCTGCAAGGGCTATTGTAATACTTTTTTTATGCATAGTTCTAACTTTGGCCACTATCCTATGTCAAAATCAATTAATGCTTACAAAACAAAAAATTGATGATTGAAAATTGATGATTGAAAATTGAAGGAATTCTGTTAATTTTTAAAAAGAAATAGAGCGAAGCGATTCCACAAATATTCAATATTCAATCGACAATATTCAATTTATCCACGGTTATATTTGCAGCTTCTTCAACCCGAAGGGATATATGATACCCCTTTATAATCAGTTCAAGCGGATCTTTCAAGGGCGCATATTTTTCTACGTAAATTTTTGTTCCCTTGGTTAGTCCCATTTCAAGTATCCTTCTGCGCAAGGCTCCATTACCTCCCACATGGACAATTATTCCAGTTTGCCCCTCTTTCATTTCGCTTAACAACATTGTAAAAACCCCTTCAGGCAAAATCCGAATATCGAAATCCGAAACTCGAAACAAATCCGAATACCAAATTAAAAAATGACCAAAACTAAGTAATTGGGAATCGGTGGTTTTTTTGTTATTGGAGCATTTGTATTTTTGTCATTGTTTCGTATTTCGTGCTTTGGATTTCGAATTTCTGACCGAAAAACAGGAGGTTTTCGGTCAGCTACTAATTAGCTAATCGTCTGAACAATTATTTTCTGCGCCAGTCCGTGTCCGATAGCGTAACGGTTGCAATCTAAAGCTATAACCATCTGTCCATGTCCGCTGTTGGTAATGATATCAATCTCGTCTCCAATTCTCAGCCCCATGCTTGATAAACGCATGCGTGCAGTTGATCCTCCAGTAAAATCTTTGATTATGAGTTGTTCACCCTGCTTTGCCATTACAAGGGGCATAAGTTTTAAATGGTTTTTAAGACATTCTGAACAAATACCATAGATTTCCAGCTTATGCTGGAGCATGTGGAAACCATAAGCACGGGACACTTGTGTTTGTAAATTTTCAATTTTTTCGTTTTGGAACTCAATAATTTTTTTGCATTTTGTACATATCATATGATCGTGATGCTGGCAGAGGTGCCTGTGCTCATACCGTACAGGTCCGCTATTAAATTTGATTTTCTGGGCAAAACCAAAGCGGCATATAAGTTTAAGCGTTTCCCTGACAAAGTCGGGGTCTAATTCATATCCGTTTTCTTTAAGAAGCTGAATTATTTCATTCACGGTAAGGTGATGTTCGGTTTGCAGAAAGACTTCAAGCACCTTGAATCTATCTTCAAAATCAGAAACATTTTCTTGCTTAAAAAGCTTTTTGAATTGTTCCTTTTCCTGATTGTGAATTTGCTTCATGTTAATTCCTTGCCCTTATCTGGAGTGGCCGGGTATTTCATAAGTAGTACATGAGCCGGTCGAGCAAGTCCTTGTTGTGGCGCTTAGTTTATTGCTGGAATCAGAGCTGTCTCCCATTGCAAAATTAGTAGAGCTGATGATTCGTTCAAAATCCTCTGATTTACATTCGGGACATTTAAGTTCAACTTCCTCATCGTTATTCATAACAAGCATCTCAAAATAAGTCTGGCATTTTAGACACTTAAATTCATAAATAGGCATTTTTTACTCCTTAAAAATTTGGCATTGTTAATTTTGGATGGTTTTACATATCGCAATACATTGAAATAATACAATAAAAATTGTTTAAAAACCCATTTTTATTTAACAATGCCGAAATTAGAAAATTGGCCTTCATGCTTTTGCGCTGTTCTTTCCAATTTCTACTTTCCAATTTCAAGTTTCAAGCCGTGAACGGCTACAGTTTAAGATATTTTAACAGGGCATTTTTTACGGTTAAGGCGTTTTTTTGAGCTATATTTTTACTGTTGTCAATAATAATTTCTGCAAGAGGGTTTTCTTCATATGGAATATCAACCCCTATCACCTTGCCCAAATCTTCAAACTTTGAGCCCTTTTGCTTTCTTTCCAAAGCCCGAAGGTACATTTGCGAAACAATATGACCTTTTTTGCGTTTAGATTCCCGTTCTATACATACTGAAAGAGAGCATTTTATCATTACCTCCGCAAAACGCTTGATTTTTTTTCTGGCATTATCACGGTATAATCGTTTATGAGCGGTAGCATCTATTATGACATTAATCCCATTTTGCACATTTTCCGTTGCAAGATCAACCAGTTTTTTATAGATAAAATCACGTTCGCTATCAGTATATTCCGGTTTATTAACATATTTTTTTCGTATTGCATCAAGCTCAATTCGTTTACAGGTTATTCCTTCATCAGCCAGCATATCATATACAAGCTTTGATATTTTACTTTTGCCTGAACCAGGAAGCCCTGTAAACCACGCAGCCCAGTTTTTAGTCAAGATATCTGTTGATTTCATCTATATTCACGGTATCTGTTGCCAAAATGTTTTTTGTGAAGTTAAAAAAGCTTTTTGCGTACATCTGCAGGATGGTTTGGATACCATTCAGGTGATGCTATTACAAGACATCTGAAAGCATAAAAAGGTTGAATAACTTTAAAAATTTCCTGATCTTTTGTCTTTTTTAGATAGGTTTCTATAAAAATATCGTGCAGTTTTTTATATTCACCATATAATTTGCCGTGCTTTAAGAGAGAATAAAGCAGATAATTGATGCTCAATGTGGAAACATCGTCCGCTGCTTCGCCGTATTCTCCCCTGCTTCTGTCAAATGTCGAAAAATCGGTTCCTTCTCGAAATTTGATATTCCACGGATGAAAATCACCATGTTCGCGGCACAGGCGGTGGGTATATTGTTTTAGCTTCCAGCGCCATTCAACGCAAAGCTTTTCAATATCACAAAAAGCAGCATCTGAGAAAAATTCATAATTTTCCGGGTATCCATCAACAATTCCCATTATGCATTCGCCATGCCCAAGAAGCTCCCTAAGTTTTCTTGTATAAAGATCCGGCGCATCTTTTTTTTCACTGTGAATTTCTGCAAGATAGTCGCCAAGCATCTTTGCTCTTTCTATATCAAGATCGGTTAGGGTCTCGGTTTTAAGACGCTTTAAATCTAAAAAGTAGTCAGTTCCTTCGACTTTTTCCGTGAGTAAAAAAAAGATGTTTGCATCTCGAACAGAATGAGCTGTCCCTTCAGGGTTGAAATATCCGACATCCAGGGGATGGGCGTGTTTGGGAAGGCGTTGGCCGGCATCATACTGAAACATCAAAACGTTAGCTCTGTCCCACAGATACTGGTGTCCGTATTTATCTTTTCGCATGGTAGAAAATACGACCGAGCGGTCTTTACCTTCTTTGCGAAATGTAACCAGAAATGTATCTCCATAGCCTAATTTTTTTATTGTATCAGTAAAGCTTCCAAGCTTTTTGACTCCAAGAATTTCAACTTTTCCGCCAAAACGTTCTTCCAAATATTTTTTTACCGCATCAGTCTTAACAGGAATATTTATCAGTTTATCAATCATTTTCTTCTCTCATCTGGCGCAAAGTTTTTTCTAAGATCTGCAACCGATACCGATTCTTCGGATTTTGTGACTCACGTTTCAATGCAACAATAGTCTCAAGACTAAGACCTAAATTGAGCGATTTTTTCCTCGACCTGCACCAATCTCTTGCGCATCAAGGACTTGCAAACAGTCTCAACAGTATCCGTAAAAAGTTCCTCGAAACCACGGCCCTCTTCGATGACCGCCAAAACATCCAGAGGCCCGAAACGTGTTGTTAAAAGTACATGTCCTTTCCCTTTCAGGTCCTTCTCATCCGGTTCTATTACTTTGTCATCGGGGCGGCGTTGGTATGCATCGATCAGCAATTCCCGCTGCAAAACAGCTTAACTTGTTGAAATTACTGCATTTTGCCTAAATAAGTTCACGAAACAAATGTCTAACATATTGATATTGTTGATTTTTTGTAGATAGATTTTTTATTGTAATATCAAGTGGTTACAGTTTTCATCGTAAACTCTTTTTGAGGATTTGTAATGATTTAAATAAGTTAAGTCGTTTTACAGCGGGAATTGCTGTGCATCGATTGACTTTAGAAACTTCATCAGTCTGACGATGAACAATATCAAGGTCAAATGTGGTAACTGGAGCTCCTTGAACTACCCCCTATCCCCGATCGGCGGCATCTGGCAACTGATGTTCAACTCGACACGGAGTGCCTTGCTTCTTCGCTCCCTTCAAAGACAGCCAATTCCTCGTGTAGGCGCGCAATCATTTTACGAATGCCGGCCTTCGTGAATCCTTTCGAACCGATGGGGTGGGTCTGTTGCAACCGCTCCAATCGTTTTTCAAGGATACGCATTTCTTCCTGCGCTTTTTCGTATTCTGTCAGATTAAAAATCATAGTTTGACCTCCACAAGTCCTTTGCGCCGGCCATCGGCTTCACGTGTGCGACTGAAAAACTCAATCCACTCATTCCAGTCGGTTTCGTCTTCCGCGGCAAAGATTTCTTCAGGGCGACAGGTCAGAATCATTTCTTCCAGTTCTAATGCCGCCTCAATTTGGTGTTGGAAATCTGGAGGAAGCAGAATAACCGCGTCAATGTCGTCTGGTTCAGCCTTCGCTGTGACGAAACTACCATCAACCAGCAGGCGTAGACCGCCAATCAGTCGAGCCAACTCTATCCAACGCCTAATTCGAAGGACCAGCCTTCTGCGCCGCCGAGACGATGAACCAAATCGAAACATGACTTCGGTTATCGAAGCCAGGTACAGCCCTTTAGGCAGGTAACCATCGGCGCGAAATTTAGGTATTATCGAATCTTGCGGCTCCATATGGACTCCATGATATTCGATAAACGCATTATAGCAGAAAAGACGGTAGATGCAACCCAAGCAAGTC
>Ga0255377_1015_pt2 | contig 31277 bp, 26 predicted proteins | sample ANMaggSeSYBR01G9_FD_182099 | JGI IMG/M metagenome (GOLD analysis project Ga0255377, IMG submission 182099) | Sediment cell enrichment communities from methane seep in Santa Monica Basin, California, United Staets - ANME aggregate JGI... | ecosystem: Environmental > Aquatic > Marine > Cold seeps >... | reverse complement strand
ATATATGAATAAGAAAATATTTCGTTAGGTATATTTTATAGCCCCCCTCTCCCACCTCTTTATAATAAGCCATCCGGCTGATTACTCACAAACATAATCAATCATTTAAACAGCAGAAAGGGCGGTTTGTCTTTAAGGCAGCCGCCCTTTTTGCGTTTTTAACCATCCAACAGAAAGGAGACCTATTATGACAACAGCACAAAAGTTCAACACCGCTTACGACTCCTATTAAACAGTTGGAAAGGCAAACCTCTTGAAATGTAAGGAAATCGCTTTTTTATTTCCTCACCATACAAAATTTTCGAGATTCATCGGATTCCTGATTCCCACCATTTTAAAGTATCTCTTCTAATATCCCCGCCTTTCAAGGCGGAGATATTTTACTTATTGTTAAATATCTCCCATGATGAAATGATGGATACAATTCTTGTGCCAATAAATCAAGTGAAGGATGAGTTTCTTGCCACTTGCCAGCGGTAAGTCTTGGGATATGCTACGGGCTTTCGGCCAACCGGTTGGAGTCGCGGAACGTACCGAAGGAGGTATGAATCTTCCCGGGGGAAATGAAGTCCATAACGCTCCTTGAAATATTGATTGCTTAAACGTACCATTATTCGCGCAAGATTTAATCGACATATCAATACTATGGTTTCGTTTTGATAAAAAAGCTTGACAAGTAATTTTATATATAGTATTCTCTATTTGCGATTTGCAAATAGAGAATACGCTGTATGATTCTAAAACCTCAAGACATAGTTGTACTGCTGAAATTTATTGCCATTGGAAAATCCGATTGGTCATATGCAAAACTTGCCGTGGATTTGGTCATGAGTTCTTCTGAAGTCCATGCTGCCGTAAAAAGATCCTTGCAGGCTCAATTGGCTTTTCATTACAATTCTCAGATAATGCCCAACACAAAAAACCTCAACGAATTCATTATCCATGGAATTCGTTATGTGTTCATACCGGAGCGTGGCGAAATAACGCGAGGGATGCCGACGATTTATGCAGCTTCGCCAATGGCAAATAAACTCGTTTCTTCTGGCGAGCCGCCACCAGTTTGGCCTGACCCGGACGGGGATATACGAGGACAATCATTTTCACCATTATATAAATCCGTACCATCTGCCGCCCGAAAGGACAGTAAATTATATGAACTGCTTGTTCTGGTGGATGCGCTTCGCGGCGGCAATACTAGAGAACGGAAAATAGCGTCAGTTGAAATCCAAAAACGATTCGATTACTACAATGGCATTGAAAAATCCGAATATTGAAATGCTTGAAACAACCGCTCGGGATTTGGGACCACTTATCCATGAAACGGTCTTTCTGGGAGGAGCCGCCACAGGCTTGTTGTTGACAGATCCGGCAACCCCTCCCATTCGCATTACACGCGATATCGATGTCATTATTGAAGTCGTCTCTCTGGCTGCGTATCATCGATTTAATGAAAAACTTCGAAAATTAGGTTTTTTTGAAGACACAAGCCTATGTGCACCAATATGTCGGTGGCAAAAAGAAAACATTATTTTGGACGTCATGCCCACAGACCCGAGCATACTCGGATTTGGGAACCGTTGGTTTTCAAAAGCTTTTGTCTCGGCCGTGCCCCACTGTCTTCCTTCCGGGCAACAAATCAAAGTGCTTCCGGCGCCCTTTTTTCTTGCAACCAAAATTGAGGCTTTTAAACATCGCGGAAACGATGATTATATTCTCAGCACCGACATGGAAGACATCATAACATTAATTGATGGACGAGCCGAAATCATCGAAGAAGTTAGTAGATCAGATAATGAACTAAAAATCTATTTGAATGAATTTTTTTCCTTGATACGCAACAACCCTGCTTTTTACGAATCACTACCAGGTCATTTACCGCCGGACAAAGCGAGTCAGGCTCGATCTGCACAAATACTCCAGCGGATCGACAAAATTATTGTTCAAACCACATAAATGTTCTCAATAAAGTCGGGCGTTAATCAGAAGCATACGCTTGGTGAATTAATTTCGGATATGGATTATAAGGAACTACTCGAAAAATATAATATTCTGTTAGAGGAGATAAATCGCTTAACAAAAGAAAACAGTCAATTGAAAGCTCAACTTGGACTGACGAGATCAGAGCTTTCCCGAAATACTACCTCGGCAATAAAAACAGAAAAAAATATACTTGACGATGAATCGATTGACAGGAACTGCTTTTCAGATGTGGACAGCAAATCGGATACTCTCTCCAAGATCCGTCTGTTCATGTCACTCTTTAAAGGCCGTGATGATGTCTACGCTAAACGATGGGAGAATAAAAGTAAAGGCACATCGGGTTATTCACCTGTTTGTCTGAATCAATGGCAACCAGGCGTGTGCGGAAAGCCAAAAATTTCCTGCTCCAAATGCGAATACAAATTATATGCCGCTTTAGATGAAGATGTCATTGAAAATCATCTGAGAGGGAATATCGTTGTCGGCATCTATCCTATGCTGCCGGATGAAACGTGCTGCTTTTTGGCAATGGATTTTGACGAGGCAGACTGGCAAAAAGATATCTCCGTTCTGAGAGATGTTTGTATCGAGTTCAGTATTCCTGTCGCTGTCGAACGGTCACGATCCGGAAAAGGCGGGCATGTCTGGTTTTTCTTTGAAAACCGATTATCTGCTGCTTTGGCACGAAAATTTGGTACCGCCCTACTAACTTACTCCATGAGCAGAAGACACGAAATACAATTTAAATCATATGACCGGTTGTTTCCCAGTCAGGACACCATGCCCAAAGGCGGTTTAGGAAATTTGATTGCACTGCCGTTGCAAAAAGCAGCAAGGGAAAGAACAAACAGTGAATATATCGATGAAAATTTTAAACCCTATTGCGACCAATGGGCATTCTTATCCACAATCCAAAAGATATCCGTAAACCGTATTGACTATCTCATTTCGAAACTTTGTAACGGCTATGAACTGGGCTTATTAAAAATCGATGAGGAAGAGGAAAAACTGTGGGACACTCATAAAGACAAAATTGGACTGCAAAAAAATGATTTTCCGAAGCAACTCGACATCGTCAAAGCAAATATGCTGTTTATTCCAAAGGCGGCGATTTCCCAAAGGGCTTTGAATCGGTTAAAACGGCTAGCGTCTTTTAAAAACCCAGTGTTTTACAAACAGCAAGCCATGCGTTTGCCGACCTATGGGTATCCGAGAGTCGTCTCCTGCGCAGATGAAACAAAAGAGTACCTGTGTTTGCCAAGAGGATGCGAGCCTGAATTGTCCTATGAACTTAAAGAACTCGAAATTGATATTCGGTTTATCGATAAAACCTATAGCGGAAAAAGGATTGATGTGGAATTCAATGGTCATTTAAGAGATGAACAGTCCTTGTCCCTCAAACACCTATTGCAACACGATACCGGAATACTTTCAGGCACAACAGCCTTTGGTAAAACAATCGTGGCGATTAAGCTGATTGCCGAGAAAAAAGTAAACACACTAATTCTGGTTGACAAGGTCAGCCTGCTGTACCAATGGCAAGATAAGCTGTCAGAATTTCTGGTTGTTAATGAAACATTACGGGAGCCGATGGCCACAAGAAAGAAAAGCGGACGAAAGAAGAAAAAAAGTGTAATCGGTCAATTGGGAGCAGGCAAAAATACTTTAAGCGGCATCGTGGATATTGCGTTGATGCAATCTCTAAGTCGAAAGGGAGAAGTCAAGGAATGCGTTAAAAATTACGGGATGATCATTGCCGATGAGTGTCATCATGCTTCAGCATTCACCTATGAACAGATTCTGAAAACCACCAATGCAAAATATATTTATGGTCTGACCGCTACACCGACAAGGAAAGATGGGCATCATCCGATTCTGTTTATGCATTGCGGTCCCATTCGATATCGGGATAACCCCAAAAAACAAGCGGAGAACAGGCCTTTTGACCATTATATTATTCCGCGATTTACATCTTTGAGGGTTCCTCTGGACAGCGACGAAAAAGATATATCCATTCAGGAATTATATACCGAAATCATGGATAACGACTTCAGGAATCAGCAGATTACAGAAGATGTGCTGAAAAATTATCATCAAGGCAGAAACTGTATTGTTTTATCGTTGCGAACCGCCCATGTTGAATTGCTTGTAAAAAAGTTGAAGGAAAAGGTTCCGGATGTTATAAAACTGATGGGCGGCATGGGGAAAAAATCAACTCAGAAGGCCTTTCAATGTCTCACCAATATTCCTGCTGACAAAAATATTATCCTGGTTGCTACTGGTCATTTTATCGGGGAAGGTTTTGACGAGCCACGTCTCGATACGCTGTTTTTAGCCATGCCGATATCATGGAAAGGCACGCTGCAGCAATATGCCGGGAGGCTCCATAGACTGTTCAAAACGAAAAAAGAAGTGAGGATCTATGATTATGTGGATATCCAGGTAAAGATGCTGGAAAAAATGTATCAAAAACGGCTAAACGGATACGCTTCAATGGGATATAAAGCCAAAGGCGAGGAGACCATGGATGCATCCTTGGATATCATTTTTAATAAAGATAACTTTTTACCTGTTTTCAATCAGGATATCGTCACCGCTAAAAAAGAGATTTTAATCGTAAGCCCGTTTGTCAGAAAAAGACGCACCCACCAAATGATACAACACCTTAAAATTTCAACCAGTAAAAATATCCGCGTCATAGTCGTGACCCGGCCGAAAGAGGATTTTACACCGAAGGATCACGCCGCTTTGCAAAGGACGCTGAACCTGTTAACAAGTAACGGAGTAAGTGTAGTATTTAAATCAAATATCCACCAGAAATTTGCAATCATGGATCAAAAGGTTGTGTGGTATGGCAGTATCAATCTGTTAAGCTATGGGAGCGCACAGGAAAGCATCATGCGCATTGAAGGTTCCAATATTGCGAACGAATTGATGAAAAGCATAGATGGTGCATAACCTCATAATAATGTTCGTTAGTGTATGGAACGGTTATGTTTTTGGCTCCCCAGCACGGACTCCCTTCGGCTGCGCTCAGGATAAACTCACTGCGAATTATTGATAAGAGCCAGCTTCTTTTCTCGACGCCAATTTTTGACCTGGCGCTCGCGTTTGGCCGCTGAGTATTTGTCAGGATGTTTTTCCGAATAAAGAATCTCGGCCTTATGCTGACTCATACGATGATCCAAATCAGTTGTGATGCCGGTATAAAGCTGACCGTTTCGATCACAAATATAGACAAACCACATATCGAAACTCATAAATATAAAAGCCCGACCATTATGGTCAGGCTCTATTGTTTGGCTCCCCAGCACGGACTCGAACCGCGGACTTAGTGGTTAACAGCCACTCGCTCTGCCAACTGAGCTACTGGGGATAATTTATTATAAATAATATTTATCTACTAAAAATTTGATCGAAGTCAAGTAAAATATTTGTTTTTTTTAGGAAATTACAAAATCTCCTTTTAATTTTAACGAAAGCTCGTCGAGTTGAGCCTTGCTCGTTTCTGCAGGTGCATTTGTGAGAAGGCATGCGGCCTTCTGGGTTTTTGGAAATGCAATAACATCACGTATGGAAGACTGTCCGCATAAAATCATAGCCAGCCTGTCAAAGCCGAATGCAATGCCTCCGTGGGGGGGAGCTCCTGAATCAAGTGCTGAAAGAAGAAATCCGAATTTTTCTTCATAAGTTTCTTTATCCATACTCAATGCTTCAAACACCTTTTCCTGTAGATCCTTTTTATGGATACGTATGCTCCCGCCACCAATTTCCGAACCGTTTAAAACAAGATCATAAGCCCTGGATCTTACGGCAAGAGGGTCGTCCTTCAAAAATTTTAAATCTTCTTCAAGTGGAGCTGTAAAAGGATGATGCAATGCCTGAAGCCTTTTTTCTGTTTCATCGTATTCAAGCAAAGGGAAATCAGTAACCCATACAAAACTGAATTCATTTTCGTCTATTATGCCCAGCTTTTCCCCAAGATGGTTTCTAAGATACCCCAGAGCTTCATTTGTAACCTTTGGTTGATCAGCAACAAAGAAAACAAGATCTCCGGGTTCCATTTCCAGGCGCTTGGCCAAAGCTTCTTTTTCTTTTTCTGTAAAAAATTTTGCTATGGGAGACTGCCATGTATCTTCCTTGACTTTTATCCAGGCAAGGCCTTTTGCCCTGTAAACGGAAACGAATTCAGTAAAATCGTCAATTTCTTTCCGTGAAAAATATGAGCAGCCTTTTGCATTCAGTGCTTTGACTATTCCACCTTTTTTAACAACACTGGAGAAAACCTTGAACCCGGATTTTCCAACAATATCCGATAGATCTTTAAGTTCAAGGCCAAAGCGAATATCCGGTCTGTCAAGGCCGAAACGGCTGACCGAATCTTTGTATGAAAGACGTAAAAAAGGAGGATTGATCTCTATCCCAAGAACGTCATTAAAAATTTCTTTCATCATGCCTTCAGTTATATCCATGATATCCTTTTCGCCGACAAAGGACATCTCCATATCTATTTGGGTAAATTCAGGCTGGCGGTCCGCCCTTAGGTCTTCGTCCCTGAAGCAGCGAACTATCTGAAAATAGCGGTCAAGCCCTGAGATCATCAAAAGTTGTTTAAAAAGCTGGGGTGATTGAGGCAGTGCATAAAACCGGCCGGGATTAACTCTGCTGGGGACAAGATAGTCTCTTGCACCTTCAGGAGTACTGCGCGTTAATACAGGGGTTTCAATTTCAAGAAATCCGCGTTTGTCAAGATAGTTCCTAACTGATGCGGCAGCCTTGTGGCGCATAATTATATTTTTTTGCATTTGTGGACGCCTGAGATCAATATGGCGATATTTTAGCCGTACTGTTTCCGACACATCAATTTTATCTTCGATTAAAAAAGCAGGCGTTTTAGCTGCATTTAAAATTTTAAGTTCAATGACAGTAATTTCTATCTCTCCGGTTTTCAGGTTCGGATTGGTCATTCCTTGAGGCCTTGGATCAACAATTCCACGCACACCGATTACATATTCACTTCTGATCGCATGAGCCTTTTCGTGAATTTTTATATCTATCTTGGGATTAAAAACAACCTGGGTTAGGCCTTCCCTGTCCCGCAAGTCAACAAATATGACCCCTCCGTGGTCCCTTCGGCGCTGAACCCATCCCATAAGCACAACTTCCTTGCCGATTGAGGATGCATCAAGTTCACAGCAGTTGTGTGTTCTCCTCATTTCTCCAAGTATATCATCTGACAAAGCAGTTACTCCTTTCAAAAACAGGTCAAAAGTAATTGATATTTTTTTGTACGATTACACAAAGAATTATAAGTGCCTAAAGTGAACTAAAGTGCCTAAAATGCCTAAAGTTGAGGAACGCCTTCGGCGTGCTGATTGATAAGCGGGGCATCAAGCATTTACGTTCGCTCTCATTTCTCGTTCCCACGCTGGAGCATGGGAACCAGGCAAAAAAAATAAAATTGGCAGCGCCAAAGGCGCATTCATTAACTTTAGGCACTTTAATATACTTTAGCTCACTTTAGGCACTTATATTCACACCGAAGGTGCAACTAACTCGATTTCCGCTTTAACTTTTTCTACTAAACTTTCTATAGGGATTAAAATCTGTTTTTTAGTTGTCATATTCCGGAGAATAACTGATCCTTCTTCAAGTTCATTGTCTCCTATAATAAGCACATACGAGGCTTTAAGCCTGTCTGCACGTTTCATCCTGCTTTTCAGGCTTCTATTGCTCAAATCCATTTCAGGCCGAATTCCTTCAAGACCAAAATTGCAGCTCCATTCAAAAGCTAAAGGTCTGCTTTTTTCCCCAAGTGCAGCTATAAAAATATCAGGCTTTTGCGTAAAGTCTTTATCCCTGAGTCCTGTTATTTCTGCCAGCCTGTCAAGGCCTATTGCAAAGCCGATTGCAGGCTGGTCAGGCCCTCCCAGCGCCTTTACCAGACCATCATAACGCCCGCCACCAGCTACAGCATTCTGGGCGCCTAATAAACCTGTCTGAATTTCAAAGGTGGTTCGGGTATAATAGTCCAGACCCCTAACCAGTCTTTTGTCGATTACAAATGGAATTTTAAATTTTCCAAGCGCATATTTAACTGTTTCAAAGTGTTGAGTGCATTCGGGGCATAAATAATCTATTAGAGCAGGTGCATTCACCATAGCCTCACGGCACGAAGAGCTTTTGCAGTCAAGCGCCCTTAGAGGATTTTTTTTGCTTCTTCTAAGACAATCCTGGCACAATTTTTCTGTTACAGATGAAAGAAAACTAGAAAGAGATTCCTTAAAATTTAAACGGCATTTCGGGCAACCCAATGAATTTATGTGGGGTTTTGCGTCCGTTACTTTAAGCATGGAAAAAAGTTTCACAGCCAGAAAAATAAGCTGCGCATCAATAAATGGCGAATCTATACCAAACACTTCGGCATTAATCTGATAAAATTGCCTATACCTTCCTTTCTGAGGTCTTTCTCTTCGAAACATCGGCCCGATGCTATAAAATTTCCGCACAGGATCCTTTGCATACATTTTATGCTGAATATATGAACGAACAACAGATGCTGTAGCTTCCGGCCTCAGTGTAATAAGGTCTCCCTTTCTGTCCGGGAAAGTATACATTTCTTTTTCTACAATATCGGTATCCTCTCCAATGCTCCTTGCAAAAAGCTCAGTACGTTCCAGAATCGGCAGTCGGATTTCCTTAAATCCAAAATCCTCAAAAAGTGAGCGGGTGGTTTTTTCTATATTTTGCCAGAGCTCAACTTCTCCAGGGAGAATATCTTTGAATCCTCTAATTAATTGAATCATTATATTAACTACTCAGGTTGTCAGGTTCAAGGTTTGCCTGGTACCCATGCTCCGGTGTGGGAACCCATATGGTATGCATTCCCACGATAGAGCATGGGAACGAGAAAAAAGAAGTATGGTATAATAATTGGTAAGCGTTCACGGAACGTCGAAATTAGAAATTTGGTCTTCATGCTTTTGTATTGTTCTTCCCAATTTCCAATTTAAAGTTTCAAGCCGTGAACAGCTACTAATTTATAAACTTATTTTATATCTTAATATGCTTTATTAAGTCAATACTAATGTTTTTCTTGACATGATATGTTTAAATTTATAAAAATTTTGTAAAAATAATAGGTTAAGAGGATAATACCATGCAATCGCAGGTTACAATCAAAACTTTGTATAGAATGAAGGAAAAGGGTGAAAAGATTGTTGCCCTTACAGCCTATGACTTTCCATTTGCCAGGATGGTTGATGAATCAGGAGTGCATCTTATTCTTGTGGGAGATTCATTGGGGATGGTGGTTCAGGGAGAATCAAGCACACTGCCTGTTACAATGGATGAGATGGTTTATCATACCCGGATTGTGTCCAAAGCCGTCCGGAACGCGATGGTTGTGGGCGATATGCCTTTTATGTCTTACCAGCCAGGCAAGAGCCAGGCAATTGCCAATGCAGGAAGGTTTCTTAAAGAAGCTGGAGCAGCAGCGATTAAACTTGAAGGAGGCGCAGCGGTCAGTGAGATAATTAAAGCAATATCAGAAGTAGGAATTCCAGTAATGGCTCATATAGGCCTTACCCCTCAGTCTGTTCATCAAATGGGAGGCTACAAAGTTCAGCGTGATGAAGAACGGCTGATGTCAGATGCTCTTGAAATAGAAGCAGCGGGAGCATTTTCTGTTGTTTTAGAAGGAATTCCTTCTAAAATTTCTGAAAAGATAACAAAAGCTCTGACAATTCCGACCATTGGGATTGGTGCGGGCCCGCATTGTGACGGACAAATCCTTGTTCTTCACGATCTCCTTGGATTAAATGAAAGACATGTCCCGAAATTTGTTAAGCAATACGCCGGAATTGTTGATGAAGCTAAAAAGGGGATAAAACAATATGTGGAAGAAGTGCAGGCAGGCAAATTTCCCGGCAAAGAGCATAGTTATTAAGGTAAGGAACGGGGACGAAATAACTTCCCCAAGTAGGCGCATAGATTTGGGTCAAATTTGTTCGATCTCAAATCACAAAAGTTGATGGAATAGCGAGCTATTTCAATATTTTTGGGATTTGAGATCGGGCAAAGGTGGCCGGAAGCTGTGATGCATAGTTGGGGAAGTTATTTCGTCCCCGTTCCTAAGGGTTTACAGTTATCGGTTCACGGTTGAAAAAAACAGAAAGTCTATAGAGAAGAATTATGGGGACCCTCCGTTGCATAGTTCATTGAAAAAACTGTGAACTGTGAACCGACAACCGTAAACCGTTGTTGCCGTTATTGATTCCCGAAATTGTTCTGCCCTCCGCAGTCAGGGCATTGCCAGGTTATTCCATTACATGACATTCCCCAGACATTTTCATACATGCAGTCCTGACAAATTGCAAAGCCGCACCTGCATGTCCAGAAGAAGGGGGCTTTATTGCCGCAGCAATGGCAGTTTGCCGGCTTTGTTCGGAGCCGTCTTTCCCTGTATGTCAATTTAGTTGAAGAGTCTGCCATGCTCCACACTTATGCAATGGTTCATTACAACATCTATACCTGCTTTTGTCAGTAATTCTGCAGCTTCATTGTTTTCTATGTTAAGCTGCATCCAGAAAACTTTTGGTTTGATTCGAATAGCTTCATGTGCATGCGGCATTATCTGAGAGGTGTTTCTAAATACATTAACAATATCTACAGGCTCCTTAATGTCTTCTATTGATGAATATGCTTTTTCTCCAAGAATCTCCTTCTGCTTGGGTCGTACCGGAATAATTTTATAGCCTTGTTCTTTAAGATACTTGGCAACAATATGGGAGTCTCTTTGCGGTTTAGGGCTCAAACCTAAAACTGCTATGTTTTTTGAATCTGCCAGAATATGTTTTATTTCACTGTCTTCAGTGATTATTTTGCCTCTTTTCATATATGTTCCCTTAAGCGGTCTTGTTGTTTTAGTCTATTAGTGATAAAAGCAGATAAAGTCTATAAGAAAAAAAATGGGCAACCGTTTGCGGTTAACGGTTGATAAAACATAAAACCGTGAACCGTGAACCGTGAACCACTACAAAAATAGATACCAATAAAACCTGTAATCTGCAACCTGAATTCTTATGTATAAAGACAAAACAATATACCTGATAGACGGCAGCGCGTATATTTATCGTGCTTATCATGCAATCAGGGGACTTTCCAATTCAAAGGGCCTTCCCACAAATGCTGTTTTGGGTTTTACGAAAATGCTTTTAAAGCTCATAGAAGATCGTAATCCGGAATACGCAGGAATGTTTTTTGACGTAAAAGGCCCTACTTTTAGACATGAAATGTTTGACGCCTATAAAGCCAACCGTCCTCCCATGCCGGAAGATTTATCAATTCAAATTCCATATATAAAGGATATAACAAAAGGGTTCAACCTACCGGTTGTTGAAATGTCTGGCTACGAAGCCGATGATCTTATAGGCACTCTTGCGCGCAAGGCAGAGGAGGCGGGATTTTCTGTAATTATGGTTACAGGCGATAAAGATTTCATGCAGCTTGTTACAGATAAATCTATTATCTGGGACCCAATGAAAGAAAAGACAATTGATATTGATTTCATTAAAGATACATATGGGCTTGAACCTCGCCAGATGGTTGATGTTATGGGTCTTTCCGGTGATTCTGCCGATAATATTCCCGGCGTACCCGGGATGGGCCCAAAGACTTCGCTTGCATTGATAAAGAAGTTCGGGAGCATGGAGCATTTATATGAGCAGGTAGATACAATAAAGAAAAAAAAGCAGCATGAAAATCTTGTCCGGTATAAAGAACAGGCATTATTGAGCAGAGAACTTGTTAGAATAAATGACAAAGTATCCTTGGCCTTTACACCTGAAGACTTTAAACATAAAGCTCCTGACAACGCCGTTCTCTCCGGACTCTTTAAAAAACTGGAATTCAGGCAGTTGCAGCAGTCTGTTATAAAACGGGCGGATTTATCAAAAAAGAAATACAAGGCAGTATTGAGTATAGATGAGCTTTCCGATCTTATTGCGATTTTAGAGGCTTCAGGCTTATTTGCCATTGATACTGAAACTACCTCTAAAAATCCAATGGCGGCAGAGCTTGTGGGTTTGTCTTTTTCAGTAAAGGCTGATGAGGCTTTTTACATTCCGTGCACTCATGAATATAAAAACGCACCAAAACAGCTTAAGCGGGATGAAGTTTTAAAGATGCTTAGGCCGGTACTTGAAAATCATAAACTAAAAAAAATAGGCCAGAACATAAAATATGACTGGATTGTCCTTTCACGCCATGGAATAAATCTTTCCGGAGTAATATTTGATACCATGCTGGCATCTTACCTTATTAACCCTTCGAAGCGCGCTCACAATCTTGACCAGATTGCTCTTGATTTTCTCGATCACAAGACGATTTTATACGAGGAAGTAGCAGGTAAAGGTAAAAATGCTTCCTGTTTCTCAAAGGTTCCCCTTGAAAAGGCTGTGCCGTATGCCTGCGAGGATGCCGATATTACGCTTATGGCTTACAATGTACTTATGCCCATGCTGAAAGACCTGGGGCTTGAAGAACTTTTTGAAAAAGTAGAAATGCCCCTTGTGCCGGTCCTTATGAAAATGGAAATGACGGGAATTAATGTTGATAGAGAAAAGCTGATGGTTCTTTCAAAATTATTTGAACATCAGCTTGATCAGCTTGAAAGCAGTATATATTCAATCGCAGGGGAAGAATTCAACATCAGATCTTCACAGCAATTAGGCAAAATACTTTTTGAAAAACTAAAATTGCCGGTACAAAAGAAGACAAAAAAGAAGACAGGCTATTCAACTGATGTAGATGTTCTTGCAGTTCTTGCAGAGCAGCACGAACTTCCTGCTTTAATATTAAGGCACCGGACTCTTGCAAAACTTAAGTCAACATATGCGGATGCTTTGATAGATCTTGCAAATCCGGAAACAGGACGTATCCACACTTCATACAATCAGACAGTTACTGCTACAGGCCGTCTTAGCAGCTCTGAACCGAATCTTCAGAATATTCCGGTCCGAACCGATGAGGGAAAAGAAATAAGAAAAGCTTTTATCCCAAGAAAAGGATGGTATCTGCTTGCCGCAGATTATTCTCAGATAGAACTCCGCATACTTGCCCATTATTCAGATGATAAAATACTTATCAAGGCTTTTAAAGAAGATGAAGATATACATACCCGGACTGCAACAGAGGTTTTCCAGGTTTTTCCATCTTTAATTAATTCCGAATTAAGGCAGCAGGCCAAGGTTATAAACTTCGGCATTATTTATGGAATGAGTCCCTACGGTCTTTCCAAAGAGCTGGGAATAAGCCGGAAAATGGCGAAAACCTATATACATAACTACTTCACAAGATACAGCGGCGTAAAGCAATTTATAGACGAGACGATCAAAGAGGCCAGGATTTCAAATAAGACAAGCACTTTGCTTGGCCGTATTCGTCTTCTGCCGGATATTAACAGCTCAAATAAAAACTTGCGTGAGTTTGCCGAAAGGACAGCAATAAATACCCCTATCCAGGGAACGGCGGCGGATTTGATAAAGATAGCCATGATAACCGTGGACTCCGCATTTACAGAGAGATGCCTTAAATCTGCAATGCTGCTTTCCGTACATGATGAGATTGTTTTTGAAGTGCCTCCCGATGAACTGGATACAGTCAGGAGTCTTGTTAAAGATATAATGGAGGGTGTCTGGGAGCTGAAGGTGCCGCTGAAGGTTAATATGGCGGTGGGAGAAAATTGGGCTGAAGCCAAATAGTTTCCGGCCGGAAACTGCCCTTTCTCGCAATCTCTGCGTCAATCTTCGGGATTTGTTTTTGCGGCGTACTAAAAAAAATCCTTTATTTTAAAAAATATCAATAATAAACCTTGCTTTCAGCCTAAAAGGTGTTATTATTATTTTTAATCAATAAAGGCTCATTCTTAATTGGTGGGCCGGTTTCGTTCTAAAGGAAAAGTACCATTTGTCAAAGTGGCACCCTGAAGTCTGGAACTATGAGAATTTCCGCAAAGGAGGGTGTTAATTATGGCTAATGGAATTGTAAAATGGTTTAATAGCGGTAAAGGGTTTGGCTTCATTGAGCAGGAAGATGGTCCGGATGTATTTGTTCATCATTCAGCAATCAATGCAAGTGGTTTTAAGTCTCTTGAAGAAGGCGACCGAGTTACCTTTGACATTGAGCAGGGTCAAAAAGGTCCCGCTGCAGCAAATGTCACCACGGTTTAGACCAATATTTCTGAGTTAAAAAAAGGGCATTCTATCGAATTATGAGGGAATGCCCTTTTTGTTTTACCGAGCCCTAAACTCAAATAAGTCGTTCGACAGCCGCTTTTACTCCATGTACAACTTTTGCCATTTTTTCATAATCAAGTGTGTCATACGTATCACTTGCTGTGTGGTAGTAAGGATTTCGATAAAAAGCGGTATCGGTTATCATTACAGCACGATAACCAAACTTATAAAATGACCAGTGGTCTGAAAAGTCAATTCCTATAACTATAGGCAAAGCATTATACGAAAAAATTGGAATGTCTGTTCCCTCTTTGAAACCTTTCTTGACCATTTCCGTGAATTTTCTTGACCTGAGGTTTCCAACCGCTGCTATAAAATTACCTTTGGTTGAAAATTTTCGCTTCATGAAAGGGAACGGAAATTCCTGGCTGCGAGGGTTATCTGCAAAATACCCGATCATCTCAAGGCAGATCATGCCAAGAATTTTTTGACGACTCTTCTTTAGCATTTGTGCATAGTGGTAACTACCCATATTTTTCGTTCTATATGCCGGTGGTTCCTCAAGAGCAAAAGCAACAAACTGAATTGCCGGGGCCACCCTTGATTTTGAGATAAGTCTTGCGATTTCCAAAAGACCGGCAACTGCACTTGCATTATCGTCTGCTCCAGGACTGCCCGCAACTGTATCGTAATGAGCTCCCAGTACAACTATCTCTTCCTCTTTGTTTGATCCAGGTATGCTGCCAATAATATTTCGATAAGTATTTCCTCGAAACACAAAAGATTGCTCATTAACATAACAGCCATATTCTTTAAACCGGCTGGATATATATTCTGCAACCTGATAGAGCTTTTCGTGGTCATTGTAACTTCGTGGGCCTATATCAACAGAAAGATAACGGATGGTTTCTTGCAAGCGTTTTATACTTTCCTGGAGTATCATCCTGAATCTTTAACCTCGATATACGTCCCCAACTTTTAATTTTTGAACAATATCCACTGAGCTAATACCTAAATTGAGCGATTTTTTACTCGATCTGCGCCGATCTCTTGCGCATAAAGGCTTCGCAAAAATCCTCGACATATCCGCGGGTATGCCTGCGGTTTTGCAAATCCTTATGCATCAAGATCTCAGCACATATCTTCGCAAAAAATAGCTCAACTTAGGTAATAATTAGATTCTTTTTTCTTGTCTAAAATACCTGTTTTAAGATTTTGTAAAAATTTTAAGGCTTTTTCATAATTCTTATCAGGCAGATATTCTGCTACTTTAATTATAAGGCTGTCATTTTTATCTGGATCAGTATTGTTCGTCAAAATATTTAAAACAGCTTTCTTTGTTTTTGAACTCATCATTTCGGCCATATCACGGCCTATCAATCTTGCACCTGCATATTCAAAATCAAAATCCTCTGTTTCCATTAAATCAGAATGCGAATTAAACAATCTTTCCTCATTTCCTGCCTGCGAATAATATTTCAACAGGGTGGCAATATCAACAGCATCCTTTGTGGGAAATTCATTATGTCTATCATTCCATGCAAAAAGTTTTAGAACAGCCATTCCTGCAAGTGAAACAAACCGGACATCAAGTCCGTCTGCCAAATGCACATTGATTGCGACCTTCCATGCATCTAAAAAACCCATTACATTCATTTCAATAGAGTGTTCAGGAGGCCAGCGAATTATTCCTTCTGATGTTTCCACTGATCCAAAAGGAATTATATCTACAGGATAACCGTCTTTAAATTTTAACCGGTATACTGGTTTTTTGTCTGAGTAAAAATTACCGGTTGATAAAAGGTTGTCTTTTATTTTTTGATAGTGTTTCCAGTCTGTTACTATGATACCAATATCGATATCCATAGTTTTAAGACCTGTGGACAAACCATATAGCTGACCAAGAATCAAATCGCGCACAACAGCACCCACGACAAAGAAATCGATATCCATCTTTTTTGCTACATTCTTTATAGCTTTAAGACAGTCAACAATCAGCGGGTCAGTATTTTTCGATAAGTCTATCGATGTACTGGTCATAAATAATCCTTGCGGTTTCAATATTCCTGTCATCTGCTGTTGCGATAAGGTCTGCATATATTAATAGCGGAGGCACGAGTGTTTTGTAATTCCATGGGTAATCAAAATTCCAGAACTTTTGAAATATTTCTATTTTCCCTTGTGGATCTTTTTTTAGATGATTCACTATCAGGAATTTATTGATTTCCTCAGGGCCATATATTGTTATTGTCTCAGGTTTCAAGTAATCTGTTAAACGGGCTGCTGCCGGCTCACCTCCGAGAAAAAACTGGTTTTTCCCCAGGTTAATTTTTTCCCACCACTCTTCACTGGTTGCGCCATAATGCCCTATATATAATTTGGGCCTAAGTTCTCTTGCATGTGCGTGAATCCATGTATCAAGCAGCTTATCAGTATTGATCAGTTTCCGGCCATGCTTTCCTCTGTCCACCAAAAAATTTAGCTTTCTCAAATCATACATTACCCAACCGACAGTTCCGAGCGCAACATTGGCTGCTCCTGCGATATCACGATATGGAGCTTTCACAAGTTCAGGCAGGCAAAGCAAAGCAAATACAACCTTAAGTCCTGTGGGCCGAAATGCGCGAACAATTGTTTCAGCGGCAGGAATTTCTTTCTTTTTTTGGCCGATAATGTAAACAAAAAATGGCAGTTCATTAATATATGCATTTCCCGCAGTATCAATAAATGCAATGTTAAGCTCTTTCAGTTTCTCGGCCATTGGAGGTGTCACATGCCGGGTAACCAGTATCCCAGGCTTTCCAAAACGGCGTATCTGCCTGACTACATGCCCAATTGTAGCTTTTGTAATAAATCCTTTTATTTCAGCATGAAACTTCTTAGGCTCAACATCAGGCGCATCGATCTGCAATACAGCATCAGGACGTATTTTTTCTGCAGGTTCAACCTCCAGAATTGTAATACAAAATCCTGTTGCTTCCTCAAATGCCAGCTTTGCTGCATTAAGGATCTCACGTTTCTTTGCAGCCGGATTATTTATGTTTTTTTGTGTTTTCATTGCCTTAATGTCGGTTCATTTTTTTGCACTGTACATTAATAATGAACAAATGTAAATAGTGAACATTAATTTTATAAAAAATATATTCTGTGCGTAATTATTTATAGATAAGATAAACTTCATCGCATCAATTATAGTTGGCATTCCTATTATATGGGGGATATTTTTCTGAATAGCGACTTATTGCTGGAAAAAGTAAGGTTTTGAACAGAGTTGGAATCACATGGTTTTTTATTTTGAATACGGCGATCCAGCCAATTGAAAAGAAACGCATAAAATTATAGGTATCCCGGAAATCCCTGATTATTCAAGCTTGTCAACTACGGCCCCCTCTAAGAAATCGAAAATAAATAACCCTTACATTTATCAGTAGTTCTGGTATATATAATGGTATGTTGGAATTACCTGAGAATGCCAGAGTTATTAAAGAAGAGTTTGAGGATATCGCATACTCATTAGATGAACGCCGAATTCGTTTATGGTGCGCGGCCAAAGCTCAATCCTATAATAAAATATATGGCAGGGGCGGCGTCATGGCTGTTCATAAAGCAACACATGTTTCCCGCCCGAGGATTTATCTTGGTTTAAAGGAGATAACAAGTAAAAAAAAATTAGAAAAAAGTCACATTAGAAAAGCAGGAGGAGGCCGTAAAAAGGTTACTGAAAAGCAGGCAGGCATATTAGAAGATTTAGAACGTTTAGTAGAGCCTTTGACCAGGGGAGACCCGGAATCACCTCTTCGCTGGACTTGTAAGAGCACATATAATCTTCGCGATGAGCTTATTGATCAGGGATATAAAATCAGCCAGCCTAAAGTCGGAAACTTATTATCGGATTTGGGTTATAGTTTACAATCAAACAAGAAAACCAGAGAAGGCAACGGCCACCCTGACAGGAACGCGCAATTTGAACATATTAATGAAACTGTAAAAATGTTTCAGGAATCCGGTTTGCCTGCTATTTCTGTTGATACGAAGAAAAAAGAGAATATTGGAAATTACGCTAATAAAGGCAGGGAATATAGCAAAAAAGGCCAGCCCGAAAAGGTGGAAGCCTATGATTTTATAAATAAAGAACTAGGCAAAGTAGCTCCTTATGGCATATATGATCTTTTTAGAAATGAAGGTTTTGTTAATGTTGGAATTAGCAAAGATACGGCGGAATTTGCGGTCAACTCAATAAAAACTTGGTGGCATGAAATGGGAAAGACTAAATATCCCCATGCCAGGGAGTTGCTGATTACTGCGGATTGTGGTGGCAGCAATGGTTATAGAGTCAAGCTATGGAAGGTTGAGTTGCAAAAATTTGCGAATGAAACCGGAATGCTCATAACCGTTTGTCATTTTCCACCAGGGACAAGTAAATGGAATAAAATTGAGCATAAAATGTTTTCTTTTATATCAAAAAACTGGCGGGGAAAACCATTAATAACAAGGGAAACCGTTGTTAACCTGATTGGCAGCACGAAAACTAAAAGCGGGTTAAAAATAAAAGTAAAGCTTGATGAGAATATTTATAAAACAGGCAGAAAGATAACTGACAAAGAATTTGAAAATGTTAACATAGAATGGTCAGATTTTCACGGTGACTGGAACTATAAAATCAAACCGACAGTTGATATAATGTAAAGGTTATTTATTTTCAGTTTTTTCGTGAGTTGAGGAGTCCCAAAATTTCCTCCGAGTACTATTAGCACAAAATATAAAGCTAAAATCTGAAAAAACTGGTGAAATTCTAAATTTCTTGACTTTTAATCAGAAGTTATTATAAATATGAAATTTTTTTAGTAGGTTACAGTTTGTTTCTTTTCTGTAAGTCCATTCTTGCTTAGTTTATAACTAATTACCATATAAGATATTTTTTATTACGAGGTAACTTATGATAGAGACTGAAAAGCCGTTTCATGAGGGTCTTGCAGATGTCGTGTCAGCTACAGGAGAAATCCGCAGAAGAAAAGACAAATTTATCTATGAGGCCGTTAAAAAAACGAGGTTCAAGGAATATGAGGATGATGGCTGGGAGGTAGCCAAGGAAAATGTCAATACCTATCGAATGAAAAAGCCAAAGACCCATGACGTTCTATTTGAAGACCGTGTTTGGGCCTTATTTGCTCGGCTCGGATTTGAGCAAATGAACAGAGATAGGAACTTTAGAATTAAATATGCGAAGGATAAGGGAATCCCCGGAAAACAAATTGATGTTTTCGCGGCAGACAGCGAAACTGTCATTTTAGTTGAATGTAAAAGCGCCGAAACAAGAAAAAGAACGAGCTTTTCAAAAGATATCGCTGAAATAGGGCTTATAAAAGAGCCTATCTATAATACGATTAAAAAATATTACGCTCCCCAAAAACCAAAAATTACATGGCTCTTTGCCACCAACAATTACATCGTAAGCGAACCAGACAAATTACGACTTGATGAAAACAAACTCCTATATTTCAGTCAAGATGATATTCAATACTATGAACGTTTGGTTGATTTGTTAGGATCGGTTGCTCGATATCAATTGTTCGGCAGTATCTTTAGGAACCAATCAATCATAGGCTTAAATTACAGCACACCAGCAATAAAAGGAAACGTTGGAGGCTTTACAACCTATTCCTTTTCAGTTGAACCAGAAGTGCTCTTAAAAATCGGATTTGTTTTACATCGTACTGATGCGAGCATGCAGGCCTTTGACAGTTACCAGCGAATGGTCAAGAAACCAAGAGTTAAAGAAATTGAAAAATACATTAATAACGGAGGGTTTTTCCCAAATTCCGTTATTATAAATTTTAATTCCAGAAGGCCATTGAAATTTGATGAAGTGAAAACATGTAAACATTGCTCACAATCTGATTTGGGTATTCTTCATTTGCCGAATAAATATCACAGCGCCTTCATTATTGATGGACAACATCGGCTGTATGGGTATGGAAATACCGAATGGAAATCAAAAAACACCATCCCTGTTGTAGCATTTGAGAATTTGCCAGAGAAAGAGCAAACTCAGATATTCATTGATATCAACAATAAACAAAAATCTGTTTCAAAAAATCTTTTGATGACGTTGATGGGTGAGTTTAACTGGGGTTCAGACAATCACGATGAAGCGCTCGCAGCTGTAAAAACAAGATTGATCGACCATCTTAACAACAAAAATGATTCACCTCTTTACAAAAGGATTAAGCTGTTAGATGAAAAAGGCTCACAAAAAACATGCTTAACAAAAAATTATCTGATCGGCCAGGCTCTTAACAAAACAAATTTCTTTGGCATAACCCAAAAGAAAAAAATCGTGAAAACTGGTTATTTATGGACCGGGACTTATGGTCGAACTCTTGAAAAATCATATGAGTTTCTAAATACTTGTTTTCAATTTTTTGAAATGGGAGTTGCCGAGCAATGGGAAAAGGGAAGTTCCGAGGGCGGCTTTATAACAATGAATCTCGGCATATCGAGCCTTATCAGGGTGTTCGACGATCTCCTTGAGTATTTGGAAAAAGATCATCGTATCGATTTCACAAAACTCACCGGTGAAGAGATAGGGGGAAAGCTCAAACCATATCTTGATCCTATAATATCATTTGTGGACAACCTGTCGTTGGAGGAAATTAAAAAGCTGAGGGGTTTTGTCGGTGGTGGCGCAGTTGATCGAGTTCTGCGAGAGTTTCAAAATGTAATAAATAAGGATTTTGACAGCTTTACACCAGAAGGGCTTGCACAATGGCAGAAAGAAAGCACAGGGATGTACAACGACCCCTCAAGAAAGATTGGGGATGATATGCAGCTGCGAATAAGAGCATATATTTTCGAGAAGCTTAAAAATGAATATGGAATATCAGATGACCGGTGGTGGAAAGAAGGTATTCCACAAGATATCCGGAAGAAGTGTGCGGTTGAAAAAATCGAACATGGCGAAGGGTCTGAACAAGATTATTTATATCTGATTGATTATCAAAAGATAATAAAGCACAAAAAAAAGATTCTACTAAATTCATTTACCCCACCTGATTTAAAATCAGCAAGTATTGATAAGCGGCTTAATTGGTTTGCGCAGTGGAATAAAATAAGAGTAAAATATTCTCACCCAGAAAAAGGGAAAGTTTCTGAAGAAGAATATAAGGTTATGCGGGTCATACAAGAATGGTTGTATGAAAATATTTAATATTAGAATAATTAAATATTTTTAGTTAATTTTCTTAAAACCGGACAATCCTTACATTCTTTTTTTATAGCAGCTAACAGATCGGCTTCATTAACAGAGTTGCCCTTGGTAGCAACTTGCTTCACCGCCTTTTGTAGTTTGTTGTTTTCAACCGATTTAATTGTCGGCTGAATAACAGGTGACGTCCTTTGAACAGTTGGTGTTTCCTTTTTTGATTTTAAGCGCGAATTAAGCCTGATTTGTTTTGAAATTGGAAGCCCCAGTTCACGTTCGATCTCGTTATAAAAAAGTCCCTTGATCTCATTATCAACGAAATCATCCCTTCTGCTGTTCGGTATTAAATCAGCACTATCAACGTGGATTTCGCCAACCATATAACTATTGAACCGGCTTTCACGAAAACAGCCATCAAGCAGATGGTTATCTCCGATTTGGATATTTCCAACCCTTACTCGAATGCCTGAAGACATTTGGCCTTTGGTGATAGCACCCAACAGGTCTTCGCGCTTCCCGTACCATCCATAGGCAACTGCGGTCCCATTGATCTTAATTTCAAAAGGTTCGATCCCATCAATAATGTCGTGACCCTTTGAGGTCAGCTTTACCATGTCGCTGTATGGTTTATAGACAGGCTCGCCGTTCAGTATAATGTCATACGCGCTGTAATTATGTATGTTTGATGAAAGATATTCACTTATCTCTTTGGCGAATGACATTTCATCTGGGTGAAACGGAACAGGAGCCGTTACGCTCAGAAAATCATGAACTTTTTTAATATCCATTACATGATTCCTGAAACTTTGGACGCCAGATAACTTAACCTCAAAATAGCTACCGGCCTTCTTTTTACCATTTTCCTGATAAAAGGTGGTGGACCTATTAAATAACTGTTTTAATGAATAAGTCGTTTTGCCTGTGCCTGACATTAATTGTCTTAGTTTATTACAGTCCCATTCCTGAATTGACTCAATGTCCTTATCCTCAGCTTTGGTTCGAAATATAGCTTGGTCACAAAAAGCTAATCCTCCCAACCGGCCAATTCCTCTGAATCCACGAAGATTCAGATTCTTTTTTGAGCTCAAACCAACGCTGCTGAGTATATCCGCAGCCAGCTCAGCTGAGATACCGGCTCCTCTGTCGGAAATGGTAATGGATTTCTCAATCGGGTTTAACTCAACATTAATTCTTTTTGAGTTCCAAGGATTCACTTTTAATGCACCATCTATAGAATCGGCAGAATTTTGAATGTACTCTCGATAAATAGCTAATGGGTCGTTGTACATTCCAGCCGTGAGCGTTTCTAAAAGGTACATCCCTGCCTTGAACGCTGATTTCTTCGCTGCTTTTCGTGCCATATTCATTACCTAATTGATATCTGCAAATAGCTGTTTGTTTTTGTTTTCCGGTATCGGTGGTATATAGTATTCCAGAATTTTTTTCAGTTTATTATTTTTTTGAGAGCTGGTAGCAATTCTAAATTTCTTAACAGCCCTGTTTTTACACAAGATATCTAAGAGCTCTTTTTTCTCATTTTTTGTCAACGCCCTAAATTTCTTAACCCAATCCTTTTCTTCACTTTGCAATTTTTTGCCTCTATGCATCAGAATCTTCTCGGGCATGTGCAAGATTTCAATAAATTCTTTTTTGTTGTTTCCGAATGCCCTGTAAAAGAAGTCTTCGGATGTCATCACTGTCCCCTTTAGCACATTGAGAATTCGTTGGACTCCTCTGACGTATTGATAATTCCAACGAGGCTCATCAATATAGCTTCTGTTTTGGTAATTAAGAGGAATATATTTCATCGGAAATGAATAGATTTTCAAACCAAGCTCTTTGTTCAAATCAATGTTGATCTTAAGTCGTTGCCATAAATCTTCAGGCGTGTCATCATAATTATAAAGGACGTAATTGGATAGGTGCCGAATGTCGTATTTAGCCGCCAATCTTATCTTTTCCTCATATATTTCTTTGTCCTTTAAATGATCGAATGCTATACGAAGAGGGTGAAGGGCAATTTTGGAAAGCAGTTTGACATGATGCTCTTTCATTAATCGAGCATCAGTTCCTTGGTTGAAATCTACATGCCGTTGCCTCGAGAAAGTCCTTTCATTTTTTTCATAGGTGAAACGCGCATCTCGTTTAAATCCCAAATCAATTATATCTCTTATTATTTTCTCAAATCGTCTTGAAGCTAATATGTTATTGTCAAACAGAACAAGGTGTTCTTTTTCACCATGGCGCTCAGCTATTCCCTTAATATATGGTTTTATTCCGCAATAATCTATGAATTTAGGTTCAAGTGTTGGGACGCCGCAAAACTTACATTTTCTTATACAACCCCTAGTTGAATATCCAAAATAGCTATTATCAACCAATGAATATTTATGAGGAGAATTATCAAACAATTCGTAATCCGGAATCATCTTATCGACAATGAGGTCATTGTCATTATCCAGATTTTTCGGCTTATCTAGGACACCCACTTTTGGCATTATGCCGGTCGCTTTCCAAAGCGCATTCGGCATAAGGCTTGCCAAAATTCCACCAACTACGATGCGGGATAAATCATCTTTGACGGCGTTCTTATAATACAGAATCGTATCAACTGTTATTTTCCAGTTGTAGGTAAAAACAGTTGATATATAAATCCTGTCCCAGTATGTGTAAAAAGCCTCTTCCTTCGTTCCTTTGATAAATGTAACCTTATCACCTAACTCTTTGTGATAAGACGATATTTTCATCAAGCCAAGAGGCGGAAATTTTGTGGGGAAACCTGGTTCAACAAGTAAGATGTTACGATTCACCTCAGAAAAACTCCTTTATCCTTTATCCTTTAAAATTTTCCGACATCCATATCATAGTTTTGCCGCTTTGTATATCTTTTTCATACACCAACCTTGATTCGGATACAAGAGTAATCTTCATCCAACTTTGATTGATTTTTTAATGTTTGAAGACACTGGTAAAGGATTGAAGAAAAGTAATAACTATATGATAAAATAGGGGATGCAACCAGAAAAGCAGCTTAAGGGAATAGAGAACAATTGGCGATTAATCAAAACGACAAAGGCAAATAGGCTGATTTCACATTAGTTTTAGAAATAGAAAATGATAATAATTAGCGATAAATGAATATTATGAGTAAAAATAGTCAGAAAATTAAAATGGGTAGGGACTTGCGTCCATTTGTAAATCAGTTGTTGGCTTAGTATCTTGATAATATTATAAAATCGTTCTGATAAAAAATATGTTCTACCTGAATACTTAAGTGCTTTAATTGGGAGCTTTCGTGGTAAACGATACTTTTTGAAAGCCGCTAAACAAACAACTGGCGTTGCTTCAATTAATATGACTCAATTAAAAAACTTTGGGGTATTGATGCCGCCTCTCTCTCTACAAATAAAATATTGTCAACTAAAAACTAACCTTGAGCAAGTTCTGAATAAAATACATAAGAACTGCAAGTTACAAGACAATTTGTTTAATTTTTTAAGTCAACGTGCTTTCCGTGGAGATTTATATCTGCAATAAGGCCTTAATAATGGCAGAAAAACAATTCAATCTCGTTTGGGTCTGATTCCCCGCAGCTTGCTGCGGAGCAGGGTCCAGGGTTTGCCCTGGGGTTCAAACCATTGATTAAGATCTCAATTAGCTCGTCATTCATATGCAAGGTGTGCGGCTTTTGGCCTTTACCGAGAACATTGATCTTGCTGTTTTCAAAATCGAGATTCGCAAGGTTAAGCGCATGTACCTCACCGACTCTCAGGCCGAGTTGATACATCAAAGCATAAATGGCGTAGTCGCGGATGCCCAGTATCGTATCGGCACCGGCGGTTTCTCTATGAAAAGGGCGTCAAGGTAACGGGAAAAGGGGTTTAACTCGATGAAAAGATCGTGGAAAAAGAACGCGACTGCAATTTTGAACTGAGCAAAGCCAATCGCTTCGCTTACCGCACCCGCTATTTTTCCGATTCGGGCATTATCGGCACTTTTTTATATTCAAATCTATGTGAGGTGCATTAAACTCGGCAAAGGACGAGAATAAACCTCTCTGTCCTTGGAGAGTAGAGCTCCTCTTGATTTAAGGCACTATCTCCTACCTCGTCGATTTCTTCACAATCTTCCCCTGATTATCCATAACCCCAATAGTCGTATCCTTATATTTATCCAAAGCCTTCTCAACCGCCTTTTTGTCAGTGCCAGCCACATAAACAGACTTTTTATAACCCTGCAGCTGCCTTGAAGCATCATTGACCGTATCAGCGGTTTCAACCTCGATGGCCACATTACCAGTCTGGATATCCGCACCTTGCCCCTGATTGTAATCTGTTTTAAATTTCTTAGCTAACCGATTCGCTGTCGTTTTGTGAGATCTGCTTTCCATCATGTAAATCTCCTTTTTAAGGGTTATGTAATTTTGCCATGGGGGCCGGATTTATAGAGAGGCAACTCAGACCCGCCCATGGCACACAATAAATCAAAAAAGAGATTTTTTATCGTTCTGCTTAAACGGTATTACATCTGCTTTTTTAATAAACTTTCTATTTACGGCACTCCTCTTCAACTTTAACCGCGGCAGCGGTTCAACCATAGCTTCTTCGATTGAAAAAAATCCCCGTGACAAACCAGCTAATTCCTCTATTGCCGTTTTGGGAAAAGGAAGACTTGTAAGCATATCAGCTTTGGTCTGAATCCCCTTTTCTATCAGAAGCATAATCGCTCGCTTCAAGAACTTCGATTCTTCTACCGGTATTGAATCATCAAGCGGTTCTTTTTTACGCCATCCACGACGACTTAAATTAATCCAAAGCTTACGGTAATCATCCTCGTCAAACAAATTCAAATCACGGCAACGTACAATCATTAAGGCGATCGAGACCCGCCACTTTTCCTTAAGCAGCCAAAAGGCGTCTAAAGATGGGGTAGTTAAATCAACCAAAAACGTTTCTTCTGGTAGAAGAAATGCCGATGCAAACCTGTTTGCCTGAGCCTCAATTAATTTAAAGTCTTTAGGAGTAGAGAGCCTCTTGTTTCGAACAGTTCGATGCATGATTAAATGACCTAGTTCATGTGCGAGATCAAATTTTGACCGAACGGCAACACCTTTGTCTGCCCCCAAGAAAATATAGGGTGTCATTGTTTCCTGGTCCCACTCTGAAAGCGCGTCCAGCTTATCGGCATCAAGAATGCCCCGTGTTACAATAATGCCGTTGTTCTCAAAAAGCATCATTACATTATTGATAGAATTTTTCCCCAATCCCCAAAATTTACGGCAATCCGCTGCCATGGCATCAATTTCATCAAAGGCGATTTCTGTCGGTTCTTTAATTTCAAAATCAGGAATATAGGAATCCTTAAAAACAACAAATTCCCTCAGATATGCCACTATATCTTTAAGCCAAGACAGTCTGTGCTTGGCTCGCAACCGTTCTCGTTTGGTAGCCGAACTCATTGACCGAAAAAAAATAGTCCTATCTATATCCGATTTTCGCTGTAATAAAAAAAACGGTTTGGGAAAATTTAACTGATTCGATATTTTATCTAAAATGTTCGGCCCTGGTGTTTTACGATCATTTTCATATTGAGAAATCGCCTGCTTTGAAACATCAAGTAACTCGGCTAATGCAGTTGCTGAAATACCTCTGGCTTCGCGGGCTTCTTTCAAACGAGCCCCTACAAATCCTGGCGTTCCACTCTTCATAACTCCGCCTTTCTATTTTTTAAATTTTACTTTTTTTGTCTACTTTTAGCTTAAGTGTCGGTTCAACCCGATCCTGAATCTTTTCTTCGATTGCTGGTTTAATACCGGTGCCATGTAATTGCAAAAAATTAAACAAATCAATATTGGCGACATATCGTTTACAATCTTTGGAGGGGAAAACTATTCGAGCAAAGTAAGAATTATCACCGTTCTTTGAAACCTTGCTGTGCAAAAGTATTGCGTAGTATGCGTCACCTGTTTGTGATGGTGTCTGTTGCTCGGAATTAGAAGTAAATAAACCATATTGAAAATGGCCTTCTTGCGCTAATGTCTCACGAAATCGAGCACCCACGACCACTTCTCGTGGCGTATTGACTGCAGATATGGTCATAACAATCCGGCCAGACCTAACTTGAGTGAATGAATTGTTTTTAGCAAAATTTTTTCCAGTTGTGACAAGCATTTCCGGATAGCTATTGGCCGTCATTCTAAAATATTCTTCAGCCTTGGCTCGCCTATTATATGGCAAAATGACCTTAGCTTCTGGTGCAGCAAATGAAGAGTTGCTGATCCTCCGTGCCTCTATATATGCCTCTGGAAGTTTTTCAAATACAAACTGGTTCAAAAAATCAATTGGAATGTCTTGAAGTACTAAATCATAAAGAAAAGGTATTTTATGGCTGTCCATCTTGAATCTCCTTTTAGAATTTTTACCCAAAAAACCACACATAAAACAATTTGTCAACCATAATGTCGATTTCATATAAAAAAGTTAACCGAAGGGTGCTCTCCCATCAATTTTGTTAGCAATAAAGAGCCTTGATTATGGAAGGAGAATAGGGGGACATCTTAAAAAGGACTTGCGAGACATTGTTGACCATGTTGAATAACTTTTCAGGAGTTGCATTCGTGCAGAACATTCATAACTCCAAGTTGTGGGGGTGCTTAAGAGAAAGAGATAGTCAAGTCTGCGGCCACTTGGGGATTCCCATTAAGAGTCAAACGTAGACTTCCCGTATTCTTTTTTATTGAACAAAGGAAGTATTTACTCCAAACTCAACCTTAAAATTTGTTGCTTTCACAACCGGCTTCACGGTCCTTTTATCTTTTATTAAATCAACAATGCCTCCTGCCCACCTCACAACATTTTGAATATCTTAAAATCACAAAATGTGACCTTAAAGCTTGATTTTCTTTGGCTTACCGTATGAACTGCGTTTTTCTTTTACTGTAAAGCCGATTTTTTTCTTTGGCTCATTTTCAATATTTATTAATTGATCTAACGTCTCAAAAACAATTTGAAAGCGTTCATCAGTGATCTGTTTTAACTCTTCAAGTTCTTTTTGGAGGTTCTCATTATCTAATAACGCGTGTCGAAGTTTTGTGAAAGTTCTTATTATTTGTATATTTACTTGAATAGCGCGTTTGCTGTTGAGAACACTTGAAAGCATAGCTACACCCTGTTCGGTAAAGGCCATGGGTTTATACCTCAATCCCATCTTATCACTATTGGAGGTGCCAATTTGGCACCTCCAATACTCCAACTCCTTTTTTGTAAGTTCGAACATAAAATCAGAAGAAAACGATCAATGTTTCTTCTTACCGCTCTTTTGAGTTGTTTTGTTTCAACCCCATAGAGTTCAGCAAGGTCCCTGTCAAGCATGACCTTTAAACCGCGTATCATATAAATTTTACTGACAATGGTTTCCATTGATACAATATTAGACATAATAATATCCTTTTTCATCAGACAGGGTTGGGGACATTAGTTTATAAGATTGTCATCTGATTATTTTATCTTCGAAAAGACCCTGTCAAGTTCTTCAATGGTTATTGACTCTACTTTAACCGGCTCTTTAAGGAAAGAACCATGAGGTATAAATTTACTCATCATCCCCACAAAATGATTGTAATCAACATATTCCTCTTTATTGTATTCATTAATTTTTTTTGATTTACCTTTTTTTGAAAGATTGAATAATACATATTTGTTATCTTCTTCAACGATTCCGGTATAACCATTGCTATATGATTTGATGCTTATAATTTTCATTATGTTATGAGTGATGGCTTTGTAAAAAGTCCAAAAATTAAGTGTTCTGCCATATATGTTTCTTTCAATGTAAGTTGACCCATTAGAAGTTATATATTATACTATTTTCTATAAGCATTTTTAGACCCTGATTGAGCGCAAACAGAATGAAAAATTTCCTTAAACGATTTTTGAAAATGGCGATAACTATTGCCATCTTTCATTTTCTTCTCTCAAGCATTCTAACTCCGTTTTGCATCTCAACTCGACTATCAGGCACTCAATCACCGCTTTTGTCGGAATTTCATGTGATTAATCATCTTGCTTACCTGCTTATGAGTATTATCGCGTTTCCATTGGGTATTCTAGCCAAGGTGGCGCCAACGCTTTACTCCTTTCTCAAATTGTCCGCCAAAGGTATTCCAACTTGGGTTCAAATTGAAATTCTGTTGTTACTGAACAGTCTGCTCGCGTCATCAATTTTCTCGGCTTGTTTTGTTTCCGTGTCAACTTTTATGAAATTAATCAAAAATCAAACAACGGAAAAAGAACATTCGGATTCAAGCGACTCGGGAAATGATACGGGGCACCCTTGATTATTAATCTATTTGAAACGGACCGGTGATACCGGCGCATCCGTTTCTTCCGGGAAATCAGCAAAAGGAAAAGGTAGCGTGTTTTCATTTAGGGTGACGTATCGCATCACCCTGTAGGCATAGAAAGAAACCTTGTTGGAGAATTTTCTTACCGGCTTGCTGTAGGTTTTTGTGATAAAAAGGTAAACGTACTGAAATAGAACGGCTAACTGTATAATGATCTTGAGGATCTCAAAGACAATGAGAAAAAAAAGGGTGTAAAGGAGACGTATGCCGATCTTTTTGCGGGATAGTATTGTACTTTTGATGGATTCCATTGGTTTTCCTGCCTTTTTGTCTATTGTTATTGTTGGTCTAAAAGGATTTCTACTCAAACTTTTCCACTTTCTCTCCCCATTTGCTCATCTCATTGGTAACTCTTCTTGCAGCAAACTGTGAACCGATAGTAGTCAGGGCAAAGAGGGTCAAATAACCCCGAGGACAATCCATGCGGTTTTTGGTTTGATATTACCGGATAGCGCTGGGCATTTATTTCTTCTTTTCTTTTTTCAATTTTCGTTTTTCCTTTGGATTAAGCACGGCCTTTTTCTGTTGTTCCCTTTTGCCTTTATCTTTTTTTCCCTTATCACCCATATCTGTTTCTCCTTGTTTGAAAATGATTTGCGCCTAACTGAGGCCCAATACGTTTACGTTGCTGACTATGTTATCTTACACGTAACCGTTCACGGTTGATCAAAACGTATCAGCCAAAGGCTGACAAATTCAGTCCTTCCAGCGGCAGGCAAGTGTGAGAACTAAAGTTTATATTTCATGTGAGGTTACGGTGTTTTCTGACTTCACCGCTCTCTATCCGTGAACCGTGAACGGTTCCTCTTACACTTATCTTACTGATTATATCCTTATTTTTCTAAGATGAACAAGCCAACCAGAACATGGTTTCTGAATCGTCCCTGTTTATCTTTGGAGAGATGCTTAATCTGTGTTTTCAGGTATTCTGTCGGACATGATGAATCAGTAGGATAGTACTTCATATTCAATACGTTACCGACCTTCAGATGTTTCAGCAGATCAGAATCCTTTTTGACCACGATACACATGCCCCTTGACGATAAATTCCATATTCTGAATCGATATATTAAGCCGGCATCAGGGATTGAAAGTTCCACGCTATCATGCTGATCTAGTTCAGTTCTGAGCTCATATCTTTTTTCACTACAGTCGGATATCATAACAATCCTCCTTGTTTTGATTCTTGCTCGTCCCTTATATTCCCCAAAAAAATTAACCCAAAGCGCGGAGATTTAGCAAATATTTCCCTTCATCATCAAGCACTAACAGGCCCATGCCCCACATTTTCTTTAAAGTCCACCGGATAGCACTGAACATTTATTTCTTCTTTTCTTTTTTCAATTTTCGTTTTTCCTTTGGATTAAGCACGGCCTTTTTCTGTTGTTCCCTTTTGCCTTTATCTTTTTTTCCCTTATCACCCATATCTGTTTCTCCTTGTTTGAAAATGATTTGCGCC
>Ga0255377_1011_pt2 | contig 35650 bp, 42 predicted proteins | sample ANMaggSeSYBR01G9_FD_182099 | JGI IMG/M metagenome (GOLD analysis project Ga0255377, IMG submission 182099) | Sediment cell enrichment communities from methane seep in Santa Monica Basin, California, United Staets - ANME aggregate JGI... | ecosystem: Environmental > Aquatic > Marine > Cold seeps >... | reverse complement strand
TCTTGTCCGTATTTACAACATAATACATTTGCTTTTTCCTCCTCTGATAAGCGTATTTGGCTAGGTTCAGCAGCGCGCTTTAGCGCGTCGGCTGGAACGAAATAATAGGCACCTTCTTGGCGATGAACTCGATCGGTATGTGCTCAGAATAGCCGCCCCTGGTTTGCATAATGAACTTTATCTCATCTCCCAAAATCTTCCCTCGGTAATCATGTATGCTATCTCTCGCAGGTCGAGAGCCCAATATCTCTCGTGTTATAGTGATGAATTTGAGCTTATCTTTTCTTATTTTTCCCTCAAGAACACCCCGTTTTGTTCCAAGAAATGAAGCGGTTCCATACACCTCGTCACCGTCACCCTTAAAGGTGAATATCTCAGTATACTTCGCATTTTGCCAATCATAAGTGACCTCAGCTTTCCACTCGCCGTTAATATTAGGCCGCGTGTCCTTAATTACCAAACCCAGAAGGTTTTTCGTGGCATCTGTGAATGTTGACAGGCCAATGACAATCGTTCCCAAGATAATCAGGATGGACACAGCGGGGTTATTCTTGATTCGTGAATAAAATCTATCGACTATCGTTCTTGGCTCGTTCATAATCTTCTAATTTGATTTGGATTTATACCCGAAGCTTCGTTAGTGTCGGGCACTGCTTAACCAGTGTGAAAAGCGCCAGCTTTGTCACCCGATCACCCCCTGGATAACGATATCGAAGTTCAAAGACTCTCAGCCTTATCCCAATGATTCGGATTTATCTCGGCATGAGTATGCGGTTGTTATGCCTTTGGTGAATTTATATTTTTCTAATTCTGATTCTACTTGGCGAAATTACTGTAAAATTTCCAAATATTTCATTCTCATGATTGGTAATGCTATAGGAAACCACATTTGCCTTTAATTCTGTGCTCAGGCCAGATAAACGGATCAATACAACTCCATAAGAAACAAGATGTTGACGAAATACTAATTCGCCGAAATCTTTATCTGAAGTTATTAAAGGAGCTGTCCCATTGTTTGCACGCTGGAGTACTTCATCATCAGGTATGGATGGCGACATTTCTGCTATATACCATACAGAATGACCGTCATCACGCAACCGTTCAACAATTTGTTTGTCAACACTTTCATCCGCAACAAAATTCATGCTGCTGCCTCTTCAACAGGGTATATTACATCTGCTTTCAAAGCCTCAGCAGCAAATGCGCATGATGCTTGTATTGCTTCCTGTGTTAAGCGTGGGTGCTCATTCAAAATCTGATCTACAGATTCACCAAATGATAGCTTTTCCAGAATTAATTCAACTGTAATTCGAGTTCCTTTAATAACAGGTTTGCCCATCATTATTTTTGGATTTGAAATTATTAGCTCATTCATCATTATCTCCTTTTTAGTCTTAACGTCAAGGATGAGTTGACACAAAAGCCGTCTAATATTTTGAATTTACTGAAAATCGACGCGGCTTTTGTGGTCAGCTCAATCCTTTGGTTATGTGTTTCTATTTGTTTTTTTCTGTTTTATTAATTTAGTCACAGATTACTTTTAATTTGAAATTCAATATTGTTAAAATGGTCACATAGATCACCAAGTTCATTGGCTTTTTTACGAGAATCCGCATGATTAGATTCTGCGGCCATCCAACCTGCAAGATCATTTATTTCATTAAGAGACATTTGAATAGTATGAATACCTTCCCTCTTTGACATGCGAGTTAAGGTCGCTTTTAACTGACCAAACACAACAGCATTATCTAAAATAAGATCACATTCATAATCATCTAACTCAACGGCATACTTTTCAATATTTTTAGTCATAACTTTCTATCTTTACCAGACACATAACCTTGATGTAGCGGGCATAAAAGCCTGATTTGTTTTCGTGCATTATTGCATGTGAAAAAGAATAATGGATCCAAAAATTTATGATATCGAACTTCGGGGATTGAACTATCTGAAGGTGTTTTGAGTCGTCTTGTAATTGTGTGAAATCAATAATAGATCAGGTCTATTTTATCGATATCAATTTTTTGCGTTGTTTATAACCGAGGATTCCTGCATGGTTCTTAGCTTTGCCAGTTCCCAGATGTAATCATACAGATGAAGGCCCTTGCTGGCAGCTATTATTTCTCCATCTTCCACACCTATCTCTTGCGCCATATACTCTTTTAACATCTGTATAGCTCCGAGATTAGCCGGAAAGCCTCCCCACAGATCCCACGATCTGAAATAAACCATAAAATGAAGCTTTCCATAGCGGATTCGGGTATCAATTCCACGCAGGCAGGGAGGATCTTTTAGATATAAAGCCTCCGGATTACCCACGGTCATGTATGCCTGGTTTGTGCCGTGGCCATCTTCTTTATACATACGGATTACTTCCACTATCTGTGACTCAAGATACTGACCATAAGTATAATCTTCGGTGGGCTGTTTTTCAGAGGTCATAAGATAAGGAAGGTACTCTTCTAAGTATCCGTCGGCTACAGGGTTTGGAATTCCCAGAGATGGTGGTATGTCGGGAAGAAGCGGACGTATGCCGGGATGTTTTATGTGAACGGTTATATAATCAAACTCAAGTCTCTCCTGTCCCTCGAAGCTGCCTCTGTCTATCTTATACTTGTGCCCTTTATTTATAATACTGTAAACGCACTGGTACCAAGCATCCGGTATATCCCTGGCTTCTATTGATATTATATTCAGCATATTATATAATTAATGTTTATTCGAAAAGTATTTTTTTAATGCTGGCAATAGTTTCAGCTTATTTACCGATGTGAAGATTTGTGAAAAAACCATTAGTGGTTTAATTAAAGCTATTAGCCATTAGCGGTTAGCTCTTAGCTAAAGGCTAACAGCTAATAATTACTTTTAAATATCCAGCGTGCTAACCTCAAGAGCGTTGTTCTGTATAAATCTTTTTCTTGGTTCAACCTCTTCACCCATAAGAATGGTAAATAATTGATCCGCTTCAACAGCATCTTCCACTTTGACCTGAAGCAGGATTCTTTTTTCAGGATTCATGGTTGTTTCCCACAACTGATCGGGATTCATTTCACCAAGACCCTTGTATCTCTGAATGCTTATTCCTCTTCTGCCTTCTTCCATCAAAAATAAAAAAAGGCTCATCTTGTCTTCAAAACATAACGAGTCTTTTTCATTATCTTTACTGAACACATAGAAAGGTGGCTTATCATATTTATATATTTTTTTGCCTAAAACTATGGTTTTTTGAAATATAGATGAATATATCAAATCTCTGCCAATTATAACTTGCTTGATATCTTTACCTGATAAATTTGTTATAAACCCGTTTGTTGTTCTCTCTTCGCCCGGTGAAACAGAAAATTTATATAAATTACGCTCATCATTAAAATGCAACTCTCCAACACTATATCCTTTGTTAAACAGAGAATTCTTTAAATGTAACATCTTTTCTTTGTCTTTAAGAAACTGTTTATCCTCAACACCTTCCTTTATTAACAATTCCGCTAAACCTAAATTAATTCCGCGCATTTCCAGTTTTTGAATATTAGTAAAATATTCGGAAAGATCTCCAATGAAAACATATAGGTTATGCTCTTTTAATATCTCTTTTTCGTCTCCGAATTTTATAGCTTTATTATTACAGAACCTTTTTAAAACATAATCATTAAATTCAGGCTCATCTTTCAGATACATAGCGTTTTTGCCTTTTCCTACCCTGAAAAGTGGAGGCTGAGCTATATATAAATATCCATTATCAACTATTTCGTGCATCTGTCTGTAAAAGAATGTTAAAAGCAGGGTTCTGATATGGGAACCATCAACATCGGCATCCGTCATTATAATTACTTTATGATACCTGATTTTTTCTATATTGTATTCTTCTGTTCCAACGCCCGTTCCGAGCGCTGTGATCATATTTTTAATTTCTTCACTTCTGAGAATTTTATCAAACCGCGCTTTTTCAACATTTAATATTTTTCCTTTTAAAGGAAGTATGGCCTGAAATTTTCTATCCCTGCCCTGTTTGGCTGAACCGCCGGCTGAATCTCCCTCTACAAGAAAAATTTCTCTTAGTGAAGGGTCTGAAATCTGGCAATCAGATAATTTTCCTGGAAGGGTTGAATCTATTAAAGATCCTTTGTTTCTTGCGAGATCCCTTGCTCGTTTTGCGGCATCTCTTGCTCTTGCTGCATCAACTGATTTCGCGATTATCTTTTTAGCTGTATTTGGGTTTTCTTCTAAAAATATACTTAGTTTTTCATGAACAAGAGACTCAACAAGCCCTTTTACTTCGCTGTTTCCGAGTTTTGTTTTTGTTTGTCCCTCAAATTGAGGCGATTTTATCCTTAGACTTATTATTGCTGTAAGGCCTTCTCTTACATCATCTCCGCTTAATTTTACCTGAGAGTTTTTTGGAAGATTTCCATTTGCAGCATATTGATTTATTGTTCTCGTCAAAGCTGCTTTAAAACCTATAAGATGAAAACCTCCCTCAACTGTATTAATATTGTTTGCAAAAGAAAATATTTTTTCCTTAAAAGTATCATTGTATTGAAGAGCTACTTCGATATTAACGTCATTTTTAACTCCTTCGATGAAAACAGGTTTATGTAAGGGTGTGTTTAGTTTATTAAGGTATTCAACAAATGAAGATATACCCCCCTCATAAAAAAACTCATTTTTACTATCTGCGCGCTCATCTTCTATGGTTATTCTTAACCCCTTGTTTAAAAAAGCGAGTTCCCTTAATCTTCGAACAAGTATATCGTAACTGAAATCGTCTGAGTTTAATATTCCCGTGTCCGGGAAAAAATGTATTTTTGTGCCTCTTTTATTTGTTTTACCTAAAACCTTTAATTCACTTGTTTTTTTCCCTTTTTCGTATGTCTGATAATAAACATTCCCATTATGGTAAATTTCCAGCTCAAGAAATTTCGATAACGCGTTGACCACAGAAACCCCTACACCGTGGAGGCCGCCTGAAACCTTATAAGAGTTGTCATCAAATTTTCCTCCAGCATGAAGTTTAGTCATTACAACCTCTACTGCGGGAATCCCTTCTGTTTTATGTATACCTACCGGAATACCTCTTCCATTATCTTCAACACTTACGCTGTTATCGGTATGAATTGTAATATTAACAAAATCGCAATAACCCGCCATAGCTTCATCAATACTATTATCCACAACTTCATAAACAAGATGATGAAGCCCTTCAATATCGACATTCCCGATATACATTGAAGGCCTTTTTCTAACAGCTTCCAAACCTTCAAGTATTTTTATATTATCTGCTGTATATGTTTCTCTTTGTTTATTCATATTCTCATCGGCATAACTACACTTAAAAAACTTTTATCATTTTCGCCCTCAATTAAACAGGGTCTTTCTTCATTAACAATATTAATATTTATTTTATCATCATCAATTACATTTAATGTTTCAATAAAATATCTTGGATTAAAAGCGACCTCTATGGGCTCTCCTTTGAACTCTATTGATATTTCTTCTTTTGATTCACCGATATCAGGATTTGTGGTTGTTATAATAAGCCTTTTGTCTGAAAAATTAAAGATTGCGCCCTTATAATTTTCTGAAGATAAAATAGACATTCTTTTAAGCATCATAAGAAATAGTTTTTTATCAAGATTTATTATATAGCTATCTTTCTTGTTTACAATATCCTTATATTCAGGAAAATCACCTTCAAGAAGTCTTATAATAATTATCTCTTTATCTTTTTTTATTACAAAATTATTATTTTTAACGCCAACCTGAACAACTCCTTCCCTGGTTAAAAATTTGGAAACTTCATTTAAACCTTTTTTTGGAATTATAATCCCTATATCAGATGGCAACTCATCATCTGTTTCATAAATATAATCAACAGATGAAAGTCGACTTCCATCTGTTGATACCATTCTGACAATTTTTTCATCTTTATTAATAATTGTTTCAAAAAACACACCATTAATATGAGCCCGCTTATCATCCGTAGCTCCACTTATTACAATAGATCTATCAATCATTAATTTAAGACATTTTGAATCAATCTGGAAAAAATCAACATCTTCTATATTTGGACTATCGGGAAAGTCGGAAGGATTCATGCCAACGATATTATATTTGACATTTTCATTACCAAGCTCAATCCAATTATTCTCAACTTCATTAACATAAATTTCATTAACAGGAAAATCTCTTACTATCTCATAAAGTTTTTTTGCATTAATAGCCACCGTACCGACTTCTTCAATTGATGCAGGATAAATACCCTCAAAGCCTGTTTCAAGATCGGTTACTGTAAGTATTATTTCTGAATCAGATGATCTGATTAAAACAGCTTCGGTTATTGCAAGATTACTTTTACGACCAGTCAAACCCTGAATTTTTGATAATACATCAATAATCTCATTTTTGTTTACAGTAAACTTCATGTCTATTCCTTAATAAATATTATATAATATTAATAAATAGTATTGTTTATAAGTATAATAACTTTTTAATTATCTAATTTTGTTAATAAAATTAGAATTTTTTTCAATAAAGAAATACAACTAATATTGTTTTATAATAATGGAAATATAAACACTATATTTTATATTGTTAATAAAATACAAATTTTTGACAAATTATTATATCATTTTTAACAATTTTTTAATTATAATACGTAAGGAACGTGGAAATTAGAAATTTGGCCTTCATATCATCTCTCCCAAATTTCTAATTTCCAATTTCAAGCCGTTCACGGCTACTATAATACCATATATTGTATTTATATCTTTTTAAGATAAATATATATACTGTTTACAGGGTAGTTACAAGAGATTTTTAAAAATAAAATAAACTTTTTAGTAACACTTTAGCGCTTTTAAATATTATTTTTTTGGACAGGATTTACAAGATATTCAGGATTTAAATTATTGTAGCCGTGAACGGCTACAAATCTTGTTTATGAACGTGTACGAATTAACTTCCTCAAGTAGGCGCACAGATTTGGGTCGAATTTGTTCGATCTCATATCACAAAAGTTGAAGGAATAGCGAGCTATTTCAATATTTTTGTGATTTGAGACCGGACAAAGGCGGCCTGAAGCTGTGATGTATAGTTGGGGAAGTTATTTCGTCCACGTTCCTTATCCTGTTATCCTGTCAGATTCTTTTTCAAAAGGCTAAATTGTTACACTTTTTACAAGTTCATTAAAACAGGAATTTTGATTTATGAAATTTATTACAGATCTTCATGTTCATTCTAAATTTTCAAGAGCAACATCAAAAAATATGGACCTTGAGAATATATATATTTCAGCTCAACTTAAAGGAATAACGGTTGTCGGAACCGGTGATTTTACACACAATAGATGGTTTTCGGAAATAAAAGAGAAATTACAGCCGGCCGAGGAAGGACTTTTTAAACTAAAAGATGAATTATCTCAAAAATGCGATGAAAAAGTTCCATTATCATGCCGCAATAAAGTCCGCTTTCTTTTAACTTCAGAAATCAGCAATATATATAAGAAAAATAACAAAACTCGAAAAAATCATAATCTTCTATTTATGCCTGATCTTGATTCCGTATATAATTTAAATTTAAAGTTAGATAAAATTGGTAACATAAAATCAGATGGAAGGCCTATTCTTGGTTTAGATGCCAGGGATCTTCTGGAGATAGTTCTCGAAACATCGGAATCAGCACTCTTTATACCCGCTCACATATGGACCCCCTGGTTTTCGCTTTTTGGTTCAAAATCAGGTTTTGATTCCATTAAAGAGTGTTTTGAAGATCTTTCTAATTATATTTATGCTGCGGAGACGGGTCTTTCTTCAGATCCACCTATGAACTGGAGGGTTTCTGGGCTGGACGGTCTTACGCTTATATCAAATTCTGATGCCCATTCCCCTTTTAATCTCGGCAGGGAAGCAAATATTTTTAATACAAGTCTTTCTTATCCAAAAATTATATCGGCAATAAAATCAGGGAATCCAGGAGAATTTTTAGGAACTTTCGAGTTTTATCCTGAGGAGGGGAAGTACCATCTTGACGGACACAGAAAATGCAAAGTTTGTTTAAAGCCAAACCAGAGTATAGCAAATAACGGTTTGTGTAATGTATGTGGAAAACCCCTAACCCTCGGCGTATTATACAGGGTTGAAGAGTTGGCGGACCGACCCGAAGGTCTAAAACCGGAAAAATCACATCCATATTACAACCTTGTTCCTCTCGCAGAAATATTATCGGAAATTTTAAATGTAGGACCAAAATCTAAAAAAGTTCAGCGAAACTATATGGCTGCGCTCGAATCCTTAGGACCGGAATTCAAAATACTTCATAATCTTTCTATAAATGATATTGAAAAAGCCGGTATTCCTTTACTTGGAGAGGCAATTAATCGGATGCGCAAAAAAAAGGTTACTATTTTTCCCGGTTATGATGGAGAATATGGAAAGGTAAAAATTTTCAGACAGGGCGAGAAGGAAAAACTTCTGGGACAAAAACAACTGTTTATTATTCCTGAAGAGATAACTTCCGTTGTAGCAGACACTTTAGTTAAACCCTTAACGCAACAAAAATTTTGTAAAATTCCCAAAAAACCGGACCAAACAAAAGATAGTAAGCAAAAGAAAACAGTAGCTCCGCTTAATAAAGACCAGCTTAAAGCTGTTGAGTATAAAAAAGGCCCCCTGTTGATTGTAGCCGGCCCGGGCACAGGTAAAACACTCACACTCACACACAGAATCGCTTATATCATCACAGAAAGAAAAGTTTCGACCGATAATATACTTGCCGTAACATTTACAAACAAAGCAGCTCGGGAAATGAAGGATAGACTTTTATTATTAATGGATAAAACAAAAAAGCTGCCGGAAGTTACTACATTTCACTCTTTTTGTTTTAAAATTTTAAAGGATCTGAATAACGATAAAAATTATACGATAATAGATGATTATGATCGAAAGACGCTAATAATAGATGCAATAAAACAGGCTGAAATTAAAGGAGTTAAAGTATCAACAAAATCCTCAGCCCTATTAAAGATGATTATTTCTGCTAAACAAAACATACTTTCTCAGCAAGACAATTTAAAAGAAATAAATGAGTCGGAAACAGAAGAACTTTCTGCTATCTATAAGGAATATCAAAATATTTTATCAATCCAGGGACTTTACGACTATGAAGATTTGATTTTTAATATGGTAAGGCTGTTAGAATCAGATATGGATTTTTGTAAAAAATATCAAGACAAATACAAATATATATTTGTTGATGAATATCAGGATTTAAACCAGGGGCAATATAGAATTATAAAAGCCATTACAAACCCTGACAGTAATATATGTGTTATAGGTGATCCCGACCAGTCAGTATATGGATTCAGGGGCTCAGATGTTCGTTATTTTAAGAGCTTTCTTAGAGACTACCCCGAAGCTGAGGCTATAAATCTAAATCAGAACTATCGATCAACCGAAACCATACTTGAGGCATCATATCAGACCATAAAAAACCATAGAGAATACAATGCACTGGGTTCTGCCTCACGTGTTTATTCTGATATTAAAGGGACAAAAACAATAAATATTATTGAGCTTGTTTCGGAAAAGGCCGAGGCTGTAGCTATTGGTAAGATAATCGAGAAAATGATAGGAGGAATTGGGTTTCATTCTATTGACTACGGAAGCGTTGATAGTTCTTGTACAAAAAAACAGATGGGTTTCTCTGATTTTGCCGTGTTGTTTAGGTCCTGGATTCAGAGCAAGATCATTGCAGATGTTTTTGATAATGCCAATATTCCATATCAGATATTAAGCAGAGAAAATGCTTTTAATTCAAAGGGTGTTTCAGAGTTGTTATCTTTTTTGAAAATAATTGACGATAGAGGTTCTTATGTTGATTTTGAAAGAATTATAGATTTAACAAAACCAGGTATTGGTAACAAAACCCTAATAATATTCAAAACATGGTGTTATAAAAATAAGTTTTCGCTTAAAGAAGCCATGTTAAAGACTTGTCGTTTTCCTGTTGTCGGCTTGAGCAAGTCAAGCCAGCAGAAGCTTTATGGTTTTATTGTTAACACTTTAAAAATAAAAGAAAAGATTAAAGACCTGAGCCTTGAGGAAAAGCTTTTGTATTTATCTGAAAAAACAAAAATCAAAGATATAATTACAGAACAAGCCTTAAACGATATAATTGTTGTGACACGTAATCCGGATGTAAAATCCAGCGACTTTCTTTCATCAATAGCGCTTCATACAGATACGGATATTTATTCCTCCCGGGCAGAAAAAGTTTCACTAATGACCATGCATACAGCCAAAGGTCTTGAATTTCCGGTAGTTTTTATTGCCGGCAGCGAAGATGGGTTTATACCAATGAAAAAATACGGAGATGAAGAACCGGACATTGACGAAGAAAGAAGGTTGTTTTATGTAGCAATGACTCGTGCAAGAGAAAGGCTTTACTTTACATATGCAAAAAAGCGCAGGGTTTATGGAAAGATGATTGCAAGAGAGGTTTCTCCGTTTATAAACGATATAGAAATGAGCTTAATAAAACATGAAGAGAGCCATTTTAAAAAGACAAAAAAGAAAACCGGTGTTCAGTTGAAATTGTTTTAATCGTAAAAGTTCACCACGGAACGACACGGAGTTTCACTGTTCCAGGGTTCACGGTTCAAGGTTAGAGAGCGATAAAAATTAAACAAGGCAACCAAACGTGGGCTTAACAACCCGAATAGTTACGATAATTCAGTGTAATTCCGTGAAAATCCGTGGTGAACTATTACTTTTAATCCACAGATTTCGCAATGATTTTCGTGAGTTGTTAGGCTTAAATTTTCGACTGTTTGATAGAAATAGACAGCCCGAAGGGTGAATAAATCATAAAGAATTTTTAATTAGTTCCATAAACAAAGCGTTAAACAGCCTGTACGGCAAAGATAGTAATAACTTTCAATAATACAATTATGTTACGCATTATATTTTATGAGTTGTTCATGAGAAATGCGGGATAGGGAGCTTAGAGATGAGTATTGCTGATGAAACAACGGCTAAAGAAGCTATAGATATGTGGCGCAACAAAGACCCAAAAGAACAATTACGACAAATTCGACTATCAATTGAAAGCCTGGAACTAAACCAGATGCATTATGAAAATAGAGAAAACGAGAAAGGAGTTATAAGATCTGCAAACGCAATAGATATACTGTTCCAGAGAAGAAAAGAAATAGAGTCCGAGTTATAGCTCGCCCGAAAGGCGTCAGGTACGTAGGGATACCTTAAAGATTAGCACTTAAAAGAAAAAATAAAAGTTCAACAAAGCGTTATTTAAAGATAATATTCCTGATTAGAAAAAAGGTTGCTATGTGCCATTTCCAAGGCGGTCAAAAGAACAATGAAAGAATAATTCAACGTAGGATGTCCCTCATTATAACGCCCAGTAAAACGTCCCGGCACAAGTATCAGCCCCATGCGGTGGGATGAGGTTATTGGCGAAAAGACGTATGAAGCTATATGGAATTTCTGAAGAAGATGTATTGAAGGCGTGACAACGGCAATTTTGGAGTCAAAATCATCCTTCTCAAATGTTGAACGCTATCCTGCTTAACACCTGCCTATCCACCCCCACCACGAAAATGGATAAAACTCAGTTGGTTTTGGAGCGACCCGTTTTCCTTTTCTGAAAATTTTTAATCCATTACATCCCGAACTTCATCAAGCAGTTTTCTGTCTTTTTGATATGTTGACAGATGCTAACCATTTCAAATATAATATTAAAATTGAAGATAATAGAGCAAGGTAAATTTGCTTGTTAATTAATGGTTATCATTAGAGGGAGGAATCAAAATGAATACACTCGAAATAGAGAAAATGAGTACGATAGATCGTCTTCAGGCTATGGAGGCACTTTGGGATTCGTTTATGGAAGAAAAATCCGAAATTGATTCCCCTAAATGGCATCGGGACATCATCGAAGAGAGGAAAAGAAAGATCAAAAACGGTAAAGCAGAATTTATTTCTCTTGAAGAGTTAAGAGCGAGTCGTAAATCATGAGAATTAAAGATGTCGTTACATTGAAAGAGGTTGTTAGTGACCTGAACGACGGAAAAACTTTGTATCGATAAAACCTTTAAAAAGGAATACGATAGGATAAGTGCGCTAATCAAGATGTGACACATACACATTCACTTTATACCAGAGGTCGGCTCAAGGGGGTCAATTTTAGGTTAGCAAAACCAGGTAATTGTCGGGCTTGAATCAGATGAACAAAATGGATATGCTTTTCAAGCTTCTTTTTGGGAATTAAATGAGTCAAAAAAATTAGATGGATTTTTTAATTTTATTTTGGAATAAGATAAGAGGAATTAAATTCTCGCAACATAACGTCCCTTACACCCCATTACACCCGGGAGGTTTCAACCATGAGCGGTCAAATGATGGATTACAAAGAAAAAGTAATAAAAGAGTTGGAGGATCTTTCGAAGCAGAAGATTAATGAGGTTATTGATTTTATTGGTTACTTAAAGTCCAAGGATGCAAAAATAGGAAGAAATAAGAAAATAGATACCCTTAATACCAAGGATAATGCTCTTTTATCAATTATTGGTATCGGAGAAAGTGCAGCGCCCCATAACCTTGCTCAAAATCATGACAAATATGCTTATGGTGATTTATGAGAAAACCTATTTTCTTTGACAGCTGGGGGTGGATAGCGGTGGTGGATCGTAAAGATCCTTATCATGAAACGGCAAAAGCTTTTTATCAGGAGTACGTTAAGGGTGGGGGGATTCCCATAACTACGGATTATATTTTGGATGAAGTTCTCACTGTGCTCCGGAGAAGATTGACACACCAGGTGGTGGTAAAATTTGGAGAGGGTGTCTTCCAGTCTGCAAGGGCTCAAAAACTCCGCTTTGAGCTAATTGATAATAGAAGGAGAGAGAAGGCATGGGAATTATTTAAGAAATACCAGGATAAACCTGATATCTCCTTTACAGACTTTACCTCTTTTGTGGTGATGTCCGAATTCAAGGCAAGGAAAGTATTTACTGGAGACGAGCATTTTGAAAAAGTAAATTTGGGGTTTAAAAGAGTGCCATAAATGAGGAACATGAATAGCTTGCAGTTTTAAGGCTAAAAATGCGTTGTTTTTTGATGCCCAAAGCCATGTCCTCACTAAGCAGTCCTCGAATGATACTTCTTTCCTTTTTAAGACCTACCTATCCATCAGCCAGCCCGGGCATGGTGGTTTTCTGTTGACCATAAGCAGCTAATTTGGTATAGATTTTTGTACTTTGGGGAGTTTCGTGTCATGGGCACAGTGAGGAAGAGCATCTTTGGTAAGGGCTCATAAATGAAGCGGGAGGCGCGTATTTTGGAGCGATATGCGCTTTCTCGTACATTCTAATCTATTAGCAGAACCGTCACACCATCTGTGAGTCTCTCCAAGTGCCATTTCCAAGGCGGTCAAAAGAATAATGAAAGAATAATTCAATATGGGATGTTCACTCTTTTTCCAGGCTTTGATTAAAACTGCAAATGTGAAGGGTGTCCCCAGGTTCTTCCCGTTACGTTTCCCACTACACACATTATACCACTATATTTTAGGAGGGTTACATGGGCTCAAAATCGATAAGATATGAGGAACAACTGGATCTTGAAATAAAAAAATTGCCAGGAGAATATTTACCTAATCTTCTCCAAATTGTCCGACTCTTCCGCGAGAGCGTAACATTGAAGCTATCAGAGAATAGTTTTTCCCAAGGGTGGAAAGAATCGCTGGCAGGGGAAACGCGTCCTGTGTCTGAATTATGGGATGGCATTAATGCCGACTGATTCGCCACAAAGTGTTCATGTTGAGTATACTCCGGAATTCAAACGTAGCTTGAGAAAGCTGGCGAGAAAATATCGCAGCATTAGAACTGATCTTGAATCTGTTATTAACGGACTACTGAAGGGTGTATTGGTTGGAGATCATATTACAGGAATGGACTATACGCTTTTCAAGTCAAGGGTGAGAAATAGCGACATTCAAAAAGGTAAACGTTCGGGTTACCGGCTGATCTATTGGCTCAGAACTCCCAAGGATGTTATTCTTGTGACCATCTATTCGAAACTTGATCAGGGAGACATCTCAGCGAAAGAAATACGCCGAATCATAAAGCAGTTTCAGGAGTTATGAAAAATAGGCTGTTTGTATATATACAGCACAAGGTCAGCCTATAGGACTACCGCATTTCACCGCATTATATGAGGATGATTTCAAGGACGATCTGGCGACTCTGCGTGAACTATAGCGGTTATGATTGTCATGAAGATGGACAGGTGTCAACCTGCTGATTTTATAGAATAGCAGATCTATGCTGGTTCTCATTGAGGCGTGACAACGCAATTTTTAGGTCAAAATCATCCTTCTCAAATGTTGAATGCTATCCTGTTTAAGACCTGCCCATCCATTAGCCAGCCCCGGCAAGGTGGTTTTCTGTTGACCATAACCAGCTAATTTGGTATAGATTTTTGCATTCTGGGGAGTTTCGTGTCATGGGCACAGTGAGGAAGGGCATTTGTGGTAAGGGCTCGTAAATGAAGCGGGAGGCGCGTATTTTGGAGCGATATGCGCTTTTTCGTACATTCTAATCTATTAGCTGATCCGTCATGCCACCTTGGAAAGTCTCCACCTGCTATTATCTACGGCGGTCAAAAGAATAATGAAATAATAATTCAATATGGGATGTCCTCCTCTTTCTCCAGGCTTTGATTAAAACTGTAAAACTGAAGGATGTCCCAGAAATTTATATGTGTCAAACGTAGATCTGACTCCTTTGCTCATAAACTGCAAGAGGAACTTCCCGTGAATTTGGAAAACCATTGGGCCGTCCTAATTACTGTGTATCGTCCCGATCCAAAACTCTGGATCAACTGGCGAACAAGGAGGACAAAAGATGCTATCATTTGATAAGTGCCCCGTGTGCGGTGGCGAAATGGTCGAAAAAGACGTTGAGAAACTTCTGCGTGGTGGAAAGCACACTGCGGTATTAAGTGTACGCGCTGAAATTTGCTTGCACTGTGGCGAGCGACTTTATTCCAAAGAAGTTATCAGCCGTTTTGAGCAAATTCGATCCAAACTTATGCGTCAAGAACTGGCTGATTTTCAGCCGATAGGGCAATCATTCCAAGTTTCCAGCGAATACTCGAATACGCAATGCTAACAAACATTATGGAGAGAGACGTGCGTATTTTGGAGAGATGTGCGTTTTCTCATACCTCCTGACTATTAGCCGAATCGAAACACTATCTGGGACCCTCTCCATCTGCCATTGAAAAGGGGTGATCAAAATGCAGTTATTTCCATTGAGGGAAATAGCGAATGAACTTCCATTCTTCAAAACCGTGGATGACCGTGAAAAGCTATTAGGTGTCATTGGCGCTCTTGTGTTGCGGAGAATAAGCCTTAGCAAGGCTTCAGAGATCATGGGAATGGAAAGAGAAAGGTTTCTGGGGCTGTTGGATGGCATGAAACTGGGGTATTCATATCTTGAGGATCAAGACGTAGAGGTAGAGAAAAAATGGTAAGGACTGCTGTTTTCAACAGTTCTCCCTGGATATTCCTTATTACCATGAATGAAGATGCACTACCCGCCGAGTTGCCAAAGAATTTTGATCTGGAGCAATACATCATCCCGACCCGCTTAACGGATGCCACTTTAAGACCTACCTATCCATCAGCCAGCCCGGGCATGGTGGTTTTCTGTTGACCATAACCAGCTAATTTGGTATAGATTTTTTGCATTCTGGGGAGTTTCGTGTCATGGGCAGAGTGAGGAAGGGCATCTTTGGCAAAGGCTCGTAAATGAAGCTGGAGACGCGTATTTTGTGGAGCGATATGCGCTTTTTCGTACATTCTAATCTATTAGCAGAACCGGCACGCCATCTGGAAGTCTCTCCATGAGCCATTCGTAAGGCGGTCAAAAGAATAATGAAAGAATAATTCAATATGGGATGTCCACTCTTTTTCCGGACTTTGATTAAAACTGTAAAACTGAAGGGCTTCCCCTTTCCCTAAGGGGATATCAGCGGCCAACACAGGCAGAAGCAGGAAATTTCCTGTTTTACTGGGCAGTTCGTGAAGTTAGAAATTAGTGGAACGTCGCCGGCGGAACGATTCGAGATGAACCAACCTGGGATTGTCTGTGCGGTGAATAGAGTGGAAAAGATAGCCACAGAGAGATACTGTCGATTGCTCGAATGAGTTATTTGTTTACAAATGGAAGCTCCCTTTGTGTGAAGCTTTGAAATAAAAAGCGACAATTTGCAGCAGTTGAGAATACTGCCAAAACCAAGGTAGAAAATGAGTCCTATTACCACCAAGGTCCGTTATGAATTAGAAAGCCCTGCGAGAATACCAAACGACTGGTATACTCGGGCTTTCGACAGTCGGTACTTCGAAGTTGACACCTTACGTAAACCTGATTCCGTCACGATAGACGAGGTAAAAAAACTCAGTTCCTTGATTGGTTGCAAGACTGGCCAAAGGATTCTAGACCTTTGTTGTGGATATGGGCGTCATGCGGTGGAATTTGCCAAGCTGGGCAATGATGTTGTCGGCCTTGACCTTTTTCTACCACTCTACTGACATACGCCAGAGAAAGGGCATCAAGAGAACGCGTTAACATAGATCTAATACGGGCAGATCTACGAAGACTCCCAGCAGGACCATTTGATGTTGTAATGTGTATGCATACATCACTCGGATATCTCCCCGTACGGGACGATGATTTAGCTATACTTTCAAGTATTTATCGTATTCTCAAACCCGGTGGTCTTCTTTGCATTCATCAAATTGATCCCGAAGACATGGAGGCGATTGATAGCTGCGCAGATGAGCACATGATTCTCTCTGATGGGACGCTCTTCACAAAACGCTCAAATTTCGACCCATCAGGCCCATTGTGGTGGGGGGCGTATTATTACGATCACCCATCGGGAACGACTGAAAGCCTATCTTTTGTTATCCGCCTCTACACTCGTCTCCAATACCAACAGATGCTAATTCTTGCTGGTTTTTCCAAAACAGACATCGGCGTGGCTACACACAGGCACAGATCATACTTGGGAAGCGGATACGTTTCTTCTTTTTTTTTCTTTGCTAAAAAAAGAAGAGCTTGATAGATTTGCGAAGCCCGTTGAGGAAGAATCCAAGAAGGGGTTCTTCCATAAGAAAAATATTGTGCACCGTATATTGAACCTGAATCAACATAGTTTCAGTGATGAGCAGATAGAGAAGTGGAAGCTGGATTATAGTGTCTTTGATAAATCCATCGTTATTGTATGGCGACCCAATAATAACGGTGCAAACAATAGAATGGGAGACTGCGTGTTAGTGTTCGATAACGATGAGGTTGAAAAATATTCGGCCTTGTTTGGATTACTGGAAACGGACAATTCCATATTCAAGAATGTCTCGGACTTTCAAAGTGGAGGAACATAGGATGAACAAAAAATTATTTGTCGGGATCGCATTCGCAACAACAATATTATTGATGATGACTTTTGTGACCTGTGCTCCTCGGGATCAGGCAACAGAGCCAATCAAGATTGGATGTACTTTCCCGTTGACTGGAGAAGTGGCTTCAGCCGGGAAGCGAATTCAGAACGGCCTTCTACTAGCTCTGGATGATCTCAATGAAAAGGGCATATTAGGTCGAAAATTGGAAATTATTTTTGAAGATGACCAAAATAAGCCGGCAATGGCTGCCGGGAACATGAAGAAATTTGTGCACATTGATAAAGTGGATGCTGTTATTGGGTCCGCAGCCAGTGGCTGTACGCTTGCAATAGTCCCAATTGCGAATGAAAGCAAAGTAGTAGTATTATCACCAATTTCCTCTTCCACATCATTGACAAATCAGGGGGGTCCCTTTTTTTTCAGAATCTGCCCTGCTGATAATTTTCAAGCAAGGGAGGCCGCTTCTTGGATAGTGAAACAGGCACCTAAGAAAATAGCTATTGTTTATGTCAATAACGATTGGGGGAAATCTCTTGCTGTTGACGTGCAGGCTGTACTACAGAAAAAAGGGATACAAATTGCTCTCATGGAGGGGATAGCTGAAAATCAGAAAAATCTGCGTACAGTCTGTGCAAAGGTTGCTTCAAGTGAAGCGGAAATATTATACGCTCCCACCTATCCTGTTGATGGCGGCACATTGGTTAAACAAGCTAAAGAGATAGGTTTATCCATCTCCCTTCTCGGGGGCGACAACTGGGATTCACCTGAATTCAGGACTATCGCTGGAGAAGCAGTAAATGGATGTTTTTTCATAAAAGCGATTGAGCCGCATGGAAAGCTTTACTTGAAATTTTTGGATGCTTACAAAAAAAGTTATGGAGATGATCCAGATGCTTTTGCGACTTGGTCATATGACGCTCTTAAAGTTATAGGACAAGCATTAAATGATTCTAAGGGCAGGGGCGGTGAGTATCTGGTGGAAGCACTGCATAAAATTGATATGGAAGGTGTATCAGGAAAAATCGCTTTCGATAAAAACGGCGATCTGAGTTACCCTCGTTTTGGTGTTTTTACATACATAAACAATAAGGTCGTTCCTGTAAGAGGAGGAAGCAAATGAAATCATCAGCAGCAACTAAAAGAGTGTCCCCAGCATTGGGAAAAGAAGCATCTGATGAAGTTCAGAAAGTAATAAGAGCCGACAATCAAACTGCAACTGACTTGTTGCGCAAACGAGTTCTCGATTTATTATTAGATCCTGATCCAGTACGCGGGATCTACGCGATGTACGGAACCCATGTAAGGGATTAGATATGATTCCATTAGAACTTGAAAGAGCTTTTGAGAATCGCAAACAAAAACTGCTTGAATGGGTACATGTGCATCAACTTCGACAAATCCAATGGGAAGCCACGCTACGTTGTGACATGGCCTGCTCGCACTGCGGTTCATCGTGTGTAACAGGATTAACTCATCATGATGAGTTGAGTGAGGACGAAATAGTTCGTACATTTGATACAATCGCTCACGATTTTGATCCTAACTCGATAGAACTCGTTTCTATCACTGGGGGCGAGCCCTTGTTACGGCCAGACCTGCCTCGGATAATTTCACACCTGAGCAGCATAGGGTTCAATCATATTTCAGTGCAGACAAACGGTAACGCTTTGGTTTCCGATAGAAGCTTGGCGGATTGCCTTGTGACTTCCGGTCTAAGCGGTATCGGAATCAGTATCGACGGACTAAGAGATTCTCACGACCGCCAACGTAATCGTAAAGGCCATTTTGATCAACTATGCAAACTTGTTGAGTGGCTTGTTGGAACAAAGAAACTATATGTATCGGTAACTACAGTTATCACCAAAATGAACATAGACGATCTCAATGGTCTTGCTGAGATCGTCCAGGATCTGCGGCCTCATCGTTGGCGACTGATTGAAGTGCAGCCTATTGGGAGGGCACACTCGAACAGTTCCCTTCTTTTATCTCCTGATGAGTATTTCAAGCTTGTTCAATTTGTTTTGGACAGAAATGCCAATGCGGCTATGGAAAACTTGGAATTTCGACCAAAGGTGGAACTCGGCTGCACGGGCTGGATGGGTACAGAATTGGAGGGATTGGCAAGACCTTACATTTGGCATTGTCAGGCAGGTATTGGCACCCTTGGCATCTGGAACGATGGAACGATCGGAGGGTGCACCGACATAGATCACGGCTTCGGTGAGGGAAATGTCAAAACCGATTTGATTTCAGATAGATGGGAAAATGGGTTTCAACGCTATCGTGATTGGAGTTCACGTCGAAACGGCGTCTGTGTCTCATGCGATCAGTGGGATTGGTGCCACGGAGGAGGCATGCATCTTCGTACGTCTCAAAACGAGCTCCTTCATTGTCCTTATTTGATTTATCAATTGGCCACATCACACATTGAGAAGTTGTCCCGAGATTGATGAAAAATGTTAATACTATGAGCAGCGATCCCTGGATAATATGGTCTAAACGCATAGAAGACTTGGCGCGACGTCATCCCCTGCGCGTTCTTTTTTGGCAGACCACACTTAACTGCAATTCCTCTTGTGAATATTGCAGCTCTCCACGGGAATGGTGGAAACATAGTGATGAACTTAGCACAGAGGAGATAATCAATGCACTGAGATCCATTGCCCGTGATTTTAATCTTGATCATGTCAATCAGTTATCATTCACGGGTGGCGAACCTTTACTTCGTGATGATTTGCCTCTTGTCGCCACCGAAGCCAAGAAGCTTGGATTCGGAAACCTTGCATTACAGACCAATGGCCGTATTGGTTCCAGAAAACCCCGGTTGGTTGATGAGCTTATTGATGCCGGTGTTCGGATTTGGGGCGTCAATCTTGATGGCCCCAGAGAAGTTCATAACGATCTGCGTTGCAAAGGTGAGTGGTTCGATGACGCGTATTCCTTTGCTCAATATCTTTGTAATGACAAACGACTCACTGCGACGATAACAACTGTAGTTTCGCGAAAGAATATAGACTGGATTGAGGACACATACCAAATGGTCAGCAAATTGCATCCAGCAACTTGGCGTATAGCTCAGTTTGATGCAATTGGACGCGGAGCAGATGTTGAGAGTGAATATAAACTTCGCTCCACTGATCTGTGTCGACTACTTGTGTTTTTGAGGGAGATCAGGGCCGGCAATCTTAATTCTCCCAGTGCATTTGAAGTGGAGTTTGCTTGCGGGGGATGGTTGGGAAAGAATTGGGAAGGAATTGTGAGACCTTATATCTTTCACTGTGTGTCGGGCATCGATACCATGACTATTCTTTATGATGGAGGAATTACAGGTTGCCCAGTAGTCTCAAGAAGTTTGATTCAGGGAAATGTGCGCAACGACAATATTCGCGAAGTATGGAACACACGGTTCGGTATATTCCGTGATTTTAAAGCACACTCATCGCCACAATGCCTTAAATGTCCTGATTGGAAATTTTGTCACGGGGGCCCCATGCATATTGTGCAACGTGAAGAAAAACATCACAGTGGACAATATTGCCTCCGTTTAAGCTAAGGAGTTAGAAATGCCAGAAAACAAGATATTTCATCTTGCTCAACCCGACCTCGGCGATTTGATGTCTACCATTCTAAGTGAAAGCTCCGAAGAAAATGAAAACCGGCGGTTAGTCTTTACAGAGTATAGACCTGCCACCCGCGGTTTCTATAACCATATTGGGATTCCAGAACAAGATAGGGAAAACATAATTGAGTGGCTAACTATACAAATTAATGATGAAAATAACAATTATTTAGACATGTTAAACGCTATTATTAATAGATTTGAGTTGGCTCACAAGACAGCTACTGGTACTGAGGGTGACTTCGATGCAAATAATCTCAAGAAAAACATCTTGGCTTTATGGGAAAAGATACTGGTCTCCTTAAAGGAGAAATATGCTGAAGGCACTGATACGTACGATATTCTAGAAAAACTCTGCTTTGCTTCCGAGGAAAAAATAAAGAAAGAACAAACAAAATCCTTATACAATGCACTTAGAATACTTTCCGAAAACATGCCTGCTCCGTCAAATAGCGGACGGGTAGGCAAGAAAGAGGCACATGGATGGAACTTGGTACCCGCTAAAGTTGACAAGTTCGAGATAGTCGCCGTCTTTGAATATTTCTTTGGCATGCGTGCATCCCCAAATGGTAATTCTTGGCAGCGAAACTCCCATGCCAGGATTAATGTATTCCTGGATACAGGCGAGTACGTTGGCCAGATAATCGCTTTCGCTCCTCCCCATTTAGACGACAAGAATGATCTTTTAGAAAAGGCCAGAGCTGCTGCTTGTTTAGTCAGAAGCATCCTCCCGGGTATCCGACAAGCAAGATATATGAATGCCATACTGAGAGGTGGATACGGCAATATAGATCGTATCATGGTACACCACTTACCCTATCTTCTTCCTGTCACCGAGTTTTTCGTTAGAGTATACAATGATGGTAGCGAGGCAATTTCATGGTCGAATTTCTTTAACGAATTTGAAAAAGAACTTGTATTGTTTTATTCCTCAAGAGTTAGAGAGAATAAATACTATGACGATATTATCGATAGCGAGATAAATTTCTTTTTGGAGCCTTACAGCTTTGACAAGATATCCGTTAAAAAAAGCAAACATCTTCACATAAAAGCAATAAGTGGCTATTTGAAAAAAAATTCACCAAGGCTTAAAGATAAGGAGAGAGAAGGGTTTGTTACCACTATTGAAATAGAAACCGATGCTCAAAACATTCTTTTCTGTTTTTCAACAGAAGGCAAATCAGAAGGTGTAAAGCACGTGAGGGTCATCGCAGTTATTGATAACAGATTCTTGCCAGCCGAAGTCATAGAAAGCATTGATAAGTATTGCAGACAGAATCTTCGTGAACATGAGCACCTTGACAAAACTAACGCAGTTCGAAGTTTCCTGTTCCAAAGCATCATTGGTGGAAATAACCTTGGCGCAAGACTTAACGCCACGATTGCAACTATGTTGAAACCAGAAGAGAGTATCGTAGCCCAAATACGCGCCACAAACAATGAACAGACTTATGCTGAACGTTATGGGACTGTCATATACAAAAGGGGCTACTTAGGGGGAATTAATTCAGGATCTCCTCTTTTTAAAAAAATTAAAGGGCATATTTATAATACCAATGCCCAGCTTACAAACTCACTTTTTGCTCCAAAAGGGTTTAGAAATATGGCATCCACTATTGCCCAGCAGTTCTTTGATAAATTGTGGATGGATCTTGACATTCACGGGAATGCCAAGCCGAAAGAATCACCTTTGGGCAAGTTGATGTACAACGCATTGAATTTTGAGGAGGACCTTAATTTAAGCCCGGGATATCGAGAACATTTCATCCACTCTTATCACGTATTTTTACTTGGCCTCTATTTGATCAATTCTCTTGAATGTTTTACCAACCATAGAAATGATAAAAAATACCATAAAAAGTGGTTTCTGGCTTCGATGTATCATGATATAGGATATCCGATAGAAAAAATTGAGGATATTAGTAAAAATTATCTCAAGAAACTCCTCAGAGAGAATAGTGGTGACGATATTCAATGCGGAATCTCAATCGATAACGGGATTATGCTGCTTAATGATGAATTTATTAACAACTTTAACAAATTAATCGAGGAGTTTGTAGATAATTTTCTCAATTTTAATGATACTACAATTCGTTCTTCTCTTCATAAGGAACTTATTCCTGACAAGGAACTTATTCCTGATACCAAAACAATAGAGAGCTACAAAAGTGATGTAAAAAATAAGTTCACAAGGTTATCTTATGGTGCACTAACAAAGGATGCAGACCATGGGATATTCAGTGCCTTGCTGTTTTTAAACGCGGCCAACCAGATGGGAGATAATTTTCCCCGATCGACAGGTGATGAGGACGAATTGGATAGTAATGATATTATGGATATTGCACTGGCAATTTTTTCCCATAATACATTAGATCGCTCAAAAGCACCGGGGCACAAGTGGCATCTTGCAGAAAAAGACTTTGATATAAAGCTGGACGAGAAGAAGTCCATCAAATTCGATTTCAGTGTTTTTAGCTATAATATTTTAAGTGATAAAAACCGTACCGGAAACAACTGGTTAGCTTCTTTACTTATATTGTGTGACTCGTTTTCGCAATGGGGAAGAAAAACGAGAAAAGATGATGAAAAAGTCGATAAAAACTCAGTATATTTGGTTCCAAGACAGAGGGGTAAACAACATCCTAAGATCTGTTTGTGTTATCCTGAATTGAAGAATAAGGAGGAGGCACGTAAGAAGTTTAGACGATTTTACGATCCCCAGTTAAGCACTATACTTTCTGATAAATGTGAAAAAAATCTTTTTCAGCTTTATATAAATCCTCCCGAAAAACAATGTCCAATGATGAGGTCTGATAATAAGGATATTTCGGAATGTTTGAACGGAGAAATCGATATTGACTGCATAAGTATTGTTAGGAGAAATTATTGTTCTATTGGTGACAAGCCTGACCCTTCCGCCTATATGCATGAATTTGACAAAGAAGCCTGGGGTAAAGGCTGATAACGCCAGATGACACAGATCGCTGTTAACATATTATTAGTTGCTATGGAATACGCCTTGATCGGTGTGGGCTTTTCGCTGATTTATCACGTCGTGCGTTTTTTCCATTTCGCCCATGGACTCGTCTTTACGGCAGGTGCATATTTTACTTTTTTATTACATGTCTGGTGTGGGCTATCTCTTTTTTTTTCTATTTCTATCGCAATTGGATTAAGTGCTGTCTTGGGGTGCCTTATCGATAGTTTCATTTATCGCCCCCTAAGGCATAAAGGATCTTCGCCTCTTGTTCTTCTCCTCGCCTCCTTAGGTATTTATATCGTTTTACAAAACGTTATCTCAATGATTTTTGGTGATGACGCCAAGACGATACGATTTGGGATGGTGAAGGAAGGTATCAACATCCTTGGAGCGAGGATCACTCCAGTTCAAATAATCATAATCGCTGTAAGTCTATTTTTCCTTCTCTGCTGTTTCTTTTTTCTTAAGTACACGAAAATGGGACAAGCCATGCGAGCGGTAGCCAATAATCCTGAACTTGCGCGCATCTCCGGTATCGAAAGTGACAGAGTCATTCTCTCTACCTTTGCATTAGGATCAGCTTTGGCAGGAATCGCCGGTATTCTTGTTGCACTTGACGTAGATATGACCCCCACGATGGGCATGAATGCTCTCATGATGGGTATGGTGGCAGTGATCATCGGCGGTGTGGGAAGCATACCGGGTATAGCACTAGGATCACTGCTTCTTGGAATAGCTCAACATCTTGGAGCCTGGTTTATTAGCTCTCAGTGGCAGGCTGCCATTGCCTTTGTCGTCCTGCTAATATTTTTGCTATTCAGACCGCAGGGATTTCTGGGCAAAAAAATCAAAAAAGTCAGCATATAGAAATACATGGAATATTTACTCCACATCTTGATCCTAATCGGCATCTATGTCATCCTATCCGTATCCCTTAACCTCATTACCGGATATGCAGGTCTTTTATCTATTGCCCATGCCGCTTTCTACGGGGTTGGGGCTTATGTAGCTGCTCTCTTAGCTCTGAGGTTCCACAGCCCATTTTTCGCCAACATCATTTGTGCTGTGATTCTTTCGGGTCTTTTGGGAGCTGTTGTCGGCATCCCTTCCCTCCGCATCCGTGATGATTATTTTGCCATTGCAACTTTTGCATTCCAGGTCATTACCTTCAGCGTCATGAACAACTGGGTTTCGTTTACCAGCGGGCCTATGGGACTGCCTGGTATTCCGCAACCTGCAATCTTTGGCTGGAAGATAACTACTCATTATGATTTCCTGATTGTTATTTTAGTTTTTTGCATTGTCACTCTATGGATATCTCACAAAATTGTATCTTCTCCTTTTGGCCGTGTGCTCAAGGCCATCCGTGAAGATGAGGTGTTTGCTTTGGCCATGGGGAAAAATGTGGCCTCTTCTAAAATATTAATATTTGTGATCGGTGCCGGCATGGCCTCTGTGGCAGGGGTTATGTATGCCTACTATATAAGTTTTATTGATCCCACCTCGTTTACTATCATGGAGTCTATCTTCATCATTTCCATCGTGATTATCGGAGGGGCAGGCAATATCTGGGGTTCTGTTCTGGGAGCTGCTGTGCTGGTTATTCTTCCTGAGGCGTTGCGCTTTTTAGGTATGCCGAGTTCCATTGCCGCCAACATGAGGCAGATTATCTATGGTGCCCTTTTGGTAATTTTTATGCTCTTCCGGCCTCAAGGTTTTATGGGGGAATATTCTTTCAGAAAATAATATATCAATTAGCCACGGATGACACGAATGACCACGAATGAAGAAAAAATTCTTTATAAAGATCTATCATACAAAATCATTGGCTTGGTAATGGAAGTGCACAGCAAACTTGGTCATGGATTCTTAGAAAAGGTATACGAAAATGCCATGATGGTATTGTTACGACGAGAAGGAATTCATTCAAAACAACAAGCGCCGATAGCAGTCTATTTCGATGGAGAACTCGTGGGAGACTATTATGCGGACATTTTGGTCGAAGATAAAATTATCTTAGAACTTAAGTCGGTTGAAAAAATCATAGATGCTCATAGGGCTCAAACGCTTAACTATTTGAAAGCCACGGGCATGCGTTTGGCAATCCTTCTTAATTTTGGAAAAGAAAGGCTTAAACACGAAAGATTTGTTCGATAGAAGATTTTTCCTTATTCGTGCAAATTCGTGTTCATTCGTGGCTGTGGTGAATATAAGATAAGATATGGATTCTGTTCTAAGTGTCATAAAACTCAACAAAAAATTCGATGGGACTATTGCGCTTGATGATTTTTCTCTGGAAATTCCGAGAGATTCCATTACCGGCATCATTGGTCCCAATGGAGCCGGAAAAACAACTCTTTTTAATGTGATCACCGGTTTTCTGCCCCTGGATTCGGGGAAAATAATATACAATGGCAAAAATCTGAGCAGAATGCCTTCTTATAAGATTGCAAGCACGGGAATAGTCCGCACCTTTCAGCAGCTTCGTCTCATAACCCGCATGACTGTTCTGGATAATATTTTACTGTCTTTTCAGAATCAGGCCGGAGAAAATCTGAAAAATACTTTTCTTTTTCCCGGGCAAGTCAAAAAGCAAGAGAGAAGAAACCGTGAAAAAGCTAATGAGCTTCTTGCTTTCATGGGCATTGAAGAAAAGGCGGGTGATCTGGTAGAGGATTTATCCTATGGTCAGCAAAAAATGATATCTCTGGCATGTTGTCTTGCTTCTGGCGCTGACTTGCTTTTACTTGATGAACCTGTGGCAGGCATAAACCCGGAAATGATAGAAAAGATTCTTAAGATAATAAAAAAATTGCAAGAGGCTGGAAAGACCTTTGTCTTGATCGAACATAATATTGAAGCGGTTATGCAGGTGTGCGATAGAGTGATTTTTATGGATGAAGGCAAGAAGATTGCAGAGGGAAACCCTGAGTCAGTCAGGCATGATCCTGCTGTGATAGAGGCCTATCTGGAGTGATATGCTGAAGGTTGAAAGATTAGAAACAGGTTACGGTAAAAAACAGGTTCTTTTCGGCATAGACATTGAGGCGGCCCAAGGAAAAGTTACCGCTATTATTGGCCCCAATGGTTCAGGAAAGTCAACAGCCCTGAAGTCCATATTCGGGCTTATTCCTGTGTGGAGGGGAACCGTTAGTTATAAAAATAAGGATATTACAAATCGTTCGACTAAAGCCAATGTAAAGGATGGGATTGCATTTGTACCGCAAGGCAATAGGGTTTTTGATGAGATGACAGTTCTTGAAAACTTGGAAATCGGCGGGTTTCATCTGCCTAAAAAAAACTTTCAAACAGAACTGAATAAAATTTGGGAGCTTTTTCCTGAACTTGAGCAGCGAAAAAAGCAAAACTCAGGCAAATTGAGCGGTGGCGAAAAACAGATGCTCGCACTGGGAAGGGCATTGATCAACAGGCCCAGACTGCTTCTTATGGATGAACCGTCTCTTGGTCTTTCACCCAGGTTGGTAACTTTTATGATGAACCACATCCGCCAGATTAACCATGAATTCGGAGTAACAGTTCTTATTGTGGAGCAAAAGGTGCGTGAGGTGCTTGAAGTCTGCCATCATGTTTATTCAATAAAGCTGGGCAAAATCGCTTATTCCGGAAAACCGGAAATTATCAAAAACGACAAGGAAAAGCTGAAAGAACTGTTTTTATAATAAGAATCTGTTAACTGTAGGCGACTTGGGCACAACCGAATCTGGCTTGACACACAAGGCCAGATTTTCGTATACTCGTTACCGAAAAGTAACTCCTTAGCCGTTTAACGACTGGAGTTTTATTCTGTCATGGTCAGGCTTGTATTAATAAAGTGGCGCTGAAGAACAGATAACGCCTATTTCATATCGGGCAGCCAGGTATGACGAAATTTCTGCATTGCATTGACTATAATCATTTGTGGAGACAAGTTATGAATCTGCACGAAATACTAACAGACATTCACGCGCTTGAAGAGGAGCTTTTAGTCTTCGAACGAAAGTATGGTATTCGTTCAGAGATCTTTTACGCTGCATATGTGAGCGGAGAAGAGCCGGAAGATGATAGTTGGGTATTAGACTTCGGGGAGTGGGCTAGCATTTACAGGACTTGGCTCACACGTCAGGCAGACTATCGCAATGAGATTCAACAAATCCAGCGAAAAGCACCGAGTCTGGCAGGACTGGTTCGAGTTGCAGTATGAATCCACTACGCACCCCAGAGGACTATGAGCTTTTCTTATACACACTGACAGAGAAATTTCCTTCAGTACGTCATTCCACAATGACCCTTGTTCGGAGAGGTGCCTCACTTGCACGAGTGACAGGTGAATTATTATTTGACCAGGAAATTCGGCTGGTTGTTCGTGAGCGAATCTTATATAATCGCTTACCATGCATCATAGATTGGTATGGTTACGAGGTTTGGAAGGGTAAAGAGAAGTTGTACTGGTATGACTCTCAGCCTCATCCAAACGATCAAAATTTGCAAAACACTCAGCCTCATCACAAACATATTCCACCGGATATCAAACATCATCGTATTCCTGCGCCGGAGATGAGTTTTATCCGACCCAATCTGGCTGCCCTAATTCGGGAGATTGATACTGTCATCAAGAAAGTAAATAACGATACTGAACAAAACTGATTTTTCAGTATGCGATGGTAATATTTAGCTCACTATGGACTGCTTCATACATACATACATGGAGGGCTGCTGGAATTAAATAATGTTTGGTAGGAATCAATAATGATTGATTTGCCATATTCTTTGGTAATTGAGGCAACAAAGGAACCAAATTGTTTTGGTTTTTGTTCAACTGATCTTGAAGGTTTTTCCGGCATAGGTCATTCTGTTGAGGACTGCCTTTATAAAGCTAAATGGGGGCATGAAGGAACATATTGATTTATTAATACAACAAAAACTTCCTGTTCCTCCTGAAAATCCTGATCCAAAGATTATCATTCAAAATGAAAAGAAGTTGGCTGCCGCCTGATATCCGCTTATCAGAACTTTCACGCATTCCTAAAAATCGCTTAGCGCTATGGCTGGCCTGTATATCCTGTCAAAAAAAGAAATTTTATACTATCCAGTTAAATGGGAATTCCCCAAGTAGGCGCATAGATTTGGGTCAAATTTGTTCGATCTCAAATCACAAAAGTTGATGGAATAGCAGGCTATTTTGATATTTTTGTGATTTGAGATCGGGCAAAGGTGGCCTGAAGCTGTGATGCATAGTTGGGGAAGTTATTTCGTCCCCGTTCCTAATCATAAAATAAACATGAAAGAGTAAACACAATATGACCAGAAAAAAAGATAAAAACCCACTTGATGAATACCGAAAAATAAAAGATGAAATGATTGTTGATAAAGTCAACGAAATTTTTCGGAAGAACCCGGATAATTACATACAAAAACTGGAAGAGATTGGTTTTGAATATCATGAGGAGGAAGACTACGAAAAAATAGAAGAAGACAAAGCCACTCCCCAAAATGATCGTCAAGAATATTTGGTGGCATACTTTGATGGAGAGCACGAATTATCTAAAAAGACGCTACATGCCTACTTGGAGGAACGCAAGTCAGAGCATCCAAATTATCCTTTGATCAGGAAATATTTCAAGGCAGCAAATCAAAGGCTTAAAGATCTTTTATTGTTTGGTCTCGATCAAAATCCCATTAATATAGACCTGTTAAACGATCTTTCGTTTTTCCATGAATTCCAAAATATCTTGGAAGAGCTGGTTAACCGGTTTTTATCTGCCTGCCGGCAAGAGAAAAATCTATTGAATTTCAGCGAGATAGTGCAGGATTTTTATTATGCAACCGAACCAGATAGCTATGATGCACTAGCAAAATTAAAGGAATTATTTCCACCTGATACAGAAAAAGGGAAAAATGTCGAATTTGTAGCTGTTGAACTTTTGAAAAACAGGGATGAATCAGGGCATATCGAGTTTTAAATTGTGAAGGAATTCGGGGGAAAGGAGGGGGCGTTCAAGTGAATTTGGCGCAGCACCCTCAATAGAAAGCATATTATTTTGGATACTATCGACTATGGCAAAAACCAAATACCCCATTATATTAGCCCATGGGATCTGTAGTTTCGATCACTTATTGAATATATTGGGCCATATAGATAATACAATAGATGATCGTTTTCACTATTTTCGAAAAATCCGAAGTGTCCTTCTTGACCAAGGATTTGATGAGGCATTTCACTCCAGAGTGCGATGGGCAGGAAGTGTAGAGGAACGGGCAGAGGACCTTAAAAACAGCATTGAGGCACTTACCGATAATTTCACAAAATGGGAAAAAGTACATGTCATTGCTCACAGCATGGGTGGACTTGATACCCGCCATATGATCTATAACTATAAAATGGATAACAGAGTAGCCTCTCTCAGCACTATTAGCACTCCCCACTGCGGGACTCCCTTTGCTGATTGGGGGATCCAACACCTCTCTTTTCTAATCTCGCTGGCAAGAATAATGGGGCTGAATATTACGGGCTGCGAGGATCTTACTCGAGAAAACTGCAGCAAGTTCAATGAAAAGGCATGGGGCTTTGAACATGAAAATAGAACACGTTATCAAACATTTGCCGGTACGCTCCCATATGATCGTATTTTTCCTCCGTTCAGGTTCTCATATTCGATTATCTACCAAGAAGAAGGTGAAAATGATGGGCAGGTGTCACTAAGATCTGCCAAATGGAGGGATGAATTTTTTGTAAAACAAATTGATGCTGACCATCTCAACCTGATTGGCTGGTGGCACCCTTGGGGGGCTTCTAAGGATTTTACAAGAAAGGCATTTGAACAACGGATACAAAAATTCTACCTCGAAATCGCTGAAGGACTTGCAGACAAAGAGATGTATTAAAAAAGTTTCAGTATGTGCCGGCAACGGTATTCAAAAGGAGGAGACGACATGAAAAGGAAGTTTGTTGCGGTTACGAGCTTGGCAGTTCTTCTCTTCATCTTTCTATTTGCGGGGTGCGCAACGCCGCCGGTCTGGTTGAGGGCGTTTGGATATCACTCGGACTGGCCCTGGGTGCCTATGCCAATTGGTACATCGTCGCTCCACGGCTCAGGGGCATATAGTGAAAAGCTAAATGCCATTACCCTACCGACTTTTTTGTCCAATCGGTTTGATGCCGCCGCGGGAATGCTTAGGATCGTATCAACGGTGGTGATCCTTTTCTCCTTATTCGTGTAAATTTGTGTTCATTCGTGCACTTCGTGGTAAGAAATATATTTATTCTTTCTTGACAAAATTGCTTTTTGAGGTTAATAATTAGTCATAAAAGTATATAAATCGACTAATCATTAGCCTTAAATTATTTCCAGCTATAGAGATGCCGAATGGTTGAACAAGAAATAGAAAGAAAAATCGAGGACTTCAGAAGCCTTGGCATTCCCAAATATATCCCGAGGGAGGGCAGGCTTCAACTGGTTGATAACATGGTGTCAACCGTCATTGGCGCGCGGAGGGTCGGCAAAAGCTTTCGGGTGTTGCAGGCAGCAGATGAGATGATTCGTCTGCAGGTTATCAAGTCGATCGATCAGGTATGCCTGATGGATTTTGACAATCCTGTCTTATCAAACATGAAGGCCCCTGATTTACCGCTGATTCAAAACACATTTCTGAAGCTCAACCCGGAATTTGAACTTAATACCCCGCTGCTCTTTATTCTGGATGAAATCCACAATGTCCCCGGATGGGAAGAATATGTCATAGATTTGTCCAGAAATCCCAATTGGAAAGTGATTGTTACGGGGTCGTCTTCCAAGCTGTTAAAGTATGACATTGCAACTGAACTTCGGGGTAAAGCAATTTCTTCTACGGTATATCCGCTGAGTTTTGTTGAGTTTCTGAAATTCAGGGAGTTCAGATATAAAACGAGTTCGACAAAAGGCCAGGCCGAAGCAAGAAGGATGTTTGACGAATACTTGAAATGGGGCGCCTATCCCGCCATAGCCAATCTCGAAGAATATACAAAGGAGGCGTTGCTGAGAGAGTATTTCGACACCATGATACTCAAGGACATAATACAGCGATATGATGTAAGCAAACCTCAACAGTGCATCCATCTGTATAATTATCTGCTTTCGAATATCAGCAAAGCTCATACCCTTCAGAGCGCTTTTAAGTATCTAAAACAGAGCGGATTCAGTACAAGCCGGGATGCTGTGAGGGGGTATATAAATTGGGCAAAAGATTCATGGCTCTTGTTTGTGGTTCCCATCTATTCAAATTCTCTCAAAGAACAGGAGAGAAACTACAGGAAGATTTACGCAATCGACTGGGCTTTGGCCAACAAAAACAGCCTTATTTGGGACGGCTCTTATTCGAGGGCGCTTGAAAACATAGTCTTTATCCATATTTATTCAAGATGGCACAGAATTCATTATTATTTGACCAGAAAAAAACGGCAGGAGGTGGATTTCATCGCAGTGGACAGCAACGGTCATCCTGTTATGGCGCTACAAGTCTGTCTCGATATAAGTCAAGAAGATACTGTGAAGCGGGAGTTGGAAGCAATCGTCACGACCTCAAAGTATTTTGGTATCAAAGAGAATTTTATAGTAACATATAATCAGGAAAAGGAATTCCACGAACAAGGGATTTCTGTCAAAGCTATACCTGCCTGGAAATGGATGCTTTCAGCTTGTTATATTTGATGCGAATTGAAGTTTGCCATCATGTTTATTCAATAAAGCTGGGCAAAATCGCTTATTCCGGAAAGCCGGAAATTATCAAAAACGACAAGGATAAGCTTAGAGAGCTGTTTTTATAAAAGCAATAAGCTGCCTATTCAACGATATAAATAAAAAAGGTGGTGGTTAAAAAAGGTAAAGACCCGCTTTTTGATTTAAGAAATATTTCTATAGCAACTGGTATTAAAGATCTTGCAGAGCATCATGATCATTATCTTTACGGTGTCTCTAAATGATAAAACCTGTTTTTGTGGATAGTTTTGCAGTGAGATTGTAGCAATGAGGGGTCCTAATGATTTATGTAATATCGACATTAGTAATATAACGTGTTGACTTTAAAGTTGTTTTTATTTAATATAGCAGAAAATTAATCAAATAGATTGCCTGCGTATTGTAGCCATTACCGTTTTGCCTAATAAACGGTATTAATTGGAGATTAATTTGAGCGACTACACCGTCTTTCCAAATGCGCCCATTACAGAAGCAGTTATAGAAATAAAAGTTCAACTCCCTGAGGAAACGGATCTTAAGAGGTTAGAGAGTTTTCATGATCATATAAAAGAACGTTTCCCTGAGAAACATGAACAGCGTTTTCTAAAGGCAGACTTCAAGTTATCACAGAAAAACAAACTCTCCCATCTTCCAACTAAGACCGGAACGTAGGGATACCTTAAAGAATTCAATTGATCATTTTATGACACTGATTTCAAGACAATGGGCCAATCCTGCCACAAGATTTTTCAGACTCAAACAAGAGTGGGAAGAGGCTACAGCACCTCTTTCATCAATTACCGAGATTGCAATGCACCCGGCTTGTCAGCAAATTGTTGGCATGGGGCCGATTGCTATTCCCTTTATAATGCGTGAATTGGAGAACAGACCAGCCCATTGGTTTTGGGCCTTGAAATCAATCACTATGGAAGATCCTGTCCCACCGGATAAAAGAGGCCGAATAGGAGAAATGGCCAAAGCATGGCTCATTTGGGGAAGAGAGCATGATTATATAAAATGAGCAACGACTATATCGAAAAATCGTTTCCTAAACAACAGGACGGAGTTTCTGGCGATCTGTATGGGGCTGTTGCTGTCATCATGAAGAGATCCAAGTAACATGTAAAAATCAATGAATATCAAAATTTCACGGATATCCTCAAGTTGCACATCGGCCCGCCGCTTAGTTCTACGAGACCCCAAAACGCGAAAAGCACATGAAAAAGACTTTTGATATAAAAGTTTTCATATCAAGCAGAGAATCCTGTTGTGAGGAGTGTCATGAAAATCTTGGACGAAAGGCCTGGGTTACACTCGTCAAAGACAAAGGAGCGCTCTGTCTATCGTGTGCCGACCTTGATCATCTTGTATTTTTGCCGGCTGGTGATGCTGCGCTGACACGACGTGCACGAAAACATTCAACCTTTTCGGCAGTGGTCTTAAAGTGGAGCCGTGCCCGAAAACGATATGAAAGACAAGGTCTTCTTGTCGAAGTCAGGGCACTTGAACAGGCTGAACAAGAATGTCTCGCTGACAGTGAGGTTAGAGCACGCCGCGTAGAACGTGCCGCAGCACGGCGGGCCGAGCTTGATCAACAATACATACGGCAGTTTGCCCGACAAGTACGTAAACTTTTTCCTGGGTGCCCACCTGGAAGGGAATTGAGCATTGCCGAACACGCTTGTCTGAAATACAGTGGTCGTATCGGGCGTACCGCAGGAGCCAAATCTTTTGACAAGCAAGCGATTCAATTGGCTGTAATCGCACACATTCGACATGCTGAGACAGAATATGATTTCTTTCTTGCAAAAGGGTACGACAGATTTGATGCACGAGCCGCAGTAAAAGATTCGGTCGATCAGATCCTGATGAAGTGGAGAGAGATCGCAGGAGTTCTGCATTTTCGGAACAATCTCCTGCATTAAATCGTGAAAGGAATAATCGGTATCACCAATAAAATGTCTATGTGCAATAATTGCACGGCATTTAAGAGATCCCTCAACCCCTGTAATCCCGTCTTCGTAAAAATGCGTTGGAAATCGCTCCACATCGGGAAGTGTTTTTTTAGCGGTATTTTCTGAGTGAGATAAAGCTATTCTCAACTTTTCCGTGGGATTTGCTGCTGCTGATGTCAACTCAGCAAGTTCTTTCATCAGTTTGTCAGGGTCTTTTATTTCTACGGAATCTTCGCTAAAAAAGTCATTATGTCTGGGCGGGCCGTCAGGATTATGCCTGAACAGTTTGTTCACAACGGCAATATCGGTAACCATGGCAACCGATCTCGGTATGTGCTTGTCGAAAAACAGGATCGGTCTTTTTTACTCTATCGATTTCAGTGTCGTCATCGTCGCCTTTCGAAAATTGGTCTGAACAATATTTTTTCGATATTTTTCCTATGGCAGTTACAACATGTTTTTTCCTGTCTCTTGGTCTTGAAGGCAGCAGTTTATTATCATAAAGATCCATTTCCGACCACAGCCGATCATCTTTTTCACGGTTTTCAATAAAAACACGAAGCATGTTTTTAAGTGTTATGCTGTCCCATTCAATTCTTATCAAGGAAGGTCTGTCGCCTTCATCTTCAATGTGAATGATTCTTCCCTGCCACCCGCCGATGTCATATTCTTCATTATCAGGGTCAGAAGTACCCTTTTTGACAACAACCGAATGCCCTTCTTTAAATTGCGGTTTAAACTGAATTACGTTATTTTTTCTATTTTTGTTCTTTCGTTGCCATTTTCCACCTTTTATTAACCGAATTAAAGCACTTGCTTCGCGCTATGAAAACAAAATGCAATAGCGCGCCACACATTGATGAGAATCTCCTTATGACTGCTGCTACACTCAAGGCAAACTACC
>Ga0255377_1006_pt1 | contig 44612 bp, 41 predicted proteins | sample ANMaggSeSYBR01G9_FD_182099 | JGI IMG/M metagenome (GOLD analysis project Ga0255377, IMG submission 182099) | Sediment cell enrichment communities from methane seep in Santa Monica Basin, California, United Staets - ANME aggregate JGI... | ecosystem: Environmental > Aquatic > Marine > Cold seeps >... | reverse complement strand
TGCTTTTGTACTGTTCTTCCCAATTTCCAATTTCAAGTTTCAAGCTGTGAACGGCTATAATAATTTAAATCCTGAATATTTTGTAAATCCTGTCCAAAAAAATAATATTTAAAAGCGCTAAAGCATTACAATTTAATAAATTTTGTAAAACGACAATTTGAAATGATTAAAAATACTTCGAGCAATAATGAGCTTTCTCTTTTAGCATGCAGCTATAGTGTATTTTTATGCATTATTTTCGGGGCCAATGCTGTTGCCATTAAAATCAGCCTTTTCGGACTTGGCGTTTTCACAACAGCCGGATTGCGTTTCACAATAGCTTCTATAGCTATTTGCCTGTGGGCAAAGGCAAGCGGTCTTTCATTTAAGATCAGGAAAGGGCAGCTTTATCAGCTTTTTGTTATAGGGATGATTTTTACTGTTCAGTTATCCCTGTTTTATTTAGGGTTAAGCAAAACCAATGCTTCCAGAGGAACTCTGGTTGTTAATATTTTACCTTTTTTTGTTCTTTTTCTGGCTCACTTTTTTTTACCTGGAGATCGTATTACAATACGAAAAATAACAGGCATGGTTATAGGTTTTACAGGCGTTGCTTTTGTTTTTCTTGACAAAGAAAGTGTAACAGCAGGCTTTAGAAGCGGAGATCTCATTATTCTTGCAGTTGCCTTTTTATGGGCATGCAACATTGTTTATGTTAAAAGAATAATAGATAATTTTGAAGCATTTCATATTGTACTCTATCCCATGATTTTTTCTGTCCCTTTCTTTTTTATTGGGGCTTTTCTGTGGGACACCAGTATAATAGCATATGTTGATTTAAAAATTTTTGGGTCTCTGTTATATCAAAGCCTTGTTACTGCTGCTTTTGCTTTTGTGGCCTGGAATAAGATGCTTCAGAAATATGGAGCTACAGCACTTCATTCTTTTGTTTTCATTATGCCCATTGCCGGAGTTATGCTGGGCGGGATAGTTCTTAATGAACCCTTTACCTTTAATATCATAATAGCCTTGTTACTTGTTGTGTCAGGGATTATAGTGATTAACTTTAAGCCAAAAAAACCAACGACTATATTTCCACTCGGCAGGGGTATTTAGTTTCTTAGCTCTGAAATTTGTGTTTTTTGTGGCAGAAAATAAATTCGAAATACGAATATCGAAATGCTAAACAATATCTAATGACAAAAATTCAAAATCAAAAACGACAGTGTCTGCCGAAGGCAAATTTAATATTTTGTATTTTTTATTCTGTCATTATTTTCCTTGGTTTATCACAAAAATATCCACTCACAAAAATTAAACACAAACCCCGACAGTGTCTGCCGAAGGCAAATTTAATTGCGTTCAAGACGGCTCCAACAGTTTTGAACATTTGAGCATTTAGTATTTGGATTTGTTTCGAGTTTCGAATTTTGTGCTTCGGATTTCCGGTTTGTCCGGGTTGGGGAGTAAATTTATGAGTATTTCAACGATATATTTTGACCAGGTTAATGTTCAGTTGAAAACAGGAATTGATATTGTTGACATAAGCCATGAACTTCAAGGACTGATTAAAAAATCCAAAATAATAAACGGGACCTTAAATGCTACAGTTGTTGGATCAACAGGTTCTATAACCACAATTGAATTCGAACCAGGAGTGGTGGAAGATTTAAGGCAAGCTATTAACAGGATTGCTTCACCTGATCTGGAATATGAGCATGAAAAGGCATGGCACGATGGAAACGGCCATAGTCATGTTCAGGCCGCCTTGCTGGGGCCATCTATTGCATTGCCGGTCAGAAATGGCAGATTAACCACGGGCACATGGCAGCAGGTTGTGGTGATCAATCATGATAATAAAGGCAGGAGAAGGAAAGTTGAGGTAACAATTATCGGTAGAGATCATTGAAGCGAAACATTGCCTTTTGAAAATAAGCTTGAGCTTCCACACCTCTTATAATGCTGCTCCCAGCTATTGAAACAAATTGTCTTGACTCTGAAATGATCGTGAATTATTTATGCACTGTGTAATTTGTGCCTGCCCAGTAGGTTTTGGAGATCTGGTAATCTTTGGATTAAAAAGGAGGAAAACAAGATGAAAAAATTATTAATGGTTGTTGTCATTATTGGACTGGTGGTTTTTATGGCTTCACATGCCTTTTGCGGGGAGAAAAAAGAACCCGCTCCTGATTACGGATATGGTTACCATATGATGAGCCCTGGTTATGGTATGGGAGGTGGCGGCCATATGATGGTAGAAGACACGCAAGGAAGGGGTATGCATAAACGTCGAGGCTATAAACCAAGTGCATGGCAGTCCATGAAGCCGGAACAGCAGGAGAAATGGCAAAAAATGCGGGCCGCTCACATGATGGATACCATGGATTTAAGAATGAAGCTGGCCGCAAAACGTGTTGAACTGAGAACATTATGGGCGCAGCCGGAAATGGATAAAGACAGGATCAATAAACTTTCCGATGAGGTTGCCATGCTTCAGGCAGAGCTTTTAAAGAAACGCAACCAGCATCTTTTGCAGTGTCGCCAGAAATTCGGCGATCAGGGCTGGGATTGCCCGGGCGGGTGGTAGCGAATTTAATCCGTATCTCCCTTAATCAGTTCTTTTGCTATTTCTATATCGTAAGCACTGTTTGGATTAAAGTCTTTGCCTTTATACATGTTTGCAGCCTGTTTGATTGCATTGTAAGGCACCCATTTGTGATCTGTCCAAAGATCAGGGTCGTCTGAATTCCAGAGCCTGAAATATATATTGCCTTCTGATCCACTCACATACATACGAACTTTTTTATTTTGAGGGTAAGGATGATAATATAGTCCCTTTTCGTCTTTCATTAATTTTGTTTCCTTTTATAAAAAATCTTTCCAACCCGCTCAATATGCTTGATCAAATCGGGGTTGGCGATATGGTGGTATATGGAAAGGTCTAATGTGTAAGGCAAAAGCAGGTCATCAAGATCAAGGCTGATTTTGTTTAGTAGTTTCAAGTTTAATTTTTTACCTTTTAATGCCAGGTCAACATCAGACCCTGATTTATAGTTGCCTTTGGCGCGGGAACCATACAGGACAACTTCCTCTACTTTTTCGTAGTTGGCAAATATGCTGTTTATTTTTTTTACGGTTTCTTCTTTTAATCCGTATTGCATATTATTCTTTATCAAAAACAGCTTGCCCTGAAACTGAACGCAGGCTTTCCAGTTTTGCTTTCAACTGTGTAAAAAGCGAATAATACACTTCCACCACTGCCTGACATATTTCTTTGGCTGTTTCTTCACTATAGGTATGCGAAGTTTTATTCCTGCTTGCAAGCATATCCATCCAGCTCTCGCCATCATCTATTAAACCTAATTCAAAAGCTTTTCGAATTGCGTCTCTTGAACCGTAAATATCTGTTTGTCCTCTATATTCGAGAAAGTCTTTTAAGGTATTCCAGGCAAGTTCATAGGTGTATTCAAAAGCTTTAATAAGCCCTTGTTCTTCAAGCTCTGACAATTTAGCTTTATCAATAAACTTTTGCATCCGACTCAATGCTTTTTGGTAATTTGCAAAACGTTGTTCCCAGCGAATATCTTTGTTTCCAGTTGCCAACATTCAAAAACCTGTTTTTCCCCCAATTCTTGTAAAAGTTCAGTCACTATAGACTTTCCTATACCACTGTCTTTTTATTGGGGCAATACTGAATTTGTATAATTCAGTTCTGTCGATTAAAATTCATATTAAAAGATTCTGACAGGATAGACAAGATTTTATTTAAACTGAGACCTTTGAAAAACGTTCAATTTTGTTCAAGTTCAAGGAAGACGAAAATTTTAAATGTAGGAATACATTGAGTATTTCGAGGCTTAAAATTTGAGTCTGACGCCGAAATTGGGCAAAAGGGGGCGTTTTGCAAAGGTCTCTTAAAATGTAATATTATAAGATAATACAAGTGCTGCTCTCTTTTTTTCCTGACCAGGACGAAGTCCAAGATTTATTCGTGAATTTTGCCGCAAATATTCAAAAAAATTCTTGTTGGTATTGCGGTTGTATTTGTGGGCGCAGTTTACAGCGCTGTAAATGTTGCCGGAGTAAAAGCCAAGTTCAAAAAAAGTTATGATGCCGCCAAGAGCATCTAAATTATTGTCAAATGCCTCATAGGCAGCATAGATCATGGCAGTATTAAGAATAAATGCTGTGGCTGCGTCTTTATATCTTCCACAGTAAAGATGGCCTGCGCCGGGAATAATAGCAAGTATTCCCGCAGCCGTCGGACTTTTAGTCTTTAAGTTTTTTTTCTTACTCATCTCATGAGAAAGAGTTGCCAGTCGGTATTTATGCAGGTTTTTCTTGCTGATTAGTCTAAAAGAATTTTCAGCCTCTTCCCATTGAGACGTCTCAAGATATATCCATCCACGCCTGTAATATGCCTGATCAGCGATGTTTATATCTTCGGCTGTAACAGCCATATCATTAAGGCTCCCAATTGCCTTGAGATAGTCCTTTAGTTTAATAAAACATTCACTTATCCTGAATCTGACTTCTGTTCTAAAATTGGTCGCAGGAAATTTGGCTAAAAGTTCGTTAAAGGCATCAATTGCTTCTTGAAATTTTTTTCCGTTAAAATAAGACAGCCCAATTTTATACATTGCAAGTTCCCGCCTGTGATCATCAAAGAAAAAGTAGATAAACCGTTTGTACTCTCCGATAGCTCTGAAATATTCTTCAGTACGAAAGTAGTGCTCGGCAAATTGAATCTGTTTATCAGCATTGATTGTAATAACCGGTTCAGCAAAAGATGAAACAGGGTAAAAAAAGCTATAAGAAATGATTATCAATAACATATAGATTACAATGCGCATCGGTGATAGTTTGCATAGGTCTTTTGCGCATCCATAGTAATTTTTTTTAATCATTTTATCCTTATTGTGTAAAGATAGAAAACTATTTTTCCTCATACCACCAAAAGTCATTATTTTCTACCGGGTCATAAAATCTGAAGCGGTTGTTAATCAAAATCATTGGGGTCTGTTTCATCTCATCGGCTTCATGAAAGAGACGGTCACAGGTCATTAGCCAGCCTGTGATAAGACCATGTTTTTCAAAACATTTAATACTATATTGCGAGCAGGAGGGATACATCGGGCACTGTTTACCATCGATAGGTGAAATATAATTTTTGTAAAACCCGACAAGGTACTTGAGTGGATTTATGGTTGTTTCCCGGATTTGTGAGGAAGCACTTTTTGTGCTTTTTTTCCACGGGCCTTTAAACGGGTCATCGTTAGAAAGAGAGTTCCCCACGAATCTGGGGAAAAGAGAAAATATGATTATAATTAAGAAAATTTTTATTATTTTCATGTTATGATTTTGGTAATAACTCAGCTACTCAGTAAAACAGCAACCTGCCCGACGGACGGCTTTAAAATTCATCTCTCTTCTTTGTGTCTTTGAGCCTTTAGTTGGAAAAAACGCGCAATATCATGGAACGAAATCGCGCATTACGTGTGCACCTTATTGTATAGTTTACAATTTGTTGTAGCTCGCCAGCTCCGAATATTGAAATCGAAAAATTGAGCTTTTTTTCTCAATTTTGTCGATATATTCAATATGCGAGAAAAAACGCTTGATATCCCTGATATCAGAAATGTTTTTGAGAAAAAAGGTCGATCATAACTGTATGTAAAAAAGATGCTGCGTTGTAAATATGCTGTCTACTATTAAGAAGAAGTCGGATGTTTGATAACTTGCCATTATCTATGACCGCCCACCAGGCGATTTTGTCCCTGATTTGTAATTGATATCACAACATTTGTCAAATATAGGAAACAACTCTTGGCAAATCGACATGCTGGGGCTGTTGTCAGGTGAAGTGACTGGGAAAGTGGTGAGCAGCACGCTTAAGCAGGTCAGAGCGCTACGGATAATCCGCATTACTGCGCAAGGCAAGATTTGACGCTTCGGAACGAAGACCTGGAACCGATACTTAATCTTCAAGCTGTACCGCTCACTAATAATAATCTTACAAAAACAGTTTGATCTTGTCAAGGGTGTAAAACACCAGGATCTACAATTTACTATAGACTTTCAGAAGGAGGAAGGCGTATTAGTTATTTGTCGACGACTGATAACACAGTGAAATTATTTATCTGAAAGTCTATATGTTGACAGCCTGTCTGCCAGCATTGAAAGACGCTGACGGGGCCAGTCGTTTTTCAGGGCGATGTCCAGCGCTTTTTTCATTCCGATCAGGATTACCAGCTTTTCCCCTCTTGTAATAGCAGTGTATAAAAGGTTCCTCTGGAGCAGAGCATAATGCTGTGTCATTAAAGGTATAATTACTGCTGGATATTCCGAACCCTGTGACTTGTGTACCGATATGGCATAGGCGAGAGATAATTCATTCGTTTCCGTAAAATCATAAGTTACCGCCCTTGCATAAAAGTCAACTGAAAGTTCCTCTTTTTTACTGTCAATGGATATTATAGTACCTATATCTCCATTAAAGACTTCTTTTTGATAGTTGTTTTTCAGGTGCATTACCTTATCGCCGGGTTTAAATGAATTATTTGCAGCATTAATCGTGACAGGGTTTGGGTTTAATACCTTTTGCAGCACTTGATTGAGATTAATTGTGCCTACCACGCCCTTGTGCATTGGGGTCAGAACCTGAACCTCCTTGACCGGATCAAAGCCAAAGCGTTCAGGGATGGCCCTTGTACACAGTTCAACAATTGTGGAGACAACTTTTTCAGGATCATTCTGTTCTATGAAGTAAAATTCAGAAAGGTCGGCTGGTTCATTTGTATGTTTGAGGAAAGGGGATTCACCTTTCAGCACCCTGTGGGCATTGAGAACAATAGAGCTTTCCCTGGCCTGCCTGAAGATTTTCTTAAGATAGAAAACCGGTATAATGTCTGATTTAATCATGTCGTCAAGTACATTGCCCGGGCCGACAGATGGGAGTTGAAAAACATCTCCAACCATTATGAGCATTGAAGTCATGGGAATTGCATTCAGCAGATGAAACATCAAATATGTGTCCACCATTGAGGCTTCATCAATGATTACTGCGTCTGCATCAAGGGGGTTGTCCCGGTTTTTGTCGAAAAGATTATCTTTAAAATTGTATCCCAGAAGCCTGTGAATGGTCTTTGCATCTCTGTGTGTTAATTCCGCCAGCCGCCTTGCAGCGCGTCCTGTTGGGGCTGCCAGGCTGATTTGTTTTCCAAGAGCTTTAAATACGGCATTAATCGACCTGATCAGGGTTGTTTTTCCGGTTCCAGGGCCTCCTGTAATGATTACCGCCCGATGAGAGAATATTTTTTCCAGAACATTAAGCTGTTCCTGTGAGAGCTTTATGTCCAGTTTTTTCAGAACTTCATTTGATATTTGTTCCGTGTCTATTCCTTGAAGTACAACAGGAACGGACAAAAGAGCTTTAAGCCTGTTTGCAAGGCCCGCTTCCGCCTGGTGAAGGGCTTTCAAATAAACGGCTTTTTTATCCCTTTTTTTATCCGGAACTTCTACTTTATTTTCAATAATTAGATCTCCGGAAGCTGAAAGATCTTCTATTGCTTCTTCAGTTGCTTCAGATTCTATTTGAAAAAGATTTTTGCAGCGTGCAGTCAGTTGATCCAGATAAGCGAAAACATGGCCCTCATTTGAAAATTGCTGCATAAGATGGATAATGCATGCTCTGGCCCTTTCCGGTTCATTTTCTGATTTTCCAAGCTTAAGCGCTATTGCATCTGCCATATAAAAACCGATACCCGGGATGTCGTTTGCCAGGCAATAGGGATTGCTTTGTATTATGTTCAGAGCATCCAGGCCGTATTCCTTTAGCAGTATAGCGGAATATGAGGTTTTTACTCCAGCGTCTTGAAGGAACTGCATTAAACTTCTTATTGCATGATGATCTTTCCATGCATTGCTGATAGAGGCTGCTTTTGTTTTTCCTATTCCTTCTACTTCAAGCAGTTTTTCCGGGCAGTTCTCTATTACATTCAGGGTGTCGGCTCCGAAGCGCTTCACCAATCTGCCTGCCATCAAACGGCCTATTCCCTTGATAATACCTGATTTAAGGTAATTTCTTATTCCTTCAACAGATGCCGGCAGAGTTACATCATAGGATTTGATTCTGAACTGCTGTCCGTATTTGGGATGGGTTTCCCACTCTCCCATTATTTTCAGCGCTTCGCCCGGACTTACTCCTCCCATGAAACCTACAACTGTAACAAGATTATCTGTGTTGCCGTGTTTTAATTTTGCAATAATATAGTGGGTTTCTTTGTTAAAATATGTAATTTGTTCAAGCTTGCCTTCAAGGGCGGTTAAGGGAAGGGACGTGTTCATTATTTTTTTGGATTTCTATTTATGGGTAACTATCCATTTGGCTGCATCTAAAAGATCTTCAGCCACGTGGTCAGGGAAAATCTTTTTTTGTGCAAGAATTTTTTCGGCATCAACCCCGTTTCCTGTTTTTACCAGAATACTGTGACCGCATCCTGCATTGCGGGCGCACATAATATCCTTTACGCTGTCGCCTGCCATAACAGAATTTGCAAGATCAATATTGTATGTTTTTTGGGCTCTGTGAATTAATCCAGGCTCTGGTTTGCGACAGTTGCATCTGTCTTCGGGGATATGAGGGCAGTAAAATATGTCTTTTATCTCTCCTCCGCCTGACTTAAACGCTGACTTCATCATGGAATGAATATATTCAAGGCCGTCTAATGATACCATGTTTCGGTTTATAACCGACTGGTTTGTAATTATGATAACGACAAAGCTGTTTAAGTTAAGAAGTTTTATCGCATCAATACTGCCTGGGATAAACTTAAATTCCGCCCAGCTCTTTATGTAATCAGGAGAATCCCTGTTTATAACACCATCTCTGTCCAGAAAAACTACATTTTTCAGCAATTTTTTAACTCCATTCAGCTATTCCGGTAACTATCTAAAACGTAACTTCTCAATAAATAGAGGCTTCAAATTTTATCACCTAAAGCCGGATTATAGAACCCCTACCCCCTACCCTTACTCTGCAACAATAAATGCGTCATTAAATCCTTTGTCATTAAGATATTTTTCATACTCTGCTGCCTGCTCAAGACTTGAGCACTTCCCAAGCCGTACTCTGTAGTAGATCGCATCACCGCCGTCATAAGTTGTTATGTGAGCGTTTTTGTATTGTTGAGCAAGTTTCTCCCTGAACCTTTCAGCATTTTGCCGGTCGCAGAATGCGCCGACTTGAAATGTAAAATTTCCTGCATAATAGTTCACAGGGACATAAGTCCGGCGTTTATCGGTTTTGGGTTCAGATTCTCCGGCAACACCCAGTGCTACGATTTTGACCTTTGCCGTACCTGATCTCACTATACCAATTTTTTTTGCCGCAGCATAGGAAAGATCAATTATTCTGCCGCGGACAAATGGCCCGCGGTCATTAATTCTGACCACAATTTTTTTATTGTTAAGCAGATTGTGTACCCTTACATATGTCCCAATCGGCAGAGTTTTATGCGCGGCAGAGATAGCATACATGTCATAAATTTCACCGTTTGCGGTTTTTCTGCCATGAAACTTCTTGCCATACCAGGATGCTTTTCCAACCTGCACAAAATCCTTTGCGTCATACAGTGGCTGATACCACTTGCCCATTACTTTGTAAGGCCTGAATGTCGGGGAAGTTTTTGGTTTGACTGGAGGTGATTTTACTGTGGCACATCCGTGGAATAAAAAAAGGAGAAAAGCGAAAACAACAAGAAAAGTAACGGAAGAAAAAAAAGTTGCGTTTTTTCCCCTATATTTTAAAGCCATTTAGCTACTTTCCTATAGCAATTTTCAGTACTTCCATCATCTGGTCAACAAAGTGGAATTGAATCTCTTTCCTTACCTTTTCCGGTATATCTTCTTCTAAATCCTTCTTGTTCCACTTTGGCATGATGATGGTTTTTTATCCCGGCATGATGGGCGGCAAGAACTTTTTCCTTTACGCCTCCAACCGGAAGTACCTGACCTCTCAAGGTAATTTCACCGGTCATGGCAAGGTCTTTTTTTATTGTTTTGCCGGTCAGAAGAGATACAAGGGCTGTAAGTATGGTGACACCGGCGGAAGGACCGTCTTTGGGTATGGCTCCTGCCGGTATGTGTATATGTATATCAATTTTATTAAAAAAATCTTCGGAGATTCCGATTTCAGAAGCATTTGCACGGATGAAACTCAAAGCTGCCGTTGCGGATTCCTTCATAACATCCCCGAGCTGACCGGTTAAAGTAAGGCCTTTTTTCCCTTTCATGGATGTAGCTTCGACAAAGAGCAGCATACCTCCTGCTTGCGTCCATGCAAGCCCCATGGCTATGCCAGGTTTTGAAGGTCTTGCTCTGACTTCGGAAGTATAGTTTACAGGACCGAGGTATTTGTAGATATCTTTTATATTAATTTTTACTGCTTTTTTATCACCCTCGACAATTTGTGTTGCAACACCCCGGCAGATGGTTGCGATTTCGCGTTCAAGATTTCTTAAACCCGCTTCCCTTGTGTAGCCTGTGATTATATTTTTTATTGAAGCATTTGTGAAAGATATTTGAGATGAATTGAGACCATGTGCTTCGCGTTGACGAGGTATGAGAAAACGGTTTGCGATTTTAATTTTTTCATCCAGAGTGTAGCCCAGCAGATGCAAGACCTCCATCCTGTCTAAAAGAGCCGGAGGTATTGTGTCTAAAATATTTGCAGTAGTAATGAACATGACTTTTGACAGATCAAATGGCACATCAAGGTAATGATCTGAAAAAGAAAAGTTTTGCTCTGGATCAAGAACCTCCAGCAGAGCTGAAGATGGATCACCGCGAAAATCGCTTCCTACCTTGTCTATTTCGTCCAGCATAAAGACAGGATTGTTTGACTCGGCGCGCCGGATTCCCTGAATAATACGCCCTGGAAGTGCGCCGACATAGGTTCGCCTGTGTCCTCTGATTTCAGCTTCGTCCCTGACACCGCCAAGTGAGATTCTATGAAATTTGCGTCCTAAAGCTCTGGCTATTGAGCGGCCAAGAGATGTTTTTCCTGTACCGGGAGGACCTGCAAGACAAAGGATAGGGCCTTTTGATTCAGGCTTGAGTTTCCGGACCGCCAGAAATTCTATAATACGTTTTTTTGGTTTCTTTAGCCCGTAATGATCATTATCTAAAATCTTTCTGACCTTTTTTATATCTAACTTGTCTTTTGTGCTTTCATTCCAGGGCAGTGATGTCAGCCAGTCAAGGTATGTTGATGCCACAGTATATTCGGAAGAAGAAGGGTGCATTCGTGATAAGCGGTCAATTTCTCGTTCAGCCTCTTTAAGTGCTTCTTTAGGAAGATTTTTTTCTTTAATTTTAGCCTTGTATTCTTCAATTTCAACACTTGTTTCATCTTTTTCACCAAGTTCTTCCTTGATCGCTTCCATTTGCTGGCGGAGATAATATTCTCTCTGCTTTTTATCCATATCGCCTTTGACCTGGGACTGTATCTTGTTCCCAAGTTTAAGGATTTCCAACTGATAATTAACAAGACGTGTAACTTCTTGCAGTCGTTTTTTTATGTCCAGGGTTTCTAAAACTTTTTGTTTTTCTTCCAATGTTAAATTTATGATTGAAGTAATCATGTCTGCGAGAATGCCCGGCACCTGTATTGATTTCGCCATAGAAAGAATGTCAGGTGATAATCCCGGAGAGAACTCGACAATCTTAGTGAACAGGCCGATAAGGTTGGCCATAAGGGCATCGATCTCCTTGCTTTTTGTTTCTATATCCTGAAGATTTTCTACCCTGGCCTGCAGGTAAGGCTTTCCTTTTATAAAATCTTTTACTTTGAATCGGCCCAAACCTTGTACAAGCAATTGTGCCCTATTGTCTTCGTTTTTTGCCATTTTAAGGATAAGTGCGGTTGTGCCGAATTTATATAGATCATCAGGAGTGTATTTGCTTTTAACCTCTGAATTCTTGGATAGAATAAGTCCAATGGTTCTATCTTTAGACATTGCTTCATCTACCAGTTGAATTGATTCGCGCTGCATTATAACAACCGGCACAACCATTTTGGGGAATAAAGTAGCGTCAAATAGAGGAAGAATAGAAAGTATTTCCGGGAGTTCTCTACTTCCAAAGTCCAATGATGGTTGTTTATCTGCCATGTATACCTCCGGAGTCTGTTTCTTAAAACCTTAATTGTAACCTATAGACTTTCAGATAATTAATTTCACAAGGCTAGAAGGAGGAAGGCGTATTAGTTATACGTCAACGACTGATAACACAGTGAAATTATTTATCTGAAAGTCTATAACTTATTCCTCGGTGATTGGCACCTTATGTCTGATTGCAGGCGGCATTTTGGCAAGCCTGATCTGAAGAAAGCCGTTTAGATATGATGCCGTTACCTTATCAGTATCAATGGGTGCGGGAAGAAAAAGGATACGTTCAAATTTACCATACTGGATCTCCGCTAATCTGTATTTTGTGTTTTCTACGCGCGGCAATTCAGTACGATACCCATAAACTTTAACTGCCTTGCTGCTAATTTCTACCTCCAGGTTCTCTTTATTGACTCCTGCAATTTCAGCTATAATAATTATTTCTTCAGGAATCTCATAAATATCCATTTGAGGCTTCCAGGTACATTCAGAAAAAGAAAAAACAGGATTCATAGATCTGAACATGTCCTCAATGGTTTTTTCGATTTTGGAACCTAATTCATCAAAATTACCGCCAAATCGTATTTTGATATAATCCATTTTTGGCTCCCGCTTGTTACGGCTTATTAGATGTTTGTATATCAATTTAAGTTTGAAACTATCACGATAAGGCTAATTTGTAAAGAAAAGATATAAAAATGGAATGGATTGCGTTTTATATATAAATGCCGTATTGCACAAATATGATTAAAGGCCCCAGGGATTCATTCAGATTCATAATATGTTCTCAGTATTTTTTATATTTCGGCATTATGGGCATTTCTTTGCCCTATTTTAATTTATACTGTTATCATCTTGATTTTACCGGTTTTCAAATAGGACTCCTGTCTGCATTTAGAACGGTGATGATAGTTTTGTTCCCTTTATTTTGGGGGGCTCTGGCGGACCGCTTTCAGATCAGGAGACCGATATATATTTTATGCAATTTTGTAAGTACCGGGATATGGGCATTTTATCTATATACCACTGATTTCTGGTTAATGCTGGTTATTACCATATTTTACGGAATTTTTTACGCTCCCATTATATCTTTTCTTGAAGCCTTTACTATGGATGTGCTGGGCAAAGAGAAGAAAAGTTATGGAAAACTCAGGGCATGGGGATCAATTTCCTTTATTGTTATTGTAATAGTCCTCGGCAGGATAATTGATATTTTTTCAATCGAGATTATTATTGCTGTAATTCTTGCCGGCTCCCTGCTTCAGGCATTTATTTCCGTTAGAATCCCTGATGTTGTTATTTCAAAGAAGAAGTCTTTTACCCCCAAAGCAAAAGTTCTATTAAAGAGGCGTTTAACTGTCTTCCTGTTTTGCGCTTTTTTAATGCTTGTAAGCCATGGAACCTACTATGCTTTTTTTTCCATCCATTTAGACAGCCTTGGCTATGGTAAAACATTTATCGGAATTACCTGGGCTATGGCGTCGATGGCAGAAATACTTGTAATGATAAAGTCAGACAAAATATTCAAGCGTTTTTCCCTGGAAAATGTTCTGGTATTTTCATTTATGATAGCAACATTAAGATGGTTAATACTTTTCTTTGTAAAATCTCCGGCTTTAATCCTGATATCACAGCTTTTTCATGCTATCTCATATGGTGCATTTCATATAGCAAGTATATTGTATATTGATTTGCTAACTCCTGATGAAGCCAAAACTCTGGGGCAGGCAGCAAATAATGCTGTAACATACGGCCTTGGGATGACAGTTGGATTTCTCTTTAACGGCTATTTATATGAAAGCGTGGGCTCGTTTAATTTGTTTATAATAAGCAGTCTTATCGCTCTGTCCGGAGGTGTGATTTTTAAATTAGGGCTCGCTAAAAAATAAAAAAGCGTCCTCAGCACAGATCTGATAGAATCATTTTTTCAAGGAGACCTTTGAAAAAAGGTCTTTCATTCTTCGTAACCGTTCACGGAACGTTTTTCATTCACCTGCCTTGTCTCTCCGGGAGGCAACATGGATTGAATGAGTTCCTGATATTCATTTGTCCAATTCATTCGTTTGTAAATATACGCAAGACAGAGCTGTGTGTTTGTGTCATCCGGATAAAATTTGATGTAGTCTTTGATAACATCTATGGCTTTGTTCCATTCACCCTGTTCCTGATAATGTTTTGATAAAAGCTGTGTGCCCCATGGTTGCCGGAACTTCGGCGGAATGCGTTTCAAGAGATCACATGCCGCTGTGTTGTCACCGATCTGCAAGAATGAATAAGATAACAGTACCTGATATTTTGGAAGCGGCTGCTTGTGAACAATTTTTTCAAGCACCTCATTGGCCTTTTCGTAGTCCTTGCTCACGTAAAGATAAAAAGATGCAAGTTTGAACAGATTTTCTTCCGTGGGATTCCGGCCGGCCGACTCTTGCAATGCTTCTTCATAAACAGCCTGATCTATATGATATGCGCACGACACCATACTTTCCAGATAGGTTATATTCTTTGTCTCGCTGTAAACCCTTTTGTAAAAATCATACGCTGTGCGATAATCTTCTTCTATTTCAAATAGCTGTGCCAGTTTTGCAAGATATTCGTTATTAGACGGCTCTATCTTATTGAGCATAAAAAAGAGTTTTTTCGCCGATTGATATTCATGATCATCTAAATATATGTATGCCAGTTTGCGCATGATTTGCGGGTCTGACGATTCTGCAATCCCTCTTTTAAACCATTTTTTTTGTAAAACCGGATCATTCTGCCAGTACGAAATCTCTATGGCCTTCTTCATGTCCTCTGATGACAGCTTGCCCTTGCGCCATCTTGTTTCATATATCTTCAAGGCATCGAAATACCTTTTGTTCCAGACAAGAAAATCGACCACAAAGTCCTGTTTGCCTATATTCCTCGCAATCCTTATGACCCTTTCCTGATTCTCCCTGTTATCGGGATCTTCACGCCAAAAATCCATGGACACGTTGAACGCGCTGTCCATCAGTCCTTTGTCCTTCCATTCAAGCGATAATGCCTCCGAGCCTCTTTCAAGCCACCTCTTACGCAGGGTTCGGTCATTCTGCAACCATGCAACTTCCATTGCCACCTTGAGGCTATCTGCCGACAGTTCCCCCTTGCGCCATTTCTGTTCATATATCTTCAAGGCCTCGGAAAATCTTCGGTTCTGCACAAGGAAATCGACCACAAAGTCTTGTTTGCCTATATTCCTTGCAATCCTTATGACCCTTTCCTGATTTTTCCTGTTATCGGGATTTTCACGCCAGAGATGGAGAGATGCGTTGAGGGCGTCATCCAGCAGCTTTTTATCTTTGCAGCCGAGGGCACAAAGGGCTTCAACAGTATCTATTACCGACTCAAACTTGCCATTTTCCCAATAGATATAGACAAGTTGAGTCAGGAGCTTTTTGCTTTCGTCGCTTCCCTTATCCTTAATTGAGGCAAGCCTTTTAATACAGATGGATTCCGCCTTTATATTAAACGCTCTGGCCTTTTTTTCATCTCCGGTTTTTTTATAAAGCCTGGACAGGGAAAGAAAATCATCAAGAGTCTTGGGTGTTATCCGCGAAGCTAACTGCATGGCCGTTTCTTCATCCCCCAGGGCCACACAGACTCTAAAAAGTTCTCTTGTCACTTCCGCGTCCGCGATAACATCTACGGCTCGCTCAAGCCACTTTTTCCTTTGCTGAATGTCACCTGTCCACCTTGAAACGGTGACGGCCTTCTCCATCTGATCTTCTTTTAAATCTCCTGAATTATATGCCTGATCATATAAAGTAAGCGCTTCATAAAGCCTCTGGTTTCCCAATAAAAAATCTATCAGAAAATTCCGGTTATCCTTTTTCTTGGCAAAAAAGATAACATCGTCCTGTCTTATTTTGCTTGCCGGGCTAAAACGCCAAAAGCCAATGGCCGTATCCATTCCGTCCCTCATGAGTTCGGGACTGATATATTCCAGGTCTAAAAGACGTTTTACAGTGGCCAGGAACTTATCGTAGTCTCCAATATAACGACAAAGTATGGAAATCCTGACCAATATCTCCTTTTGAAAATACTGATCATTCGTCGCTTTCAGGCTCTTTTCGTATGCCGCTATTGCTTCCTTGTACATGGAAAGCGACTCATAATAATGAGCAACCTTCACGTCTATAGGTTTGAGCAAATAGCCGCACACTGTCATGCCCGCAAGAATGATAAAAAAAGTGGCCTGGAGAATATGCTTTCTTGAATACATTTATTGAAGGTCCTCCCTGGCCCATTTCCATGAGACACCAAGGCGTTTTGCCTTTTTTTTGAACTCAAGCTTCTTGTCTTCAGACATTGGGGCATAATCCACGGCAAGAATCATTTTTTTGTCTCTTCTCAACATCTCCACTTTGTCAAGCAGCCACTCAGTGTTCGTGTCCATGTCCGTCCTTTCGGTCCAGCCCGAGTCCTCCTTTTGATAGAAAAGAGATTCTATAAATACACCGCAGATGTCGTCCCTTATATCATCATAAATGCCAAAGCCCCTGTTTATAATCATATTTCCAGGAATGCTCTTCTTTATCATTCGAATAAGACTTACGCCTTTGCTATGGATAAGCTCTCGCTTTTCGGGCAGTAGATTCCCAAGGATTTCAACATTATCCGCAGTATCCACAAAAACATTTTCAAATCCCTTTGACCGCAAAAACTCAATTTCCTTTTTTATTACATCCTCCCATTCAGGAGCTGATATATCCACGAGAAATGCCGGCCAATCCGCAACCTTCCGCACAACAGCTTGCGGAGGAAGGGAGGAAAGATGACCGGAGTTCATCTCGATTTCACAAAGGGAGACATACGCAAACGCTCGAGATATATCCCCTTTTACTTGCGCATATGGTGATATGATATAAATATCATCAGTCTTGTTGATCTCCACAAAGGGAAGATATGTGATTTCAAAGCCTGCCAATAGAGGCATCATGATGAGTCCGAAATTAAGAAGCCTGACCGGCTTTTTTAAAAATACCATACTCAAGCCTGCCAAGCTTTGAATTCAAAACAATCAAAGAGAGAACTGAGGAAACCATACACGCTATCATGAAGCCCAAACCGTAGTATTTCCAGCCAAGTTTTATGGAAACAACTGTGCACACAATATTCAAAATAAAAAAAACAAGTGCCAGCCATAAAATGGAATCATAATCATCAAGATATTGTATCAAAAGAATACAGAAAAACCAGAAGGCAAAAAATATAGTTCCTATCATAAGATAATGAAATACGAAGGGATTTGTCCATGGGAGGGGAATAATAGCTGTGGATACGAAAAAAAGCGCCACAATAACAACACCGCCGTGCACTAATAAAATGCGCAGCATAATATGCCTTACAGAGTGAACAATGTTCACCTTTTCCATGGATAATTCCCGAAAAGGAAAATTGTTTAACAGTTTAAATATGAATAACCGGAAGGGATTTCTGATTTCCTTTTTTATGCCCCTGTATACTATGAACGTCGCTATCATCATCAGGCTGATAGCCACAAAAAATGGAAAGTCATATTGAGGCGAATACCGGAAAAAGGGATCAACAATGGATTTGCCCGCGGTTTTCGAATACCAGAAGATAGGCTTATCTATCCAGAAACCCAGGTTGACTAAAAATAAGGCCAGTCCAGGCTTATACGCCTTGGGACGCATAAAAAATCCCCAATCCATCATTACCGATTCCCGCAGATAGAGCTTCAGGATAAAGGCATATCCGCCTACAATGGGAATGGTAATACCTGCAATAAAAATAAGGGTAAGCCCCTGGATATCGCTTGTGCCTGTGAGCAAAAGAAAACCGATGCTTATGCCCATGCCTGTTACGAACAGCCAAAAAGTAAGACGATCCTTATCAAGGGAATTTAATACACTGACAATGCACCACAGGAGTGATAGAAGAGTTGTAAGGACAACAAAGGTTATTTTGTAATTGGCAGTGACTGAAGACAAAGAAAAGATGACAGCAGATGAGATGAACATGGATAAGGATCCCATAATGACAGATGATGCTATCAGGGCGTTGAAAATGGAATCAGTTCTTCTGAAAAAAAGTTCGTCCGCTAAAAAACGGTTGAGTACAGTATATACAGGAGATGAAATGACTAAAGAAAGACCCGTTGCATAGGTAATCACAAGAAAAAACAGCGTTGGGGACTTGCCGGTGGCAAGATTGACCAACAACCCCATCACAGCCAGGCAGGAAATGGTCAGGAACCAGGGCCCGACCGCCTGGCTTGCCTGCTCGGTTTCCGTCATGAGAAAACTGGCAAGGTGTGGCCGTTTAATGTGTTTCTTCAGCAAGAATGAGATTCCCGCCATTAAGTTCCTCCTGATATATATTAAAATACTGCTTGATAATTAGGTCTTCCCGGTAAAGCTGCTCTATCCGCTTTATCCCGTTTTCCCCGAAATCGTTTGCCAGTTTCCCGTCCTTGAGTATCTTCACGGTAGCAGCGGCAATTGCCTGCACATCCCTTATTCTTGCTACAATTCCTGCAGGGCCTATGCTGTCGTCAATGCCATATACAAGCTCATTGCATGCTCCCACATCCGTTGTCACCACGGGAATTCCGCAGGCCATGGCCTCCATCACCACAAGAGGCATTGCCTCTTTAATGCTCGTCAAAACAAGGACATCCATCTTCTTGTAATAATCAAGGACATCCGCTATTCCGGTAAAAGTAATGGTGTCATTCAATCCAAGTATGTCAAGGAGTTCGGTGCATTCCGTGTAATACTCCGGCTGGTTATCGGTCGGCCCGATAATCCATGCCTCCACTTTTTGATACTCCTTTTTGACTATTGCCATTACCTGCAGGAATGTCTTGATATCTTTTACATTATCAACCCTTCCCACAAAGCCGACCATCCTGGGGTCTTTTGTGCAACGGCTGCACCTTGCCTCTTTAAAACGAGCGACTTCGATTCCATTCGGCACGACCATGATCTTCTCCGCCCTGGCCCCATATTCGACTTCAAGGTACTTATTCCCCTGAGAGAGTGTGATGATTCGGTCGCAGGAATTGTATTGCCATAGGCATATGGCCGAAAAAAAATCAATCCACATCTCTTTTAGGTAAGGGTCCTCCAGCCAGCCAGCCTTCAAGAGTTCCATCTCTCTTTCCTGAAGGTATATTCCATGTTCGGTGATAATCGATTTTTTCCCGTCAATGGCGGATTTCAGACATGCCAGCATGCCGGCATATCCCGTACTCGGCGCGTGATAAATCTTTGAGGCTGGTAGCTTTTGATAAAGGGAAAGTAATCGAAAAAGGATGAGATGAATACTGCGGTGGGCATAGAAATACTTCAAAAATCCCGCGCTCTCCCTCCTCTTCTCATAGATCCTTGTAAGAAGGGCAAATGCGGCTTCGTCCTCAAGAAAATTCCTGAAAATTCCAGGAGTTTCATTGTTGACAAGATCCCTTATAAGAGAAAGACTTCCTTCAGAAAGGACCCCTTTCCTCCAATCCATCATGAGCTGATAGATGCTGTCGGAGATGCTCTGCCATTTTTTCCGTGAGAGCTTCGAAGAGGGATGTTTTTCTATTTCATCATAGTCAAACAAGACAAATTCCCGATATGACAGGACGTTGTCGGGAAAGCTGTATTTCCGTTCCTCAGGCTTTTTTTCCTCGGGGATCAATGCTACTATGGAAAATGTAAACTCCTTCATTTTTTCCATGAGCCATTGAATCCAGGAAGAAACTCCGCCGGTAACATACGGGTAGTTGCCTTCTACAACCAGGCAGATGTCTGAACCCTTTTCCATGTGTGTGCCGCCTCTTTGACTTTGTCGGGGATATATGCGCCTTCAGTCGTTTCAATAGTTTTGTAAATGCGATTAAACGGATCAAGCTCCCCATGCGCCAGCGCGAGCTCAAACTCGTAAGGGATCCATTTTTGCATTTGCAATAGACAATCCCCTTTTTCTTGCACTGCCTTATAGATATTTCTTGCCCTTGCAACCTCTCCTGCCTCGAGAAGGTACCTCACACTCAAGAGGGCATTTTCTTCAGAATCTTCCCGCTCAAAAGCACGAACCGCCCAATGGCAGGCCTTTCCCTGATAAAATGGCTTCATGATGGAATCACACAGATCAAGGTAAGGAATTTCGTGGTAGAGATTTGCAAGCCTGCGCATTGTCCCGGCATCCGTGTTCTCTGCGCTCTCAACGGTATTGATGTCTGCAAGAATCCGATCGAGTTTTTTTGTAAGGATATCTATGGCCATAAGTACCATATTTTCACGAGAAGCGAGTCTTATGATATTTCGCAGAATTACCGCTTTCATGACCGTCCATTCCATCTCATCAATTCTCGAAATCAGTCTTAATGCCTGATCCGCATTGATTCCGCGAAGAAGAAAGGCCTCCAATACAGGGATTACCCGGCCTTCGTATTTCTTTTTCAGTACCGCAAGTATATCCTTGTCCACCCTGTCAAACATCTCAACCCGTACAGGATATAAAGGATACAGGCGAAAAAACAAAACGATACACAGAGAAATAACCGGCCCTGCCAAAGGGATAACAGCGAGAAAAACCAGAAACTTCATCAATGCCTCGGAGATCATTGTCTTACCAAGGGAATTATCGTGCTTTATCAATCCGTTGACTATCAGGTAAACGATCAGGATTGAGAGCCCGTAAGCAGACAGAAAAGAGAGCAGATCAGGCAAATCCGAGATTCCATTGATGAGGAAAAAATAGACTGTAACCTCCGTAATGCACCAGCAGCACAATAGTAATAGAGAGAAAAAGTTATAAATCATTAGTAACCCGTCTTGTCCGTGGCTTCAATTTCAAGTTGTGGCTCCACAACTTTTAATCTGTCAATAATGAAAGGAAGACTGCTTTCATCGGTCATGGACAAAAAAATGAGTATTTCTTCCTCGTTAAGCATAAACATATCGTCATAGATTCTCAGGCCGGAGGATATTTTCCTCATATCCGCTTCACTCATAATTCCCTTTATCCGCAAAAGAACAAATGGAAGCTTGTGTTTCTCGTGGCTGGATATGGTCTCATCAAGGACTTTTCGAGCAACGGACGGCCGATATACTGTAACAGAAGTAAATGCGCTCAGATGTTGAAGTTTTTCTCTGTAAAGACGTTTTTCCAGCAGATATCTTGTCCAAAAGGCTGTTAGCTTCAAAAGGCCTACAAGTTTCTCAGACATATTGATAAATCTGATCTCTTCGATCAGCAGGATATATATAAATTCGTTTGAAACAGAAAAAATCGGAACAGCCATAATAAGGCGCTGATCTATTTTCTTGGGGATGATTATCTCTCTCTCCTGCATCAAAACCCGCATGATTTCCGGCATCTCCTTACTCTTCCATTTCATGTTTTCAGGCAGAGATGTAGCGCCAAAGGATGCGACCCTTTTGATGCCCACTTTCATATCAGGTTTGTAAAAGGCCGATTTTTCCACATGACAGTACGTGTAAAGAATATGAAGTATTTCGTTAAGAAATGTCTCGTGATCTTCAATAATACCTATTCTTCGAATAGCCTGATACAGAATCCTGGGAGATTCCACTTCAGTCAAGACCTGCTCAAGCACATCCTGCAATCCCCTGTCTTTTTCAGACAGCTCAATGAGAAGTCTGTCCATCCGTTGTCGCATAACCGCATTGGCAAGGCTGGTCTGGGTTATCTTCTGCTCAACGGCAGTCCTTGTGATGCCTGTCAGAACAAGACCCGTAACAAAAAAACTGGCTTCCACGTAGTGCAGGGAAAGAAAGACAAGCACCTCGCCTTTTACGACCAAAGAGATGATCGCGCTGGCGCCGATGGCAGCAGCGGCAATGCCGTTTATGCCGTAATAGAGCGCAAAAATAAGGCTCAAAAATGAAACCAACAAGTACACAAGGCCTTCGGAGATTATGCCCTGATAGTAAATAAGCCCAACTACCCCATAGGACAATATTACCTCGACAAAGACTATAAACGGCTTCTTATCTATCTGTTTCATATCGCAATCCAATACCGGAATATTGTAAGTTGTGAATGGTAAGCTTCAAATCCACGGCTTACAACCATCAGCCCTGTTTTGAAACCACATCCCATCCCTAAAAAAGTATCTCAACGCCTACATTGGTCCTCAATTCACAGTCCTCATGCCATTTTTCCTGTCCCAAACCTCGGTAAACACCCATACGATACTCCGCGCCTCCCCTGATACTGACATTTTTGTGAACGTGGAGATCAAAAGAACATCCCGGAGAGAAAACAAATCCTACTACTTTGTTTTCGTTATCTTCGTTATCTTCGTTATAAGAAGGGTGGTCTTCTGCCCAAAAAGGTCCCAGTCCAATTTTGAAGTTAATATGATCAGAATACTCATCTGAAACAGGATATGACAACCTGAAGGTGTACGAAGGCATATAAAAATGCTTGGCAATGTAAACCCTCTTATCATCATCCTCCTCATGTCCATCCTCCTCATGTCCTTCAATCACGAGCATATTAACTGTGTGATACAGCACTATCTTTTTAACAGACAGATGCTGGTCAATGGTGGCGCCGATATTAAATATATTCATATAACCCTGACGACAGTCTGAATACAGATGATAATCTGAATACTCATACTTGCACGATCCTGTCAGCATATCGGAAAATTTATAATTAAAGCGAAGAAAACCGCCTTTTTTCAGGCTGAATTCATCCATCAGCGCAGTAAGTTCTCTTTCTACCTCGTTATAGTATCCCTTGATTTCCACATAAGATTTTTTTATTGGCTTAAAAGTCGTTTTAAAGCTTGCACCTGCATCGCCGTCATCAGTGATGGATAATAACAGTTCAACAGGAACTTTTCCGGAGAAACCACTCATGCCCACGGAAAAAAAATCTCCACCGTCCATCCACAGATATGATGTTGTAAGCCGGTTGTTTTTATATATGGGAATTTCGCCGGAAATAGAACTCCAGGGGATTGCTCCATATCCCTCTAGATCCACGATCCCGGCATCTACATTAATTCGGGGAGCATAGTGTCTTCTGATATTTGCTATTTTCTTTCGGGCAAGGTCTCTTTCGTAGGGTGTATAATAAACCGACTCTTCCACCCCCCATAGAATCCTTAATGACTTTCTCCATTGCCCTTCCATGAGATAGATATCTGCAATAAGAAGTTGATCATCCTTTGAATTCGCAAATGGCTCTATTTCGGATATTGCCGTATCAAGTTCTTCCCTTTTTACATGAATTTGGGCATTGAGGAGCGAAATACGTCTTTTGTCGTTGTCATTCAGGCTATTGATATCTTCAGGTCTTATCTTTTTCAGCAGGTTCCTGGATTCATCAAACCTCTCCATGCCGATAAGGAGTTCAACAAAATCAAGAACAAGGGGAATGGATTTGGGATGTTTTGCAATGGCGGCCTTGTAGCCTTCATACGCTTCGTTGCGCTGTCCCGATTCTTTAAGAATATGCAGGCGTTGTCTTTCTCCGATGTCTGCCATTGCAACTTGAAGACAGAAAAATGTCTCTATGATCGAACAGATAAGAATGAATTTAAGGGTTTTTGACTTCACGAATTCCTTACCATTATGTAGATCCTCAAATAATTGAGTCACCGAGCTGTCGAGTTGTCGAGTAAGGAAACAATTACTGACAATTCAACATGATACATTGGGCGATCGTAAAAAAGCACCCTTGAAATCAGCAGGCAAAAAATCATCTCTAAGTCTTTTCCAAACGAGTCGAAATTACTACTAAATGATTTTCAGATTGATGTCAAGCGAGTTTAAAAAAATAATATAAAATTACCCATCTATCTTGTAACTATATGACTGTATCCAGCCGAAATAAGCAATGGCAATGCCTTGTCATAATACTGACCAACGCTCTCAGGCTTATGAGCATCCGACCCAAGAGTAAAAAAAATCCCCTTTTCAAAACATTTTTCTATAATTTCTCTGGAAGGATAAGCCTCATTTACCGGATGATTATATCCGCTTGTATTAAGCTCCAATGATAAATTCTTCTTTTTTATCTTTGATAATATCTCATTTATTTCTTTATCAAGGTTTTTTAAAGGCCTCCTTCCAAATTTTTTCAACAAATCAAAATGACATATTATATCATAATAATTATAATCCAGCATTTTATCAAACTTTTCAAGGTAAAGGCCGTAAATGTAATCTGTGTCATTTTCTCCACGGCTCCATTGTGAACCATGACTTACTACGTTAATGCCATCAAGAAAATGCAGAGAGCTCCCAATAACATCAAATGAATACATCCCCACAATATCTCTGATAAGATCGGTATGCTCCGGACAAAAATCAACTTCCAGACCGGCTTTAACATTAATAATGTTCCGGTATTTATGTTTAAAAAGCTGAATTGCCTGAAAATAAAACGGGACTTCGCCGGGTGTCATAGAAAGCCTGTTTGCAGGCTCAGAAATAATCAGATGATCCAGAAAGCATATCTCTTTTAAGCCTATATCCACGGCTTTTTGTATGTATGCCTCTATTACACCTTCTGCATGGTTGCAAAGGGAGGTATGTACGTGATAATCAATCATATAAGTTCAAGGTTCACGGTTACCCACGGCAACGTCAAAGTCGAGAATAAATTTGGAGAATAACACTATTTCAAAAAAATATTGCCTCACGCAAAGGCGCCAAGACGCTAAGTTTTATTTTTTTCTTTGCGAGCTTGGCGCCTTTGCGTGAGAATCTGAAAATTTACATGAATAAATGTTGTTTCAATATGTTATGGGAGAGAATAACTTAACCGTGAACGGTTACCTTGCAAGTATATAAATGACATGATATAAATTTAAATGTCAAATAATAATGATTATACATACTAAATTTGTAATATGAAAAAAATCTCTAAAACAATTTTTTGCTGCCAGGAATGTGGATACCATGCCCCTAAATGGATGGGCAAATGCCCTGACTGCGGACAATGGCAGACCTTTGTAGAAGAAGTGCAAACATTGAAGCCGTCTCAAGAAGCAAGGCGCAATGCATTATCTCTTCAATCAGAACCAGTCCCCATTGACTCAATTAAACTTGAGGATGAATATCGTTTATTAACCGGAATCAAAGAATTTGACCGGGTTTTGGGCGGCGGACTTGTCCCGGGAACACTTGTGCTTATAGGCGGTACTCCAGGAATAGGCAAGTCCACTCTAATGTTGCAGGCTTTGCACGGTCTTGCAAACATGGGGCACAAGGTACTTTACGTCTCCGGAGAGGAATCAATTAAACAGATATGCTTGAGGAGTAAAAGGCTTTTAACTGTCTCCCGCGATTTGCTGGTGGTTTCAGAGATAGATATAGAATCCATACAAACAATGATTGAATCAACCAGGCCGGATGTGCTTGTAATAGATTCTATCCAGACCATGTTTAACGCAGACCTTACTTCTGCTCCGGGAAGTGTAAGCCAGGTCAGGGAATGCGCCATTAAACTCATGCTCATAGCCAAAAATACAAGTGTTCCGATATTCCTGGTTGGGCATGTGACAAAAGATGGCGCCATAGCCGGGCCCAGACTTCTGGAACATATGGTAGATACGGTTCTTTATTTTGAAGGCGATAGAAATCATGTTTTCAGAATTTTGCGTGCCGTCAAAAACAGGTTTGGATCAACCAATGAAATAGGCGTATTTGAAATGAATGAAATGGGCCTTGAAGAAGTTGTAAATCCTTCTGCGGTATTTCTTTCAGAACGTCCTGTAAACACACCAGGATCAGTTGTAACTTCCAGCATGGAAGGAACCAGGCCGATACTTGTTGAACTTCAGGCTCTGGCCGGCAGTACAAATTTTGGAACACCCAGAAGGACAGTTCTTGGTCTTGACCAAAATCGGGTTGCTCTGCTTGTGGCTGTTATGGAAAAAAAATTAGGCATGGATTTAATGGGACACGATATCTTTATGAATGTGGCTGGGGGTGTAAAGGTAGATGAGCCGGCTATTGACATGGGAATTATTTCCGCCATCGCGTCAAGCTTTTTAGATAAACCTATTTCTGATGCAACACTTGTTCTTGGTGAAGTAGGATTGACAGGTGAAGTCAGAGCTGTGAGCCATATTGAAACCAGAGTTAATGAAACAAAAAAAATGGGTTTTTCAAGATGTCTTGTGCCGGAAAGCAATCTGAAACGCATGACCGAAGTAAAAGGCATAGATGTTATAGGGGTTAAAACAGTATCAGAAGCTATGGAAATCCTGTTTTGAGGCGAAACAAATCAAATCATAATGGGTGGCAAGATCATTATTCCACACTCGCTAAAAAAGAAAATTTTCCTGCAAGATCGGTTTATAAACTTAAAGAGATACAGCAAAAATACAATTTAATTAAAAAGGGGGACAGAGTTCTTGATCTGGGTTGTTCACCTGGATCCTGGCTTATCTTTGCAGCAGAGCTGACGGGTAAAAAAGGCAGGGTAATTGGAGTTGACCCGAAGCCTTTATCTGTAAAGATCCCATCAAGCGCCAAGGTATTTACCGCAAATATTCTCTCTATTAATGATGAGTTTTATGAATTAACAGGAAAAAATTTTAACGTTATTTTAAGTGATATGGCACCGGCTACAACCGGAAATAAAAGTGTTGATGCTGCGAGATCATTTAATCTCTGCGAAGCAGCTCTATACATTGCTCAAAAAATTCTGATGCCCGGAGGATCATTTGTTTGCAAAATCTTTCAGGGTGAAGATTTTAATAAATTTTCAGATTTAGTAAAGGCCGGTTTTAAAAAAAGCAGGATTTTCAAACCACAAAGCAGCCGAAAGGCGAGTAAAGAGATTTATATTATCGGATTGGATAAAACTTAAAATAATAGTTTACCACGGATTTTCACGGAACTACACTGAATTATCAAATACTTTGTTCAAATTTAATCCACAGATTACGCAGATTGCTCGGATTTTCGTGAGTTGTTGGGACAAATTTTCAGAAGTTTACTGTAGTGTAGTTTATTGTTTACAATTTTCAGTGAAACTCCGTGTCATTCCGTGGTGAATTTTTACAAATTAGACTGTGGATTCAGGAGGTAAATATGTCAGGTCATAGCAAGTGGTCTTCCATTAAACATAAAAAAGGTGCAACCGATGCCAAGCGTGGCAAAATTTTCACGAAACTCATAAAGGAAATTACTGTAGCAGCTCGTATGGGAGGAGGAGGAGACCCTGCATCAAACCCAAGGCTGAGAACGGCAATCCTGGCTGCAAAAAGTGAAAATATGCCCAAAGACAATATTGAAAGAGCTATAAAAAAGGGGACAGGAGAACTCGAAGGAGTAAATTATGAAGATATAATTTACGAGGGTTACGGCCCGGGTGGCGCAGCTATTTTAATCGAATCACTTACAGACAATAAAAACAGGGCTGTTGCCGATATTCGCTATATTCTAAGCAAATCCGGAGGGAATTTAGGTGAAAACGGCTGTGTTTCGTGGATGTTTGACAAAAAAGGATATATTGTTGTCGAAAACAACGAGGTCGATGAAGAAGCTTTGATGGAAATCGCCATAGATGCCGGCGCTGAAGATGTGAAAGAGGATGAAAGTAATTTTGAAATTATTACCGAGCTTCAGGATTTTGAATCAGTTAAAACAGCAATAGACAAAGAATCAATACCTTACATTGTAGCTGAAATAACCATGTTTCCAAAGTCAACAGTAAATCTTGAAGGCAAAGAGGCGGAACAAATGGTAAGATTGATGGAAAATCTTGAGGACTGCGATGATGTGCAAAAAGTATATACTAATGCAGATATACCGGAGGAAATTTTGAACAGCATGTAAGTACTGAGGGATCAGAGTTATAGTCTTTTTCTCGTTCCTACGCTCCTGCGTGGGAACTCGCATGGTATGCATTCCCACGCAGGAGCATGGGAACGAGAAATGATATATCTGACTACTTAGATAAAGAAAGATCTATCATCCTCTGGACCGCTTTTAACGCCGACCGCTGTGTATCTTCCGGCACCTTAACCTCGCCTTCCATGAATTCAAGGCTTCTGACAATATCTTCAAGAGTGATTTTCTTCATATCACTGCATTCCATGTTTAAAGATGCAGGATAAAAAAATTTGTCGGGATTTGCTTTTTTCAAAGGATAAAGCAATCCTGTTTCGGTCCCTACGATAAAAGATTTGCTTTTCGATTCCATGGCATATCTGATCATGCCGGAAGTACTTAAAGCAGCATCTGCCATATCAATAATTTCCGGCGGGCATTCCGGATGAGCCATGAAAACGGCATCCGGATACTTTTGTTTTGCCGCATTAACATCTTCAACAGTAAGGCTGTCATGAATCGGACAGTATCCATCCCAGAAATGTATCTTCTTTTTTGAATGCGAAGCTGCATACATGGCAAGGTTTCGATCAGGAACCATCATTAGTTCATTAGCATCAAGGCTGTTTACGACTGCAACAGCATTCGCCGATGTGCAGCAAATAGTCGAGATCGCCTTGACCGATGCAGATGAATTAACATAAGTTACGACCGGCATTGGAGGAAGCTCTGCAAGCTTGGTCTCAAGGTCTTCCGGAGTCACCATATCCGCCATAGGACACCCGGCATCTTTGCGCGGAAGCAGTACTGTCTTATGCGGCGACAGGATTGAAGCTGTCTCTGCCATAAAAGTTACACCGCAAAACAGAATAACCTCGGCATCGGTCTGGGAAGCCTTTATACTCAATTCAAGTGAATCACCGCAAAGATCAGCAAGATCCTGTATCTCCGGTGGCTGGTAATTATGTGCAAGCATAATTGCTTTTCTTTTTTTTAGCAGGTTTTTTATCTTATCTCTCATTTTTATATCCATATTTACTCATCAAGTTCCAGGACATCTGTACCATAAGGTATATCAAAAATAAATATCGAATCGTCAGGATCCTCCAATAGTTTAATATCAATCAGCTTTATTCGAGTCTCATCGCCGTATGAATTATATGTAACAATCTCTTCAAGATAAAATGTCTTCTTTGAAATTGACAAATTTATGTATGATAAATCGTTTGTTTTCTTTACCGACAACAGCTTAAGTATATAATAATCATTGCTGTCAGTATTTTCCAGGGTAATATTGAATTTTTGCCTGATAAGCCTAATGTCTGAAAGGAAACTGGCACCCTTGCCATCTCCAAAAAATGATGGGAATTCCCCAATCATAACCTGGTTATCATCCGGTCTGTAAACCCATAGATCCTTGCCATCTGTAACTATAATCTGTATGTCAGGCTCTTCATACTCCCATCTCATCTTACCCGGACGTTTGACCGTTATTTTGCCCGACGCAGAATCCGTTATATCCATTGCCTTTAATGTCGATTTCTGAACAAAACGGGCAGAAAATCCGGCAACAGCATACTTTTTCTCAACTTTGTCCATAATTTTATCAAGCAAAATGTTCGATTCCTGCGATTTCGAATCTTGACGCATGGATGAATCTTTGCACAACACATGTTGTGCATTAAAAAAAATAACTACCCATAAAATACATATAACTAATTTAAATCTCATACTACAGACCTCGTTAAGTAGTTAAATGATATGTGTTCACGGAACGTCAAATTTCTGAAGTTTCAAGCCGTGAACAGCTACCTTATTACTTTAATCAAAAATTTACAAACTCATTTTAGAAATAATTGCGGATGTGATCTTATTATGGTATTATTTAAATTTAATGCGTTTGGGGCGGACTTTTTTGACCAGGATTAACTGGAGATTGTCAAATGCTGAAAATGCCGAGCTATAAAAAACCGGAAAAAATAACTTTTGAGCACGAAAAGATGGAGGTAAAGCATCTTGAAAATGAAAAGCTTTACAGCAACATCCTTGAATACATAAGCGACGGCATAATGGTTCTGGATTCTAACTTTCGCTTTACACACTGGAATAGGGCAATGGAAAAAATATCCCAAATTCCACGAGAGAAAGTTGTTGGCAGTGGAAAAAGCGCATGGGAAATTTTTCCTGACCTGGCAAAAGACGGTATGGATGAAATTATGTGGAAGGCAATGCAAGGTGAAGTCACCAAGCAAAAAGATACTCCACTGCGTTTCACTAAAAAAAAAAGCGGTTTTATTTCAGAAATGTTTTTTCCGCTAAGAAATGCTAAATCGGAAATTCGCGGTATAGTCGGAGTGATTCGTGATATCACCGACAGTAAACGGGCAGAAGAAACTATACGTCTTAATGAATCTCGTCTCAACGTGCTGTTGAAACTTAACCAAATGACTGAAGCATCCTTACAGGAGATAAAGGACTTCACTCTCGAAGCTGCCGTTAAGCTCACTAAGAGCAAAATCGGCTATCTTGCATTTATGAACAAAGACGAAAGCATTCTTACTATGCACTCCTGGTCGAAAAATACAGTAAAACAATGTGCTGTTGGCAATAAACCACTAACCTACCCTATGGAAACAATGGGTCTATGGGGTGAAGCTGTCCGACAGAGAAAGGCGATTATTACCAATAATTATTCCGTTCCCAACCCTTTTAAGAAAGGCCTTCCAAAGGGTCATATAAAAATAATTCGTCACATGAACGTGCCGCTCTTTGAAGGCAATCGCATTATTATCGTTGCCGGCCTGGGAAATAAAGAAAATGATTACGATGAATTAGACGTCCGCCAGCTTACATTGTTAATACAGGATATGTGTAGCCTTATACAGCACAAGCAAACGGAAAAAGAAAAAAAGAAAATAGAAGTTCAACTTTTACAGGCACAAAAGACCGAAACAATAGGCACGCTTGTTGGAGGTATTGCCCATAATTTTAACAACCTGCTTATGGGAGTACAAGGTTATACATCCTTGATGCTTTTTGAGACCGACTCTGGCAATCCAAATTATGCGAGACTTAAAAACATAGAAAAAATGGTTGAAGGCAGGCTTGACCTTACCAGGCAGCTTCTTGCATATGCGAGGAAAGGCCAGAATGAAGTCAAGCTGCTTGACTTAAATCAATTGGTTGAAAAGACCTCAAAAACCTTTGGTAGAACTAGAAAGGAGTTCACAATACGCCGTGAACTTGCTGACAACCTATATACAATAGAGGCAGACCAGGGACAGATTGAGCAGGTTCTATTGAATCTTTATGTTAATGCTGCAGACGCTATGCCTGAAGGTGGTGAGCTTACCTTAAAAACCATTAATTCTTCCCACAAAAACATAAAGGGAAAGCATTTTGTTCCAAAACCGGATAACTATGTCATGTTATTGGTTGCAGATACAGGTGTGGGTATGGACAAACTTACAATTAAACGAATTTTTGAACCGTTCTTTACAACAAAGAGCATAGGCCAGGGCACAGGTCTCGGCCTGGCTTCAGTATACGGAACCATAAAGGTTCATAACGGATATATTAATGTCGATTCCAAGAAGGGTCTTGGAACAACATTCAAAATTTATCTGCCTGCTTCTGAAATAAAGCTCCGGAAAACAGTTAAGATCCCAGAAGAACTGATTAAAGGAACAGGAACGGTGCTTATGGTTGATGATGAAGAGGTCATTATAGAGGTTGGCAGAGAACTGCTGGGGGCCATTGGTTACAAGGTATTAACGGCGATAGATGGAAAAGAGGCTATTGAAATTTACAAAAAAAATATGGATAAGATAGACATTGTCCTTCTGGATATGATTATGCCCGATATGGGTGGCGGGAAAGTCTTCGACATAATAAAAAAGATCAATCCAGACGCAAAGGTACTTCTTATAAGTGGATACAGTTTAGACAATCAGGCAGCGGAGATCTTAAATCGCGGCTGTGATGGTTTTATGCAGAAACCCTTTAATTTAAATGAGTTATCTGGAAAAATAAGAAAAATCATACAATAAAATAGTGAAAGAAAAATCGGCATCCTTCATTCACCAGTTTACACTTTTTTCGAAAAAGCGTGCATTATCGAATTGAATGCCGATGTCGAAACTGGAAACTGGAAATTTGAAATTAGGTAACGCATCTACATCTTTGTATTTTTTCTAATTTCTATTTTTTTCCAATTTCACTGCCAAAATACAAGATCAACAAAGTGTAAACTACTTTTGACTTGTCGTAAAGGATACCGAAAAATCATGCCTATTTACGAATTTTACTGCAGCAAATGCAATACAATTTATAATTTCTTTTCCAAAACCGTAAACACAACAAAAATGCCCGACTGCCCTAAATGCAAAAAATATAAACTTACCCGGCAGATGTCTGCCTTTGCAGTTACAGGAAAGGCAACAGAAGACAGCAACGACATGGACGATCTTCCCTTTGATGAAAGCAAATTAGAAAGCGCTATTCAAATGCTGGGCAAAGAGGCAGACAAGATAAATGAAGATGATCCGAGGCAGGCCGCAAACCTTATGCGCAAGCTTACAAATATGACAGGGATTGAACTCGGCCGGGGCATGGAAGAAGCATTAAGCCGCATGGAAAAAGGAGAAGATCCCGAAAAAATTGAGGCTGAAATGGGAGATACTCTTGAAAGCGAAGAACCGTTTTTACTGCCGGATAAAAAAGGAAAACCAGCAAAAGCCAAATACATCAGGCCATTAAGGGACGAAACGCTTTATGAGCTATAGTTCCTTAAGCTTTTTAAAATCCCCTACGGGTCGGAATCTGAATACCGCCCGCCATCCGTCGGGCAGGCGTGAATTTTTGAACCCGTGAACAGTTACAAAATTAGATTACGCAAACTTGTTGCCGATAATTATCTGGTTAAAAATGGAAGGGAAAAAGAGCGTATCAAATGATCAAAAAAATAATCTTTGTGGCCATCGTAAGTATCTTATATTTGCCCCCTGCCACCTATGCTGAGAAGAGTTGGATTGAAAATCTATCTGTGGATGCAAAAATAGATTATGTACAAAAATATATGTGCCGAGGTTTTGATCTTCAGAATGGTGACCCGGCCATACAGCCGAGCTTTACACTGGATATGGGTAGCACAGGGTTTTACTCAGGCATGTGGGCCAGCTATGCTCTGGATGCAGAATGGCATGAATGGAACGAGATAGACTTCTATGTTGGTTATTATGACTCCTTATGGGAAAAAGATTGGTATGCTATTGATATAGACATTACTTATATCTATTATTATTTTCCCAGACAGGATAGGGATGAAGACAGTCACGATATCGCTCTGGCGCTCAAATTGCTTAATGTGATTCCCCCGATAGGACCATCTAATTTGGTACCCTATTCAACTTTCTACTATGGTAGGTCGGTTACAGGGGACGCAGATGATGGCCTCTGGATCAAAATTGGCATAAACTATGACCTTCCAATTCGCGCTATATTGCCCTGGCAGAAAGAGCAGACCCTCAGTATGTATGTTGAGACATTCCATAATGACGGAGCCCAGGGCTTCGAAGTAGATCCCGGAATGGAGTCACCTGGCAACCGGTATAAGTACAACCTTCAGGTGGCGTGGAATAGGTTTCATCCCTGGTATTAATTACCAGTGGAGTTGGGAAGACACGGTAAATGATGAAGATGAATTCTGGTATACCTTCAGCATCTCATATAAATTATAGCGAACGGGGGGCTTCGCCAATTGGAGTGTCGGCATAAATCAATTGCCATGAAAAGGATAATAAATAGAAGAGGCAACCTCCATATCATAAGGCGAAAACCTGCCAAAAAACTTTTTTGTCAAAGCGTCGCCAGTGGCTACACAAAATACTGTAGCAACGGCAAGAATGAACCAAAGCAAGTGGCCTACCTTTCAAGTGGTGAGAGAGTCTGCTTGCCATAAACCGCAAGAGTGATCGTGTCTATTATTACTATGTTATTCATTACATCCTCTTTACTGACATGCGGAATTCTTACTCCACGAGATATCAATGTCTCCATGTTGTTTTTATTCAGCAGCTCTTCAAACTTAACTGCTTTTTGAAGGTCTTGAAAATATAATTCCTTTTTGTCTAAAAGGGATTGTAATATATTTTTGTCATCTTTAATTCCGTCAAAAAAGTCCGGCACAAAATCCAGGCATTTAAAAAAATAGTCTTCTTCAACTTTTAATTTTTCAAAGAAAGAACACAGGAACTTAATCTTGTTTTCAGAAAGTACTGTCATGGCGTTTCGCAGTTTGACCTTAACAGTGGTTCTACGCTTATCGGGGACAAATTTGTTTATTGCTTTAAGAAGCCTTTCATTCAGTTTTCTTGAAATATTAAGACGGGAAACAAATTGCAGCGCAGATAATTCCGGAACAATAAACTTTATTGAACCTTTGTTCTCTGGGAAATGTATTGTTGTTAGTAACTTTTTATTTAAAATATAATTTATTACTTTTTCTTCATCTTTTTTTTTAAAATCTTTGCTTTCAAGAAATTCTTCGAGCTTAATTTGGACAAGCTCATCAGGAAAAAATATCAGCTCAATTAATGGATCCCTTTCACAATTGTGCTCGTCATAAATAATTTCTTCAAGTTCATTTATAGAAGGATTTGAAAAAGTAGAATCAATATAGTGCATAATGTCATCACTTAAGACAAAACCATCCCTGAAAATCCGCTCAATCTTCCCGGCAAGTAAAAAACATTTTTTATCATCATGCTTAAATTTTTGCATTTTGTATACTTTTTTAATTAGCTTTTTTATAAGGCAATGAATGAACAACGAAAAGTTTTTTAATGCAACAGAAGATCTAAGGCAGGGGCTATATTGAGACCTTTGCAAAACGCCCCCTTTTGCCCAATTTCGGCGTCAGACTCAAATTTTAAGCCTCGAAATACTCAATGTATTCCTACATTTAAAATTTTCGCCTTCCTTGAACTTGAACAAAATCGAGCATTTTTCAAAGGTCTCATTGCGGCAGGAAAACTTGTGGACTAAGGTTTAGAGACAATGGAGGTTTTTGTTCTAATTTTAGAGGCTGCTGGTAAACCGCCAACCGCCAACCGTGAACTGTAAACCTTTGTCACTATACGTTATCGGACAATACATTTCTCTACCCATCTTTGCGCAACGGACTTTAATTCCATTAGCTCATCATACTTATAAATATTAGAATTATCCCTGAAGAATTCAGGATGCAGAACATTTGTTTTACTGAATTGCTGCAATGCATAAAGCTTTGAGCCTTCAAGGCAATAACTTATATTATCAAAAATACTTTTATTAACCAGTGACTTAATGCAGGTAGTCCGGAACTCATAATCTATATTTGATTCCTTTATGATACGTGCACTTAAAAAAATGTCATCCGTGCTGGAATTGTCTTTTATTAATGGGGCGTAGTGTGAAGGATCTGTCTTTATATCCATTGCTATATAGTTTACAAGATCATCGTGTATGAGCTTCCTTATTACTTCAGGCCTGCTTCCGTTTGTATCCAGTTTAACGGGATAATCCATAAGCCGAATTTTTTCACAAAACGATATAAGACCTTTTTGCAGCGTTGGCTCACCACCTGAAACAACAACTCCGTCCAGAAACCCCTTGCGGCTTCCAAGAAAATCAAATATCAGGTCTTCGCTCAAATAACCAGTGGATAGAGACCTCCCCTTTGCAAGTTCAGGATTGTGGCAATAAGGACAGTCAAAGTTGCACCCGGAAAGAAAGATAACACAACTTATCTTTCCCGGATAATCAATTAAAGAATTCTTATGTAATCCACCTATGATCATAAAAACTTAAGCCACCTTCTTTGAGAAATCAGGGCTGAATGTTTTTCTCATATTAAACTCCGCCCTCTTTCCATTATTCCATTGTTTTACCGGTCTTAAATAACCCACAACCCTGGAGTATATTTCAGTCTCCTGATTACAGATTGAGCATCTCTCCTGTTTGCCGATCAGATAACCGTGAGATGGGCATACGCTGAAAGTTGGTGTAAGTGTAAAATAAGGCAGGCGGAAATTGGTTGCCACTTTCCGGATGAGACCCTTTACTGCTTCTATGTCATTCACCAGTTCACCGAGAAAAACATGAAGTACAGTCCCTCCTGTATATTTTGCCTGAAGCTGGTCCTGAAGCATCAGTGTTTCGTAAATATCATCCGAATAGTTTACCGGAAGCTGGGTTGAATTTGTATAGTATGGATCAGCCCCCTCTTTATACTCTTCCTCGTTTGCACAAATAATTTCAGGGAACTGTTTTTTATCAAGCATGGAAAGGCGATAGGATGTTCCTTCTGCCGGCGTTGCTTCAAGATTGAAAATATCACCTGTTTTCTCCTGTATCTCTGAAATCAGATCACGCATGAAATCCATTACTTTAAGAGAAAACTTTTGTCCTGCATTGCTTGCGATATCTTCCCCAATAAAATTTAAACAGGCCTCATTCATGCCTATGATTCCAATTGTGGAGAAATGATTCTTCCAGTACAGCCCTGAGCCCTGTTTGATTTTTCTTAAATAAAACTTTGAATAAGGATACAAATTTCTGTCAGTAAATCTTTCAAGTATCTTTCTTTTTATCGACAGACTATCAACAGCTAACTGCACCTTTTCTTTTAAATCATCAAAAAATTCGCGTTCTTCTTTTGCAATGTATCCTATTCTCGGAAGATTAATTGTCACAACCCCGATTGAACCGGTAAGTGGATTTGCCCCGAAAAGTCCTCCTCCTCTTTTTAACAGCTCCCTGTTGTCAAGACGCAGGCGGCAGCACATGGATCTTGCATCGTCCGGCGACATGTCTGAATTAATAAAATTTGAAAAATATGGAATTCCGTATTTGCCTGTCATCTTCCATATCATCTCAAGATTAGGATTATCCCAGTCAAAATCCTTAGTGATGTTATATGTTGGTATGGGAAATGTAAAAACCCTGCCCTTTGCATCGCCTTCCATCATTACTTCAGCAAATGCCTTGTTAATAATATCAATTTCCGGCTGAAAATCGGAATATGTCTCTTCCTGCTCAATTCCTCCCAAAATTACAGGCTGGTCCTTTAAAATTGAAGGAACGTAAAGATCCATTGTAATATTTGTAAAAGGAGTCTGGAAACCCACACGCGTCGGGATGTTAATGTTAAAAACAAATTCCTGAAGAGCTTGCTTTACTTCAATATAATCTAAATTATCATAACGCACAAATGGAGCGAGAAGAGTGTCAAAATTGGAAATAGCCTGTGCTCCCGCAGCCTCACCCTGGAGTGTGTAGAAAAAGTTTACGATCTGGCCAAGAGCTGATCTCAGATGTTTCGGGGGTGCGCTCTCTACTTTGCCCTCAACTCCCTTAAAGCCCTGTATTAGCAGATCGCGCAAATCCCATCCAACGCAATATATCGACAAAAGGCTAAGATCGTGGATGTGAAGATCACCATTTTTATGAGCAGATCTGATCTCAGGTGGATAAATCCTGTTCAACCAGTACTCTGATGTTACATCCGAGGAAATGTAATTATTGAGCCCTTGAAGCGAATAGCACATATTGCTGTTTTCCTTGATCTTCCAGTCTAATTGCTGGATGTAGTGATCAACAAGATCAACATTAGCCTTGGTTACGAGGTTTCTTATCTGCGAATGCTGTTCCCTGTATATGATATATGACTTGGCTGTCTTATAGAACGGAGAATCAAGCAATACCCTCTCAACAATATCCTGAATCTCTTCCACCTCCGGAAGAGGACCGAGACGAAGCTCATGAGCTAATGTAAGTACTTTTAGCGTAAGTTTTTTTGCTTCTTTTTCTTTGAATTCTCCGGTTGCTTTGCCTGCCTTAATAACGGCGGCCGTAATTTTTGTAGAATTAAACTCAACTACTCTTCCGTTCCGTTTTTTGATTTCTTCAAACACTTATACCACCTATTAAAATTCTGTTGGAATTGATTTAAAATTAGTGATAGACTTACTAATTAATGCTGAATTAAATATTGACGTTAGGCCTGTTAATACCACACATATAGTATGTGTCAATAAAAAAATTACAGCATATGGTATTAAGGATTAAATAATACCTAAAGCAAGCATTTCAAATGGAATCCCCCTTTGACCTGCAAGACAAAGTGCTCTCCGCTACCTATAAACTTTCAGATAATTCATTTCACAAGTTAGAGATTAAAAAAAATGAAGGATGAAAGGACAGAGGTCTGAACTGCGGTATGGTTGGATAATTAGACGGGTGGGAACGGGACTTGACAAGATTATGGTTCTGAAGGCGCATGGCGGGAAGCACAGAGATGGGAGGCGAGGAGGCCGAAATGCTGGGATACCGAGCAGGCAAAGGGCAGAGAACAGCGGGGCAAGCAGGGTGTGAACTCAAAATACATGAATCGGGCGGTGATTATCGATAGAGACCCTGGGTCAATTTTCCATCCCAGAGCAATTTTGTGAATTCTTGATAAGGCACGACATGAATACCCTCGTCGGTCTTTCTCATCCTTTTTTCAAGACAAACGATGATCAGCCACTTTACCTCAGGGAAATCTTTTTTGAAATTGACAAGCCCCCGTATATCCCCGGAAGTGATTTTTGGCTTGCCCTTTGCTTCAATGGCGACGGTACCTGGCCCCAGGATAAAATCGACTTCAATGCCGCTGGAAAGTCGCCAGTATGAAAGTTCATAGAACAATTCGCTGTATTTTGCGTGAACCGACAGTTCATGAAACAGCCAGTTTTCAAAAGCTTTGCCAAACAGTTCCGATCCGGGCTTGATGGCCCCTCGCCTTGCGAGATGGTTGACCACGCCGAGATCCCGAAAATAGAATTTCGGCGCCTGAATCGTGCGGCGCTTGGGCCGTAATGTGAAGGCCGGCAGAAAGGCGCCCATCAAGGTATCGACCAGGATGCCATAATGGTCCCGGACCGTGGAAACTGCGATCCCCGTTTCTCGTGCAATGTTGGACATGTTCAGAATTTCCGTGTCCCCGATGGCTGCCACCCTGAAAAAGTCGGAAAATATTGGTAGACGGCGCGTCAGGCCCTCTTCCAGAATTTCTTCCCGCAAGTAATCATCCACATAGGCACGGAGCGCCAGAGCAGGGTTTTCAGCCCCATAATGATCTGGAAGCGGGCCGGTGTTGACGAAATGCTCAATGGAAAAATCAGCGCCAAGTTCTTGTGCCACCAGGCCGAAGAGTTCATAGCGAATCGCACGGCCGCCCAATAAATTTGCATGCCCCCGTCTAACTTTTCTCGCACTGGAGCCGCACAATGCAAAAACGCGTTGCCACTCCTGAATCATGTAATGGATTTCATCCAGAAGTACAGGGACTTTCTGAATTTCGTCAACCACAATCAATCGTTCATGCGAAAGCGCTGCCACCTCTTCTCGCAAGAGCGACGGCTCCTTTGCGTATCGCATGAGTTCATCGGTTTTGAGGAGATCAATTCGCAGGGCATCCGGGTAGCATGCCTTTAACAACGTTGTTTTACCGGTCTGGCGCGTTCCCCAGAGAAAAAAACTTTGTTTTGGTTTTGCAGGTAATCGAAGATTTCTTTTGTACATTTTGTGACCTTCCAATAAAAAACATGTATATTAACGGTTAACTTGCGAAATGACACGATTATTTAATGGTGTCAAGAAAAAATGGGTAATGCGCATGAGAGGAAAACAAAAGGGTCACATTCCGGTCCTGTAGTGATGACATTTATTGCATCCGAGGCGCATGCGGCCAGGCCGACACCGCCGTCTCAGTGTAAACCAGCTCCCTGCAGACCGTCTCAGCCACCGCCATGCAACCCGTATAAACCACTTTAAAGCTAATTTAAGGGCGAGTTTACTCGCCACGTTTTGATCAACAGTTAACTGTTAACGGTTAACCGTGAACGGTTACCTTTTTTCTTAAGAACCACACAATTTAGGTTATAATTATAGGCTAAAAAAGGCATTAAAGAATTGGAATATTTAGTAATTCCCAATTCTTCAATGCCTTTTTTATTTGTGTTTAATTCAGAACTGTTTCAGCCGGAAATTTCACACAGTGTGCTTCCATTTCCGCATTGAGAAGTTTCAAATTGCAGAACCGGATGGTCAATACCAAAACGATTAAGTAATGTTTCCCGAATTGTCTTGGACAGAGTTTCAGTATTGCTGACCGGCTGATCCAAAACTACTATATGGCAGGAAAATGCTATGCTTGAAGAACTCAGGTTCCATGCATGAAGATAATGAACTCCACAAACACCTGGAATCTGTTCAAGAGTTTCTTTTACTTCCTCTATGTCTATTCCTGCAGGTGTTGCATTCATCAAGATGCCGCCGGCTTCCTTCAAAATCCCCCAGCAGTTTTTCAAAATAAAATAAACGATAAGTAAAGAAAGAGCCGGATCCAGCCAGTACCAAGGTTTAAAGATGAGTACCATTCCGCCGACTACCACTGCAACAGAGGTAAGAAGATCTCCAACCATATGCAGAAACGCTCCCCTTATATTGAGGCTGTGCCTGGCATCCTTATGAAGCAGCAAGGCGGAAAATCCATTTCCTATAACACCGACCCCTGCAATCCACACCACAACCAATCCTGTCACGGGTTCAGGATTGAAAAGCCGCTGACTCGCTTCGTAAACGATGTATACCGAAGCCCCAACGAGAATTGCCACATTTAAAAGTGCGGCCATTATCTCGGCGCGCCAGTATCCAAATGTATGTTGGGCCGAAGGCTCCCTCTGGCCGATTCGATAGCCGACATAAGAAATCAACACCGCAATAAAATCACTGAAATTATGGGTAGCATCAGAAATCAGAGCCATGCTGTTGGCATAAAGACCGCCGATAAGCTGAATTACAGGGATTATGAAGTTGAGCATAAGCGTTATCAAAAGACGGAATCCAGTGCTGTCAATTGAATCAATATGCTGATGTTTACCTTCATGAACACTATCTTCATCGTTTTTCATTCGCTAAAACCCACTAAACATACCAACGTCAACCGTGAATACGTTTTTAAGCATCCGAAACACTTGTTTTTTGTTTTGCGGCCGTTTCACCATGATTCTGGCGTCATCCATCACAAACGTAAGATAGAATCTAAAATTGATTTTCTCGATATCCTGAAAATCCCTTTCAAACGTACCTCTTTCATCAGAAAAAGAAAAGCGGACCTTGCGCGCATTAAAATCAAGCGTCACCGAGTCGGCGAACCGTTTTCCAAATACAAAGTAAACGAAATAAACCGGCGAGACAAAAACGAGCGCGGTCACCACGGCCTCCTTCACACCCGTCTCCGAGGTAACTACCTGAAAGGCAATCACAATCAGCAGGAGGGCAATTGCAATGAGATGGAAATAGCGAAAGTAAATGCGCTCTTCGCCCGGCATAAAAAAGGTGTACGTTTTTTTGTCAACAAAATCAGTCATATTCAGCTATCCAGCTCCTATTAAAGATTTGTAAAATATCAAGTCCTTGTTTGGTAATAGTTCACCACGGATTTTCACGGAAATACACTGAATTATCGTAACAGTTCAGGTTGTTAGGTTCACGGTTGGTTGCCTCGTTCAATTTTTATCGCTCTCTAACCTTGAATCGTGAACTCTGGAACTGTAAACTTGAGTGGTTACACTTAATCATTGTTTTCAATTTTCAGTGAAACTCCGTGTCGTTCCGTGGTGAACTTTTACCTTATTTGTAATTTATTGGCATTGTCTCATAAACAAGCCGCGCCGCCGATTTTTCATCTTAATGCCTCAAAGCCGGCCACAATGTCTAAAAGTTCTTCCGTAATAGAACTCTGACGCTGTTGCTGAAATTGAGAGTTGAGTTCTTCCAGAAGATCTTCAATATTCCTTTCAGCCGCCTGCATGGATGCAAGACGTCCGGAATTTTCACTGGCCAGAGACTCGGCAAAGGCACGATAGAGGGATACAAAAAGATATTGTTGAATCAATGAAGAAAACAGCCGGTTCCAATCCATAGTAAAAAAAGGGATGGCACGCGATGGCCAGGGTTTCTGCTCCAGATCTTGAAACCATCCGGGATCAACCGGCAAAAGATGGATGGTATGAGGAGAATAAGATGCGCCACGCTCTCTGTTATAAAATATAACGATCTGATCGATTTTCTGCTGCGAGCGCCACTCCTCCATTTTCAGCGTCAGATCCTCTACCGCAGATGTGATGGCGGCCGTTGAGCCAGGCGGAGAAAAGTATTCTTCAACCGGCTGTCCCGCCTCTTCAAGAGATGGAATGACTCGCATGCCCACTGCCAGCACTATGCGATTTTTTTGCTTCACCTGGAGTTTGTTTATTTCACTGACCGCATGGCGAGCAATCACTTCATTAAACTGCCCAACCATACCCTGATCCGAACCAAAAATAATAACTCCAAGACGTTCTTTTAGAACGGGCTCAGCTATTCTAATCCCCTCGGGTCTCTGTTTCAGAACAACCTGCAATCCCATTTCGACTGTTCGGTTGTATTCGACAAGAGATTTCGTAGCCTTCTCGTACTGCCGAATGCTCACAGCGGCAAGAACCTTCATCGTCTTCACAACAGAGAGCAGATCCTGGGCGCTCTTAATTTTGCGTTTCAGCGGCTCAATCGTTTGCATTGTCTGACTTCATTTTTTCAGTCGAAATCCTTGGGCGGAGCGACGAATTCCCCAAATGTGTTAACTGAAAAAGGATTTGGTCAATCAAAAGGGCTTCTTACCGGCACCCGGTCGATTTTGCCGCCAATAAGCCCGCACCCCTTGCGGTCAAGTGTGGCGCCTGGTTCGCCCAGACTCCAATGATTGCCTGATCCTCTTTGGATCACGGCGCAAGTCAAGTACTCTATACACCACAACTACAGCTTTTGCTTCAAGCCTGTAATAGATAGCGTAAGGGAATCTTTTGGACAGCATGCGGTGATAGCCAATAAACTTTGGGTGGATTCCGCCATAAAGCATCAAAGAGTCAATGTCGGAAAACAGAGAATCAAAGAAGTACTCTCCCAGTCCTTCTCCTTGTTTTTCATAGAACAATCGGCCCTCAGATAAATCTTTCAGTGCAGTGGAAAGTATCTTGATTCTCATTCGAAACGTTCCCGGAGTTCTTTTTTTGCGGGTTGCCAGTCAATAATCTTCTCATGACCCAAACTTAGACGACGTTCTGTTTCCTGCAGAGCTTTCTGATGCCAGTTAGGGGATTCAATTTCTTCATCCTCTCTTGACAGGTCTTCCCAAATGACTTCCATAATTCTCAGCTTCTCTTCTCTGGAAAGGTGACTTATTTCTATGGTGTTTTGCATGATGTAAGATCCCTTTGTTTTTTTAACAAGTAGCATTCACATTGTCAGCCGCCGAGTTTACGAGGTCGGCTGCATTTATTTGTGCACTCCCGGCATGGGCGTGGACTAATGGGGTGTAAGTCCCCTATACGTGAACCCTGTTAATGTGCTTAACACATTAACAAAAGTATTAGCCGATGGCAAGGGTTGAATCGTGAGGTTCTGCCTGAAGGAAGCTGGAGTGCAAAGCTATGAGCCGACGAATCCCGCCATGGCGGGACATACAAGGCCAAGTCTCCGGGTGAGTTAGCACAACATAACGAAGCCCTGGGTTCAGGAGATATGGTAAATGCTGCAGTTGTGTTGCAAAAGTTCACGTTCTTATCAGGGGAGGCCTGTCCGACATGCGGTCAGGATACTGACAGCGCCTGATGCGGCAACGTATCGGGTGATCGGGCAGGAGTCAGCAGTGATCATATTAGGTACAGGAGAAACGAGCCGCACTATAGTGCAGGGACTCACCCCGCCGAAGGGCCATGCCCGAAGTATGGGGAATAGTCCATATGTACTCCGTAACGCGATGAACCCGACTGGGTGAGCGAAAATTTTGGGCGCGTCATAAGGTATGCTATTCCTCAAGTATCAACTTGCAGTTGCCGCCTTCTTTTCAAAGAACTGTAGGTTATATCTTAACCGACTACGGTCCGTTAGTCTTTGGGAACCGCCCAGTGCGGAACCGCACGCTGGGTGGTGTGGGGGCCGGGGGAGAACCCCCCCCGGCTATCCGATTAGAGTTTTTTTATTTTTAATAAAGGATTTAATCTCTTCAATTGTAAATGGAGGTTTTTTCATATGGATAATGGCATGACAATTAGGGCAAACTGGACGCAAATCATGAATTGGATCAACTTGATATTTTGCATTGACTTCTGATAACTGTCGAAGATGATGAACATGAATATGGCCATGTGCTATTTCTCCATATATATCCGCTAAGTTTACCTCACATATTGAACACTTACAGCCATGATGTAGAATACATTTTTCTCGTGCTACAATGCTTCTTTCATATGCATTTACTGAGATCGAGCGAACAGCGTCCGCATAAAGATGTGATGCTTCTTCAACTTCTTCTGGAATTATTACATAATTACCGGCAATCAACTCAAGTTTTTCTATTGCTTGGGCAACTTGTGGCCTCATGATCCATAGACACTCTTGACCAGATTGCTCAATTTCGGCGAGAATATAAACTGCTACTCCTCCCTGGGATTCTTTCTTCGTTGGTGACCATCCAAGCTTCTCACCCACAAGTTTCCCTAATTTACCATAGTGAAGGTTAGAAGCATTAAAATTGAGATAT
>Ga0255377_1004_pt1 | contig 45330 bp, 41 predicted proteins | sample ANMaggSeSYBR01G9_FD_182099 | JGI IMG/M metagenome (GOLD analysis project Ga0255377, IMG submission 182099) | Sediment cell enrichment communities from methane seep in Santa Monica Basin, California, United Staets - ANME aggregate JGI... | ecosystem: Environmental > Aquatic > Marine > Cold seeps >... | reverse complement strand
CCCTCCCTCACCCACCTCTCTTGTGGTGAAAAAAGGATCAAATATTTCGTTTCTGTATTCCGCTTTAATACCATGTCCTGTGTCCTTGAAAAGAACCTCTACTCTGTTTTTCGGGCTATTATATCTGGTAGAAATGGTTAAAAGCCCTCCTCCGCGCATAGCGGCAACAGCATTGGTAATCAGGTTCATAAAGACCTGCCGTAAATGCCCTGGATTTCCTTTTGCTCTTGGCAGATCTTCTGCAAGGTTTTTTTCTATAACGATCTTCTCCGTACGTAAGATATCCACGACCACAGAAAATACCCTTTCAAGATTTGCATTGACGTCAGTAGAATACTTGGTCACGTCCGGAGATGCGGCAAAGTTTATAAGGTTTTCAACAATCCGTTTACAATTAAATGCCTGTCTCTCTATGGTCTTGAGAATCTCGTAGCCCTGGGTGCCCTGTTTTGTTTTTTCTAAAAGAAGATCAACAAACCCAAGGATTACCGCCAGAGGGTTGTTGAATTCATGGGACAGGTCAGCCGCCAACTTTCCCAAGAATGCCAGCTTTTGTATATTATACAAATGGTCTCCAGTTTTTTTCCATTCGGTGACGTCTCTTTCCAATTCAATCACTCGTATAACCTTGCCCTGGTCATCCAATATTGGATAGGCTATGATCCTGGAATATGCAATATTAGGCCCTTCCAAATATATATGAAGCACCTCGGCGGTTTTACCTGTTTTAAATGCATCTTTCACAGGGCAGGGATGATTGTAAACACATGGTTTGTTCAGATGATGAAGAAGCCGATAACAACATTTGCCAATAATCTCGTGCCTTGGTTTGTCGACTTTTTTTGCAAACGATTTATTTATTCCTTCTATCCTGTAATCCCTGTCAACAACCATAATTGCGTCTTTGATACCATCCAAAACACTGTTAAGAAACCTGTTGGCTTCCAACAACCCTTTCATTGAGTTTAATTCTTGTTCTTTTTTCATTATGTTTTTTTTACCACGAAGCTCATGAAGAACACAAAGAAATTATAAAAAGCATTAATTCTAATCTTCGTGCTTCTTCGTGGTTTAATTTTTCCTTATAATCCTGACCGTTTCAAAAAGCGCAGTTTATAGCCGTGCAAAGTATAGTTCCCGAACGTAAAACCTGTTTGCCGAATACCTGAAATTCCATTGTTTTCGGCAAAACAGAGTATAGCCGAATAATCCTCAACGTAAACGCTTTTGTTCTTTTTCCGCTACTTTTCTACATCTGTACATCCCTGAATCTCTGCACTTCTAATCCCTACATCCCTATGTCCCTTCACCGCAGGCGCTCAATCCCTTATTCATCAGGTCTCAGTTTCAGATGGCAGCCTTTTTCCAGCAACCATCCCCTTTTTTTGGCCTTTTTTTAATTTCGTACAACTGTCTAAATTATATGGCATTGTTAGTTTTGGATAGTTTTATATATCTCAATACGTTGAAATAATACAATAAAAATTGTTTAAACCTATTCTTATTTAACAATGCCGAAAATAGAAATTGGAAATTTGGCCTTCATGCTTTTGTGCTGTTTTTCCCAATTTCTATTTTCCAATTTCAAGTTTCAAGCCGTGAACGGCTACCTAATCCTTTCTTACCATACAACAGAAATATATTTTGATGCTGATATTATTGGATCGTTCGTAAGGAGTTGCATCTCCATCGAATACGCTGTGCCGGCAATTATTCTGTCGTGTAATTCCGGTATATCGTCGATTTGAAAACTTTTCTCAATAATTAGTTCAGTTATTGGCTCAACATTGATCAGTTTATGATCTGAACAATAAAATTTCACCCCAGTCAGGTTTGTCTCAATTCGCCTCCGTTCAGACAGATAGCCAATTTCGGCCAATACAATTGCGGGGATAAAAATGCCGGCATTATCATTTTCTGCTTCCTCGAAAATAGCCTTAACTTTCTGTGATAGTCTTCGTCGTTCAAGCCTCAACACCAAAGCCATTGTATCCGCGACATAGCTATTGTTCATAAGGATATAATTCCTTATAGTCCTTAAATTCAGCTTCTAAATGCGTAAGAGACGCTTTGTCTAATTCACTCAGTTCCCTTTTAACATTGTCAATTGGCTCCATTCTGCCCTCATTCATACGTTTCGATTTTATAAAGCGTACGAAATCCAATATTTCTCTTAAGGCAGAAATAGATAGTCCCTTTGACTCTTCCAAAATCGTCTTTTCCATTTCCAATTTATTAATTTGTCGATCCAACATTGATAATGGCATATGATCCTCCTCAATCGTGCCGGCACTTCCTAAGCAGGTCCGGCAGGCAAACCGATTAGTCCGGCATCCGAACAGCTCCGTTTTGTTTGCCGAGTACCTGAGATTCAGTTGTTTTCGGCAAAACAAGAGTATGGCCGATCTATCCTGTTATCCTGTCAAATGTTTTTCATCAGGTCAGCAGCGCTATGCGCTGAATGGGATAGGGACAAAGGGACAAAGGGACAAAGGGACAAAGGGACAAAGTGACAAAGTGATAGAAAAAATTAATTTATTTTTCATGGGATTTTTGCCAAACGGTTAACTCCCTAAAAGATTCTATCCTCCCCATCTTCCTCCTCTGCATCCCTACATCCCTATGTCCCTAATCCCTGCACTTCTAATCCCTACATCCCTAATCACTACATCCCTTCGCCGCAGGCGCTCAATCCCTTATTCATCAGGTCTCAGTTTCAGATAAAGAGGCTTGTTAAAGCAATACAAACCTTTGAAAGAAAGGTCTCAATCCCTTATTCATCAGGTCTCAGTTTCAGAGGCCCGGACATATGACGGGATCCAAAAATATCAAAAACGGTCTCAATCCCTTATTCATCAGGTCTCAGTTTCAGAGTAATGCTTTCCTTGATGAGGATATAGTAAATACATTGTCTCAATCCCTTATTCATCAGGTCTCAGTTTCAGAGCGAAAAAATCGTATTATTCATCGAAGAATTGACGAAAGTCTCAATCCCTTATTCATCAGGTCTCAGTTTCAGAGGTGGCCAACGACTAGCGTATCCTTTTTTAATGCATATCGTCTCAATCCCTTATTCATCAGGTCTCAGTTTCAGAGAAGTTTTGAAGTAAGTTATGAAGAAATACTGCTTGTTTGGGTCTCAATCCCTTATTCATCAGGTCTCAGTTTCAGAGGCTCATTTGAGAGCCTGGTTCTTGAAAAGTTGTTTGGTCTCAATCCCTTATTCATCAGGTCTCAGTTTCAGAGGGCAGCCTTTTTCCAGCCAATAAATACAGATACTTAGAATAGCCTTTTCTGTAACCTCTCTTTTTCGTCTCTTTTTTCATCTCTTCACCACCTTATTTCCCATCTTTAACAACAATTTTTATCAGCAATAACAAATAATTGCAAATTTCCTGTAACCACCCCCTTTTTTTGGCCTTTTTTTAATTTCGTACAACTATCTAAATTATATACACATCTTCGTTCTTAGACACTTCTCCCTTGCCGATAACCCTGATTTCCCTTTCACAGTTAGCGCAAAGACAATAGATGCGTACGCTGTCTTCTTTTTCAACAACAATTTTATCTATTCTGTCTGCCATTTTGTCAAGAAGGTTTTTATCCAGAATGCACTCAAATACGCTATATTGAACCCTGTCTCCAAAATCCTTGATAGTTTTGGCAAGTTTGGTTCTCCGTTTGTCATCAGGTATATCGTAAGAGACCAGATAAAACACTCGGGCTATATCTCCAGAGCAAAAGGAAGATATGGACTGCCATTTTGAATGGTTGAAGCCAAATTTTCTGCCTGTAAGCGAAAACACTTTCTAAAAGTGGTATTTTCTTTTGTTTTCGGGTGGATAAACTCATGATTGAGCATGGTCTCGTATTCTGTAAAATAGCGCTTTAATGCTTCACGTTTCAGATAAACCCCGGCGCCTTTGGGATTTGTGTAAAAATCTTCTTCCCCGATAATTCGATTATTTATAAGATTGAGTGTGAAACGGTCAGCTATCGGGGCCCGAAATTCTTCAATAAGGTCTGCGGCAAGAGATGCTCTCCCGTAGTCAACGCTATGAAAATAACCGAGATAGGGATCAAAGCCCAACCCGTCTAAAAGTGATGATATTTCATTAAAGATCATTGTATAGCTTAAAGAAAGTATTGCATTAACAGGATCGGTTGGAGGACGTTTGTTTCTGCCTGTAAAATTGAACTCACCAAGAATCATCTTGCCGAATGCACTAAAATAGGTCTTAGCTGCTCCTCCTTCCAGTCCCAGCAGTTGGTCAATCCGGCTTACTGATTTAACGTTTTCGAGTGATGTTTTTAAAGCGGCAGTCTCGGATTTAAGATCAATCTCAGGATGATTGTAAAAAAAATGACGGATAACTTTAAGAGAATTATTGATTTTACCAGTTACAATTTCAACAGACAACTTCAGCCTGAATTCATTATCAGTGTACTTTTCGAACTGTTGGACACGCAGAGTGATATTTTTCGTAGCCGGAGAAGTTATCTGGCCGATGAGCCTTCCTCTTCGCGAAAGAATGGCCATCTCTATGCCATGCTCAAAAAGTTCATGCACAGCCTGAGTGGTGAACTGGACATTGCCAAAAATAAGAACAGCATCTATCTTGTGGCATTGCACATCAAGAAGGATTTCATCCTGCTTTTGCACAATCAGGCGATCGCCGGTTTTGCGTAGGATTGAGTTTTGCTCTGTCAGATAAAGATTTGCCATTATCACCACCCCTTGCTCTTTTTGAGAAGATAGGCCTCAATGTTGAAAGGCTTTGGATAAAAAAGAACATTATGTTTCTTTTTTGGCCGGTCAAAAGGCGTCATAATCATGCTCTTGATAAACATAACCCCAAGGTACTTAAATCCTTTATCAAAAGTTGTAATTTCTTCTTCATCTAATTCCAGAAAAAGTTTTTCAAGAACCTGTTTTGACAATTCCAGCCCTTTTTCCGCATCTTCCTTCTTTTTGCAAAGGATGACATAATCATCAGCGTAACGAATATATTTGTATCCTTTTTGCAATAACTCTTCATCCAATTCGTCCAGAAACAGGTTTGCAAGGATAGGTGAAATCGGAGAACCTTGAGGGATACCCTTTTGGCACACTTTCAAGGATGTTCCGTCCCAAATTTCTGCTGCCAGCCACAGTTCAATAAGTCTTTGTATCTGTGGATTATGAATATATTGCTTGAATTTTGCAAGAAGGAGATTGTGATCCACGCTGTCAAAAAAGGCATCAATGTCTGCATCAACTACCCAGCGATATCCTTTGTCATAATAGTCTTTTATCTTGTAAACAGCCTGTTTGACAGATCGTCCTTTTCTGTAGGCAAAACTGCACTCTTCAAATTCTTTTTCCAGCACAGGTCCAATTATCTGCAAAACAGCAGTCTCGACGACTCTGTCTCTGACAGCAGGTATGCACAATATCCTTGGCTCTCCATTTTTCTTTTCAACCAGAATCTTCATGAGAGGAAGAGGAAAGTAAATTTGTCTTTCCAACTCATCCTGCAATCTTGCAAGATTCAGATCAAGATTTTTTTCAAACCGCTCAATAGTCACGCCATCCACACCAGCGCAGCCGTGGTTTTCCTTGACGTGCTGGAAGGCGGAAGAAAGTAAAAAGCGATTGATAGTAAATTCTTTCATATTCATATTCAAAATGGATTGTGATCAAATATCACCACATCGCCGGTTACAGGTGATCGGTATGTCAGTTTTTTTGCCTTGCCGTGAAGAGCATGAGCAACTGATAAATAGAGCCAAACAGGAGCTTTACCGGTGAGGATTATTTCGTTTCCTTCACCGGCTTGCTTGAGAATTTTTTTGATGTATGTTGGCAAGGCTGAGAGTTTGGCTGATTCCGTATAAAACGTATCAAGATCAATTATTATCAAAGTCCGAAGCCTCCTGTGTGTGAAGAAGCAAGTATGACATCATAACTGAGGGCACGATGTTCACCGCTTGTTTGTATATACTGTGCTTTTATTTTTTTGTTGAATGTTATTGCCGCGCCCACAATGCTGGTTGGCTTTTGTCCACCGGTAATATCAATCATGATATCTTTTTCGACATTTTTAAAGCTCTTAAGTCCAAGGAGATACACAAAGGCATCGGTAAGCTTATCAAAACTCTCAAAGTCCAGTCCCTGAAAATCAATAAACTCCTTAGATTTGAAGTCATTAACACGATCTATAAAGGCTATGTCTAAATGTTCTGGCTCGCATTTTTTTTGAAGCAATAGGTAAAAATGAATATTGTTTAATTCGTTGTATTTTCTGCAAATATTAAGGAATAAGTGTGCTTGTTTAAGGGATTTTTCGGAACAAATGAGCGTTATTGTCTCAAGCGGCATTTTTAAATGATGGCTAATAGCTCGTAAGGGCATTTCCCAATTCCACTGCACCCGGTTCCCCTTGGATTTCTTGGCTTTTTTCATAATTTCCAGATCTTCGGTAATATTTTTAAAAAGAAGTTTTAATTTATCAGGGATACCATTTGTTTTCTCTATGTCTGGAGAACTAGTAGAAAGAAATAAAAAAAGATGTTTCCTCTTTTCAGCATCTTTATTTGAAAAACGTTTTGTGCGAGGCGGAAAAAATTTATTTCTATTACGGTACAATTGCACCACCAATAACACAAAAAGAATACAAAAGCTGACATGTAAAATAACACGCCAACAGGAAATATTATACTTCTCTCCACCAACCCATATATTGAAAGCCTCCCAGATAACATTGGACGCTAAATTTGCGCTAAGTATGGCAATTGCTGCCCAAAACCATGGGGAGAATTCCCGAAATTTTGAACTCATAAGTTTCGTTTTCTTATGCATAATATAACAGCTTCTCGCCTCGTGTTTTGAGGCTACCAACTTAAAACGGAACACTTATCGCCATTTTGGCTTTATGGCAATTTCACAATCAAGCAAGATCTAAGGAATTACCAACTAATTGAATTTACAGGCTGTCCCGCCTTGCGTTGATAGTCTGTTTTGAAGAACACTTTTTTTGTTTCGTTTGCAGATTCTTATCCAACACCCCTTTAATGCACGGGCCGGCACGATTTTTTGTCATTAGGGGAAAACTATACCTCATTCAATATTTCCTTGATCTTCCGAACCTTTTTTAATTGGACCTTTTTCTGACCGGCCCATATATTTTTCTTTATCCGCCACTCCTTTATTTTTATAGCTACTTCAATCTTTTTTTCTGGAGAGAAAGAATCTATCCTATTGAAGATTGCCCCAACTTCTTCACCCAAAACATCTGGCATGGACAACCGCGCTATATCTTTTTCTTCCGGTGACATTGCCTTCCATTCAGCCAGTTTCTTTGCTTTTGCCTCCTGACGACGCTCTTCTTCAGCCTCACGTTGTTGGCGTTCTTTTTGCGAAGATATTTGCTGATGTTGCTTATCCCGTTCCGCCTTTTTGACTTTCTCCATTGGTATGAAAGATAATTTTATCCAACCCATGGGATTGTCAGTGCCATTGACCAAGGTAAGCCGTCGGCTTTTTGGGAATGGGAAAGATAGATATTTGCCTGCCAATTGCAGTTTTTTCCGCAAATCATCGGTGAGATCGTCACTCTCTAACAGTTGTCCGGTCATGCCTCGCCATCCCGACCCCCAGGCCGTCTGGATAATGACCTCGTTTTCTGAAAGCTTTTCAATCTGCTCGGAAAGCCGTGTGTAGAATCCTCGGAGTCCGTCAACTGGCTTGCCGGCTTTGCCTTCCAGAAATTGAAGTTCTGTTTCAATGGTATGCCTCGTCAGGCTCCGACAGGCATCAAGCAACCAGGGTAGGGACAACCTGGCCTTGAACTTGAAACATTTTTTTTCGTTGTTTTTTTCAGGAAGAAATTCGTCAAAAGATACAGTTCCTTGGCTGGCAAAAGATTCAGATAACTTTTCCACGACAATAGGGGCCATCAACCTGCCTCTTTTGTTTTTTTTGCGGGTCATACTTGAACCGGATGGTGAATCCATGCGGTATACATATGCTTCATGAATACTCACGTTTTGAGAAGAAAAGGTAAAATCTCCGACTGTCAAAGTGCGAAGCAAGTTTGTTTTTGGATCATCTCCCAGAAGTTTTTTCAGAAAATATTTATCTGCTTCCTGTGGGCGCGGCCATTTATCCCTTTTCTTTATAGCCAATATCTCAAAGTTTAATAAACTATAATTATTTGCAGTACCAACCAGCTTTCGAATAATAGCGGTACGCAACGCACCCTTCAGGGAACTGCCGGGGATTAAAGGATTTCCAAAGGCATCACGAATATGGGCGTGAATTTTTCTGGGCGTCTTTTTCTCAGAAAAATTAAAGGAATGTGAGGCAATGTTGTCCAGACGTATCCCCTGCTTTTGCAACCATGCTGCGATATCCCCGTCTTCAACTACCCGGGTAAATTCCATGATCTTATCGGCACCCAGTTTCTCAACAGCAGCAAACATCGTTGAGGAGTTAATTATATGGATTTTGCTGCCCTGTGGGAAAAAATCAAAATTTTCAACCAGTTTTTCACCAGATCCTACATGCACCGAAGTCAGTATCTGCAGGTTGCATTGATAAACTGTTCGTATTATATGATTGCTCATTGTTCCACCATGTCAGACTGTTTTTGATTGCATGGGTATGCAGAAAGCCCGTCCGCATCGATAGACGTTGTGAGGAACGAGTTCCGACCTTTCCAGCACGCACACTATATCTCCGGCCGGCTTTGTTCTGAATATCGAACCCTCTTCCATCATCCAGAGATCATAACGACGGAAATTGCTGACCGCAAGCGAGGCAGCATGTCCTGAACGTCTAATCAGGGAGTATGCTATGTCCGGCACTTCAAGCATCCCCTGCATAACCTCCTCTTTGGTTGGATGATACAGAGAAAGAAGTATATAACAATCTGATGACAAATTATCAGACACCTTGAATTCCCTGGTTTCAAAAGCAAACAAACCGCGCCCTATGGAACGGTCAGCGCCAAGGCCAGTGTCACCCAGCAGTTGCAAGGCAGCATCAAAGCGTTTTTTTGTTTCATCGTCATGGAAGGTTGCAAGAAAGAATAACCCGTTGTTCTGGTTGAAATATTGATCGGAACAGTAAAAAAACGCGCCTTCCTTGCCGCCTCCGGACAGTTGATCCGTGCGCAGACGTGGCCGTTGCATAATGTCATAAACGGGCTTTCTTTCCCACATGGTCTCCGGCCGTTTTGCTTCAAGAGGAAAAACAGTATCCGGCTGCAACTGCTCAAAACGCAAGGTTTCACCACGGATAATTTTCCAGAATAATGGCTCGGCCGCAAAACGTATTTTTTTGAGATCCTTGACGCTGATTTCTGGTTTTTTCGCTTGACCGGCCTCGGTAATTAAAGCATCAAAAACACCAAAAGGAAGCGGATAAAAAGGGACCCCGTTGATGAGCGGAAAACAGGAGCTGACCGTAAAAGGCGTATCCATACAGATCACTTCCGGATCGTCATTGTAAAGCAATATCCACTGCTGGATTATCGCCCCCCACAAGGTATCGGACCGCACCCGCTGATCAATCCGTTCCTGGCCGATGCCCTCGAGCCCGAAATGTACCGGGGAAGTGAATGACAAACGGTATTCATATATCATGTCATACCTCTGCTTGCTGCCTGTTCATGAAACAGGAAAAGGTTCCGGCAAAGTTGGAATTTTTCAGGTCCGTGTTGCCGTTTCGGTAATCATCCGCTGTTCGTTCCGTAACTGAATCAATATGAAATTCCACCTGCCCGTAACCTCGGGTGCCGTGTCCTCCCAGATAGTCGTCCTCAATCAGCAATAGTCCCTGCTTGATAAGGTTGACAAATCCATCAGCCCGTTTGTTGTCATCGGTCATGTCCACATTGTAAATATCAAGCACCAGGTCCAGGCGAAATACCGCGCCTGCCGGCACCCGCTCAAAGTTCCGGGGATTGGCCGCAGAGGTAAGACGATCAATACTCACCTCAGTCTTGATCTCGGTGCAATACATGTCGGTGTTTTCCGCTGCCGCCAATTTGTCTGCATTAAGAAGATCGCCGTCCCGAACCATCAGGCGGGTAGGAGCATGGGTTGGTGTTGCCGCGCCACCGGCATCAGCCGGACTGCCAAACAACTGGACGACATCCTCATCCTGCTCTGTACAAAGATTTCCTTCCCACACTTGCTTACCGTTCTTTTCCTTTTGCTCAATTTTCACCAACCCAAGACACTTTTCCAGAAGAGAGCGCATTTTTCCTTTCAGGGATGAGCCTGGAATATAGGGCAGGTTGGTAATGGGATTCCTGATTACTACATTGTCGGCACCGCCAATCTGAAGACCGAGCGATGAACCGCCAATGTGGATACCGGTTTTGGTGATGATTTTGCCCTTGATAAAGACCTTTTTTTCAAACTGTAATTTTTCACTCATTTCCTTTTCCCTCCATCAAGACCCGCCATGGGCTTTGTGATATGCCAGAATAGCTTCAAACAAACGGCAGAAATTCTTAAACCGTTGCGGCTCCTGTTCCGAGTGTCCTTCCAGTACCGCGTCAATCCCCCAACAAACGCGTTCCTTGAGTTTTTCCAGCCCGGTTTTGTTATGACGACCGGCCGCATATGCTATCAAAGGCTTTAACATCATAAATTCAGTGCGCTGTTCCGGCGAATCGAACCCTTTTGCCTCTATGGATTTCAACTTCCCGAATATCTGTCGTATTTGAGAGGTAGTAACAATTTCATCTCGATAAATATCTTCGTTATTATTTCCTGTTTGCTGCTTCCTGTCAGTTTTTTTAAGTTGTCTTGCAATGTAGTATCCAAATTTATCAGTCTGCTTAACAAGGTCATTACTTGGCCCTTTTTGTATCCAATCTTCAACCTGTTTTTTGATTAGGACAGGCGAGTCTTCATACTTATGCCCTAGTTTCAGCATTACTCTTCTCCTTTTCTGTTTTCCGGTTTTCTCAGTTGCAGTTCACACCACCTGCCTAAAACTCCCAGCAATTCAATCCCGTCCCGGTTGCTGCCAGCCACTGGCTTGAGAATAAACTGCTGCACTTTCTCAATTACCTCCTGAACTGATTCATGGTTCCGACCGAAACGCGCCAGAGAATACACCATACGCCAGCGCCATTTTTCAGCCATCAAATTACATCTGATATACTCAAGACTCTGCTGTCCGCCATTGCGAAGCAGATGGGCTCTGCTCTTCGCCCATGAAGATGCGATATCCCGCAGCCGGTTTAACAAAGGACGATTATCCTTTTCCTTTAGCAGGGGGTAAAGATCGTTTTTCATCCTGCTGATCGCCTCAAACTCCTTCCAGTGCATGGGGATATCAAGGAAGGTAAATGAATTTTTCTCCTCTGTTTTCCCATGTTCTCCCTGAAAAATCGTGACATGTTTCTTGGCCTTTGCTTCGGCCTCTCCGGCCATTTCAGCGCTTTTGTAAATCGGAAACTTGCCGCCGGTCATTACCATACCTCCGGAAAGGGTAAATGACGGATTGTTACAGCTAAAAACGGTAAACTGCCTTATGATTGCAAGGGCCACCTCCGGTAAAGCATCCCATGCCCCAAGCAAAAACAAATCGTCACCACCGGAGTAGACCACGCTCACCCTGTTTTTCCAGTCCTGATTTTCTCTGATAATGCCTGGCATCAACACGCTGAAAAAAAGGCTTAATTGCCAACTTAAGGTCGTAATCCGGCCAAGGGAATGGAAGCGATATGTATCCTTTTCCTTGGTATGCAAGCAATGCTTAAGGCCGTGGCTGAAAATTTTACCGAGACTGTCCACATCCATTCGCAATACGCCAAGCCGCTGTACACCTTCAGATTCGTTGGCGATTTCTTGAAATTCTTTCTGAAAGCCGTGGGTGCCGCCAGCAACTATAGGAGCCGCATTGATTGTTGACCGAGATTTGATTTTGGCAAACTTTGCAAAACCGGCGCTATTAAGCACCCAGATCAGACAATCATGATGTGGCGCCAAACCATCTCGTTCAATAATATTGTTGTCAACAAACCAGAAATGTTTACCGAGTAGTTCAATCGCCGGTTTTTGTTTAAGCGTGTTCCCGCTGTTACCCATAACTATATGCGAAGCCCTGTCCAGGTCATGCCCGATGGTTTCCATTTTCATGCAGGTTCGACATTTCTGCTCCTGCACTTTTTTCTTTGAATGCATAGCGCTATGACAGACAGCACAGGATGCGGTTTTCTTCTTGTTCCCGATTCCAAACAGATCGTTATAATGGTTGCGGGCCAGAGAGACATAGCGCGACCGGTCATCGAAAACCAGTTTCCGTCCCAGATCGTCCCAAACATGGCTTAGAGTGCGGTCGCTCTGCCGCGTCAGATCACCCTTGGAAAGCAGTTCTTGACCGGTGCGCACATAAAGATCGCCGTTGAACTGCCCGAACAGTTCGTGGTTGATTGCATCTTTTAATCTTGGCAATTCATCAGTAACTAAATCCGTATTTGGCAGGAGCAAATAGAATTTACCGCCGCTGGCATAGAGAATATTTGCTGGCGTCAACGAGAATGTTTCCACATATTTCCGAGCCAGCATTTCGGCCAAAAGTTGGATGAAGAATGACCGTCCTTTGAGGGTTTTGTATGCTCCTTTTGAGGAAATTTGATAGATGAATGTCTGTATCCCGCTGATATCACAGCAGAAGAGGAGATATTTCTGGTCGTCTTTATTGCGGATAGCCTGTTCATCCAATGTTCCTTTTTCCTCATGATAACAATATAAGCAAGCCGCAAGAGCGGCTGTGGCCTTTTGATGTTCAAACAGGGAGACGTCTTCAATTTCCTCCTTGCGCGTCGAGGCTGGCAGACACCACAAAAACATCCGGCAAATCTCAAAAATGGTATCAAACTGTTTTTCAAGATCAAATGCAAACGAATCGTGCTGTGACGATAATTCGTTTACAAAGCCTTGCCAATGTTTCCGATAATCCTTTCTGACCTGGCTTGCTGGATATTCATTCGGCAGAACTGGAAAAACAATGGACTGCTCAATTTCGTCTCCCAAAGGAGGCACGTTAATGCGATAGCGCATATTCTTTGATGCCGGGTTAATATCTCTTTCCGACAAATGAACTCGGCCCAGGATACTCAAGAGCGGCACCTGGCTTTTTCGTTCACGGCCGGAAGTCTCAAACTCACTGTCTTCATCAGATTTGGCCCGTTCATGGCCGGAGGCAATACGGTCTGCTTCGCTGATAATTATTTCATAAACATGTCGTGGTTTGTGATGCCGGGCCGCAAGATTTAAAATAGTACATTCCAGTATACCCAGCTTGTTATACAGATTGCGCGACAGTATTTTTTCAGAAAAAAGTTTTTTTAAAGCCTGTTCGGTATTGAGGGCATGACCGTAGTTGTAATCCTGGCGCACCATATCAGGATCGCCAGGCTCAATAGCATACGCCCTCTCGGCGAACTTGCCTATATCATGAAACAGACCGGCAATAGAAATTCCTTTTAAAAGTTCCTTGTTCATTTTGTTCTATTCTCCAATAGCGTAGATGAAAAGCTGGTTTTAAAATCGGCTGAGGAAAGAGCTTCAGGTGTGATCGAATTCAAAGCAGGAAACTGTTTGAGCGCATTAGATATCGTTAAGAAAGAACCAAGCAGGATATTGTCAAAAGGTTAGATAGTACTCGTCAAACTGTCACTATTGTTTTCATCCACGGCAAGTTCTTTCTTTACGATATCTTATGCGTGAGTTTTTTCTGCTTTGAATTCGATCACACCTGAAGCGGCTATATTTCCACCTAAATTGAGCGATTTTGGGCTTGATCCGCGGTTAGCATCAGCATTTTTGCGTAAATCTAATTATTATCGCTTATTATCATCGCTTGCTGGCATGTAAAATAGTAAGACCAACTATAGATTCACCTTCATAACGTATAATTATATCATCATCGGTTAGCTCACTATCTGTAGCATGACTCGGTTTTTTGAAGTTAATATAAAGCACGTCAGCTTCAGAATCGTAGGATGACCACAGATATCCCGTTGGAGAATGTTTCACCGTTGGAATTAATGTTAGATAATCTTGAACCGCTATTTGGGCCATACCTGTTTCCTCCTGTTGAGGGATTTTATTCTCCGTGTTAAAAACGCTGTAATTATAAATCCATCATTATTTGACTCGCGATACACCACAACCAAAAATTTGTCATTTTCAATTTCACGAATAGATAGAAGTTCACCATCTCCACCTTCCAAAATTCTCAATGGATTTGCTATATTTTCCAATACTTCCAAACGCATTCCTGCCAATTCGCAATGTTCTTCTGTGATGTGTGACCATCTTTCATCTGTTAAACGGATAGGAATTTCATTTTGAGATAAAACAGTTTCAATCATGTTATTCTTTCTATTACAACCTATCAGTGGTGAATAGACATTTTTTGCGCAAGAAGATCAAGAGAACAGAATATCTCCAATAAAATACACCTATTTTCCGATACCGATATTAAAGATCAATATCTTTTTCCCTTGCACCAGCCGTTCTTGCGGCGTGCATAATTCACCCACTGTTGTTTTGGGATCAAAAATTACTACGTATCCTTCATCGGCGCGCTCGGTTAAAAGATACTTGCTGCAAAGCTGATCAATCGCCTTTCCCGCTGTTCTTTCAAAGCTTGAACGATTTATTTTGGTCTCGACAATGTATTTTCTGTCTTGATAAGTCAGCAGGATATCAATTCTACCAAGTCCGGTTGAAACTTCAAAACTAAGTTCCCCTTTTCCTTGTTCCACAAACTGATACAGCCAGGCAGTAAGCAAAAATTGTCCTGTCTTTTCGTATGGCTTTTGGCTTGCATAAAAGGCATTTACACCTATCTGCATGATGTATTCCTCAAAATCAGAAAGGATGGCTTCCATGTTCAGAAGTCCGTCAGGTCTAAAGTAGCCCCGAACAGATACATCCACAATTGCCCCGGATTCCCGAAAAAAGGTCTTGGTAAACCTTTTTTTATAGACAGGGTTGCTTACCCTGATATTTTTTCCTTCCGCCTTGATCAAACCATGTGTCAAAAGAAGGGATTGCTCCTCATCGCCAGGGATGTATTCAACCCCATCAAAAACAATATTTATAAAAGTCTCTTTGTATTGTTTGGCCTTTTCCGAGATATTATCAAAATGGCTGTTTTCTTCATACAAAAGAATTTCAACGGCTTTTTCCACATCTTCAGCAGTAATCGGATCTGTGGTTTGCGGTTTTATATCAACTGTCAGAATAGTTCCAAGCCGGTTTACCAGCCAGGGCTGTCCGGCTGTTTCATCAAATACTTTTTTTACAGATTCTTCCGTAAAGACCTGGTTTGTCTCTTCTGTGTATTGAGCATAAAGATCACGGACATTTTTCAGGGTAAATGGGGGGAGTTTGACCTGATCTGCAATGTTAAAAGGGGAGACACCGCCTACAATCAGTTTGGTGATGTTGCGTATGCCAACTAAACCTACGGAATATAGAGCTTTATCTGTACGTTCTTTATATTTTTGATACAGCTCTCTTAAAGTTGTCAGAAAATTTTCCAGTTCGTTTATTGGAATGCCATCGAATTCGTCTATAAAGATAACAATTTTTTTGAATTCAATTATACGGTTTAATTCCTCAAACAGTTCACTTAATGAGATATGATCTGTCAGATTATGAGAATCCAGGCATACCTTTACAGCATCCCGTTTCGAGCAGTTTACAGCATTCAGTCTGTTTATAAGCTGGTTGTATACCTCTTTTTGAATTAACTGATAAAACCTTTGCCTGTCGACGTTCTTATATGCCTGAAAACTAAGAAATATAGATACATAGGCTGGATCTTTTTCGAGTTTTGAGCTAAAACCTTTAAAAAACGTAGTTTTGCCGCTTTGTCTTGGGGCAAATATAGAAAAGTATCTTCCCATATCAACCATTGTTTTGATATCCTGGTTCTTTGTATTAACAACATTTTCCAACTCAACATGGTATGACATTTTCGAATCAACTGTCCCGGAATCTTCAAAAATCCGTTTCGGTTTGCTGTAATCTATAGTCACGCCTCTACCCTCCTTTATTCTCTATCCTGTACCTACCCAACCCAAACCCGCTTCCCTTCCCAACATGCACATATTCCCCCAGCCTGATATACGGCCAGAACTCAGCTAACTTACCTTTATATGTGATCTCACCCATAAATCCGCCCATCTTCATCCGGGTTTTCTGCCGATTGGAATACCGCTCCCATTCGTGCCAGTAGAGCGTACGTTTGACGGTTTTAATATCCCTGGCTCGCTGAATAAGATCTTTGAATCCGCTATCATCTATCCTGTGGTTGCAGTGAAAGTATGAAAGGAGAGATATGCGGCGCAGGAGGCTTCTGAAAAAGACATGAAATTCGAGGTCTTTTGTCAGGCTGTTTTTGTACTTGATTCTTGTGGGGGTAATAAAAGAGACACTGATTGCAGGTGGAGGCGAGGGATGGTTTATAAGAATGTCTGACCATCGTATCGGAGGATTGGTTTGAGTTAGGAGTTTTGTGTCTCCACTGTAAATGACACTTTTTTCCGAAAAAGATTTGCCTTCGCCGCCTTCTTCGGTCACTTCCCTCAACTCATATTTTCCCCTGCCTTTGCCGATTCCAATACGCCCAAGTTCTTCAAAGGCATAGATGAAATATGGCAGATAGTCTGTTGCCCTGCCGATCAGGGTGAGGCCGAATGAGAAATCTTCTCCTTCCTGATAGGATTTCCGGCCATTCGTGGAAGGTTCAAGAATAAAAGGATGAGGAGCTGCTGTATATTTTCGCATTATTTGAGCATCAGCCGGAATGGGTGTTTCAAAGACATAGGCATATACACATTGGCCCCGCAAAAGGCAATCTGTGCATTCCTTGCCTTTAAAAGCGCAGATGATGCGGCGAAATGCATGGCCGAATCCGCCGCGGAGAGTGGAACCAGCGTAAGAGGGAAGAAGGATGGTTGTTTTGCATCTGACGGAAAAGGTAAATCTGGAAAAGTAGAATTTTTCCAAGCGGCCGCTCCATTATATTACTGTTTCTTCAAGCTCTTGTATAGGGTGCAGTTACTCTCATCTCCCGAAAAACAATAAATATTTCAGACAGGATTACAGGATTGACTTGATTTTATAAAAAATAGAGTTAATGCAGATCCTGTATATCATAAATTCATAAATAATCTTGTTTATTCTGTAATCCTGTCTAAATAATATGCTCCGTTTGGGAGAGAAGAGTATCTGCGCCCTTTTGTATACGCTCTTCAATTTTGCTGATTAGTTCCCGAACGTAAATATTACCGTTTTCGTGACATATCCCAAATCTCAACAGCGCTGTGCGCTGAAGGGGTTAGGGACAAAGGGACAAAGTGTTAAAAGGAATTAACTTATTTTTTGTTGTAAGCTTCCGATTAACGCATTCAACATCTTTTTCCTCTACAGCCCTACATCCCTGATCACTACATCCCTACGCCGCAGGCGCTCAATTCCTTATTCATCAGGTCTCAGTTTCAGATAATTTTAGAGTCAGACGAAAGAGCTCTTTTTGAAAGGGTCTCAATCCCTTATTCATCAGGTCTCAGTTTCAGATAGCAGCCTTTTTTCAGACAATAAATACAGATAGTTAGGAACGTGGACGAAATAACTTCCCCAACTATGCATCACAGCTTCAGGCCACCTTTGCCCGATCTCAAATCACAAAAATATTGAAATAGCTCGCTATTCCATCAACTTTTGTGATCTGAGATCAAACAAATTTGACCCAAATCTATGCGCCTACTTATGGAAGTTAATTCGTCCACGTTCCTTAGAATAGCCTTTTCTGTAACCTCTCCTTTTCGTCTCTTTTTTTATCTCTTCACTACCTTATTTTCCATAGTAAACAACAGTCTTTGTTAACAATAACAAATAATTACAAATTTCCTGTAACCACCCCCTTTTTTTTGGCCTTTTTTAATTTCGTACAACTATCTAAATTATATGGCATTGTTACTTTTGGTTGGAAATTTGGCCTTCATGCTTTTGTGCTGTTTTTCCCAATTTCTATTTTCCAATTTCAAGTTTCAAGCCGTGAACGGCTATGCTTTACTCGACATAATGTTTCTTGATGAATTCCTTGATATACCAATCTACAACAGCATCATTAAACAGAGTCATGTCCAATTGTTTGGTGAATGCGGTCAACTTGGCCATTACACCCAGTTTTTTCTCAATACTAGCTCTGTCATACTTGGTCACCCTGCCATCCAGGACATCGCCGGTCCTTTCAACATGAAAGTCTATCTTTTCTAAAATTTCCTTTATGAGCCGAGTCCTTCTGGCTCGTCTGTCATGGGATGCCCCGCCACCTTTAAACAAGAAACGGATATAGTTATCATTGATGCGGTCACCTGCATACGCCTCGAGGGTCTGCAGATGATAACCGAGCCTGATACTGAAGTTCATGTATTCCCTGGATACTACAGCAAAGCTGGATTCAGATAATGACTTCTCGGAGTTGGGTTGCATAGCGGTACTGGCAATTACACTGAGCAGGCCTTTTACATTTACAGGTGGGGGGCCCGGCCATTCTATAGCCATCATCCCTTTTAGGAGAGCCCTCATGGGGATGCAGGCAATATTATCGACTGTAATCTTCTTGTCTGAACCGTTTTCCACACCACCACCCAGGTCTATCACACGTATATCAAGAGGAAGCTTGACTACCAGTTTCACTGCCCCGCCCTTCCTTCGATGTGCACCTTCACCGAGCTTGAACATTTCATTCATCGCCATTTCATGGGCAAACCGGGTTATGTCATGAAAGGTTTCACAATATTGTGGACTAAATTTCTCATCCTCGGGATAGATAAGGTTTAGAGGGACTATGCTCCGCAAAACACCTCTTAACACCTCAAAAACCGCGGTATCCTTAAAAGTGTTATCTTTTTTTCCTGCCTCAATAAGTTGCTCTATACGCCCCTCATAAATATTTCCATTAATCGCATCAACGGTGATTTCCTGGCCGGCTTTCAAGGTCTTCATGGCTATCTCGGCATTAAGAATGGTGGGCACACCATACTCTCTGGCAATTGATGCCATATGGCCTATAGGGCTTCCTACATCTGCAATAATAGCGCCAGCCTTATTCATGGCGGTCACAAATCTCGGAGAGGTGTGTCTCGCTACGAGAACAGCCCCTTCCGGGAAGCTCTTTAATTCTTCATCATTGGTGACAAAATGTACTTTTCCGGCGCCAACACCCTTGCAGGCAATTTGCCCCTTATTGATCAAAATCTTATGGCCCGGTAAAGATCTGGGAACAGGCATGCTCGGTTTTCCCGTTATAATCCGAAGTGGTCTTGCCTGCAAAATCAGAAGGTTATCATTCAAATCAAGCGCCCATTCTATATCCTGTGGCTTCCCATAGTGTTTCTCAAGTACCAGGGCATATCCGGCAAGGGTAGTTACTTGTTCATCGCTCAGACACGGCATTCGTCTTATATAATCCGGCACCCTGACATCTATTGCGCCCCCTTCAAGGCCGCATATGAGCATAAACGGCTGCACGGGTTGGTTTTTTTCCAAAATGGGCATGGGAATATCCCTTGAGACCACATAACTATGCGGTTTTACTATACCATCAACAACATATTTCCCCAGGCCCCAAACCCCATTGATTATGATTCCCCGCTTGCCTTCATCCGTGGGATCACGCGAGTACACAACCCCGCTTGCCTTGGCATCAATCATTTCAACCACCCCAACGGCCATAACCATATCTTCCACATGGAAGCCTTTGCTTTTACAATAGAATATGGCCCTTGAGGTAAACAGGCTGGCGATAATCTCAACATATGCTGAGACTACGTCCTCCGGCGCAACGTTAAGAGCGGTCTTGTATTGCCCTGCAAAGGTAAATTGGGTATCCTCATGGATGGCGCTGCTCCTGACGGATACATAGAATCCGCCGGCCCTGTGACCTGTCTTTCTCTTTAGTTCAAAAGCGGCATCTAATATGCTTTTTTCTAAATCAGGGGGGACGCCGGCATTCAGAACCAGGTTTTGCGCAGCCTTGCTTGCGCTGGTGAGATCTACCAGACTATCTGTATCTACCGAAGAAATATCAATCTTATCTCCCAACTTATTATAATCCATAAATTTTTTGAAGGCATGGGAGCTTATACAAAAGCCCTCAGGGACTGGGAGATTAACCCTGTTTTTGATTTCCCCTAAATTGGCATTCTTGCCACCTACACTGCGTACCATATCTTTTGTTACATCTTCAAAAGGTATGGTGAAATCCGTTACCGGAATCTCGATATTTTTGATAAGGGTATCTTTGATTCCAGAGTTAATTCTTTCAAATGCATCATAAAGGCCAAGATATTCTCCGTTTGAGAGGCTATTGAGATTTTCTATGAGACTCTGAACCTTTTCTACCAGGATATCACACCTGGAATCAACATAATGCATGTCAAAGATATAATCTCCTGAGAGCTTTTCCTCCATATCCGCCTGTATCTCCAGGATGGAGTTGTTATCGACGAGAAGATTCTGAAAGCAATCGTATCTTTCTTTGAATGACATTTTATCAGGAGGAGATGCTTTGGGAATGTCGGCCTTCTTAAACCTGATTTTTTTAAATATGTTTAATAAACTACGCACTTGATCCCCCACTTTCTCTTTGTTATCTGTCTTAGGGCTCGGTCAAAAATAATTTGGACATTTTCAAGACTTAAGAATAAACGTTGCAATCTCATGAAATATATCATGCATTTTCACTACTCCTGCTATCTTTTCCGACTCCTTAACCGGCAGCAGATCTATATCGTGTTTAAGCATGAGATGGGCTGCTTTGAGGGCATGATCTTCAACATCTAAAATTATGTTAAATGGAGTGATAAAATCCTTTATCGGTTTTTTTAACTGGTCAAGATTATGAGTCGATATAAGCTTTTCCCATTTATCAGAAACTTTCTCCGGAGAAAGTTTTGAGAACCCTGGATGGATATCTCTCAAAATTTCTTTCTGGTCTAAAACACCTATGAGTCTATAAGATTCTTCAAAGACCAAAATAGTATCATGGGCTGTCTCATAAGAAAAATTCAGCAGAACAACAGCCTCTTCTAACGTGGCCCAATACGGCATATGGGGGTAATCTGTAATGGGAATCATTAGTCCTTTTAGATTCTTGATTTTAGCCATCCCTTAATCCTCTTTTTCTTGTCAAGAGACCCGCTTCAGCCGAAAAGGCAGGTCACAATCATTTGTACATTGTTTGTACAGTGTGCTCAAGGTTTTTTGTTTGAAAATACGAGATAGTCAGGTGGTTGTTGCTTTTTGAAAAAAACTGTATCACAGGAAAGAAATAACGCTGTGGCATGACGTTCCGTTTTGACCTCCAGTATGAATTAAAGATGATGAATAGTATAGCGTTTCATTAAAGGTTTTCATGAAACGCTATACTAGTTAGACATCCTTCATATTAGTCTTTTTGCGCTTTCTACTTTCATTACGGTGTGGGCAGCGAGATCGGCATTCCCAGAATCGGCCAGATCACCATTACGCACAGAGCTACCACAGCCATCAGCAGTATACTGGCTGGAATGCCGTAGAGAAAAAATTCGCCCGTGGTAAACTGCTTTGAATCATAGGCTATGGCGTTTGGGGCTGCACCCACCAGCAGGAGAAATGGCATACCCGCTGTTACCAGTGACGCATAGAGGATGACTTCTCCGGCCACGCCGAGGTACGGAGCAATTACCAATGCCACAGGAAGTGAAATGGCAATGGCTGCCACGTTCATGATAAAATTTGTCATCATCATCACAAAAAAAGCAATACCCAGGATAAATACAAAACCCGGGGAATCCTGAAACATCACCAGCCAATTTACCGCCATCCATTTGGCAGCGCCTGTTTCCCAGAGGCAAAAACCAATGCTCATGGCGCCGGCAAACAGCAGTATAATATTCCAGGGGATTTCCTCCAGATCACTTTGATCAAGAATCTTTGTAAGAAAGAATATTACGGTTGAAAGCAGGACAATAGCGGTTTTATGAAATATCTTCAATTCCGGTATAAAGGACCGCAACGCAAGAAAAACGATCACCGCAAGGACAACGACGATGGCTAAAATCTCATTCTTTGTAATCTTTCCCAATTGTGCATTGAGTTCTTTTGCTTTCTTACGGAGTCCGGGAATGGTTTTTTTCTCTGGTTTAAAAAAGATCATAAAAAATCCCCACAAGGCAAAGGTCATCAGCCAGCCAGGGATAAACATGTAATATGTGAGTTGAAAAAAACTTATATCCTTATTCATAATATCATTAAAAAATCCGATGGCCACGGCTCCGCGTGCTGCGCCCAAAAGAGTTACGATACTGCCTGCACCAGCCACATAGGCCATGCCGATAAAAAGTCCCTTGCCGAACTTGGTCTGTTTATCACCTTCTCCGTACAGGGCATAGATAGCCATAAGCAAAGGGAATATAGTAGCGGCTACTGCTGTGTGGGCCATGATGTGAGTCAGGGCCGATGTTACCACAAAACAGCCGAGATAAATCATGCTGGTCTTTTCACCTACAATAGCCAGCATCTTATACGCGAGACGTTTGGTCAGGCCCGTCTTGGTGAAGACCATGCCGATGACTATTGAACCAAAGATAAACATAACCGATGGGTCCATGAAATCCTTAAAAGCTACTTTAGCGGATCTGACCTGAAAGAGGGCCTGCAACACCCCAATCATGAGACTGGTCACACCGATCGGCACGACCTCAAATATCCACCAGGTGCTGGCCAGCAGAAACACGGCCAACGCTCCCTTGCCCGCTTTTGTCAAAACAAAATGTTTTCCCGCAGGATCAATAGCGTCCGGCCACTGCGAAGAATAATAAACAATTAGAAACAGGGAAATTCCTATTCCCATAAAAAGCAGGCGCTTCCAGTCTAATGCAGGCTTTTCAGGAGAAATCAAAATCTCATCAGGCATCTCCGGGAGGCCCGGCCCCTTGGCAATCGGTTTTTTCTTTTCAACCATTTTATACCTCCCTTACTCTACCACAATTTTGGTTAGCTCATTAAAAACATCACTCATGCGCAGGACGCCTCTTACTATCTCGCCCTCCATCACCGGTATCAGGTTGATGTCAGCCTGAATCATGATAAATGCCGCCTTTGCAATAGAATCATTTACGTCAACCTTAGCTTTGATCGGCATCATGACCTCACTCACCGGCTTTTTTGCCTCCTTTTTGCACCCTTCAGCAAACGTCCCTTCAAGAAGAGCCGAAAGTCCTGCGTAATCGGCGTCTGCCAGACCCTGGTACTGCGACTTTTCATTCTTTCTAAGAAATTTCGGCTCAATGCCGATGAGAAGTTTCTTGAGTGTCAGGACACCGAGGAGTTGATACTTTTCATCAAAAACCAGAACCATGCGATGTATTCCCAGACCTGATGTCTCGTCATAAGTACTGCGAATCAGGAAAATAGCTTCCCTCACACTCAGCCAATACGGAATGTGCGGATACTCGGTTATTTCAACCATTAAATCTCTAACCTTCTTGGCATTCGACATGCCCTACCTCCTTTAATAATAAATTGTTTTGTGTAAATCCAAACAACGCACCAATCTACTTAATGCCTGAACGAAAAGTCATGTTCAGGCAAAATCCGAATATCGAAATCCGAAACAAATTCGAATACCAAATGACAAAATAACCAAAACTAACACATTGGAAATACAATATTTTTGTCATTAAAAAATTCGTATTTGGGTCATTGTTTCGTATTTCGTGCTTCGAATTTCTGAACGAAAACTGCTAATTTTTCCAATTTCTGTGTCAGGCTATGTTAGCTGTTGAGCTGTTATACCCTTTTATCTTATGAGCTTAAAAGCCATCAGCTATGCTGTATTCCTAATGCCAGTTCGGCAATATAGGCTGAAATTTCATGGATGTGAATCATTCCCACTACATCATCCCTCTTCACCACGGGGAGAAAATCAATGTGGTATTTGTTAAGCAAAAACACTGCCTCCATAAGCATGTTACTTTCCCGAACACAAGCAACGACCGGAACCATGATCTCTCGAACACGCTTCTTGAGCCCTTCCATACATTCTGCTTCAAGCTGCCCCTCCCAGAATACAGGGCCGCTTTTTTGAGCGCCTTTTAAAAAATGGGCCGATAATCCAAAAACAAGCTCAGAGGGTGTAACAAAGCCTTTGATAAATCGCTTTTCGTACTGTTCCTCTCCCACGACAAAAAGGCACGGATGCGTACCCTCTTTTCTTACCTTGTCCATAAGCCTCATAGCCTCCTGGACTGTTTCGTCCTCTTTGATATAAGAATAGTGTTCCAAGGAACGCATAAAATCTTTAACGAGCTTTTCTGAAGGCATAGTCTATTTCCCCGATAGTTTATCATTAAAAGCAAGAAACATACCAGCTCCCATGAGACATTTCGTATCATAATAACTTATTGATATTTAATGCTTTTATTCCTTGTGCCTATCTGGCAAAGAGTGACTGCCTCATATATAATTGGGGCAAGTTGTTGCCGATAGAGGCAAAGGTTTGCCGTTTTGAAAACGAATCTGTTTGACACTCAGAGACCATTCGTGATAATTATTTTCTTAGTGAAACTGCAATCTCTATATATAAAACACCTTGAAAAATCCATTATGCAGGAGTTTATCCTGGGTTCTGATGTGATGCATTCCATCATGAAGGAGGTTGATCAAGTAGCAAAATACGATGTGAATGTACTCATTATAGGAGAAAGCGGCACAGGCAAGGAACTGCTTGCCAAGATAATTCACCTGCAAAGCCCCAGGGCTGAAAATCCTTTCGTACCGGTCAACTGTGGTATTCTTTCCGGCCTGATGTTTGAGGACAAGCTTTTCGGGCATGAAAAGGGCTCTTTTACTGGAGCCATCCGCAGGGAAAAGGGCTGCCTTGAGCTGGCTGACAAAGGAACCCTGTTCCTCGATGAGGTCGCTGAAATACCACTGGAAAACCAGGTGGATTTTTTGCGGGTACTGGAAGATTTCCAATTTATACGGATTGGAGGAAATGAGCTGATTAAGGTTGACATCCGCCTTATCTCGGCAACCAATAAGGACCTCAAGGCTGAGATGAAGCAGGGGTCGTTTCGTGATGATCTCTTTTATCGACTTCACCTGGTTCCTATATATATACCTGCTTTGAGAGAGAGAAAATCAGTTATTCCCAAGATGGTGGATCGCTTTCTCGATCAATTGGCAGCCAATTACAAAAGGCCCAAACCCGCGGTAAAATTAGAGGTCATCGATATTTTCTCTCGTTATAATTGGCCTGGCAATGTCAGGGAATTGAAAAATCTTGTTGAAAGAGTGTTCATTATCAATAATAACGATATTATAAACATAGAACATCTCCCTTCCGACTTTTTGTGGCATTTCAGAGATCCCCCCAAGATGATGAATTTGGAAGACGTTAAGCAATCGGCTGAAACAAAAGCCATTCTCGACGTACTCTACCGTGTGGGGGGCGACAGGAAACAAGCAGCTGGAATGCTGGACATCAGCCCTCGAACGTTGAGACACAAGCTTAACAAATATAACTTAAAGGTGGACCGAAAAGGCAAGCCAATGGCCACCTCGAAGAAAGGTCTGTCGTAAAAACGGTTGGTTTATGTTTGGATTAAAACAGTTTTTCAAAAAACTACTGAATGATGATACCAAAAAAGGTAAACAGAAGGTCGCGGTTGAAGCCCTTCGGAATGCTTTTACAAACAGGTATTTGAATTTTAAGACCCTTCTAAGCACAAATAACAAGGTGTTGGAACTTATAACCGACATGGAGCAGGCATTTTCGGGAAGCCGCACTTTCGGCATGTCCTTTATTCGGGCGAACTGTACAGCAATCTCAGTCAATATATATAAAATCATCAGTTGTTTAAATAAATTAGCAGATGATAAATATAAAGAACTTCCAAGGGTACTTGAAGATATTCTTCTAAAAATTGACAGGGAGTTACAACAAAAAAAGTTAGAGACCGGGGGCGAATTAGTCATCCCTCTTGAAAGCATTGATAAAACAATGGCCGACCATGTTGGAGCCAAGATGGCAAATCTTGGCGAGGTTAAAAATGTTGTTGGGCTTCCTGTTACCGAAGGTTTTGTCATTACGGCTGCGGCCTATGAGTGCTTCATGGAATATGCTGATCTGCAGGATGAGATTAACCGTTGGATTCAATTTCTTGAACCAACAGATATTGCCAGGCTTCATGAAACCAGTTCTGATATCCAGAATCTTATTGTTACTGCACCCTGTCCCCCGGAACTTGAAGAGGCCATTCTGAACGCCTACACTGACTTAATGGAAAAAGCAGGTTATGGCTTTCGTGTTTCCATGCGCAGCAGTGCTCTCGGTGAGGATACCAGGGATGCCTCTTTTGCCGGACAGTATCGGTCCGTACTCAACGTGAGCAGAGAAAATCTGATTTTTTCCTACAAGGAGATTCTTGCCAGTAAGTATTCTGTTCCAGCCGTTTCCTATCGTTTGAACAAGGGATTTCGTGATGAAGATATTATTATGTGTGTCGGCTGCATGACTATGGTTGATGCCGGAGCCGGTGGCGTCATGTATTCGGCAGATCCCGGGAATATACGTCATGACAGTATTATAATTAATGCTGCCTGTGGGCTTGGCAAGTCAGTGGTGGATGGAAGCATGGCTCCGGACCTTTTTGTTCTTTCCAAAGAAGATCCGAAAATTATATTGAAAAGAGAGATCAGTACCAAACGGCACCAGCTTGTTTCCGGCGATTTGGAAGGAATACGCCTTGCGAATATAACCGAAGAACAGGCCAACAAGCCGGCAATTACCGACGAACAAGTTGCTTTGTTAGGCGAATTGGCCCTCCGTCTGGAAAAACATTTTGGCGCTCCCCAGGATATTGAATGGGCTTTTGAACCGGACAGTTCTGTCTCGATTTTACAAAGCCGGCCGCTAATGGTGCTTGGCAAAGAACTGACAGGGATTAAGGATATTCCCGAATCAAAAGTTGACCTTCCGGTGATTCTGACCGGTGGTGTAACAGCCAGCCCGGGGGTAGCCAGCGGCCCGGCCTTTGTAGTTGAAACAACTATAGATATGTTGCAGTTTCCTTCCGGAGCCGTGCTTGTAACCAGAAATCCTCTTCCTAAATGGGCAGCGCTTTTAAATAGCGCTGTTGCCGTCATCACAGACAAAGGAGGTGTCACAGGTCATATGGCGGCCGTGGCTCGTGAATTCAACGTTCCCGCTCTTTTGGGAACTTCAACCGCCACAGAGCATATCCATAATGGAGACCTCGTTACGGTCGATGCAACCGGCTGCGCAGTCTATGCCGGCAGGGCAAAAGCTCTCCTTGAAAAGGAGGCTGAAAAGACAAGCTTTATGAAGGGAAGTCCTGTTCATAACACCCTGGGAAATGTCTTAAAACATATTGCGCCACTCAATCTTACTGACCCGGATGCATCAGATTTTACACCTGAAGGATGCCGGACTATACACGACATTATCCGCTTTGCTCACGAGATGTCCTTGCGTGAGCTTTTTGGGTTCAAAAAAGACGCTTCTTTCCAGGAGCATTTAGCCAAGAGGTTGGTTATTGATATTCCTATGCAGTGGTGGGTTGTTGATCTGGGTGGTGGTTGTAAAGAAGGGATGAAAGGGGATAAGATCGGGCTTGAAGATATAACCTCCGCTCCCATGCTGACATTGTGGGAGGGAATAACGGCTATGCCCTGGAAAGGCCCGCCTCCGATAGATACAAAAGGATTTTTTTCCGTCATGTATGGAGCGACGATGGACAGGAGTCTTGTTCCCGGCATGCGTTCACGTTATGCTGACCGTAATTACTTTATTATATCCGGAAATTTTTGCCATCTCAGCTCGCGATTCGGTTTTCATTTTTCGACTGTGGAGGCTTTTTTCGGTGAGAAGGTAGCGGAAAATTACATCTGTTTTAATTTTAACGGCGGCGGCGCTGATAACGTCCGCAGGGAGCGAAGAGCCAACCTTATTAAGCTGATTCTGGAAAAATTCGATTTTTGGGTTCAGATCAAAAGCGACACGGTTTTTGCCAGACTGGAGCGACAGGAAGTGCCTTTTTTGAAAGAGAGATTGAAGGTTCTCGGTCATCTTGTCATGCATACCAGGCAGTTGGATATGGTCCTGTCTAGCAGTGGGAGGGTGAACAAGTACCTGGAAAAAATAGTAAAAGAACTTTCTTCATTTGTGGATGTTTCCGAATAAGAGGATTACACATGACTAAGGAAAAAGACTTACACGGATATTATACCGGCTTGCGGACAAAGTTCACTGTTATCATTTTTTTCATAGCTTTTATTCCGTTAATGCTTTTAGGCGGAACTACTTACTATTACTATAGCACCACGGTCAAAGAAAAGATCAAAAACGAATTAAAGCTTATAACGAAAAACAGAAAAGACACCATTGATCTTTTTCTAAATGACAGGGCTAACTGCTTAAGTGTTCTGGCTTATACGCACAGCTTTGATTTTCTGGAAAAAAAAGAAAACCTGCTCAATTCTTTTCATTTGTCAAAAATGGTTTGCAGTGCCTTTCAGGATATGGGCATAATTAATAATGATGGTGAACAGGTTGCTTATGTCGGGCCGTATCACTTAACGGGTAAACAATACGGTACGGCAGAGTGGTTTCAGGAAGTCATGGAAAAAGATGTCTATATCAGTGATGTCTTTCTTGGTTTTAGACAGGTTCCCCATTTCATCATTGCCGTAAAAAGGATAGAAAATGGAAAGCCGTGGATATTACGGGTGACTATAGACATAAACAGGATAAATCATTTTATGAGTACAGCCCTTTTGGGTAAAGGCGGCAGTGACGCTTATATCCTGAGTCGGGAAGGTATCTATCAGATAAGCGGCGACGACCGGATACTGACCAAATCCGATTTCGAAATGCCTCCCGTCTTTCAAGGCATAAAAGGAAAAGAAAAGCACTACGGAGGAAAAACCGTCCTTTGTGCCAAGGCCTGGTTAAAGAACAACGAATGGCTGATGGTAATCGAACAGGATTTAGAACATGAGCTGGGCCCCATGGTTCATGTTAAAAATACCGTTTTTCTCATCTTTATCGTCAGCTCCCTCATTATCGTTATCAGCACCATGCTTATTACCAAGCGGGTATTTGCAAGATTGGAAAAAATAGCCCTGGAAAAATTGCAGCTTAGGGAGCAGCTTGTTCGCTCTGACAGATTAGCGGCCATCGGTAAATTAGCGAGCGGCATTGCTCATGAGATCAACAATCCCCTGGCCGTTATTGCTGAAAAGGCCGGCTGGATGGGAGACTTGCTGACCGAAGAGGATGTAAAGAATAGCCCCAATTACAGTGAGCTGTTCAAGTCTACTCAGGATATCAAAAAGCATGTTCAGCGGGGAAAGAAAGTTATCAGTCGTCTCATGGGATTTGCTCGCAAGGATGATGTGGCGCAAAAAGATGTAGATATAAACTTTGTCCTGGATGAAACACATGATTTCTTGAACAAAAAGGCAATGTTTAAGAATATAGCCCTAATGAAAGAGTTCCAGCCCGACCTGCCAAGTATAGTCACTGACGGAGCACAATTACAACAGGTCTTCATCAACATAGTGAACAATGCTATAGATGCAATTAATAAAGATGGCGTGATCCGTCTTATTACAAAGGCGCAGGACGGGGGCGTTCTGGTCTCTATTGCTGATACGGGGCCGGGCATGCCGGAAAAAATTCAAAAAAAGATATTTGATCCGTTTTTTACGACTAAGGCGGTCGGTCAAGGTACTGGCCTGGGACTTTCCACCAGTTACAGTATAGTTGAAAACTTGGGTGGCCGGCTTACGGTCGAGAGCGAAGTCGACAAAGGAACAACATTTCATATTACGTTGCCCCCATCTTGTCTTCAGGAGACGGAAGTCTAAGTTCAGAGGAATTAGTCGAGTAGTCGAGTGGGGAAATGGTATCAATGATAATAGTAAAAACGTGAAGCGATTAACCTTGAACGGTGAACCCCTGAACCCCTGAACCTTGAACCGTAACAATAATATAAAGGAGATAGAAAATGGAGGAAATCCGGATGCTGTTGGTCGATGACGAGGATGACTTTAGAACAACTCTTGCTAACAGGCTGAAATTAAGGAAAATAGATATCACGGATGTAGCAAGCGGTAGCGAGGCTATAGAACTGGTCAGGCAAAAGTCTTTTGATGTAGCTATTATAGACGTTAAGATGCCGGGAATCGACGGTATTGAAACCTTGAAGCAGATCAAGCAGCTCCAGCCGGACATAGAGATTGTTATGCTTACCGGACATGCCTCGATCGAATCCGGTATGGAAGCCATGAAATTAGGCGCTTATGATTATGTAATGAAACCTTGTGATATCGACGAACTGCTTATCAAAACGGGAGAGGCTTACCAGAACAAGCTGCTCAAGGAAAAAGAAAAATAAAGGAATTGCAGGGGATACTGTCAGGCTTGTGAAAATCTATAGGGGGGACGATTGCTTGCAAAAGTTTTAAGCAGCGCTGTTATCGGGATAGATGCATACTTGATTGAAGTCGAGGTTGATATAATGCAAGGTCTTCCTACTTTTACCACTGTGGGACTTCCTGAAGCTTCTGTAAAAGAAAGCAAAGAAAGAGTCAAATCTGCTATTAACAATTCAGGCTTCATTTTTCCTGATGACAGAATAACTGTCAATTTAGCACCGGCAAATATTAAAAAGGAAGGTACAGGTTTTGATTTGCCTATAGCATTAGGTATCTTAGCTGCAACTAACATTATTCCCCAGGAAGTTATTTCCAACTACCTCATTTTAGGCGAACTCTCTTTGGATGGTCGTATTAAGTCTGTAAAAGGCTCACTTCCTATGGCTATAGCGGCAAAAACAGCAAACTATGAAGGGATAATTGTTCCTTACGATAATGGCAGGGAAGCATCTGTAGTAAAAGGGATTCCGGTTTATCCTGTAAAAACCCTATCTCAGGTAGTAAATTTTTTCCGTGGATTCTCTCAAATTCCAGTCGAACCAACAGACATTTCCGCTATATTTGACGGAAATAATAAATTCGATGTGGATTTTTCCGAGGTAAAGGGCCAGGAGCATGTAAAAAGAGCTTTGGAAGTTGCAGCAGCAGGTGGCCACAACCTTATCATGATCGGGCCCCCGGGAGCAGGCAAGACTATGCTGGCAAAACGTCTTGCCAGCATACTACCTCCAATAACATTTGACGAATCCATTGAAACCACAAAAATATTCTCTGTAGTTGGAATGCTTACAAAAGGCCAGGCGCTAATTACAAAAAGACCTTTCAGGTCACCTCATCATACAATATCAGATGCAGGTTTAATAGGCGGCGGTCAGATTCCAAGACCGGGAGAGGTCAGTCTGGCGCATAATGGTGTACTTTTTCTGGATGAACTCTCGGAATTTAAAAAGCATGTATTAGAAGTTCTTCGACAGCCTTTAGAAGATCAAGCAGTAACTATTTCGCGCGCTTCTTCAACAATTACCTATCCTTCAAGTTTTATGCTGGTTGCTGCAATGAACCCATGTCCTTGCGGCTATTTTTCTGATCCCAAACATGAATGCAGGTGTTCGTATCAGCAGATCCACAGGTATAGATCAAAAATCTCAGGCCCTCTTATGGACAGGATAGATATTCACGTAGAAGTTCCTGCCGTACCATACAGGGATCTTATGGGAAAATTCAATTCAGAGTCGTCTGAAAATATCAGAAACAGGGTTTCAGCAGCCCGCAAACTTCAGTCTAAAAGATTTGCAAGATCAAAAATATACTGCAACGCTCAAATGAATTCTCGCCATATAAAAAATTATTGTAAAATTGATGATGCATCTTGCAACCTTCTGGAATCAGCCATAGATAAACTTGGCCTTTCCGCCCGGGCATACAACCGCATACTTAAAATTGCCAGAACTATTGCAGATCTCGAAGCTGAAAATGATATAAAGATTGACCACATTTCCGAGGCAATTCAATACAGGAGCCTGGACAGAAGTAAGCACCTGATGTAACGGTTCACTTTCACTATTGCTTTAAATTGTCGCATATGCCTTATTGTTTCTCATCTTTATACCTCGAAAGGCCACAAATAACGATTTTTCGCTGGCCATAAACATCAATAGCAGCGTTGCTCAGACTTGCGATAGCCTGCTATTCCGCGCCTTCACGCCTTGCTCTTGATGCTCATTGCTCACAGAAAAAAGCGCAATTTGTGACCTTCCGAGGTATATTTAGAGATTGTTTGATATTATTCAGAATTTATGATATTTATAAAATAATACAGGCTGGAGATGAATAAATCTGATTTGGATTTATAGACTTTCAGATAAATAATTTCACTGCGTTATCAGTCGTCGACGTATAACTAATACGCCTTTCTCCTTCTAGCCTTGTGAAATTAATTATCGGAATGTCTATAGGATTTTCTTTATAATGATATTATATTTTTAAAGATGTTTTAAGGGGTAGATTATATATGAAAGAGGGAACGGTTAAATGGTATAGTGAGAAAAAAGGTTATGGTTTTATTGAAACCGAAAACGATGGGGAAATTTTTATGCACAGCAAAAGTATCAAAGACCATGGCTTTTTTGTGTTGCAAAAATCCGATAAAGTAACATTTGAAATAAAGGAAACACGTCACGGATTACAGGCAGCCAATGTTAGAATAGTAAAATAAATTCTTTGGGGAAAAAGCTTAGGAACGTGGACGAAATAACTTCCCCAACTATGCATCACAGCTTCAGGCCACCTTTGCCCGATCTCAAATCACAAAAATATCAAAATAGCCCGCTATTCCATCAACTTTTGTGATCTGAGATCGAACGAATTTGACCCAAATCTATGCGCCTACTTGTGGAAGTTATTTCGTCCACGTTCCTTAACAATCTTGATTTATTTTTTAAAGCGCGTGGTTGATGGCGGACCGGTTTCGTTCTTAGGGAAAGATCTATTTGTCAAAGTGGCAACAACTTGAAGTTTGAAACCATTAGATTTTTTTGAAAGGAGATTGTCGCTATGGCTAATGGAATTGTGAAATGGTTCAGCAACCAAAAAGGTTTTGGATTCATTGAACAGGAAGATGGTCCTGATGTATTTGTTCATCATTCAGGAATCAACGCATCTGGTTTTAAATCCCTTAATGAGGGTGATCGAGTTACATTTGATATCGAGCAAGGGCAAAAGGGTCCTGCTGCCGTAAATGTAGTTGTAGTTTAGCTGAATATTTTATAACAAAAAAAGGCACTCCATCAAATTAGCGTGGAGTGCCTTTTTTGTTGAAGGATTTTTTATGTTTAAATTTTTTGATCTGTTCAGAAAGAGCAAGATCGGTGACCACATTTCGCCCGACAAAAGCATATTTAAACGAAAGTATGAATGCTTTAAAAGACTACTGATTTCAAACGACCGGGCCCTTAAAATAATCACCGATCTTGAGCATGTCTTTTACAGGGACAAGCCTTTTACCCTGGCCTATGTGCTTATCCAGTCTGAAATATTAATAGGCGAAGTTTACAGTATTGTTGAAGACCTGAACGAAATCTCAGGGGGAGAATATCCACAGCTCTTTGATGTTGCTGAAAAAATAGGCACCACCATCCTTAAAGATTTAGAGCAAAAGAAAAAAATTGATAAAACAAACCTGATCCTTCCACTCGAGATGCTAAGCAGGGACAACATGGCTGAGGTTGGCGGCAAGGCAGCCAATTTAGGTGAAGTATATAACAGGGCTCATCTTCCCGTGCCGCAGGGTTTTGCGGTTACAGCTTATGCTTGCCAGTATTTTTTTGATTATAACGATCTTTCAAAATTGATAGACAACAAATTGAGAGGTCTCGATGTCAACGATACCGAGACACTTCTGAAGATCAGCCCGGAAATCCAGTCTTTTATATTGAATGCTGAACTGCCGGATGATTTAAAAAGAGAATTGCGCAATGCAGCCATCGAACTTAAGCATAAATCAGGATCAGATATAAGACTCGCTGTCAGAAGCAGCGCAACCAGTGAAGATTCTGAGGCCAGTTTTGCCGGTCAGCACTCCACAGTTTTAAACGTTACTGAAAAAAATCTCGTCCATGCATACAAAGAAGTTGTATCAAGCACCTTTAATCCGAGAGCTCTTTACTACCGCCGCAGCAGGGGATATATGGATCAGGATGTCATTATGAGCGTGGCCTGTATAATAATGGTAGACGCTCAAGTCAGCGGGGTTATGTATACTATTGACCCGAATGACCGTCGCAATGCAGTAATTATGATCAGCGCTGTATGGGGATTAGGGGTCAGCGCAGTGGATGGTTCAACTGACACCGACTTTTACCAGGTTAATAAAGAGAACAGACAGATTGAAAAAGCAGAAATCGCTACCAAAGGAACCATTTGCAAAACCGATGTACAAGGAGGAACAAAGGATGAAGCTGTATCCGATGACTTGAAGGACAAAGCGTGTCTTGAGCCTGAACAGATAAAGACTCTGGTTGACTATGGTTTAAAGCTGGAAAGTCACTATGGCTTTGTTCTGGACATCGAGTGGGCCATAGACAAGCAAAGCAGGCTTTACATATTACAGGCGCGACCTTTGAAGAAGTCATTAAAGTTTATTCCTGAAGAAACGCCGACAACGTCTTTAGATGTCTCCGAAAAAGAGCTTGCCGATCACCCTGTCCTGATCAAAGGCGGCGCTTCAGCTTCAGAGGGGAGTGCCTCTGGCTTAGCATATGTGTTGAAATCAGATCACAATCTTTATGATATACCCAAAGGCGCCATTTTGATTGCCCATCAAACATCACCCCGCTATGTCCCTGTAATGGGACGCGCCAAGGCAATTATTACCGATGTGGGAAGCGTTGCAGGGCACATGGCTTCTGTAGCCAGAGAATTTCAAATACCCACACTTGTAGGAACACATAATGCCACCTCTGTAATTGAACATAGCGAGGAGATTACAGTCGATGCCTCTAACAGAGTTGTTTATAAAGGAAGGGTAGAAAAACTTTTAAAGGAAAAAAAAGCTATCAATCCAATGAAGGGGAGCCCAACATACAAAGCGGCCCAGGCGGCCCTGAAGAAGATTGCGCCATTGAATCTTTTAGATCCCAAGCAGGATAATTTTAATCCGGATGCCTGCCGGACAATCCACGACATAATCCGTTTTGCACATGAGATGTCAATGCGTAAAATGTTCTGGATCAGTGATGATATTAAATCTAAAGAAAATATCGCTATCCGTCTTTATAGCTCTCTACCGCTGAGCATCTACGTAGTTGACCTGGGAGGCGGTCTTTCGATCGATCCTGAAGCGCGCGAAGCGCAAAAAGAAGATGTAATTTCCGTACCTTTCAAAGCATTGCTAAATGGAATGACTCACAAAGACATAGAGTGGTCCGGCGATATAGGAATAAACTGGGGCGGGTTTGCTTCTATTGTTGCAGAATCGGTATTTCGGGACCCATTAAAAGAAGGCCGCATGGGAGGGCCAAATTACGCTGTTATTTCGGGCGAATACTTAAATTTCAATTCACGTCTCGGATACCACTTTGCAACAATCGATACATATTGCGGGCCAGTTGTTAATGATAACTATATCACCTTCTATTTCAAAGGAGGAGCTGCCGACATAGGCAGGAGGTCCAGAAGGGCAACTCTAATAGCTTTAATCCTCAAGAAGCTGTTGTTCAGGGTAGAGCAAAAAGGTGATATGATCAGGGGCGAATTAAAAAAGTATGACAGGGTTCTTATCGAGAAAAAACTGGATATGATAGGCAGGTTGCTCGGATCTGTCCGCCTTCTGGACATGGTACTGTCTGATGACGGCCAGATAGACTGGTATGTGGAGGAATTTTTTAAGGGTAATTATACTTTTGCAGCCAACCGTTAATCCGAAATTTTGGCATCCTTCACGACAAGTCAAAAGTAGTTTACACTTTGTTGATCTTGTATTTTGGCAGTGAAATTGGAAAATAGAAATTGGAAATTGGAAAAAATACAAAAATGTAGATGCGTTACCTAATTTCAAGTTTCGACATCGGCATTCAATTCAATAATACACGCTTTTTCGAAAAAAGTGTAAACTGATGAATGAAGGATGCCAAAATTTTTATGAATAACTCATAAAATAAGGCAACCTGATCGTCATTTTGACACACATACGCCACAATCATGGTTCCAACCGGCCAATATTCATCAAAAAAGCTAAAATATTAATTGCTAAAATAGAAAATTAATGTTAATGTAATAATACATTATGGATAAAAGCAAACCGGCCAACGAACCGGCCAAAAAAAGCAAGAATCCCGCTTATTATCTAACGCCTTTTATACCCGGGAATAGCAACATAGGCTCCTTAAAGGATATGGCGCAGGAAATCATAGCGGCATCCGCGGGGCTGGAGGGCAAGGTGGCCGGAGAGACCGCCATTGTGCTTGGTGACCAGCTCCGGCTCATCAACAGCTATTACAGCAATCTTATTGAAGGCCATAAAACAACTATCCCTGACATCAGCATGGCCTTACAAAAGAAATTTTCTAAGGATCCGGAAAAAAAATATGCGCAGGAATTGTGTGCCGCCCATGTAGAAACCGAAAGGCGTTTTATGGAGCTTGCAAATACGCAGCAAAACCTCAATATCTGCGGCCAACAGTTTCTGTCTGAAATTCATGCAGCGTTCTATGCCAACTTACCGGAAAAACATCTGTACACCCACACCCCCAAAGGGTTTTCCAAGGCGCCGGTCAATCCTGGCCAAATCCGGGATGTCAATGTCTCCGTGGATGGCCGGTCACTTCATGGGCCGGACTATCAGGATTTGCCGGCATTGCTCAAAACCTTTGCCCAAGGCTATAGCCCGGATCAATTTCATGGTGACGAACGTTTAATCGCGATGGCGGCAAATCATCACCGGCTGACCTGGCTGCATCCCTTCCGGGACGGAAACGACAGCAGTAATTGGGGCCGCGTCTTGAGGCCGCGTCTTGATTAGGGCACTTATGGCAACGTTATCAGACCCTCTTTTCCGGCTGATTCGTTCAGGCTTTTGTCGTAACATGCAAAAACAAATTCTTCGTCAATTCTTTGTCGCACAATTAATGCCGAGGCGAGATGGATGGCATCAAATCCCTTAAGTGGATGTGCGGCTGTCACCCTTTTAATGGTTTTGTTGAGAGCGCTTGTTACATCAACACGAATGAAGCTTTCCCAGTCCTTTTCAAACGCTATGCGGATTGCTTTGAAAATGGATTGATCAATATCAGCCGTTTCCCTTTTTTTTCTATGGATGGCGGCCAATGTTTCCGCATAGGCTACGGTGGAAGTTACAATTGAGCTTGTTTTTTTCCACAAACGTATTACCTCTATGGAACCTTGTTCTTTGAAATATTTCTTAACTATAGCGCTTGTGTCAAGATAGAGAATCATCGCCGATCCTCACTGATCATTTCTGAAACCTGTTTTCCCGGAAGTTCGACAGGGTTGGGGATGTCTCTATCAATCCGGTCTGTAGGCAAATTTACCAAGCCTTCCATTATCAGAGGCTGAAGCACTCGTCTCAAGGAGGTCTTTTGGGTATCTTCGGAAATTATACGCGCAATCGGCTTGCCCCTATCTGTAATCAGTACCTCTTCACCTTTTTTAACAAGGGTGAGGTAAGAACTCAACCGGTTCTTAAGTTCTTTTATCCCTGCTGTTTTCATAGCGTTCACCTCCACATATTTGTAGCCACTTTGTTGCTATAGTAGCTATAATTAAATTGTGTGTCAAGAACGTTTTAATCTCTTTGGGTCTAATTCCCCGAAGCTTGCTTTGTTTTTATGGAGATTTCCCAAGCCATGGTTTTCCTGAATGGAAATGGCCGATTTTAGACGATTGTACAAGATTTTGTTTTTTCGAGTATGCAGAATGAGAACCGCTGAATTGATTATTCATATATTGCAAGAAATATCGTAACTACTCAGGTGGATAGGCTGAAGACTGAAGACTGTTAGGAAAAAACGCATTAAAAGCCATGTTTGATGCAAGAATCAGATATTTCCGCCAAAGTACGGCAATCGTGCTCTTCTGACCCCTTCAGCCTTCAGTCTAAACAGCTTCAGCCTGACTACGTGAGTAGTTACGAAATATCTTGCTATGATGATAATTATAAATTGCAAGTGAGCTTAAGTTAAGGTATTATATTTAGTTTAAAGTTGAGCCATTACAAAAAAAGGAGAATAACCATTATGTTTCGGGAAAATCTTCAAAAAATTGTTAACGGAAATAATTTGAATGAAGCTGAAATGTCTCAAATGATCACTGAAATATTTTCAGGTAATGTCACCGACGCCCAGATCGGTGCGTTCATGGCCGCTTTAGCCACAAAAGGCGAAACCTTTGAAGAACTGGCTGGAGCAGCTCGAGCCATGCGCAGAAAAGCGCTACGCATTCAGGTCTCAGCCCGCAATGTGGTGGACACATGCGGAACCGGTGGAGACGCTGCTCAAACATTTAATATTTCAACCACAACCGCCTTTGTTGTCGCAGGTTGCGGTGTAACTGTAGCCAAACACGGGAATCGTTCTGTTTCAAGCCGATGCGGCAGTGCAGATCTTCTTGAAGTCATGGGAGTAAAGCTGGATACAAACCCGGAAATAGTAGAAGAAGCAATTCAGGGAATCGGCATTGGCTTTTTATACGCACCCCTTTATCATGGAGCGATGAGATATGCTGCCAAAGCAAGAAAAGAAATTGGGCTTCGCAGTATTTTCAACATGCTGGGGCCTCTAACAAATCCCGCTGCCGCAAATTGCCAGCTTCTTGGAGTCTATGCACCTCAGTTGACTGAAATGTTTGCTTATGCCTTGCGAATGCTCGGCACAAAACACGCATTTGTCGTACATGGACACGACGGACTTGACGAAATTTCAGTTTGTGCTCCGACACGTATATCTGAACTCAAAGATAATCTGGTAAACACTTACGATATAAACCCGGAACAATTTTTTGAAAAAAGTGCAAACCCAAAGGATCTGGAGGGAGGAGATCCTGAGACTAATGCTAAAATAACCAGAAGAATTTTTGAAGGAGAAAAAGGTCCAAAACGCAATGTGGTATTGATAAATGCTTCCGCAGCACTTGTTGCAGCAGAAAAAGCAAAAGATTTCCAGGAAGGAATAAAGCTTGCTGAAAATTCCATTGACAAAGGAGCTGCTATAGAAAAAATGGAAGAGCTCGTTCGTTTTACACAGGAAAATGGATAAATGGCAAAAGACTTTTTAGAAGTAATTGTTAAACATAAAAAAGAAGAAATTGCAGAGGCAAAAAAACTTATTCCTGAGAGTCAACTGTGTAAGGATGCTTTTACATCTATTAAAAGACGGCCGTTTATTAAAAAACTTGAGAAACCAGGTCCTTCAGGAGTTAATATCATTGCGGAAATCAAACGTGCATCTCCCTCTAAGGGCGACATTTGTCTAAACCTGAATCCGGCAGCATATGCTCAGGAATATGAAAAGGGAGGAGCGACCGCTATATCCGTGCTCACAGATCAGCCTTATTTTAAAGGCAGTTCAGATGACCTGAAAAAAGCTCGTAACGCATCAACTCTGCCTGTACTTCGAAAAGATTTTTTAATCTCTTCATATCAGATATATGAATCTTCAGTCATGGAAGCAGATGCGGTGCTTCTTATAGCCCGTATTCTTTCGCAGGAACAATTGCGTGATTATTTAAAACTCTGCAACGAACTCAAACTTGATGCTCTTGTGGAAATACACTCAGAAAAAGATCTTGAAGCAGCAACACGGGCAAAAGCCAGGCTGATCGGGATTAACAATCGGAACTTAAGTTCTTTTGAAACCAATATCGATACAGCTATCAGACTGGTATCGCTTCTTGAGCCATATCAAATAGCTGTTGCTGCCAGTGGAATACAAAACAGAGATGATATTGTCAAAAATCATCAGGCAGGTATATGGAATTTTCTTATCGGAGAAAGTCTTGTGAAAGCTGAGAACTGCCAGGCATTTCTAAGGTCTCTGATGGGGGTGAGTAGATGAATAATACCTGTCCTCAGGTTAAGGTGTGTGGTCTGACCAGTGTTGAACAAGCTCTTGGATGTGCTGATCTCGGGGCAAATGCAATCGGCTGTGTTTTCTTCCCAAAAAGTCCAAGGCATTTGTCTGAAATTCAGGCAAAAGAAATTTCCATGGCCTTGCCTTCAGAAGTAAAAACCGTAGGAGTATTTGTTAATGAGAGTTTTTCGAATATAATGCATAAGGTTGAATTCTGTGGCCTTAATGCAGTCCAGTTGCATGGCCGGGAATCCCCTGGGCTTGTCAGCAGACTTCAAAAAGAAAATCTTCTTGTAATAAAGGCTTTGTTTGCAGAAGGAACGCCGACTATTGAAGAAGCAAAAAATTACGAAGCATCCGCATTTCTGGTGGAATGCGGCAAAGGAGTTCTGCCGGGAGGCAATGCAATAAAATGGGACTGGAAGAAAGTTAAAAGCTTTGGCTGTAAATACCCCCTGATCCTGGCCGGTGGTCTGGCGCCCGAAAATATTTCTCATGCTGTATCGGTCAGCATGCCGGATGCTGTGGACGTCAGTTCAGGCGTAGAGTCCGCCCCAGGCCAAAAAGACCTTGGCAAAGTAAAGTCCTTTCTGAAAGCGGTTTCCATGTGCCAAATAAAGAAAAACTTTAGGAAAATATTTTAAAATAGTAGGTGAATAGGTGGAAGGCTTCAGCCTTCCACCTTCAGCCTATCCTTAATCATCGAAGTATCAATATTATCTTGATGATATACATCACAGACCTCGGCAGTCTTGCAAAGTATAATTCTTTTTACTTGCAGGTTAAAATCTTTGAGCATCGAAAAGAACTTTTTATAGGTTGCGGGTTTTGTCTCAAGATAAATACCATATCCTTCAGATAGATGATAAATTTTTGCGAAATGGTTTATCAACAGATAAAAACAAACTGCCGAAAGATATTTGCTATTAGGCTGTTTATAGAGTTCAGGACAAAACCTTCCCACATTAATTTGTTTGGAAAATCTGTTTAAAGACAATACCAGGGCATACGAAATTTGTTCGTGGGTGCTCTTGTCTGTGATAAAATATTCAATACAATCAGCTTCTTTACAGTAAGAAATTTCATATCTTCTCAAAAGCACAGGGAGCTTTTCTTGCATGAATTTTGATAATGGCAAAGTAATTCCCCCTCCATTAGGCAGGGCTACGTCATTTTCGTAGAAAAACTCTTGAAATAGCAAATTTTCCTGGTTAATCTGTTTTTTGTAAATTTGAAATTCGAAGCACGAAATTCGAAACAAATACGAATGTTCCAAATCCTAAATTCAAAACAAATGATATTTTCGATGACCCTGATAAATATCGCGCAACCACGCTGGAGCGTAGTAAAGTTTTGGTTATTTGATATTCGGATTTTAATATTGTTTCGGATTTCGACATTCGGATTTCGCATTTAGGCTTATTGAAAATACTTCTAATTGAGTAAGTTGGAATCTACTTTGACGTTTCCATTCTCCCTTAAGTTGTTGCGTCGATTTTATTCAGCCTCTTCTCAAGCTCACGTTTCAATTGGTCTTTGGCAGGTTGCGCCTGCCTGAATACATGCTCTGCCTTGTGAAATTCCAGAACACGAACATCCGAAATATAAGGCTCTACATAGATATCAGGACAGACGACACGCAGTTTCTGCCTGGTTATACTTTTCTCCATTATTTGAAAAGTGTTAAAAACAGCCTCCGTCAGGGAAGGCATAAGGTCCGGGCCTGCTGTCCTGTGCCCAATAACATCGATCGCAATCGTTAGATCACAATCGTTTGGTAATATATCAAAAGGCACGGGATTTACAGCTCCGCCATCTATTAAGATCTTGCCATCTATCAATACCGGTGCAAAGATTCCGGGCAAAGATATACTGGCCTGTATAGCGGAAACCAGGTCACCGCTTTTAAAGACCACCTCTTCACGTGTCCAAAAATTTGACGTTACAACGAACAAAGGAATATCAAGCTCCTCAAAGGTTCGTGCAGTAATTGACTCAAACAAAAATTTGATAAAATTTTCAGATTTTATTAAACCAGCCCCCTCAAACTGCGGTGCAATAAAATTGAGCCATTTAAAGTTAAAAAGATTTTTTACACTATTGCGCTGTGAAACTGTTAACTCACTGAATGATTCTCGCAATTCTTTGCCTGTCATACCCGAACAGTAAAGTAAACCTGCAATTGCACCAACGCTGGCGCCACTGACGTAGGCCGGCTTAAGTCCCAGCTCGTCTAAGGTTTCCAGCATCAAAATATGAGCCAATCCTCTGGCGCCACCAGCTCCTAAAGCTATGCCAATTTTTTCCATTACCTGAGGCTCCTTACAAATTCACCAACAGCTCCGACTCCCTCTTTCTCAACTAGCCTTATGGTCTGTGTGCCAATTACCGCAATATCTGTTTTTCCTTTTAAAAAGTCTATGTCATTTTTATCTTTTACTCCAAAACCAAGAGCTAACGGAAGATGAGTCGCTTTGCGACATCTTTCAAGATATTTATCTAAATGCCCGGAAAAATTTGTATCCAGACCTGTTACTCCTTTTCTTGCCACGCAGTAAATAAAACCCCGCCCAAAAGATGCAAGGTAATTCATGCGTTCATCCGGAGTTGTAGGAGAAAAAATAAAGATTGGATCAAGATTATATTTTTTCATTGCATCAAGATAATCCTGCCCCTCTTCAGGTGGAAGATCCGGTACAATGGCGCCTTTCATATTTCTTTCGGCCATTGAAACAGCAAATCTGTCAATCCCGTATTTAAAAAGTATATTATAATAGCTCATAAAAAGAAATGGGATATCAAATGATTGTGTAACATTTTGGGCAAAATCCAGACATTTTTTTACTGTACTGCCCTCTGCCAGGGATTTCTGATTTGCATGAAGTATTACCGGGCCGTCTGCAACGGGTTCGGAAAAAGGTATCTGCAGCTCCATCAAATCAACACCCGCGTCAACCATTGTCTCTATTATTTTAAAACACTTCTCAAATGAGGGGTATCCGAGAACAATATGGGTCATCAGCAGTATTTTCTTTTCTATAAGCCGGCTTTTAAGGTATGACTCAAGCATTATACTCCTCCGCTTTTTTCTTGATAAACTCCTTCCATCTCGGGTCATCAAAGGCATCCGCAACTGTAAATATGTCCTTGTCTCCTCTTCCGGACTGGTTGATCAGTATAATATCGTCTTTGGACAGTTTTGGCGCTTCCTTGAATGCCTGAACAAATGCGTGCGCTGACTCCAGGGCAGGTATCAGCCCTTCCTTTTTAATTGTCAATGACATTGCATCAACTACTTCACGGTCAATAGCTGATTCAAATCTTACCCTGCCGGATTCCTTAAGATATGCCAGAATGGGCGAAACTCCCACATAATCCAGGCCTGCTGCCACACTGTGCGTCTCTTTCATCTGTCCGTCGTTGTCCTGAAGAAAATACGTCTTATATCCCTGGGCAACTCCTATGCTCGCATCTTTAGAGGAGAGCCGGGCTGCATGCCGGCCGGAATCAAGCCCGCGCCCTCCGGCCTCAACCCCTACCAGCTCTACAGGATCATCCAAAAACCCTTTGAATATACCCAATGCATTAGAGCCGCCTCCCACGCAGGCATAAATGCGGGAGGGGAGTCTGCCCTCTTTTTCCAATATCTGTTTTCGCGCTTCTTTTCCAATAATTGACTGAAAATAAGAAACCATCTCAGGAAAAGGATGCGGCCCGCAGGCAGTGCCCAGAACATAGTGAGTCGTATCCATATTGCTTACCCAGTCGCGGAAAGCTTCATTTATGGCATCCTTCAATATCCGGGTTCCTTCTCGAACCGGTATCACTTCAGCGCCAAGTCTATCCATCCAGAAAACATTGGGACGCTGCCGCTGAACATCAACTTCTCCCATATATATGGTACATTTAAATCCGAATTTCGCAGCCATTGTTGCAGTTGCCACCCCATGCTGTCCCGCACCAGTCTCTGCAATGACCCTGGTCTTTCCCATTCTCTTTACCAGAAGCCCCTGCCCCATAACATTGTTTGCCTTATGAGCGCCTGTATGATTCAGATCCTCGCGCTTTACATAGATACGTGCGCCATTAAAGTGATTTGTAAGGTTCTCGGCAAAAGTAACAGGAGTCGGCCTGCAGGAATATGTTGACATAATATCAGCATATTCCTTCCAGAATGAAGGGTCGTTTTTTGCTTTAATAAACTTATCTTCGAGATCATCAAAGGTTGCAACAAGGATTTCAGGAAGAAAAGCCCCCCCGAATCCGTCATAGTAGCCTCGATTAATCATCTGATATTCCTCCTATCCCTATTTTTTAAACAGGCTCTGTGAAAATACAAAATGGTCAGTTCGACAAAAAAGTTCAGAATATATTGCGTTTTTTGCCTGCTCAAAGTGTAGAAACCGTTTTACCGCAAGTATGGGTACGCCTGAAGTGATATCCAGGTTTTTTGCTTTTTCCCCTGTTAAATACCCGATTCTAAAGTTTTGTTTCCCGCCCGTCGGACGCATATAATATTGCGCCTCGACTATCTGTGAAAGAGACCGGCCCTGAAGATTAAATCGCTCTATACCTGAAAATAAACTCGCATGCAGATAAATATCCTCTATTAGAACCGGCATATCCTCAACCCTGCTGAGTCTTGAAAAAAAATAAACCTCCTGGCCTGAAAAAGGATTCTCAGAGTCATTTTCAACAGTCTCCATACGGATATCTTCTATAATCTGCGTTGTTATTGATATCCCCTTTTTGTGGAAAGACGAAATCGTTCCTGCAAGAGAAAAAAGGTCAACCTCTTTCCGGCTTTCTCCTACAAAAGTTCCTGAACCCCTCTTTCTTACAAGCATACGTTTGCGAACCAGCAAATCTGTGGCCTGCCTGGCGGTGGGCCGACCGATACCATAAGTCGCTGCAAGCCTGTTTTCAGAAGGAATCCTTGAGCCGGGCTGGTATTCTCCAGAGCGTATTTTTGTAATTATTATATCCGCTAATTGATGATATAATGGTATAGGTGACTTTGAATTTAACATATGCAATTATCCGCAGATTACGCAGAAATATAAAACCAAATTAGTAAAGTTGTCAAGACAAATTTTACAAAAAACTTCAACATCCGATATATACCTCGGAAAGTCACAAATTGCGCTTTTTTATTAATCGGTTTAAACCACTACCTTTGGTAGTGGAAAGATAAAAAGGTTTTACCGTTGTA
>Ga0255377_1002_pt1 | contig 58649 bp, 61 predicted proteins | sample ANMaggSeSYBR01G9_FD_182099 | JGI IMG/M metagenome (GOLD analysis project Ga0255377, IMG submission 182099) | Sediment cell enrichment communities from methane seep in Santa Monica Basin, California, United Staets - ANME aggregate JGI... | ecosystem: Environmental > Aquatic > Marine > Cold seeps >... | reverse complement strand
ACTACGGCTATTAGGCCGTCTAATCTATGTTATATTAAGCCTAGCGGCAGGAAAGGTGCGCGTAGTACGTAGTATGAAAGACAGGCTAAAAAAAGTAGTAGGATATTTTGCAATTCGAACAGGAACAATGAATATCGTCTGTGACGGCGATGCATGTGTGATTGCAGGTTCTCATAAAGCTTTCAACAACTACATCAGTAAATTGACAGGTGACAATCCTGTCGATTATAGTATTAAGAAAACTCGTTATGGCGAGATTCTTCGGGGAATGCGCATGGGCGGTGTTTATACTTTCGATAATAAAGCTTATAACAAGTTTCTTTCCCTCGCAAAAGCAGACGGTATGCCTTTAGCTGAGTTTAAGATCGAAGATGATCCAAAGCCTCATAAAGATGCCGTGCGGCTTATGCGCGTCAAGTGGTTTGATACAGCCTAAAAAAAAGAGGTTCTCCAATGATGATGCCCGTGACAGAGAATGCTGCTTCATTTGTTCTGCCAATACCAGCATCTCCAGCCAGCATACCAATAAACCTGTCTGATATAATCTTCCCTTCAATCATAAATAACAAACTCTTTCCTCAGCAGCAGGTTTCATGCCATAAAGAACAATCATCTCAAGAGCAACCAAAATACGAAGTCGCTGATATTTTCAATCTTTACGGAGAGGAGTATCGCCAGGCCCACAAACTCACGACCGATCAACTCAATGTCATGTATGCTATTGAGCATTGCCGCACCGCAGAATACGGTTTCCATGCGGATGTATGTGACAACTGCGGTCATATTGAAACAGTCTATAATTCCTGCCGCAACCGCCGTTTTCAGGACCAGAAGAAGTAGTTCGATATATCGGAAGATATACTCATCGCGTAGCCATCAGTAATCACCGCATTATTTCCATTGCCGACGGACAGGCATATACAAATTGGATCAAGAGATTTATACTGTTTAATGACAAAAGACATCTCAAGGATATGGGAGAGTGGGAAATTTCACAGTATATATCGTAACTTGCAGTAAAGATAAATGTTTCTGCAAGCACCCAGAATCAAGCGCTCAATGCTGTTGTTTTTCTTTATAAACAAGTATTGAATAGAAATTTGGGGGACTTCGGGAATATGCAAAGAGCTAAAAAGACCTAAAAAAATTGCCGACTATACTTTGCAAGGCTATAAACTGCGCTTTTTGAAACGGTCAGGATTATAAGGAAAAATTAAACCACGAAGGACACGAAGGGGCACGAAGATTAGAATTAATGATTTTTATAATTTCTTTGTGTTCTTCGTGAGCTTCGTGGTGAAAAAACATAATAAAAAAGCTCAGATTTTGACCGTTTACAGTATATACTTACAAAAAGAAAAAATTAATCATGAAATTTGACATATTTATCAGACGTACTTTTGAAGCGCTTAAAATATCGTCCCAGAACAGGCTTGCAATACTCCTTGGGATCAACAGAGCCGGGATTACGCAGGCCAAAAACAAGGGAACTGTTCCTGACAAGTGGATATTGGACCTTTACAGGAAATATGGCATAAACCCGGACTGGATTGAGACCGGCAAAGGAAAGATGTTTATCGCGGAAAGGGATGGAAGTGTTGTTGTTCCGGAGTATAAAAGCGCCCCACATGTAAAAGCCAGGCTCTGCGCAGGTGACGGATCTTTTGAAGTCGATGAAAATATCAGTGATTACTGGATGTTCAGGACAGACTGGCTCAAGCGTAAAGGGTCACCTTCGCACATGATCCTTATTGATATTTACGGAAATAGCATGGAACCTGAACTGAAAGATGGAGATACGGTTCTTATTGATACATCAGAAAAGGATATACTGGCAGGAGCAATATATGCCGTTGGAATTGACGATACAATCATGGTTAAAAGAATAGAAAAGCATCCTGGCAAACTGGTTCTCATGAGCGACAATAAAGATTATGAACCTGTTTACCTGAGTCAGAATGAGATGAACAGCGTTCGCATCATCGGAAAAATTGTATGGATATCAAGAGATGTAAGATAAGAGAAATCAGCTTGTGAAATACAAGCTAAACCGGTTCAATTCTTACTGCGCAGACTTTGAACTCCGGTATCCTGGCTACAGGATCAAGAGCATCATTACTCAAGAGATTAACTGCCATTTCTAATTTCAACGTTCCGTGAACGCTTACAATCTGAAGCTGTTTAGACTGAAGGCTGAAGGGGTCAGAAGAGCACGCTTGCCGTACTTTGGCGGAACTACCTGCCCGCCATCGCGAGCTCAGGCGAGGCGGGCGGGTCTTATTCTTGCACCAAACATGACTTCAAAATGCGCTTTTTCCTAACAGTCTTCAGCCTTCAGCCTATTCACCTGAGTAGTTACATAAAATATACATAATTTGGCACTAAAAAAGAGACCTTTGAAAAATGTTCAATTTTGTTCAAGTTCAAGGAAGGCGAAAATTTTAAATGCAGGAATACATTGAGTATTTCGAGGCTTAAAAGTTGAGTCTGACGCCGACACGAAGTGAAGCTTTAGCGCTATTTGGGCAAAAGGGGGTGTTTTGCAAAGGTCTCAAAAATGGATTAGCCAATGTTAGCTAATCCCTTGATTTTTTTGGTGCCGGAGCTCGGAATCGAACCGAGATGGAGTTGCCCCCGGAGGATTTTGAGTCCTCTGCGTCTACCAGTTTCACCACTCCGGCGTAGAATGCTTACATATGTGAATCAGCAGTTGTTGTCAATAAAATTGCTTTTCTCGTAACAATTTAGGTAACTACTCAGGTTGGTTAGGCTGAAGACTGAAGACCTTTAGGGAAAAGACTCCCAGAAGCCAATATTTTCTTAAAGCGGCCGGAAATTTTGTCTTAAACATAGAGAATAACACTCAGAAATCATTTATTTCCTTCAGCCTATAGCCTTCAGTCTAAACACCTGAGTAGTTACTAATTTAGCCTTTTGAAAAAAAATCTGACAGGATAACAGGATAAACAAGTTTCAAGCCGTGAACAGCTACAATAATTTAAATCCTGAATATCTTGTAAATCCTGTCCAAAAAATAATATTTAAAAGCGCTAAAGCGTTATCTTTTCTCAAGTGCTTCAAAAATATTTTTTGCAGAAACATAACCTTCCCTTAAAATTGTGGGAAAGGAAGTTGTAACATCAATAACTGTTGAACCTGTTCCCCCTTTGAGCGGACCTGCATTAAGCATCAGGTCTATTTTATCGGCAATTTGAGCGTCAAGATCAGATATAGCTGAACACCCTGTTTTTCCTGATATATTGGCGCTTGTTCCTGTTATCGGGCTATTTACTTCTTTTACAAGGGAAAGAGCTACAGGATGTTCTGGCAAGCGTATGCCGATTTTGCCTGTACCTCCGGTAAGATTGCGGGAGATAGTGTTTTTCGCTTCAAATACAATTGTGATTTGTCCCGGCCAGAAATAGTTCATAATACATTTTGCAGTTGATGGAATATGTTTTACAAGTATATGCAGGTCATTTGTATCTTTTATCAGAACTGATATTGGTTTGTTGTATGGTCTTTGTTTTATCGTGAAAACCTTGTCAACAGCCTCTGGATTAAATGCATCTGCTCCAAGGCCGTAAAGACATCTTGTCGGGAATAGAACTACACCGCCTTTTTTTATTAAGCCGGCTGCTTTCAGAATTAACTCCGGCTGGGGATTAAAAGGATCTATCAGCAATTTTCGGCTGGACACTATATTTGACCTTGAAGTTTGCTTGCTTTTTCTTCTACCTTTGCGGCCATTTCTTTTTTATAATTATCAAGCATTTTCTCCAGCCCGGCATCTGAAACAGCAAGTATCTGTGCTGCAAGTATTCCCGCATTTCTTGCTCCTGGTTTTCCTATAGCCACAGTTGCTACCGGTATGCCAGGAGGCATCTGAACGGTGGAAAGAAGAGAATCCAGGCCTTGCAAGGCAGAAGAATCTATTGGGACTCCAATAACGGGGAGAGAAGTATAAGCCGCGATAGCTCCTGCAAGATGCGCTGCATGTCCTGCACCTGCAATAATAACTTTAAGCCCTCGCTTTTGTGCTGAGGATGCAAATTCATATGCTTTTTCAGGGCTTCTGTGTGCAGATGCAACAGTCATTTCAAATGGAACATCGAATTTTTTTAGAGCAGCTACAGTTTCTTCCATAACTTTATAGTCTGAGTCGCTCCCCATCACAATTCCTACTTTCGGAGGTTGTTCTATTCTTTTTAATGCCTTTTGTCCAATATCTTTGCGATAATATACTCCGTCCCATGTTATCCTGGAAGCAGCCATGTACGCCTTTGATATGGCTTTTTTGACGGAATTTCCTAAAGCAGTAACTCCCAGGACACGGCCTCCGTTTGTAACAATTTTTTTATCTTTTTTATCAGTGCCTGCATGAAAAACGACAACATCTTTCATTCTTTTTACGTCTTTAAGCCCTGAAATCGCTATGCCCTTTTTGTATGAACCAGGATATCCTTTGGCTGCCATGACTACACAGACTGCAGCCCTGTCATCAATTTCAAGTTTACATTTATCCAGCGTTCCTTCAATCGTTGCCTCCATTATCGGAACAATGTCGTTTTTAATCCGCATTAAAAGAGGTTGAGCCTCAGGATCTCCAAAACGTGCATTGAATTCAAGTACCTTTATCCGGTCTTTATCTATCATAAGTCCGGCATACAATACACCTTTGTAAAGCCGGCCTTCACTTGCCATTGCCCGGATAGTCGGCATCATAACTTCTTCCATAATTTTTTTATGCATATACCGGTCTATTATTGGAGCAGAAGAATATGCGCCCATTCCTCCTGTATTTGGACCCTGGTCGTTGTCGTATATTGCTTTGTGATCCTGTGAGGAGGGAAGGGGAAGTAAATTTTTGCCGTCTGTAAAGGCAAGGAAAGAAGCCTCTTCACCGGTAAGGCATTCCTCAACGACAACCTTTTTCCCGGCGTCACCGAAAGCCCGCTTTTTTATTATAAGCTTAAGAGCATCAATTGCTTTTGAAACGGTTTCACAGACAATTACTCCTTTGCCGGCTGCAAGTCCATCTGCTTTTACAACAACAGGAGCACCTGTTTTGCGTATATAGTCTTCCGCTTTTTTATAACTGGTAAATGTTTTGCCGGCAGCAGTATTAATCCCGTATTTATTCATCAAGTCTTTTGCAAAAGATTTACTGGATTCTATCTCCACAGCTTTTTGATTTGCGCCGAATACTTTTAAACCCTGTTTTTCAAAAATATCAACAATGCCGTTGCATAGAGGATCTTCGGGTCCTACTATAGTCAGATCTATTTTCTCTTTTTTGGCAAATTCAAGAAGTTTATTAATATCTCCGGAATTGATCGGCAAACAGGTTGCCAGGTCAGCGATCCCTGCATTCCCTGGTGCACAATATATCTTTTTTACTTTTGGACTTTGAGCTATTTTCCAGACAAGGGCATGTTCCCTGCCGCCACCGCCGATTATCAGGACTTTCATAAGACTCTCCTTTTTTTGTAATAATTTACCACGGAACGACACGGAGTTTCACTGAAAATTGTAAAACAATAAGTAACGTAACTACTCAGGTTGGTTAGGCTGAAGACTGAAGACTTTTAGGGAAAAGACTCCCAGAAGCCAATATTTTCTTAAAGCGGCCGGAAATTTTGTCCTAAACATAGAGAATAACGCTCAGGAATCATTTGTTTCCTTCAGCCTAAACACCTGAGTGGTTGCTAACTAACTCGCTTGAGAGCAGGTCTATTGATAGTTCAGTGTAATTTAAGTGAAAATCCGTGGTGAATTTTACTTCTTTTCAATTTTTTTCGAGGTTTTCTGTCAGTCTTTCAAGAAGATCCTGCTTTTTCTTGTCAAGTTCTTTTCTGCTTATACTTGCTCCCTTGATGCCGCCATTTAAAGATATTTCCGTAAGGTGATGATTGCCATTTTCAGTAATCATAATATCGATATGAGCAAAGGGGAATTTGCTGCGTTTCATAATAGCATAGCAGAAATCCTTTTCTTCCTTTTTCAGCATGTATGGATGACTTTTTCCGCCGGCTGCGATATTCATTCTGAAGTTATCAGGATTATGCCTGGTATATGCCTCAGTATAATCTCCCACAGTAATTACCCTTAGATCAGTAAAATTCTCTATAAAAGGCTGAACTACAAAAGGATAAGAAGATTCCGACTGGGACATAAAGCTATAGACGGTTTCAATGGTATCCCATTTTTTTACACCATATCCGCAGTGCATGTGGTCTTCTTTGGTCACTACCGGGCCTATGCTGTTTTTATTGTATGTATTTATGGTTTCAATTAGTTCTGTCCGCTTTGTAATAACGCATGTATGCGGAAGCATCCAGTCTCTTAAAATTAAAGCCTGTGCAGCTTTGGAACTATTTAGAATTTGTGAGAGCGGAGACGGCAGGCAGTTTATATTCCGTTCAAGAAGATCAATCAGCATAAATGATTTCATATGCCTTGAGGATATTGTTCCTGTGCATATATCTTTTGAGCAAAGTTCATGATAATGATTTTTTAATTCTCTGTTGCCTTTTATGATCATAAATTACCTGCTGTTCCTGTGTTCGGAAATGCCTATACCTCGGAAGGTCATAAATTGCGGTTTTTTCGGTGAGCAATGAGCATCAAGAGCAAGGCGCGAAGGCGCGGAATAGCAAGCTATTTCAAGCCTGAGCAACGCAGCTATTGGTGTTCAGTGCCGGCGAAAAATCGCAAGTTGTGGCTTTTCGAGGTATTAGTTCAATCAGTGTATCAAGAAGTTCACTAAAGGAAATACCGGCGGTTGCTGCAGCAAGAGGTAAAAGACTTGTTGGAGTCATGCCGGGAATTGTATTGGTTTCAAGTACGTATATATCGTTATTTTTTAGAATCATATCAGTTCTGCTATAGCCTTTACAAAATAGAGCCGAATGGGCAGTCTGCGCATATTCCTGGGCTTTTTTCGTAAGATTTTTATTAATGCGGGCGGGACATATTTCCTGGGTTAAACCAGCGGTATATTTTGCCTCGTAGTCAAAAAATTCATGCTTTTTGCCGGGAATAATTTCAACAACAGGAAGGGCTTCCGGTTTTTCGTTACCTATAATGCTTCCTGTAATTTCTATGCCTTTAATATATGTTTCAATCAGGATTGAATTATCCTGTTCAAAAGCAATATCAACGGCATGTTTCAGGGCTTCTGTTGATTTTACAATAGACATGCCGATACTTGAACCGCCTTGAACCGGCTTAACTACCAGGGGCAGTCCAAACTGATCAGCAATTTTTTCAGGATCAATTTCTTCACCACGATTAATAGCAATATAAGGCGGTACAGGCAGCCCTGCTTTTTCATAAAGCTTTTTTGCAGCAATTTTGTTCATTGCAAGAGCACTGCCAAGCACTCCGGTTCCCTGATATGGAATGCCAAGCAGATCAAGAAGTCCCTGTACCGTCCCGTCTTCTCCGAAAGGTCCGTGAAGTATTATAAGGCAGGCATCAATCTCAGGTGCATCTGCAACCAGACGGTTTATTTCTGTTTTAGGATCGTAACGGATGACTTTGTATTTTTCCTTGTCAAGCGCTTCATAGACCTGGTCGCCGCTTTTCAGAGAGACCTCTCGTTCAGAAGATGCGCCTCCGGACAGAAGGGCAATTGTTAATTTTTTCATAGCATATTTCAATAAGTAAATACTCAGGTGAATAGGCTGAAGGCTGAAGGATACCATCCCCTTCCACCTTCAGCCTTTTACCTTCAGTCTACCCACAGTTATATAGATTTAACGAGTTTCAAATCGGTGTTTCCTGAAGTCTTTAGGATTTGCTGTTTGAATGCATTGTATTCATCAAGTGTAATAAGATTCTTTTCAAGTAAATTAGCAAGTTGGGCGAGTTCTTTTAGACGGACGGAAGCAGGGTCTTCTAATTGCAGATATTGAGTTGATGAATTATTCCCCAGCGCCGGAGCGCCATTGGACCTGTCGCCGACCTTAACAGATGCCAGGCCTCCCAATAAGCTCACCTCGACTGTTCTGCCTTGAAACATAGGAGAATTGAGAGTTTCGCGAAGAGTCATTCCTTGTTTTTTAATGCGCCTGTAAAAGAGGTAAACAGTAGCAATGATAAGGGCTGAACCTCCAAGAAGTATCCATGGCATATAATTGATAATGCCCTGGAAAAAAATTACCAGTAGCCCTACACCTGCAATTAAAAGAACATGGAGTACAACAATAAAGTAGGCTGTCATAACTCCTTTAAAGAGGCCGTTCTCATTTTTTTTCTTTTTCTTAAAAAACATAAGTAATAATAAAAACCTAATGTAAGTGTTCACGGAACATTGAAATTAGAAATTAGAAATTTGGCCTTTATGCTTTTGTACTGTTCTTCCCAATTTCAAGTTTCAAGCCGTGAACGGTTACGACCTAATTTATAAAAATTTAAGGGTTTGGACCTATATGTTCTATTAGGTCTGACACATATCGCTGAGGTATTTCATGTGTTATTGATGTGTTTCGAAGTGAATTCAACTTCATTATCAAGAAGTTTAATTTTTTTATTGAGCGATATTTTTCAGCAGTGTCATCCATTTTGAGTAATAGATCTTCCATGTGATTTATTTCTTTTTTTAATTCTATTTCCGGTGGGATACAATCCGCATTTTTCAATATCTTATAGGCGAGACGGAGTTCTTCCATAATATGACAGTCGTCCTCAAATTTAAAAGGCTTGCCGGAGCCGGGCAGATTATCAAATTCACCTTTTTTCTGAGCTTGCCGGATACGTTCTTCAACAATTTTTTCAAAACCGGTTATCATGGTAGATCGCAGTTTAAATAAATATAATACATGGTAACTACTCAGGTGGATAGGCTGAAGTCCGAAGGCTGAAGCTCCCTGACAGCCTTCAGTCTATTCACCTAATTTTTTTTGTGATAGAACATAATTTGTTCCTAAAAGCCTTCCACCTTCAGTCTAATCACCTGAGTAGTTATACAATTTATGATATATTTTCAAGCAATAAAAAAAGGCCTCTCTGAATTCTACCAGAGAGGCCTTACTTCAAAATAAGCTGGTGGCGATGCAGGGAGTTGAACCCCGGACACTACGGATATGAGCCGTATGCTCTAACCGACTGAGCTACATCGCCATAATTTTGACAATGGCTTCTCTAACAACTCAACTGTTTTAAGTCAAGTCGAAAACAAATTTTAAAGGTTCACCACGGATTTTCACTTAAATTGCACTGAATTATCAAAATACCCTTCTCAACATTATAACCATGACCAAGTTGTTTATAGACTTTCCATGCTGGGCCGAAGATTTTTAGCGATTAGCCTTTAGCTTAAAAAATCAAACAGATAACACATTCAGCTAAGAGCTGACAGCTAATGGCTAATAGCTTTTTCACAAATCTTCACATCGGTAAATAAGCTTAACCTATTGCCGGTATTAAGAAAAAATACTTTTCGGACAGACACTATCTTACTTATTGTTTACAATTTTCAGTGAAGCTCCGTGAAAATCCGTGGTGAATTTTTAACTCCTATGATGGAAAAGATCCCGCTACTTCAATCGTAAATTCATCCAGATTTTCCGGAAGATCGGCAAATACTACCATAAATGATATGATTGCTTCCGCTTTAACCTTAATATTAGATTTATTATCGCCGAGGCGGTTCGAAAGCCTGTTGTTTATAGCGTCAAGATCCATATTCTGAAGCTCAAGTTCAGACAGTATCGTGCCGCAGTAAACTGTTTTTGTTTTTGAAAGTATCTTTCCCTTTGTATAGAGTATGCCGGTTATGCTTATATAACTGCGGGCATCGGAATATCCATTTTTTGCTTTGCCCGTAATTACAAGAAGTTTTCCGATCTTTGAGTTTTCTACAAATTTATTGTTTATATCAAAAGTGTGAATTTTAAGATTTCCGGCATCCTGAACTTCAGGTTTTAACAAGTCACTGACAAAGGGGATATTTATTCCGACTCTGTCGAGCACGTAGACGCCACTAATCAAGAGCGTTGCAAGCAACAATAAAAGGACAGGCATGCTTATTTTTTTATTTGCAGCAACCTTTGGCGGCTCACTTTTTTCAGTTAATGCTTCTTTTTCTGCCTTATCAATGGGTTCTATCGTTTTTTCAGCCTCTTGTTCATCGGGCATAATCCCCATATTAAATGTTTTTGAAGGTTCTTCTTTTTCCCCAGGTGTTTTATCTTGATCTATATCTTCCTGTTTATTTTCTTCGATTTTTGTTTCAGTCTCTTTGGCTATCTCAATCTCTTCAGGCTCCTCTTTTGCACTTATTTCGCTGTCTGTTTTATCACCTAATTCAAGCTCTAATTCAACTTCGGTTTCAGCCTGTGTTTCATCAATCTCGGGCTCCAGATCAAGCTCAAGTTCAAGGCCGGATTCTTCAGGCTTTTCTTCGACTTTGGTATTTTCTTCAAAAGCCTCATCCATCGCAAGCTCAATACCTTCTAATTCTTCTTCAGCTTTATACTGTATGCCCGATTCTATTTCCTCATCAGTAATTAGGGCTTCAAGTTCTGTTTCAACTTCACTTGACTTGTCTAATTCCTCAGAGAGTGAAGAAGGGTATGCTAAAAAAACATTTTTACATGTTGAACATCTAACTTTTGAACCTGTCTGTTTCAGAAGGCTTTCATCTATGTTGAAACGTGTATCACATTCATTACATGTAATAATCATAATATGTTCTCACTGGTTTAAGTGGTAGATTGCAGGAAGATTTCTGTAATCTTCGGCATAATCAATCCCATAACCTACAATGAAGCCTTCTTCTATCCTGTGGCACGGGTAAGCAACATCAATCTCCGTCTCACGGCGTTCATGTTTATCAAGCAGGGCGCAAATCTTGACACTTTTTGGATCAAAAGATTTTAGATAATCAATGAGATATTTTAAAGTTAAACCAGTATCAACTATATCCTCAACAATTAGAACATCTTTATTTTTAATATTGGTTTCAATATCCCTTGTTAAATTTATTTTTCCAGATGAAACAGTATTTGAACCATAGCTGGAAATACCGACAAAATCAATTTTAACCGGAATAGTGATTTTTCGTATTAGATCGGCCATAAATACAAATGCACCTTTTAAAACCCCAATAAGAACCAGTTCGCTGTTTTTATAGTCATGTGATATTTTTTGCGCAACATCAGCAACCATTTTTTCAATATCTTCTTTATTAAGTAAGGGAATTAAGTCAGCCATAATATTCTTTCCTAAAAGTATTTTTTTCAATACTGGCAATAGGTTTAGCTTATTTACCGATGTGAAGATTTGTAAAAAAGCTATAGCCATTAGCTATTAGCTATTAGCTGAATGTGTTATCTGTTTGATTTTTTAACCTAAAGGCTAACTGCTAAAGGCTAATAGCTAAAAAAGTTCAATTTGAGATTTGAATACATTGAAAGTGTTGTCTTGTCAATAAGGAACGGAGACGAAACAACTTCTCCAACTATGCATCACAGCTTCAGGCCAAATCTATGCGCCTACTTGGGGAAGTTATTTCGTCCCCGTTCCTGAATTTGCTTCGTTACAGTCCAGTATCAGCCAATTCTTCAATCAACTTTTTTTGCTTTGCAGTAAGCTTTTTCGGCAGATTGACACTGACAAGCACATAAAGATCGCCTTTTCCTTTGCTCTTCATATAAGGGAGCCCGTGGCCTGAAAGACGCATCATGGTCTTGTGTTTTGTTCCGGGCGGTATTTTAAGGGATAATTCCTTGTGATAAATAGTGGGCACAGCTATGCTTGTTCCAAGCATAGCCTTGCTTATCTTGATCTCTGCGTTTGTATAAAGATCGTATCCTTTAACTGTGAATACCGGATCATCATAAACCTTGGAAAGGATATAAAGATCTCCCGGAGGTCCACCATATGGCCCTTGCTCACCCTTTCCGGCAAGGCGCAGTTTTTTGCCGGTTACCATGCCTTTTGGTATTTTGACTGTTATTTTTTCAGTATGTTCCGCGCGTTTAAATTGTACGGTTTTGCTTGTTCCGGTTGCCACTTCACGGATGGTCAAAGGTAATTCATATACAAAATCTGATCCCTTGATCCCGGTTGGATGCCGCCTTGGCTGATTACCAAACAGGGTTTCACCGCCAAATGAAAAGTTCCTTCTGCCTGGGCAGGAATTTGCCCCTCTGATTCCGAATTCTTTCAAAATATCGGTAAAGTCAAATCCCCTGAAGATGTCTTCCTGCGAATATCTTTGACGGAAACCAGTTGAGCCGAATGAGTCATAATTTTTGCGTTTTTCCTTATCGCTTAAAACTGCGTAAGCTTCACTTATTTTTTTAAATTTAGCTTCAGCATCTTTATCACCCCTGGCATGGTCGGGATGGTACTTCATGGCAAGCTTCCGATATGCCTTCTTAATTTCAACGTTGGTAGCATTTTTGTTTACACCAAGTATTTTATAATAATCCGTTTCGGACATTTTAATATTTCCTCATTGTAAATAGTCAGGTGAATAGGCTGAAGGTTGAAGACTGAAGGATAACAGGAATCTTCCACCTTCCACCTTCCACCTTCCACCTTCAGCCTTTAGCTAAAGGCTTTGATGGCAACCATGAGTACGGAAAGTGCGGCCGGGGTGATACCTTCCATACGGGATGCCTGTCCCAGTGAATTTGGTCTTATGGAAGAAAGCTTTTTCTTGAGTTCATTTGAAAGACCATGAACCTTTGTAAAGTCGAAATCTTTCGGAATTTTCATCCTCTCCAGGTTTTTAAACTTTTCTATCTCTCGAAGCTGCTTTTTTATATAACCTTCATATTTTATTTCTATTTCTACCTGTTGTGCAACCTTTTTGTTTATATCGTCAGAGCTTTTAGCCAGTGTTTCTATGGTTTGATAATCAATCTCAGTTCTTTTAAGAATTTGATCAAGATATATTCCATTGATTATGGGTTTTGTCCCGCGACCAAGTAAATAGTTGTTTGTTTCTTCTGACGGTTTAATTATCGTTCCTTTTATTCTATTTATTTCTTTTGTTATCATTTTTTGTCTTTCTTTCACATCTTTTAAGGCATCATTGTCAATAAGACCGAGTGAATGCCCTGTTTCCATCAGCCTTAGATCTGCATTGTCCTCACGCAGCATAAGCCTGTATTCCGCTCTTGATGTAAACATCCGGTATGGTTCCCGTGTACCTCTCGTTATAAGGTCATCTATCATGACGGCCATGTATGCCTGTGACCTGTCCAAGATAAAAGCTGGTCTTTCCTGAACTTTACATGCAGCATTAATTCCTGCCCATAGTCCCTGAGCAGCAGCTTCTTCATAACCTGAAGTCCCGTTTATCTGGCCGGCAGTAAACAGTCCTGAAATTAATTTTGTTTCAAGGGTGGGTTTTATCTGAACAGGATTTATATAGTCATATTCAATAGCATATGCAGGTCTCATGATTTCAGCTTTTTCCAGCCCTTCAACAGATCTGACAAACTGAATCTGAATTTCTATTGGAAGGCTGTTTCCAAGACCGCTGGCATAAATTTCGTCTGTATCAAGTCCTTCCGGTTCCAGAATAACCTGATGCCTTTCTTTATCGGGAAACCTTACGATTTTATCTTCAAATGAGGGGCAGTATCTGGCGGGAATACCTTTTATAATTCCGCTATGCAGGGGAGAAAATTTAAGGTTGTCTTTTATTAACATATGGCTTTTCTTATTGGTATAGCCTAGATAGCTTGGAATTTGAGGCAGGGTAATCTTTTTGGTAAAAAAAGATATCGGTGCAGGAGCGTGATCAACGTCTTGTTTGTTGAACTTTGAAAAATCGATACTTGATTTTTTTAGCCTTGGAGGTGTGCCGGTCTTTAGTCTGCCGAGCTGAAAACCCAGTTGTTTAAGATGTTCAGGTAACCCATAAGAAGCAAACTCACCGGCTCTTCCAGACTTAAATGAATTAAATCCTATGTGGACAAGACCGCTTAAAAATGTTCCTGCGGCAAGGACTACCGTTTTGGCCGGATAACCGAATCCTGTATTATCCTCTACCCCTGCGATGCTGTTGTTTTCTATAACAAGACGTTCGATCATAGCCTGCTTGAGGTCCAGATTCGGCTGTTTTTCTATTACAGCCTTCATGGCCATATGGTAACGAATTTTGTCGTTTTGAGTTCTGGAAGAATGGACTGCGGGACCTTTTTTTGTATTCAGCGTTCTGTATTGTATCGCTGTTTTATCTGTAATTTTTGCCATCTCACCGCCAAGGGCATCAATTTCTTTTACTAACTGTCCTTTGGCTATACCGCCTATTGATGGACTGCATGGCATTGACGCAACCTTATCCAGATCTATGGCAACAAGAAGAACACTGCAACCCATTCGAGCAGATGAGAGCGCAGCTTCGCATCCTGCATGGCCGGCACCTATAACAATGATATCATATTTTTTTTGATATATATTCATGTGAGTCAGGTTAAATGGTTCACGGTTCACGGTTCAGGGGTTAAAAAGTTGATTGGTTCATAATGCTTACTTCCACCTTCCACCTTCCACCTTCAGTCTTCAGTCTTCAGTCTTCAGTCTATCCACCTGAGTAATTACTGTTGATAATATATATATGTTTTAGTATCAAAGCAAGTGGCGGATTCAGATGACATGAATAATAGATATTTTGATTTAAACACATATTACAGGAATATATTCGGATGCAGAGTCCAGAAAATTACCATTGACGCAGGGCTTTCATGCCCGAACAGGGATGGTACGATTTCAACAGGCGGATGCATATACTGTAATTCAAAGGGGTCGGGAACAGGCGCTTATGCAAAAGGGCTTTCAATAAAAGATCAGTTAATTAAAGGCAAAAAAGCGCTTTCTAAACGGTATAAGGCAAAAAAGTTCATTGCTTATTTCCAGTCTTTTTCTAATACATATGCTCCATTTGACAAGCTAAAAAGCCTCTATGATGAAGCTCTTGCAGTAGATGATATTGTTGGGCTGTCTATCGGTACAAGACCCGACTGTGTGGACAAGCCGGTTCTGGAACTTTTGCAGAGCTATGAGAAAAATTATCTAATCTGGATAGAATATGGTATCCAGTCTGTTCATGATGAAACACTTGCCTTTATAAACAGGGGCCATGATTTTAAATGTTTCAAAGATATTATCGATGTTACCAGGACTACAGACATAAAAATTTGTGCGCACGTTATACTGGGGCTTCCGAATGAAAATAAAAAGCAAATGCTTGAGACGGCAAAAACTATAGCGGGCATGGGTATAGATGGTATCAAACTGCATCTTCTTTATGTTGTTAAAGGAACTAAGCTTGAAAAACTTTATAATGCCGGCGATTACAGATGTCTCGAACAGCAGGAATATGTAAATCTTGTGTGTGATTTTTTAGAACTGATGCCTATGAATATGGTAATTCAGCGGCTTACCGGTGACCCACATTATGAAGAGCTGGTGGCGCCCTCATGGTCACTTAATAAAATGGAAACACTTGCTCTTATAAAAGATACCCTGGAGAAAAGGGATTCATGGCAGGGGAAATTTGCGAGGTGCTCATATGGCTCTTTCCGTGTCTGAAAGATTACGCCGCTTTTATGATCTATTTTCGGGCAACGATAATATTCTGATCGTTATTGACGCTGATCCTGATTCTATTTCAAGTGCAATGGCCGTTAAAAGATTGTTATGGCGCAAGGTTGCAAATATAACTATATCCAATATCAATATAATCAAACGTCCTGATAATCTGGCAATGATCAGGCTTCTGGACGTCTGTCTGGTTCATATTGATGAAATAGATGAGGGAAGCTTTAATCGTTTTATAATGGTCGATTCACAGCCGGATCATCATGAAGTATTTGCCAGGTTTAACTTTGATGTCATTATAGATCATCATCCTGAAACGGATGTAAAAGGATCTTTTATTGATATCCGGCCTAAATATGGTGCTACAGCTACCATCATGACCGAATATTTGAGAGCGGCCAAAATTAAACCAGCCGCTAAACTGGCAACAGGTTTATTTTATGCAATTAAGACAGATACAAGCAATTTTGAAAGGCAGACTTTAATTGAAGATATCCGGGCATTTCAATTTCTTTTCCGCCATATCAATACTTATCTGGCCAGGAGGATTGAGCAGGCGGACCTTAAACTCGAATTTTTGAAATATTTCAGAAGAGCCATTCAGAACATGCACAGGCGAAAAAACAAAATATATGTTCATCTTGGTTCTGTTGTGAACCCGGATATATGCGTACTTATAGCTGATTTTTTCATGAGAATAGATTCGGTAAACTGGAGTATTGTTTCCGGTATTTATGCAAAGAAACTGATTATTATTTTTAGAAACGACGGTCTTCGCAGGAATGCCGGTAATGTGGCAAGGCTGAGTTTTGGTCGTGTCGGATCTGCAGGAGGGCACAAGAGTATGGCTCGTTCAGAGATTGCACTTGCCGACATAAAGGACTTAGTTGACTATAAGAATGAAGATAAATTTTTAACCTGGATTATAAAGAAGATAAACAAGAGAGCCGGTGAAAAATGATGGCTGTCAAAAATTCTGAACTTTCTGTGACTATACTTGGTTCAGGTACATGTGTACCATCGCTCAAAAGGAGTTCTTGCTCTGCATTAATTGAAACAGGCGGAAAAAAGCTTGTTTTTGATTTAGGCCCCGGCACAATGAGAAGGCTTCTTGAAGTTGATAATAGAATTTTTGATATTTCATTTATTTTTTTCAGTCATTTCCATCCGGATCATACTGGGGAACTGGTCTCATTTTTATTTTCCTCTAAATATTCCGGTAAAGAACAAAGGCAAACTCCCATAACATTTATAGCTGGAAGGGGATTTGCAGAGTTTTATAACAGGCTGAAAATGGTATATGGCAACTGGATTGAACTTGAGCCGGGTTTGATAAATATTGTTGAACTTGATAATAAAAATTATGACAGCATTAGATTTAATGAATTTACTGTTGAATCAATTCCAGTTGAACATAACGATGAGAGCTTGGCATACAGGGTTACGAGTCGGAACGGAATATCGGTTGTGTATTCAGGTGATACGGATTTCAGTAATAATCTTGTTACGTTGGCAAATGAAGCTGATTTGTTGATCTGTGAATCAGCCCTTCCGGATGAATTAAAGGTAAAAGGCCATTTAACACCGTCTTTTGCAGGTAAAACAGCAGCAATGGCAAATGTTAAAAAATTAATGCTGACACATTTTTATCCTGAATGCGATGAAGTAGATATTGAAAAAGAATGTCGTAAGACTTATGGTGGCGAACTTATACTTGCGGAAGATCTTATGACAATTGATTTTTAGGATCAGGGATCAGGAAGCTATCCTAATTCCTGATCCTATTCACATCGAGTAAAAACAGGGAAAATAGAGGTGTCTAATGAGCACAAAACGAAATCGTCTCCAACTAACCAACTACAAAAGGATATTATGCAATGGATATTTCTGAAAAGGTTTTCCAAAGAAGCCCCATTTTCTCATAATCTTGTTTACCTTAACAGTCTTGTAGAATTAGGTACTTCCGACAGTCATTTGAAACTTATTGCAGAGTTGACCACATTTTATATAGAAGGGAGATACCCTGCCTACAAGAAAAAACTTTCTGCCATGATAAACAAAGAAAAAAGCTCATCAATTTTAAAACGAACAGAGGAGTTATTCAAATGGCTAAAATCAAAACTGAGATAATCAATATCCTGCTGAGATACCTCGCTGACGTTGAAAAGATATGCCATGTAGACAAGGCCTTTGTATTTGGCTCGCATGCTCAAGGACGTGCAGGAGAACACAGCGATATAGATATGGCTATATTTTCTAAAAATGTAACAGATGATAACCGGCTGGACGTCATGGCCGATGCAATAGCCTTGATAAGCAAGTATAGGCTGGATATCCAGCCAATCCTTTTCTCCTATAATGACTATTTGAGCGGAGATAATGATTTCATATCTAATGAGATCAAGAAGAACGGTTTCGAATTGACAAGTGTATTGCGTTAACACGTATCCTATCAGATTAGTTATCTTTCATGCTTTCCAAAAAAAATAACCGGGAGCTAAAGTTATTATTGGAAATTATGACACTTAAGTTTGGTTAGGCTGAAGCTTTGAACCTATGGACGGTTAAGACATGAGATATTATCCGGTTAATCTTGACATACAAAATCGTAAATGTTTAGTGGTTGGTGGCGGCTCAGTGGGCACAAGGAAGGTTATGACACTTCTGGAATGTGGGGCACTTGTTACAGTTGTAAGTTCTGATGTTGCTGAAGATCTGCTTGAGCTTGCAGAAAAAAAGATGATAGAGTTAAAGAGAAGGCCTTATGAGTCCTCTGATATTGACGGTATGTTTCTCGTTATAGGAGCTACTGACAACGAGGAATTAAACCGGCAGATAAATAAGGATGCCGAACACCAAAGTAAATTGTGCAACATAGCTGACCGACCTGAGATCTGCAATTTTGTTCTTCCTTCAATTGTAAACAGAGGTAATCTTGTAATTGCTATTTCCACTACAGGTAAAAGCCCTGCTTTTGCAAAAAAAATGCGTCAAGACCTTGAAAAAGAATTCGGAGAGGAATATGACGAATTTTTAGAGTTAATGGGAGCTATACGCAAAAAGGCGTTAAGCGAAAAACACGAACCGGAAGCGCATAAGCACCTTTTTGAACAGCTTATAAATAGAGGACTAGTTGATATGGTTAGGAACAATGATAAGGAAAGAATAAATTCCCTCCTTCTTGAGATTTTTGGCGAAGGATACAGGTTTGAAGAATTAATGAAGGCAGACTAATTAAAGTAATCGTTTACGGTTGTCGGTTCACAGTTAACGGTTGCTCAAAAGCATAAAAGCAAGTCGTTGCATAATTCATTGAAAAAGCTATTAGCCATTAGCTGTTAGCTCTTAGCTAAAAGCTAACGGCTAACGGCTAATAGCTAAAAGCTTTAATATAAGAATAGAATCAACTGACTATAATTTCATGTGTTTTGAGTTTTCGTTCAGACACTAATTAAATTGGCTTAAGGTGTAATCAATGGAGATTGTGATTATATTTACCATTTTTTTCTACTTGATGAGTACGGCGGGGTACTTTGCTTATCTTTTCTTGCAGAAAAATTATTTAAATAGAGCTGGATACTTCTTGCTGATAGCTGGTTTTTTGTGTAATTCAGCGGCTATTTTTTATGGTTTTTTAAAATCCGGGCTGATTCCTGTTCATAATCTCCATGAAACCCTTGTTATTGTCGGATGGTCGATAGCCTGTGTTTTTATAATATTTCAATATAAGTTCAACCTCAGAATTTTGGGCATATATGCTGCCCCCATTGCAGCCATTGTTATGATATTTGCTTCTCAGGTATCCTCTGAGCCTGTTCAGGTTAAAAATATTGTTAATAATTTCTGGCTTATTTTTCATATAGCTTCGATATTTATCGGTGAGGCGTTTTTTGTTCTGGCGGGAGGATTGGGCTGTATGTATCTTGCCCAGGAGCACGCTATTAAGGCCAAGAAACATGGTTTTTTTTTCAGACGTCTGCCTTCGCTGGAGCTGCTTGATACTGCGGGATATAATTGCATAGTTGTGGGTTTTACCATGTTGACTATAGGTCTCGCAACAGGTCTGGTTTATGCTCAAATGGTTTGGGGGAAGTTCTGGAGCTGGGATCCAAAAGAGGTCTGGTCCGGCATAACATGGCTTTTGTATGCTGCTTTACTTCATGGGCGCTTTACTGTAGGCTGGCGCGGAAGGAAAGCAGCGATTATGGCTATTATCGGGTTGGCCGCACTCCTGTTTACTTTTTTTGGGGTTAATTTTCTTTTAGATGGACATCATGGTGAATTTACCAAATTGTAAACTCATAATACTTTAGCTTTATTCGCTTCAGGTATAATACATTCATACCATGAAAAACTCACGCATAAGATATCGTAAAGAAAGAACTTGCCATGGATGAAAAAAATAGTAAGAGTTCAACGGGCCATTAATAAACAATAACAAAATTTTTAAAGGTTCTTTCTTAACGATTTCTAATGCGCTCAAACAGTTTCCTGTTTTGAATGTATTATACCTGAAGCTCAACAGCTTAATAAGCCCGCCGGAAGGGCGCTAATTTAAAATGGACTTTTTACGGGGCCGTTAATTAAAGAAATGCTCGATATAGTTTTATTAGGATTAAATCATAAAACCGCACCAATAGAATTGAGGGAGCTTCTCTCTTTTTCAAAAGAGGAAGCTGTCGCTGTTATGGAGGGTTTGCAAAAGTGTCCGGATATTAACGAAGTAATGCTGATTTCAACCTGTAATCGTGTTGAGGTGCTGCTGACTACTTCAAACACCATCAACTCTGTTAATTCCGTAAAAACTCATATTTCCGAATTCAAAAAAATACCAATATCTAAATTTGAAGATGCTTTTTATACGCATGACGGCAAGGATGCTGTCCGCCATATTTTCAGGGTTGCATCAAGCCTCGATTCAATGATGGTCGGAGAACCGCAGATTCTTGGACAGATTAAAGATGCATACCTGACAACCATTTTGAAAAAAACGTCCGGCGTTATTTTGAACAGGTTATTGCATAAAACTTTCTTTGTGGCAAAACGTGTTAGAAGTGAAACAGGTATCGGAGATCATGCTGTATCAATAAGTTATGCTGCAATTGAGCTTGCGCGGAAAATATTCGGCAATCTTGAAGGGAAAAAGGTACTCCTGGTCGGTGCCGGCGAAATGGCGGAACTTGCAGTGGAACATCTTATCAGGAACAGGACGGGAGAAATTTTTGTTGCAAACAGAACATTTGAAAGGGGCGTTGCACTATCCAATAGATTCAAAGGCAAAGCTATACGTATTGAAGAAATCCCGGATTGTTTAAAGCTTGTGGATATAATAATCAGCTCGACGGGTTCACCCAATTTCGTTATTGTGCGCGATCAGGTTAAAGGAGTTATGCGCAGCAGGCGTAACAGACCAATTTTCTTTATAGACATTGCGGTTCCTCGCGATATTGATCCTGATATAAACCGGCTTAACAATTCATATGTTTATGACATAGATGATTTAAAAGGAGTTATTGAGGAAAACATAAAGGATAGAAATAAAGAATCCATCAAGGGAGAAAGGATCGTTGACGAGGCTGTAATTAGCTTTCAGCATTGGTATGAGAGCCTTGCAGTGGTGCCTACAATAGTTGCCTTGAGGAATAAGATAGATACCATTGCGAGGACTGAGGTTGACAAGACCTTGCAGTCCTTAAATAACCTTTCAGATAATGACTGCCAGGCAATTCACAGGATGACAAATTCACTTATAAATAAAATTTTGCATGATCCGACTATTTTTTTAAAAAGCGATGGATGCTATGGAGACAGGTTCGCTTATATTGATCTAACCAGGAGGCTTTTTAACCTCGATGACTGATACCTAAGATTAGCGATTAGCTCTTAGCAATTAGCGATTAGCGATTAGCGATTATTATTTTGGGTGTTTACCAGCGATTCGATTTTCACATATTGAGTGCAATGTTGATCTTTAGCAATATATTGAAATTATTGTGCTAAAAGCTCAATCAAGGTATGGAGGATTAATTTGATGAAAACAGCATTTCTTTTTCCCGGGCAGGGTTCACAGTCAGTTGGTATGGGTCTTGATTTTTATCAGGAATTTGACTTTGCACGAGAGTTATTTGATATGGCAGAGGAAATTACCAGAATAAATATTTCGAGGCTTTGCTTCAAAGGTCCCATGGAAGACCTTACCATGACGGTTAATCTTCAGCCCTCAATAACTGCTGTAAATCTTGCATGTCTTGCAATTTTAGAAAAAGAAGGCAGATGGGCGAATATTGCAGCAGGACACAGCCTCGGCGAATATAGTGCATTAACTGCATCAGGAGTTATTTCAAAAGAGGATACATTAAGGCTTGTATTTAAAAGAGGCGAGCTGATGCACAGGGAATCGACAAAGCATCAAGGTGCTATGCATGCAATTATCGGACTTGCCATTGATGAAGTTCGGAGACTCGTTGATGAAGTTCAAGGTGAAGGCGTTGTAGCAGTTGCAAATCATAATACTGAACATCAAATCGTTATAACCGGTGCCCCGGAGCAGGTTGAAAAAGTTTCGTCTCTTGCGGTTTTGCAGGAGGCAAGGGCAGTTCCTTTAAAAGTCAGCGGAGCATGGCATAGTGAACTTATAAAAGGGGCGGTGGATGAGTTCAGGGATTTTCTTGATACTGTTTCTTTTAACACGCCGGAAAGAGCAATTATCCATAATGTTACCGCCTATTTTGGGGAAAATCCTGATGAGATTAGGCATATTATGGCAAGGCAGTTATGCAGCCCTGTCAGATGGTATGACTCGATGCAAAGACTGATCGATGAAAAAGTGGAAATATTTGCTGAGGTCGGTCCGGGAAGAGTGCTTACAGGTTTATTAAAAAAGATTCTTCCTGATAATTATTCCTGCCGCATTTATAATATCAACAGTTTAAAGAATATGGAAAAGTTTCTTAAAGAAACTTGACGGTTTTAAAAATATTCATAAAACTTAAGTTGAGCGATTTTTTGCGAAGATATGTGCTGAGATCTTGATGCATAAGGATTTGCAAAAACCGCAGGCATACCCGTGGATATGTTGAGGCTTTTTGCGAAGCCTTTATGCGCAAGAGATCGGCGCAGATTGAGTAAAAAGTCGCTCAATTTAGGTGAAACTTTAATCTTTACTTTAAAATTCAATTATGATAGCCATATTTTTTTTAAATTCTTAAATTTTTTATTTTCAAGGGTTTATCATGAAAAAGAAAGATGTTGAATATTTTAGAGAGTTATTGACCAATAGTTTGGAAGACCTTTTGAGTAAGGCGGACGATACAGTTTCGGGAATGACTGATCCGAAAGAAAATTTTCCTGATCCAACAGACCGCGCTTCACTTGAATCGGACCGCAATTTTATGCTTAGAATCAGGGATAGAGAAAGCAAGCTTATAAAGAAGATTAAGAAAGCCCTTGAGCGCATTGAAAACGGTACGTTTGGTGTTTGTGATAAATGCGGTGAAGATATTTCTATTAAGAGGCTTAAAGCCCGGCCGGTTACTACCCAATGCATAGAATGTAAAACAAAAGAGGAGGCTTTAGAAAAAGCTCTTGGATTATAATAATAATGCAACCATTGATCTTCATATCCACTCGACTGCATCTGACGGAACTTTTTCTCCAGCCGAAATCCTTGCCTTAGCCCAGGATCTTAATTTAGCTGCAATAGCTATTACAGATCATGATACCGTAAATGGTTCTAAAGAGGCGCTTGGCATTGGCGTTCCTCCTTCATTAAAATTTTTAACCGGTGTTGAAATAAGTGCAGCGCCACCCCCATCTTTTCCATATTCAGGAAGTTTCCACATACTGGGATATTCTATCAAAATTGATGATCCTCTCTTAAATAAGACTCTTGCCACACTTCAAGAAGCCCGAAAAAACCGAAATCCTGAAATTATTGGTCGTCTTAATAGCATGAGTGTTGCTGTTTCAATGGATGAATTATTAAATGAGGTCGGCGATGGTCAGTTGGGGAGGCCGCATATTGCGAGGCTTATGGTAAAAAAAGGTTATGTTGAATCAATTAAAGAGGCCTTTGATAAATACCTTGGGAAAGGCAAGCCAGCATATGTTGATAAATATCGCATTGACTGTTCCAGCGCAATTGAAGTTATCCTTGGAGCAGGAGGTATCCCAGTTATAGCGCATCCCTATCTTCTTAATCCAAGGAATATTGAAGATATAGAGGAGCTTGTTATAACTTTAAAAGCAATGGGTCTAAAGGGAATTGAAGTTTATTATCCTGAACATTCGCCGCATGTTATTTCCAAGTTGGCAGATATGGCGAATAGACACGAATTATTGATGACAGGCGGTACTGACTTCCACGGTTCTTTGAAGCCGAAAATCAAAATGGGATCAGGAAAGGGAAGTTTTTTCGTTCCTTATATATTATATGAAAAGTTAATAGAAAGCATATAAATCAAATATGAAACAGACAGATCTTTCTATTTTTGAACAAAAAATTCTGTATAAATTTAATGAGATAAATATCCTTGAAGAGGCTCTCAGCCACAGTTCCTTTGTTAATGAGCAAGATGATGCAACCATAAAGGATAATGAGCGTTTTGAGTTTCTTGGAGATGCGGTATTAAACCTTGTTGTGGGGCATATTCTTATGCAGCGTTATCCCGAATTAAATGAGGGTGATCTTTCAAGAATGCGCGCAGGCCTTGTTAATGAGTCTCAGCTCGCAACCATAGCCCGCACAATTGATTTGGGTTCTTTTTTAAGGCTCGGCAGGGGAGAAATTCAAACAAATGGCCGCGGAAAGAATTCCATACTGGCTGATACTTTTGAGGCGGTAATAGCCGCTGTATATATTGATGGCGGTTTTGATGAAGCATTTAAGATGATTGAAAACCATTTTTCCGATTTGCTAAATTCTATTGGTGCCTTGCTGGACAATCACGATTATAAGAGCCGGATTCAGGAGCTTGTTCAGGAAAATTATAAGATAACCCCACAATACAGAGTGCTTCAGGAAAGCGGTCCGGATCACGACAAGACTTTCAATGTCCAACTGGATGTGCGCGAAGTAAGAACAGAAGGAATCGGCAAGAGCAAAAAGATGGCGGAGCAGGATGCCGCCAGAAAAGCTCTTGATCTTTTACAAAAATAAAAACTTATGAGTAGTTACGAGAAACCTTTTATTGTTCCGGTTTTTTTGCCTAATATAGGGTGTCCTCATAAATGTGTTTTTTGTAACCAATCTTCTATAACAGGAGTAAAACAAAAAACACCTTCTTCTGAAGAGATTGGGTTACATATAAATCGATTTCTAAATTATAAAGTGAAGAACAGAAGTTTAGTCCAGATCTCATTTTTTGGCGGTAATTTTCTTGGACTCAAAATTGATTTTATAAAGTCTTTACTTCATGAAGCCACAAAATTTGTAATTCAAGGAAGAGTTGACAGCATTAGATTTTCCACACGTCCTGATACTATAGATTACGAAAGACTGGATATTTTAAAGGAATTTCCTGTCGCCACAGTTGAAATCGGTGTACAGTCTATAGATGATAAGGTGCTTTCATTATCTGAACGCGGGCATACATCTTCAGACACAGAAAAAGCAGTCAGTATCCTAAAAGAGAGAAATTATGAAATCGGCCTTCAGATGATGATCGGCCTGCCTGGTGATAACGGGGCAGGAGCTTTATATTCAGCAAAGAGGATTGCCGCACTTTCTCCTGATTTTGTCAGAATATATCCTACCCTGGTGCTTAAAAACACCATTCTGTCCAGATGGTATAAAGAAGGAAAATATACTCCCCTGTCCCTTGAACAATGCATTACGCTTGTGAAAGATATTTATCTGATATTCAGAGAAAAGAAGATACAGGTAATCCGTATGGGCATTCAGGCATCCGAGCATTTTGAAAGACAAGCAATAATTTTGGCGGGTCCTTATCACCCGGCCTTTGGACATCTTGTTTATTCGGAAGTATTTCTTGATATGGCTTCGTCTCTTATCGAGTCTGAGGAAATTGGCTGCCGTGATTCAGTGGGAATAAAAGTTCATCCCAGGAGTGTCTCAAAGATGAGGGGAATAAAGAATTTTAATATAAAAACTCTTGAAAAAAGATTCAACATTAAATCAGTTGAGATTATACCTGATTCCTCTCTTGCAGCAGATGCGGTAATAATTAGTAGCCTACCGAAAACTTTCTACTTTTCGGTCAGAAATTCGAAATCCGAAGCACAAAATCCGAAACAATAACAAAAATACAAATATTCTAATGACAAAAACCACCGATTTCCGGTTACTAAGGAACGGGGACGAAATAACTTCCCCAACTATGCATCACAGCTTCCGGCTACCTTTGCCCGATCTCAAATCCCAAAAATATTGAAATAGCTCGCTATTCAATCAACTTTTGTGATTTGAGATCGAACAAATTTGACCCAAATCTATGCGCCTACTTGGGGAAGTTATTTCGTCCCCGTTCCTTAGTTTTGGTCATTTTCTGATTTGGTATTCTGATTTGTTTCGAGTTTCTAATTTTGATATTCGGATTTTGCCTGAACATGACTTTCCGTTAATGCACTAATTAGCAGACCTTTTACATCCCTGATTTAAAAAAGTTTTCAGGTTCAGTGATTGAATCGGGTTTTGTTGTATATTTCGTCGGTACAGTTCCTTCCTTGAAACATTCAAATATTGTCCTCTTGGATTCAGGAATAGGTAACAGCCCGGTTTCCGCATCAATTTTAGAAAAAACCACTCCTTCCGGTATATGGAAGACCCTTACAGGTTTATCAGCAACTATATACTTCATGAAACCAAGCCATATGGGGATTGCGGCCCTGGAACCTGTTTCACCTTTACCAAGGGAGCTTTCACAATCAAAGCCTACCCATGTCCCTGTAATATAGCGCGGGGTGTATCCCACAAACCAGGCATCGTGCAGATTGTTTGTTGTGCCGGTTTTGCCGGCAACCGGTCTGTTTAATTCACGTACTCTCCGGCCTGTTCCATATTTTACCACTCCTTCAAGCAGGCTGGTAATTATATAAGCCGTACTCTGATCTATTACCTTTTTTCTTTTGATAGGAGATTCCTCAAGCACATTGCCGTTTCGGTCAATTATTCGGGTTATGAAAACAGGTTCGATTAAGTAGCCGACATTGGCGAAGACAGAATATGCTTTTACAATTTCTAATAGAGATATGCCTGAAGACCCCAGAGCTATTGAAAGATCCCTGCTCAGATTTGAAGTAATGCCAAGTTTTCCGGCATAATCTATTGCGTAATCAATACCAATGTCTTTTAAAATTTTGATGGTTACTACATTACGAGACTTTGCAATGGCATCGCGCAGAAGGGTAGGGCCGTGAAATTTTTCTTCGTAATTCCTGGGTTTCCATGTAAAATTCTGTTCAGTATCCTCAAATACTATCGAAGAATCAATTATAACACTGGCAGGGGTATATCCTTTGTCAATTGCAGCCGCATAGATTACAGGCTTAAAAGCGGAACCGGGCTGACGTCTTGATTGAATGGCCCTGTTGAACTGGCTTTTCCTGAAGTCTCTTCCTCCGACTAGTACTTTTACATGGCCTGTTTCAGCCTCAATAGAAAGTAGTGCCGCCTCGGCATTTGGCTTCTGTTCCAGTTCGAGGTTCCATAGATCCGAGTCTTTTATTTTATTATTAATTTTTACCAGTATAACATCGCCGATATCGAGGACTTCTCCAGGATGTTTTACTCTTGACTCGTAGTAGGGGACTTCGGGATCAGGCTTTCTTGCCCAGCGCATACTATTAATATTAATTATGCCCTGAACATTTCCAATACGAACAATAGCGGTATCGTTAGTATCATTAACCTCAATTACGACTCCATTAACTATCTTTCCTTCTTCAACAGGATTTTCTTCAAGCTCCTTCCGGAGTTCTTTTGAAAAAGTTTCGATTTCTTCTTCCGATAGATGTTTAATGGGACCACGATAACCCTGGCGTTTGTCAAGAGCCTTTAAACCTTTGTTTATCTCTTTCCTTGCAGCCTTCTGCATTTCAATATTAACAGCAGTATAAATCTTGAGGCCATCGTTATATAAAGCATCAGGGCCATATTTATCTTCGACATAACGCCTTATATGTTCTGTATAAAAGGGGACTTTTTCAATATACCAGTTGCGCCGCGGTTTTATATCCAGTTTGGTATTTATAGCTTCTGTTGCTTGAATATTTGTAATATGCTCTTCAGCAATCATGCGGTTTAGAACGTATATCTGGCGTTGCTTTGCTTTTTCAGGACTTTTGAAAGGTGAATATCTGCTGGGGGCCTGGGGCAGCCCTGCTAAAATAGCGCATTCAGCAAGGTTCAGGTCTTTAGTTGATTTGCCGAAATAATTTTCTGCAGCAGCTTCCACGCCATATGCGCCATGTCCCAGATATATTTGGTTCAAATATAGAAAGAGAATTTCTTCTTTGGTAAATTTTTTGTCTATGCGATATGCAAGAATGACTTCTTTTATTTTGCGGGTGTAATTTTTTTCAGGTGTGAGCAAGAAAGACTTGGTAACCTGCTGAGTAATAGTGCTTCCACCCTGGACTATGGTACCAGCCTCGATATTTTTAATATAAGCTCTTATAATGCTTAAAAAATCTATTCCCTTATGCTTAAAAAATCTTGCATCTTCTGCTGCAATAAAAGCGTCTATGAGCATTTTCGGCATTTCGGAAAGAGGTATAACAATTCTGCGCTCATTATAAAATTCAGCAATTTTTCTATTATCATCCGAATAAACAGTTGTAATAATCGGGGGGCGATAATCGGTTAGGGAAGAAATTTTAGGAAGATCTCTGCTGAGGTAAAAATAAATCCCGCCGATAGTGATAGCGCTTGATAATATTATTAATACGATCAGGCTGACAAACCATAAGAGTATATTTGTTATAAAACTTTCTTTATCTCGTATGGATCGCTTTTTTAATATTTCAGATGTGCTTTTTTGTTTAGCCATATTACAAAATTCCGAATTCTATATAAATATATATTATCAGATCCCCAATCAGTTTTCAAGAATCCGTTAACATGAAAAAGAATTTGACTTTATTACATAATATAGTTATTTAATCAAGTTTTAATCCGTCATCACCAGAAAATTTATAAATTAACGAGGCTTATACCAATGATCAGACTCGATTTTAATAAAATCAGAGGCCTTGTCCCAGCTATAGTCCAGGATTATAAAACAGGGGAAGTATTAATGCTGGCTTTTATGAATCAAGAAGCCTGGGAGACAACCCTCTCAACAGGCAAGGCCACTTTTTACAGCCGTACAAGGAATGAACTCTGGATCAAGGGAAAAACTTCAGGGAATATGCAGATAGTTAAAGAAGTAAGAATAGATTGTGATGATGATACAGTTCTTTTGAAGGTTGAACAGGTCGGGGGTGCTGCCTGCCACACGGGTCATAAAAGCTGTTTTTATAAAAGAGTTGAAGAAGATGGATCAATAAAAATTATTGGAAAGCCTTTGTTTGATCCTGAGGAGGTATATAAGAAATGAGTGGAAAGTTAAAACTGGGCATTCCCAAGGGCAGCCTGCAAAATGCTACAATAACACTTTTCAAGCGGTCGGGGTGGAAGATAAATGTTAATGGAAGAAGCTATTTCCCTGAAATTAACGACGACTCGATTGAATGTGCGATTTGCAGGGCTCAGGAGATGTCGCGTTATGTAGAAAACGGAACTCTTGACGCAGGTCTGACCGGGAAGGACTGGATTGCTGAAAACAGCTCTGATGTTCGTGTTGTTGCTGATCTTGTTTATTCCAAGGTAAGTGCGCGTCCTGCAAGATGGGTACTGGCTGTTCCGTATGACTCGCCGATTAATAAACCTGAAGATCTTCAGGGGAAAAAAATTGCAACAGAGCTGGTTGAATTTACGAAAAGATACTTTGCTGAAAAGGGTATTGATGTTGCAATTGAATTTTCATGGGGCGCAACAGAGGCAAAGGTTGTTTCCGGTCTTGCAGATGCCATCGTTGAGGTTACTGAGACTGAAAGCACAATAAAGGCGCATGGACTCCGCATTATAAAGGAACTGATGAAAACAAATACTCAGCTTATCACAAATCACAATGCATGGGAGGATGCTTTTAAAAGAGAAAAGATAGAACAGATAGCTCTTTTACTCAAAGGAGCTCTTCTCGGTGAAAAACTGGTTGGGCTTAAAATGAATGTGCCTGAACCGAAAATTAAAAATATTGTATCTCTGCTCCCAAGCCTGAATGCCCCAACAGTAGCACCCCTTTATCAGTCAAAATGGTTTTCAGTAGAAACAGTCGTAGACTCCAATGTTGTCAGGGATTTAATCCCAGACCTCCTTAAAAATGGCGCTGAAGGTATAATTGAGTATCCGCTTAATAAGGTAGTGTAGACCGCGCGAGCCAGAGTAGGGGCGAATCTTGTATTCGCCCTAATCAGGGCGATCACAAGGATCGCCCCTACCGTTAACCGTGAACCGCTACATTAAATGAAAATAAAATTCGCTGAATTCATTACAAGCGCTGTTAAGCCGTCTCAGTATCCTCCGGCAGTCTTACCTGAAATAGCTTTTGCAGGTCGTTCCAATGTGGGTAAATCTTCTCTTATTAATACGCTGTTAAATAGAAAGCGTCTGGTTAAGACAAGTTCAACACCAGGGCGTACTCAGCTTATCAACTTTTTTCTTATAAATGAGAAATTTTCGTTTGTAGATCTTCCCGGGTACGGATACGCAAAGGTTCCAGCGTCTATACAGAAAACCTGGGGCCCCATGATTGAGACATATCTTACTTATAGAAAAACTTTAAAAGGGATTGTATTAATTATGGATATACGGCGTATGCCCGGTAAGTACGAATTGGATCTTATGGACTGGCTTTATCATTATAATATTCCGGCCATCCTTATACTGACGAAAGCTGATAAACTCTCAAAAACAAAACAGATCAAGCAGCATCTTTCAATATCCAAAGCCCTGTCTGTTGATAAAAATCACTTGATACTGTTTTCCGCAAAATCACGTCAGGGAAAAGACAATGTATGGGATCCCCTAGAAAAGTTATTACAGGAAGACCTTTGAAGAAAACAAATAACAGGTACTCTGACTTTAAATCAGGATTTGTAGCCATTGCCGGTGCTCCCAATGTCGGGAAATCCACTCTTTTAAACAGGATGATCGGCGAGAAAATTTCAATTACTTCCAAAAAGCCACAGACCACACGCAATCGTATAATCGGGATAGTGCACAGACCTTACTCTCAGATAGTTTTTATTGATACACCCGGAATCCACAGGGCAAAAAGTCCGTTAAACATTAGAATAGTTGATGTCGCGTTTTCGGCCATGGCTGATGTTGATCTGATTTTAGTTGTTTTAGACGTGACAAATCCCGATCCTGAGTCTGAAAAGATTTTGGTAAAACAACTTGGAAAACAGAAAAGACCGGTTATTCTTGTCCTTAACAAGATAGATCTAATAAAAAAACCTGAACTTCTTATCATCATAGATAAATGGATAAAGGCTTACCCTTTTGAGGCAGTTATCCCTGTTTCTGCAAAACATGGAACTCAGGTGGAAGAGCTTATCAAGGCGATGGAGCTCATTCTTCCGAATGGCCCCCCATTCTTTCCCGAAGATGCCGTAACTGATATGCCGGAACGTTTTATTGCCGCCGAGATGGTTCGTGAAAAGGTTTTTCGTTTAACCGGTGAGGAAGTGCCATACTCAATAGCTGTGACTATTGATTCTTTTTCCGAAGACGCTAAAGGTTCTCTTGTTAAAATATATGCAACCATTCATGTTGAGCGTGATTCTCAGAAAGGCATAATAATAGGAAAAAACGGGAGCAAGCTTAAAAAAATAGGCGAGGAGGCTCGCATGGAAATCCAGAGGATGGTCGGCGCAAAGGTTTTTTTAAAGCTTTTTGTGAGGGTACAGAAAAACTGGACCAAAGACACTAAGGCTTTGAGAAGATTCGGTTACTGATGATCGTTTCTTTTCATCCCTGTTTTGGGGCAGATAAATATATAATCTGTGCAGGACGCAAGCCCGATGCTGATGATCTTGCTGCAATAAAGGCTGCCGATGCTGTAATCCTGCCTCAGGGTTGCAATGAAGTCCTTTACAATATGGCAAGTAAAAATTGCTCCAATACATTTCCTTATTATGAGGCAAAGTTTAAGTATTCCGGCAAAATAGGCCAGATTCGTCTTTTCAGGGAAACAAATGTTTTACACCCTAAATCTGTGACTTTTGAGAGAGTTGATTCTTTTTTAGATAATTATGGAGCAGAACCCGAAAACCTTGCTTTTGATTTTCCGTTTGTATTCAAGTTCGACTGGGGTGGAGAGGGTTACGGTGTATTTTTGATTACTTCTCCTGAAGAGCTTAAAGATGCTATTCAAAATGCTTTAAATTTTGAACGTGCCGGTCATGTGGGTTTTTTGATACAGGAATATATTCCTTCACAAGGCAGAAGCTTGAGAGTCGTTGTAATAGGGCAAAAATATATTTCCTACTGGCGTGTCCAGGAAAATACAGAAGAATTTTGTTCCAGCCTGGCAAAAGGAGCTTATTTAGACTTTGATTCTGATCCTGACGTGCAGGAAGCGGCAGTAAAATCAGCAAGGCATTTCTGTAAAATGACGGGAATAAATCTGGCAGGTTTTGATTTTCTTTTTTCATCAGAAGCGGTTATAAAAGAGCCGTTTTTTCTTGAAATAAACTATTATTTTGGCAGGAGAGGTCTGGGCGGGTCTGAGAAGTATTATAAAATACTTGAGTCAGAAATAAATAAATGGATAGAGAGTCTTAAACTCAATGAAGGAAAATGATTTAAAGCCATTTGCATACGATCTTGATGATAAAGATATAAAGAGAGAACGCAATAAAGCAAAAGAGTTGAGAGCTTCACAGTGGTGGAAACGCTGTCTCGCAAAAGGGATATGCCATTACTGCGGAAAGCAAACCCCGCCAAAAGAACTTACAATGGATCATATCGTGCCGATATCGCGCGGAGGCAGGAGCACAAAAGGCAACGTAGTTACTTGTTGCAAGGAATGCAATAACAAAAAAAAGCACCTTCTTCCAATGGAATGGGAAGAGTATTTAAAAGATATTTAATCAGAAATTTGAAAACTCAAATATGAGATTAACCAGAGGCAGCGGGCAATTAAATTTAAGAACGTCTGAAACTCGCGCATAAGTGAGCCTAAAGAAAAAAGAGTATTAATATCAGTTAGAAAAATAGAACGTTATGGCTTGAGTTTATCCTTTTAACAAAAATATACAAAAGTGCCTCTTTTTTCTTAATGCTCACTAATACGCTCAAACAGTCAGCCGTTTTAAATTTAAATGCCCGCCACCTCTAATTGTTAACAAGTTACTTTTGAGTTTTCAAATTTCTGATAACGGGAAATATATGCAATATGCAAAATACATGATACAAGACTCACCAGCGGACTCGTCTTTTTTATCTTTAGCCTAACTTTTTGAGAAGTTACACAGGGGTAGCTAATTTAAACAAATTATCTGAATTTCATAAATTGGTAGTCCCTACAAAACAGTGTGGGTCAATATTTCAATGAGTTGCATATCATATCTTCTGGCAGCACATAGCGAAAAACCAGGTGTTTACAAAGTAAAACAGGGCAGTATTCCCAAACCTGCACTGCTTTGTATGGACTACCAGAAAATTAAAGAAATAGAAAATGATATCAGAATATTATAAGTAAAAAAGAAAACAGCATTATGGAACAAGATGTCACTGTCAAAATACCACGCACATGGATAAAGGGGTTGCCTGAAGAAGAATTAACTCTTAAACAGATTATTCGTCTTGGCATTTACCAGTACAAAGTAGAGCGTGCAATTCAGTTGTATCGGGATGGTGTGGGCTCTCTGGGTTATGTTGCGGAACAAATGGGGCTTAACAAACAGGATCTGATCAGGGAAGCGCGTCATCATAATATCGATCCAGAATATTCCGAACAGACGGTCAAAGAGGAACTTTCTAAATGGCATTAAATGTTGTTTCAAACGCCGGTCCTCTTATGGTTTTTTCAAAACTGATTGCGCCGGCATTATCAAAAAATGCTTTGCTTCTCATGGATGAAGAGAGCGGTCGGAATTATGCCAGGCAGAAGAATCTACAGGTACGGGGATCATTGGGTGTTTTGATTGAAGCTTATGCAAAGAAATTGATCAGCGAAGATCAACTGCGTCTCTATTTTCAGCAAATCAGCGAAAGAAAAGATATCTGGATCAATCCTGATCTTTGTGTACGTTTACTTGAAGAAATATTTGGCTCCGATCCAGGTTAACGATTTTTGTCATATCAAACGATCATTATATAGAAAATATCCAGGGAGGTATTTTAATGCTTAATATAAAAGAACAGACCATAAAAGAACTGGATGAATTAAAGCCCGAGGCATTGGCGAAAGTATATGACCTGATAACCGAGCTAAAACGGATAAATCAGGCCAAAAAAAACAAACCGACCGCCGCCGCCGCCGCTGATTATATAAAGGTTAGGGAGGCATTGAAACAATGCAAAGGGTCTCTATCTGAAGATATAATGCTGGAAAGAGAAGACAGAATATGAATCTATTCTTTGATACTTCAGCGCTGGTAAAGTTTTTCCATGAAGAAGAAGGGACAGATATTATTACGGATTTGATCCTTGAGCAGAATAATGAAATATGGATTTCAGAGCTGGGACGGCTGGAATTCATAAGCGCCGTTTTCAGAAGATTTCGTAACAAAGAGCTGGATGAAGGGCAATTGAACACGGCAATCGATTCTTTAGTAAAATTCCAATAACGTCCTGAGCTTGGCACCGGCGTACAGATTGAATCTCAATAATTGTTTTGAATAGATATCTAATTTCATGATATATATAAAATATAGAAAATTCCTTAATATGAGGTGTCAATTATGCCTTTGACTTCTGCAAAAACAAAATATGAACATGTGGTCTTAGACGAAAAAGGCGTCCCCATTATTGCAGGGACAAACATGAAGGTAATTGAGATAGTACTGGAAAAAACAGCCTACGGCTGGAGTCCGGAAGAACTGCATTTCCAGCATCCCTATCTTACCCTGGGGCAAATATACTCGGCATTAGCCTACTACTGGGATCATCGGGATGTGCTTGATCGGGATATCGAACAAAGGCTTGCTTTTGTAAATCAGACCCGGAAAATTACAGAACAAACGCCTCTTGCTGCCCGGCTGGAATCCAAAGGATTGATCTGATTATGCTTGCGCTCTATATGGATCATAATGTGCCGCGAGCTGTAAGCGAAGGACTTCGCTTACGTGGTATAGATGTTATTACAGCCTATGAAGACAGCGCTGATGATATGAACGATCCAGCATTATTGGATTGAGCTACTGAACTGGGTCGAGCACTTTTCACACAAGACGATGATCTCCTTGCCGAGGCAACCAAACGACAAAAAGAAGGAGTTACTTTTGGCGGGGTGATCTATTCCCACCAACTGCAAATTTCTATCGGCGCTTGCATCAACGATCTGGAGATCATTTCAAAAGCTGGCGAACCCGAAGACTTGATAAATTGTGTGCAATTTTTACCGCTTTGAATATTAAGCATATCTTCGCCCGCACACAAATATTTAAAATTTTACTGAAATAATATCTGCCGGCCTATTGTTAAACCTGACTCTCCCAACGCAAATCAAAAAAAATACAAAAGTAAAAGTAAAAGTAAAAGTTCAATTTTTCATTGACGTATTCATGGAAAAGTGTAATTTTAAAAATTGATTTCAGGTGACTTTAAGGAAATCCCGTGAAAATCGGGAGCGAGCCCGTCGCTGTAATCGGGGACGAAAACCGCAAAATGTCACTGTCCAATTAGGATGGGAAGGCGCGGTAAGTAGTGTGATCCGAAAGCCAGAAGACCTATAGACTTTTCAGATAAATAATTTCACTGTGTTATCAGTCGTTGACGTATAACTAATACGCCTTCCTCCTTCTGGCCTTGTGAAATTAATTATCTGAAAGTCTATACCTGAAAGATTGTTTGGCAACCTCGCGGACAGGGTGCTAATCAACAAGCGTTTGAGGATAAAAAAGGCAATCCCCAGATCGATTTATCGGTTTGGGGATTTTTTTTTGCAATTCCAACCGAGGGGAAAGGAGAAATAAGAAAATGAAGAAGTTGTTAAGTTGTGTGACAGTATTATCAGTATTTATGTTTTTTGCCTTACCTGTACCGATTTTTGCACAGGAAGGTGGGGATGTGGCAACAATGGAAGAGGTGGTAGTGACGGCAGGCAGGGTAAAAGAAAAGAAAAAGGAGATTACCACCAATGTAACCATTATTAATGAGGAAGAGATCAAAAATTCTTTTGCCAAAGATCTCGGAGAATTATTGACTGAAAAGGCTATTGGGCACAGTCATAGATACCCGGGTGCCTTAAATTCAGTCGGTATTCGCGGCTTCAGGACAGAAACCCACGGCAATGACCTTGAGGGTCGTGTGCTGATTCTTGTGAACGGCCGGAGGGCCGGTACCGGTAACACAGCAAAAATCAGCACCAAAAACATAGAAAGGGTGGAAATAATAAGGGGCCCCGCCTCCGTTCAATACGGATCTGCCGCCATGGGCGGAGTCATAAACGTTATTACCAAGCAGGGAAAGGATAAACCCTCTGCGTTTGCTGAGGGAACACTGGGAAGTTTTGGCTACAAGGAAGGAAGTGCAGGGGCTTCAGGAAAGTATAAAGCGTTTGATTTTTCCGGCAGTTTTACAAGAGATTCTAAAGACGATTACGATACTGCCAGTGGAGAGAAGTTTTACAACACCGGATATGATCGCAAGGAAAACTGCAGCCTGAATCTCGGTTATGAGTTCCTGCCCGAAAATCGCATCGGCGTCATTTACAGTTGTTATGATGCCGATCATGTGGGCGATTCAGGATACTTGAGCCAGAACGATCTGGACGATTATAAAAATTCAAGCAACAGGGCAATCGACTTTATTTATGACGGCGGAACTCTGGATGGTCTCTTTACCTGGCAGGCCAGATACTTTGACGGCAAAGATGAGGATAAATGGTTCGATCCCACGGCAAGCGATCCCAACGTCTTTTGGGATGATGGTATTCCAGACGGACAGAAAACCGATCAGAAAGGGGCACAGGCCCAGGTATCTTACAACCAGGAATATTTTCTTGTTACCGCCGGTTTTGACTGGGTAAACTATGAAATAGAAACTTCCTGGGATCCGAAAAAGTCTGAATATGACAATCCTGCCGGTTTTCTTATGGCCAAAGCCAGGCTTTTTGACAAAAAATTTATAATTACCGGCGGCGTAAGATATGACGAATATGAAGTGGATATGAAAGGTGATGGGAAGAAAGAGAGTGATGATCACATTTCTCCGCGGGTTGGAGCGGCCTATCTACTTACAGACTGGCTGAAGCTGAGGGCAAACTACGGGGAGGCATTCAAGATGCCTTCTGCAAAGCAGTTGGCTGCGGATTATACTTGGGGAGCACATTACGTGGGCAACCCAAACTTGAAAGCGGAAAAAAGCGGGACATATGAAGCGGGTATAGACTTCTCATACGCTTTTTTCGATTCTTCCCTTACCTATTTTCATACCAATTTTAAGGATAAAATAGATACTTACACGACAGCGGGTGGTGATACCTCATGGAAAAACCTTGGAAAAGCTGAAATAGAAGGTGTGGAAGGTGACCTTTCGTTTGATATTGGCTCTCTTTTTTCCTGGGATTATCAGGTCAAGCCTTACGTCAGTTTTGTCTATCTTACAAAATACAAAGATAAGGAAGCTAATGAAGACCTTAAATACACATCGGCTCTTCATGTATCATATGGTATCACAATCTCTGATCTTGACGGCTTTTCCGCCAACCTAAACCTTTACTACACAGGGAAACAGGATATTACTGATTACGAAGGCGGTACTTACACGACGATAACACAAGGCCGCTTTACGTTTGCCAATTTGACTGTCAGTAAAAGGATCTTTGATTTCAAAGAATACGGGGGGATCACCTTGAGAGGCGAGATTCAAAACCTTTTTGACAAGGATTGTGAGCACGTTCAGGGCTATCCCATGCCGGGAAGGAGCTTTTTCCTCGGTCTGGGGTATGATTTCTAAAATGACATGATGGCAGGGGGAGTCTCATGCGGAGTATCTCCCCTGCCACGCATTTTATGAGGGTAAGATGAAAGAAGTCAAACATTACTACTATTTATGCTCCTTTATTCTTTTTGCAATTCTCTGGAGTGCAGTTCCGGTATTTTCCTATCCAATAGCGTTTACTGATGTTCAGGGCAACCATATCTCAATTACAAAAAGTCCATTGAGGGTTGTTTCCCTGGTACCCGGCATAACCGAAATTATTTTCAGAATAGGGGCAGGAGATGCGGTCAAGGCCGTTACCCATTACGACACTTATCCGCCTGAGACGGTTTATAAAACTGTCGTTGGCGGCTTCTTCTCACCATCCCTTAAGGCTATTGAAGCGATACAGCCTGATGTGATTTTTTTATCCGGTCTTCATAAAGAAATTATAAAGAAATTTGAAAACGAAAAATGTCAATTAATCAACCTTGATGCAAAGTCAGTTTTTGATATCTATCGAAATATCGATTTGTTGGGCAAAATTTTTAACAGGCAAAAGCAAGCTGAAACGCTTATCAAAGACATAAGGAATGAGCTTCAAATTGTTGCCGGGAAGGTGGAAAGCATTCCGGAATCAAAGAGAAAAAGGGTTATTCGCCTCATGGGGCGAGACCCGGTGATGACCCCCGGTGATGATTCCTTTCAAAATGAATATATCAGAATCGCCGGCGGTATTCCTCCAAAGCTTAACAAAAAGGGTAATATTGTTCTTGTAACCAAAGAGGAATGGATTAGGTTTAACCCACAGATTGTTTATGGCTGCGGCGGTGATAGAGAAGCAGTCAGGAAGTTTTTCGACCAGCCCGGCTGGAAGGATGTGGAGGCAGTAAAAAACGGTAAGATATTCTACTTTCCCTGCGATCTGACATGCAGGGCTTCTACCCGTGCCGGTTATTTTGTTTCATGGCTTTCCGCCAGGATTTATGAAAATGAGTTTTCCAGGGAAGAAGTACAAGTCTTTAAAGATCATATATTTAAATCACGTCATTTTGATCTTGACCTCAATTACATAGAAGATGCACGTATCGTATACAGCAGAATCCATGATTTTGTGAACAAAACCCTGATTGTCGAATTCAAGGCACCATTATCCATCGTTTCCTCCCTCGAAGGACAACGCAAGCATATCATATCTGTAGGAAACCATTATTCTCCTCCTCCATGCTGGGCGCTTGGACATAAACTCGGATTGAAGAAAATAAGGGAGCGGGTATATCAGGTCATCGGTAAATCGGAAGATAAAGTCAGTTTCATCTTTACCGGTGCGGATATGGACAACCTGGCGGTAAAGCAAAAACGGTTTAAAGATATGAAGGTATATGCCCTGGTAACTGCCGGAGTTAAATCAAATGCGGTCAGGATGTCAGTTGATGAAGGGAGGTTTTATGAGCCCGGGACCGTAAATATCATTCTTTTAACCAATATGAAGCTATCACAGCGTGCGATGACAAGAGCCATCATCAGCGCTACTGAGGCTAAAACCGCAGCGTTACAGGATTTTGATATCAGAAGCAGTTGTACTCCCCTCATTCACCAGGCTACCGGAACAGGAACCGATAATATCATTGTTGTGGAGGGTAAAGGAAGTGAAATTGACAATGCCGGCGGCCACACAAAGATGGGGGAATTGATTGCAAAGGCCGTGTATGAAGCTGTTCAGGAAGCAGTGTATAAACAAAACGGGATGGTTTTCCGACGTAATGTTTTTCAACGTCTGAAAGACAGAAAAATCAGTGGCTTTGGATTGATTTCCGTGGATGGATGTGAATGTAACGTCGGCAAGTACGATTTGATTAAGGCCTTTGAAGAGATACTTCTTCAGCCCCGCTATGCCGGTTTTATCGAATCATCTTTTGCCATAAGTGATGACTATGAAAAGGGGCTGGTTAACGATCTTGGCTTTTTTGAACTCTGGTGCAGTGATATGGCTGAGGAGATAGCCGGAAAAAAGATAGGAACCACAAAAGATTTGATTGCTGATAAAGACATGCCGCGTGTGCTCAGGATGGCATTGAACAGTTTGTTGAATGGTCTTTACGTCAGAATAAAATAGAGATATGAGAAATGAGGAAGTCTGTTCAAAAATTCTATTAATTGGAGGAATAATGCTGGAAATATTCATTAAAGGCGGACCTGTCATGTATCCGCTTTTAGCCTGTTCGATTCTTGTTCTTACTGTAATAATAGAAAGGGCTTTATTCTGGATAAGTGTAGATATGCATCGCAATCAGCATCTTATAGATGAGGTTCTTGAGTTATGCAGAGCAGGGGATTGGGAGTCGGTGAGAATGAAGACAAAAGGGGCAAAAGATTTTATTATCAAAATACTTGTAACCGGCATTGTTCACAGAAAATTTTCCATGACCAAGGCCATGGAATCTGCTGCCGCAGAAGAGATCAGGAGGTTGCGCCGATATATGGGCGTGCTGGATACCATGATTACAGTAGCGCCTCTACTCGGTATTTTCGGAACAGTTATCGGTATTATAATGTCATTCGAGGCTCTGGGCTCAGCAGGGATAGAGCACCCACAGGCTGTTACTGCGGGAATAGCGCAGGCGCTGATCACAACGGCAACCGGGCTGGGGATAGCCATTTTGTCTGTATTTCCTTATAACTTCTTTAATCTCCGTATTGAAAAGGCTGTGCTTAATGTAGAAAAATACGCAACCAGTCTTGAAATTGTTTATGAAAAGCTGCTGCAGGGTTCTGGTGTGAAAGAGGAGGATCATGCATGAAGCTCAACATGAATACACACAAAAGTGTACGTATTGAAATGCTTCCTTTGATTGACATAGTTTTTCTTCTGCTGGTGTTTTTTATATATGCGATGCTTTCAATGGCCGTGCATCGCGGATTGCCGGTCTTGCTGCCTGCTTCTTCCACTGCGGAAATTGAAAAAAAATCAACACTATCCGTGACAGTAAAAACAGACGGAACGATTTATGTTGATGAAAAGCTGATTTCCATTGAGAACCTGGCCTGTTTTTTAAAAAAAAAGGCTGAAATTGATAAGGATACCGGCGTTCTCCTTTTTGCTGAACGAACCCTTTCATATCAAAAGTTATTCCGCATTTTAGATCAGATAAGGATGGCAGGTCTGAATCGGATTTCTCTTCAGGCGGAGGCTGACCAGCAACCGTGAAACGAATTTTGATTGCTGCGATAATTGCTGTTGGAATACATTGGCTTTTTCTGGGGATAGAGTTTGACCGGACAAGAGGCGGATTTTCAGAAAAGCCGAAATCCCGCATTGTGACCATGACACTGGTTTCCAGGCATCTGAAAAAAGCTGAATCTAAACCGGCTATTAACAAGCGTGTGCCTGTAAATAGAAATAAAAAAAAGGCAGAGAAAAAAAAGCTTCTATCTAAACCGGAAAAGAAAAAACATGTTATACGATCATCTAATGCAACAAATATTGATGATAAAAAAAAGAAAACAGAACCCCCAATAATTTCAAAAAAAAATAATCTTGCTCAGGAACCAGCAAAGGACATTTTAAAGGATAGAAGTTCCACTGAGGCAAACCAGAGTTTCTCAGATAGTCAGGGATTTAACTCTGTGAAAAAAGCCATTCCCATATATGATAAAAATCCTTCGCCAGAATATCCATTAATTGCCAGAAGAAGAGGTTTTCAGGGCACAGTAGTCCTTGAGGTTATGGTGAAACCCAACGGAAGGGTAGGGGACTTAAAGGTTTTTAAATCCAGTGGTTATAAAGTTTTAGACAGAGCCGCTTCGGTATCTGTCAGGGAATGGATATTCAAACCCGCGACAAAAGGAAATGAAAAAATTGAAATGTGGGTCAGAGTTCCTGTATACTTTCAGTTAAAGTGAGAGTAAAGGCGTTTGCGTTGCTGATCCTGTCTCATATTTTCAAGAATTTTTTTAAACCGTATTAGGCCATATCTCTTCTCGTTCCATATCTCTTCTTGAATTTCATCAGAAAACGGCTAATTTTTATCATAGTCTAAAATAGCCTTGACTATTTTGTAGTACAGGTTAAAATAGGTTTATGCGATATATTACCTCGTTTGTTCTTGAAGATTTGAAAAAAAAGATGGTTTTTGTTGGCGGTCCACGCCAGGTCGGCAAGACCACGCTGGCCAAAGCCGTTCTTTCAGCGGCCTTTCCTGCGGGGCGTTATCTCAACTGGGATTTCGATGAGGATCGACAGGATATTTTACAGAAAAGATGGAGTGCAGACAATACGTTGCTTGTGTTTGATGAATTGCATAAATTCCCCAGGTGGAAAAGATGGATTAAGGGAATTTATGACGTATCGCATGAAACGCACTCATTCCTTGTTACGGGTTCTGCTCGTCTCGATGTTTATCGTCGTGGCGGAGACTCATTAATGGGACGTTATCATTATTGGCGTTTACACCCCTTTACTCTTGACGAAATTCCCAAAGGTATTTCCCCAAAAGAAGCTTTTCATCGTCTCATGACTGTTGGAGGTTTTCCCGAGCCGTTTCTTGATGGAGATGAACGTTCGGCGCGGCGATGGCGGCGAGAGCGTTTTGATAGAGTCATTCGGGAAGATGTTCGGGATCTGGAATCTATACGCAACATTCAACTGCTTGGCATGTATCTGGATTTATTGCGTCATCGGGTAGGAGGATTAATTACGTTATCAAACATTGCAAATGACTTACAGATTTCTCCGAAAACAGCCAAATTATGGCTGGAAGTTTTAGAGAGGATGTATCTTGTTTTCAGTGTTCGCCCATACACGAAGTCCTTGCCCCGGGCGGTTCTAAAGCCTCCCAAAGTATATTTCTTTGATAACGGCGATGTCCTTGGGGATGAGGGTGCTCGTTTTGAAAATCTTATAGCAACATCTTTGCTTAAGAGATTACACTTTCTTGAAGACAGGGACGGTTATCGCTATGAACTGCGGTATATCCGTGACAAAGAGGGACGTGAAGTCGATTTTGTCATTGTAAAAGAGGGTGAATTGGAGGAGTTGATCGAAGCTAAATTCTCAGATGAGAACATATCGAAATCCCTTCTCTATTATGCCAAACGCCTGAACCCAAAAAGGGCTACGCAAATCGTTGCCACGATCAAACGGCCTTTCGACAAAAATCAAATCAAAGTTACTGATCCTGTCTCATACTTTCAAGGATTTTTTTAAACATGAATTGATGATTTTAAACAGGTGAAAAAGGCCATGCGGATCAAGAAGCAGACAGTGCCGGCTGTTTGCACAGGTCAAAAGATTATACAGATTTAGTATCTTTTTCAGGATATTTTCGGGATATTTTATTTTAAATTTTTGGGCGATAAATAACGTATTATGATAGTACAGTTTATTGTCAATGGAATTGTTTCTGGTTCTCTTATAGCCGTTATGGCCATCGGGTTCTGGTTTATTTACAGGACTACCAACATATTTCACATCGCTCACGGTGCAGTTTATACCGCATCTGGCTATATCTTTTACAGCCTTTACGTCTCCAAAGGATATTCTCTGCTTTTATCCCTCCCTGCTTCGTTAATTTCGGGTGCTGTGCTTGGTCTGGCTATCTATTTTACAGTCTATAGGCCTCTTGAGAAAAAAAATGCTTCAACAGGAATAAAATTCATAAGCTCGCTGGCCACATACATATTAATAGTCAACGTGATAGCCCTGATATACGGCAATGAAACAAAAATACTCTCTGAAGGATTAAGTGCCAGCATCAGTTTTTGGGATATTATTCTTACAAAGATACAAATTTATCAGGTTATATCTTTTCTTGTTCTTTTAGTTCTCTCCTATCTTTTTGTAAAAGGCACAAAGGCCGGAAGGGCTATCAGGGCAATTGGCGATAATTCCAGACTGTTTAAAGCCCTGGGGCTCAATGAAAGATGGGTTAAAGGGATGGTCTTTTGTATAGGTTCTGCTATCGCGGGACTGGCATCAATACTCACAGGTTTAGATGTTGGAATAGACCCCCACATAGGAATGTTTGCGATTCTGAATGCTGTTGTCGCGGTCATTATCGGGGGAATTAAGAGGCTTGAGGGAGTAGCTTTGGGAGCATTTCTTATCGGCATACTTCAGAACCTTGTCATCTGGCAGTTTTCAGCAAGGTGGGAGTCTGTGGTTACATTTTTAGTCCTTGTGGTGGTTCTCCTCTATAAATCAGGAGGGCTTTTTGTGGTGAAAACAAGGGTGGAAGAGTTATGAACTACCTGCTTCATATCCTTATAATGATTTCCATCTATGCCATACTCTCTATTTCCTTAAATCTCCCTGTAGGCTATGCAGGGCTTTTAAGCCTTGCGCAGGCTGCATTCTATGGCATAGGAGCGTATGCGGTAACTCTTTTTATGATGCAAGCAGGAATTAATTTTTTTGCGGCTGTAGTTCTATCAGTTATACTTTCGGCAATTCTTTCGGTTTTTGTATCCTATCCATCCATCAGATTAAAAGGTGATTATTTTATCCTGGCATCTCTTGCCTTTCAGATAATTGTCTTTACGATCCTATATAACTGGATTGACCTCACAAGAGGCCCCTATGGGATACCAGGAATACCAAGACCTGAACTCTTCGGAATAGTTTTTGACAGCCTTCCAAAATTTTTTGCGCTCTCCGGAACGATAGCCATTGGAATTTTATTAGTGGCAAAGAAATTTTATTCTTCTCCCTTTGGGCTTGTGCTAAAGGCTATCAGAGAAGATGAACTTTCGGCCATTTCAATCGGCAAAAATGTGAGAAAGTTCAAGGTGCTTGCCTTTGCTATAAGTGGCGGACTTGCTGCGATTTCAGGTGCCCTGTATGCCTCTTATGTGACCTATATCGACCCGACAAGTTTTACCCTTGATGAGTCCATATTCATACTTTCCATTGTTATGGTCGGTGGTTCCGGCAATCTGAGAGGCCCTGTGACAGGCACCTTGTTAATGATTCTTTTGCCGGAGGGCCTGCGGTTTCTTGGAATACCTGACAGTGTTGCGCCGAACCTGAGGCAGATTATCTATGCCCTGGTTCTTATACTTCTTATGAGGTTCAGACCACAGGGCATGGCAGGGGAGTATAGACTTGACTGAAATCTTAAAATTAGAAAATGTCAGCCGTTCTTTTGACGGGCTTAAGGCAATAGACGGCCTTGATATGAATATAGAAGCCGGAAAGATTTCAGCCATAATCGGCCCAAATGGCGCAGGCAAGACGACTTTATTTAATCTCATCTGCGGTTACTTGTATCCGGACAGCGGCAGGATAATCTACAAAGACAAAGACATTACCATGCTGAATCCATGGGAAAGAGCATCTTCCGGGATTGGGAGACATTTTCAGGACATAAGGGTATTCAAGAAACTTACCCTTCTTGAAAATCTCCTTGTCACGTTCAATGACGGATCTGAAAATCCTTTTAAGGCTATCTTTGGGAGAAAAAGCAGGAGAGAGATGGATAAGATCAAGATAGCCATGAAATGGCTGGATTTTGTCGGCCTTGCAGACATGAAAAAGAGCCTTGCAGAGAACCTCTCCTGGGGACAGCAAAAGCTCTTGAGCCTTGCAAGGCTCTTATGCGGTGATTTTGATTTATTGCTCATAGATGAACCTGTAAGCGGGGTTAACCCTGATATGGTAAAGGTCATTCTTAAAAAAATAAGAGAACTAAAAGAACTCGGCAAAACAATAATTGCAGTAGAACATGATATGACAGCGGTAAAAGAGATATCGGATCGTGTCTATTTTATGGATTCCGGCAGGATTGTGGCTTCCGGCTTGCCGGACGATATTTTTAGCAATCACGAGATCATGGAATCATACATGGGGCTTGATAATGTTGCTTGAGCTCAAGAACATACATGCCGGATATGATGGAAGAGAAATATTGAGAGGCTTGCCTCTAAATATTAACGCTGGTGAAATAGTCTGTATTATAGGACCAAATGGAGCAGGTAAGTCAACGGTCTTAAAAGTGATTTCAGGGTTTCTTTATCCTAAAAAAGGGCATATAATATTTAAAAACAAAGAGATCACAGCTATGGAGTCTTACAAAAGAATGGCTCTTGGCATAGGTTATTTTCTTCAGGGCGGAGAGGTCTTTAATGATATGAGCGTCTATGAGAACCTGGAGATGGGGGGCGCGAACCTTAAGAAATCTGTATTCAAAGAAACGGTTGAAGATACTCTCAACCTTTTCCCTCTGCTCAAAGATAAACTCAATAAAAGAGCAGGACTCCTCTCGGGCGGAGAGAAACAGATGCTTGCGCTCGGCATCGTGCTGATGGCTAAACCCACGCTTCTGTTGCTGGATGAGCCGTCAGCGGGCCTTGCGCCGGGCCTTGTTAAAGTGATTATGGAAAAAATTGTTGAGATCAATAAGACCTATGGGACCGCTATTTTACTTGTAGAGCAAAAAATAGGACAGGCATTGAAGGTGGCTTCAAGGGGCTATTTGCTGAAGAATGGGGAGGTTGTTTTTGAAGGCTTGCCTGAAGAGATAAGAAAGGTGATTAGTACGAGGGTGGTTCATGATTGAGTTTGAAAGCCTTGAATAGATATTCATGGACTATCCATACTTTGCTACGATAACCTTGAAAACCTTAATGTTTTTAAAAGCAAAGAGATGCGAAGATTTTATTTCAGATTCAGAAACACAGACTCTACCCTTCACAGGCTTCAGACCTCTATACAGGCGTTGCTTGATAAAGGGAGTTACATCATCGCTTCACTCGAGCTTAAGACGCCGAATACAAATGCAGAAATCATAGAAGTTTTGAGCGGTGCTGGATATATCATAAATAATAGGACGAAGAATTACATATGAATACAGATAAAGGACACTATTGCGGTTATTGCTTTCTTAGTGAAGATATTGACGACATCTACGGTTATGAAAAAACGACACGTGAAATACAATTCTACTCTGACCTCATACAGTCTCATTTTCCAGAAAAAAGAGAATTGCGCCTTGTTGAGTTTGGGAGCGGAACGGGACGATTAATCATAGGTATCCAAAAATATTTGATGGAACGAAATTATGAAATTGAAGCATTTGGAATCGAGACCTGTCCTGTGATGTTTCGTATTGCAAAAACACGTTCTTCTAATATTACATGGATTAATCTCGATGCTTCAAACATGTCAACGAAACATAAGTCCCGAAATCTTAATGAACACAAGGATATTATTCCGCCCGAACTTGATTCTTTTGATGCTGTCCTTCTCACACAGGGGGTATTGTTACATAGACCAGATGGGGAGGTGGATCCACCATTCGAGGACCCAAATCATTATTCTAAAATGATCCTGCAATTATCACGGTCTATTCTACGATCCAATGGTGTAATCATTATTGACACGGTAAGGTACGAGGATGGTCGTGCCAAAAGAAAAGGTGTATCCGAGAGGCATGGTGCACTACGTTTACGCCTTCATAGAGAGCAAAATGATTCTATTTATGGTGAATCGGAGTTTTTGGGCAACCGAGAAAGAGTTAAGTATTGGCGCATTGAGTCAAACAATCCTATGCGTTCATGGGTTTCACCATGGGTTTATCGTTGTACTCCATGCCCTGAAGAAGTATTAAAATGGGTAGGTTCCGAAGGGTTAAAAGTTATTAGTCAGTTTAAGGGTTATGGCGCGAATGATGAAGGAAGATTGATAATAGTCGCAATCATTACAAAAAATTAGTTCGACAGGAATTTTGATAGAAGGAAAGGAGAACCCATTATGATGAAGAAAAGCTTATTATCATTAGGTTTGGCTTTTGCTCTGTTTTTGGGAACAATAACGACCTCGACTGCGGAAGAGGTGTATAAAATAGGAGCAATATTGCCATTGACCGGGAATTTGGCATTTCTAGGAGAGCCAGGTAAAAATGCTTTAACCATGGGTCAAGAAGAACTTCGAAGGAAAGGCATCAACATTGACATTAAATTTTATGACAGCAAGGCTGATCCCAAGGAGGGGATAAGTGCTTTCTATAAAGCAATAGATATAGATAAAGTCAAATTCGTTCTAACAACTCTTACGGGCGTTTCTCTTGCGGTTAAGCCGATTGCGAATGAGAAAAAGATTTTCCAAGGGATAATTGCAATATACCCGGCTATTACGAAAGGTAGTAATTATGCGATGCGGTTTTGCTACAATGCGGAACTCGAAGCAAAAGTAATACTAGACTATGTAGAGCAGAAGAATATGAGAAAGCTTTTTATTATGAGAAGCCTTGACCCAGTAGCAGAAATAGAAGTAAGGGATTATATAAGACCATCGTTAGAATCGGCTGGTATAAAAGTAGAGGAGGAAACATTTAATGTTGGGCAAAAAGATTTTAAAGCGCAGGTGTTGAAATTAAGAAATTCAGGCATTAAAACGGTAATTCTCCTCGGTTACGGGTCTGATTTTCCAGGCATTCTCAGAGAAATGAAAAATCAGATGATTTTTGATGATATTCAGATTATCGGAGGTATTGGTTACATAGAGCTACCCGAACATATAGAATATGAACTTGTAAAAAATGCTGTGTTCACGGTACCAAGTTTTTATGTTTCTTCTATTGGTGGTAAGATAGGCAAAGAATTTAAGGAACGATATAAGTTGAAATTCAACAAAGATGTTACTTATGATGCTGCATATACATACGATGGCTTGAAGATTTTAGCAGAGGCATTCGAAAATGTACAAAACATTGAGCCCAAGGATATAAGAGATTATATTCTTCGTAAGAAAACGTTTCAAGGAGTGGGCGGGGTTTTGAACTTTACGCCAGATGGAGATGTTGAATCGTCTATTAGTCTTGCAAGATATTTAAAAAATATGACATGGGAAAAGGTTGTTAAATGAATATGTTAAGTCTTGTTTCAAAGCTCAATCCTTCATTGCAGCTTCATAAAACAATTATGGCCATCGAAGATCTAAATGGAAAATGGAAAATGGGAAATATTCCATTTGAACATACCTACGGACGGATTCCTGGGGAGAAAGAGATAAGGATGTGGTCTATTCCTAGATCAACCATAGAATTCCTTAGTTTCCTTGCTATTCTTCAAAATGCAAAAGTTATAATTGATATAGGAACATCTGCGGGTTACAGTGCGATATGGCTTGCGATAGCAGCAAAGGTTACAGGAGGCCATGTTTACACAATAGAAAATTTTGAGCCTAAAATTGAGGTAGCCCAAAAGTATATCAAGCAATCTACATTACAGGATTATATTACTTTAATTCAGGGGGATGCTAAAGATGTGCTATCTAACTGGGATGGAAAGAGAACAATTGACTTTGCGCTTCTTGATGCAGACAAGGAAAATTATGGTGTTTACCTCAGAACTTTGCTCCCACACCTCAACAAGAATGGAGTCGTAGTTGCCGATAATGCAGGAAACTTTAGGCATCTTATGATGGATTTCATCTCTTTGGCTGAAACCCGAGATGATCTAATCAGTCATTTTTTAAATATTGATAATGGATTGATGATTGTCACAAAAAGAAAGAGCTTGTAGTGAAGAAAGATAAGTCTGTCTATGATGATTGATTATTACAAATTTTTCAAGAGCTTGACCGATATTCTTGACAATATTCATAAGTTCTATAGTGAAGAAAAGGAAATATCAGATGATGAGCTTAAAAAAATATACAAGCCTGTTCTAGAGTGTCCAATTCTTAAGAATAAAATTGTATGGTTCAACGCTTGGTCAGAAGAATCCGATGGAAGAATATCGTTATATTTTTTAAAAAATCCACCCGATGCAGCCACTAAAAACATATTGGATATGGTTTCATATCCAGAAGTTAGTGAATTTGTGACTTCAGTGCGTGATCTTTATGATAAACTTGGGAGAAAAGACTTATCCTATATAATTTCAAATTGTGACGATTCTGAAGTTAATGAGTTGGTAGAACTCCCTGCCCTTTATTTCCACGTAAAATTTAGGCAAATGGCACTTGTTGCATTTGATAAGACCAATTTCAACGAGCTACACGCCCGATTAAACACAGCTTTTCAAAATAATGGCGATAACGGACTAAACAAAACAATAGAAATATTAAAAAAATCATATAAAAAAATAAAAGATATTGAAGACATAGGAAGTCATCTGGGGTCACTATCAAATTTAATCAAAAGTGATACAGAAAAAGCGAAAATAATCAATTATTTTGCCTGGATAAAATTGGCCTATCCCCAAGATTGGAAAATATTACTTGCACTATCAGGTTTGGTAGCAAAGGAGGTAAAAAGCGTTCCCGTGGGGGTAAACATCGGTTTAACAGAAGTGATTCCATTAGATGTTATTAACTGGTTAAAAATAGCGGTTTCTCTATTTTTTACAAGAGAATCTGTAGAATTTTTTGAGAGAAAAGCTAAAAAAGAAGCATATAAACGCATTAAACAGGAAAGAGAAATATCACATTTGCTATATGAATTTCCACATATTGTGGGGAATTATGTGTCTAGAGATATTGAAAAGGCATTGGAGTTTGGAGACACAAACACAGTAAAAGAATTGGCAAGGTTCATGAAGGAAATAGGGACATATATGAGTAGCACTCTTAAGGCTAAAGAACCATCTAAGATAAAGTATAAGCTTAAGGAATGCATAGAAAGATTCAAAAGTACGCCATTAAGGCTTACGGTAGATACAACAATAAATGAAGATAAATATTGGACACAATTAAGCAAATGGGAAGCTATGTTTGAGAAGATTGATATAGAAGATTCTTTAATAATTTCGTTACCTGAAGGTGTTTTGGAGATCATTTTTTCTAATTTGTTATCCAATACTATGAAGATGGCCGATAAACATGAACCTAAGGTTTTTATATCGGCAAAGAAAGAAAACGACGAGTGTGTCATCACCTACCAAGAATATAACGGTATAGGGTTTGACCCCAAAACAGTGAAAAATATCAAAAGATGGGCAACTGAAGGACCGTCAGAGAAAGAAGGAACTAAAGGGTTTGGTTATCGTTCAATTTATAAGGCTGCAAAAGAGATTAGCAAAGGCAAATTTAAAATAATAATAAACTATAATAATAGAGAAATAGATATCTTGGATGATAATACTCTTGAAGATTTTCGAGTAGGTAAATTGCATCCAATCCATAAGTTTATATTCGATATTTATTCTGCTTTTTCAGATAAAGATGTACAAGATGCTGCGAATGCATTTGACTAATAACGTGATAGAGGGGGGAGTGGTTAGATGCCCAAAAAAATATTAATAATTGATGGTTCAGACTTTCGGAGGGATTTAATAAAAGTCGTAAAGGATTATACGAGTTCCATGGGCATCATGTACGATGCAATACCTAACTCGAAAGTGCCTGTGAAAGAAATTAAGAACTTCGTTAAGGATGAAGTGAATCGGAATACATATGCTATGGTTTTTTGTCACTTACGTTGGATTTCAGAAAAAATTGAAGCGTTAGATGGACTGAAAGATTCCGACTGGTTTAAGTTAATACTTAATATCGATAACAGAGTAGGTGTATCTAATGGGAGTGACTTTAGAGAGAAAGCTGAAGAACTCAACCTTTTTAAGAATTGTTACTCGCACAGAGAAGCAGCGGATATGCTCAGAGAGGTCTTAGATGAATACTCCAAAAGATCAAGAAAATAGATGTGAACTGGAGTCGTTAACCGCAGAAATATTACTAAAAGATTATTTCAAAAAAAAGGTCGCCCCAGGTATCCTCCACCTCTTCCTCCCCATCGACATAGACGTGCAGGCATTGGAGATAATTAAAGATGATGCAGGAAGAGTAGAAAAATATTTGTGGGGTGATAGAGATGTAGAAGGAATGTTTGAAAACCGCGAGAGCGATGAGCATTACCGCCAAAAGCTTTATGACTTGTGGCATCTTTTAGGAAAGAAATACTACCTTAGGCAAATTGGCAAAAACGCCTCATCTAAAGTAGAGAACCTCACACCGATAGATAATCCTCACGATGACCTTCTCAAGCTTGCGGGGCTTAGCAATGGAAACCCTAAAGGGTTTGCAATTTATACCTTCCTTGAATCTCTTGATACTGGAAAGAAAGACGATAGGGACATAACAGCAGAAGACCTCTGCAAGCCTTTCAACTTGGTAATAGAAGTGAATGGAAAAAAAGAGGAAATCAAATCTTTTCATAACTGGTACTGTGCCTTGGCCTCATGCCTGCGTGGAGCGGAAGGCTGTGAAGGGAAGTAACTAAATTGAAATTAGAAGTTCCGTATTTTGAACAAGAGAAGTCTACCACCTGTGGCCCAGCTTGTGTGCGGATGGTGATGGCATACCACCGCGTTGAGCAACCTGAAGCAGAATTGGAGGAAATCTGCGAAACGAGCTGGCTTGGCAATACATGTGAAGAGCTTGCTTCTGGGGCTCAAAAACTAGGATTTGAGGTCGAGGTAATAGAGAATATAACACTGGAGAGCCTGGAAGATTCAGTGAGAAGTGGAACACCCGTCATTGCTCTATTAGACCCTGCACTCCTCTATGGTGGCATTCAGGGTTTTGGGCATTTTGTGGTAATTATCGGATTGGAAAAGGGTATGGTTTATTTCCATGACCCTGACTTGGAAAAAGATTTGTCTAAGGATACTCGTATATTTTGTAACGCATGGGCAAGGTACTCATTTAAGGGGGTGAAGATATGCAAGTCTATGAAAAAGTGAGAAAATATTTATATGAAAACATCGGACATCTAACTACTCCTGGAACACCAAGATTCGATATTAAAACTAAAACCTGGAAGGTGCCTGTCCTATGTAAGACTGAAAGAGGAATTTTGATTGTAGGTGAGTTCGCTCTTGATAAGGATGGACACTTTATAAATATCCCGACTAAACAGGAGATGTTGAAAACGGCAGAGATCGAAGTCTCAAAACTTCCATTTCTTTTCTATGGATTCAAGCGAGAACTGGAACATAAGGGTATTAAACCGGTGACAATTTAAACATGGTCATTGTACCCTTGCCTCATGCACTGTGCCAGTGACACGTTAAGTCGATTTTGTCTCCGATCCAATGAAGATTTCAATTTCGATCTTATTATGCCCATGTTCTTCATCCTGTGTAAAAAATGCGGATTTTATACAATCAACTTGTTTTTGCGTAAGTCCAAAGGGGGATTGCATAGTGGACATTGTGATTGATTGTAACTTTTTGCCTCCTGATAGAGAGGAACTCAAGCTTGCTCTGATGAGAGCATTCAAGTTCGTGATAAATCAAGAGCAAAAATCAGAAAACAAAAAGGGACAAGAAACTGAAATTGTTTTTTTTGACCTTGATACCGGAAAGGATAAAATCGAGGAATATTTTCAGGAAAGGCTTTTCGGGGGAAAAAATATACGCGCATATCATGTCCTTTTAACCCTTGAGCATCCACCTTTAGAAAATAACGATTCCGAAAATGACACGATCAAATTGTTCCTTGACTACCTCGACAAAAATCAGCTTGGATGGAAAATATCTTACTTTGACTGTGTTAAAAATCTATCTAATTTATTAAAGAACGGAAATTTGAGAAAGCATGTGCATAGAAACTATGAGAAGGTCCCGCATATGTTTTACGCTGCTGTCAGGACCACTTTCCGCCCTTATAAAAGTAAGATCAAGCCTGGAGAAATAATTAGAAAGGTTAAACATGATAATATAACAAGTGAGAATCATCGGAAAATTTTTTTCGGTTCTAACCAAGGAAATGAAATGGGGAGTGATTTGAATGATCACAACATGCTAAGAAGTCTTGCGCAAGCCTTGCAAGAATTTTTCCCTAAACATTCTAAGAATTCAGAGACCTCGAAACCGAAGGTCAAAAATCATCCTCTGGGCATTGCTTACCGAAATCGTTTTGTCACCCTTTGTCGTGATATGGGGGCTAATATAGTCGAAGACGTGTTCAACTGGACAAATGAGACACGCGGGAGTTACAGACAATTTAAGGTTCTTATAATTGACGATAATTATAAACCATTCAAAAATCTGATAACGGTAATAGGAAAACACACTAAATTGAAATTTTTTCGGCTTAAAAATGAGAAGTTCTGGGAAAACCTCTATGACTCATTGAAAAAGTACAATGAAGCCAAAATTGAAGATACGGCCAATCATTTTGTTCTTCTTGCAAGGAAGAACGAATTAAAGGGAAAGGACGTTGATAAGATTTGTGCAGATGGAGAGAAGAAACGTTTTACGAAGTTAATCAACGAAATTAACAAGACGCAAATAATACCACCAATGGCAAGAGTGAGTAAATTACGCAACAGAAACGAATTATCATTAAAAGAGTTCGATTTTTTCCTGGTTGATCTCCAGTTCAGGGAGCAGAAAATCGGTGACAGGATGGTGAGATATCTAAAACGGCTGCTTGAGGATCATGGAAAAAGGAGCCCCATTCTTATCTTGAGTCTCAGTGATGATTCAATGGATATCCAGCGCTGTCTCAATGAAGGAGCAAGGGGATACATATATAAGGAAAGGATTTTTTCCATTCCCTATCGTTTAAAAGAGCTTTACGAGGAAAAAACGTCCTCACCTTCTGCGGCCCATTCGCAAAATTTCAGATCCCTCTACCAACTTCCCCGCCCAATCATAGATAGGCTGAAGAGAGAACAAATAACAGGAAATAAGATTGACCATGAGTTGATTGACCATGAGTATGAGTGGATTGACTGCCTCCCAAAGGCTGATCTTCATGTCCACTTGGGAGGTTCAATGCCCGCGGACCTGATTGCGGACCTTGCCTTTAACCACCTTCTAAACATGGTATATCAAAAAGTTGAGTCTGCTAAAGGTAAGACCTTTGATGTTAACGAGATTGACAAAGCCCTGGAAGAGATAAAGATTAACGAGGTCTTAGCGAAGATAAACGACGAGCACATACGATTTTCAGAGAAACAACTGCACAGCGTGGATAAAAGCATTGTGAAAGAGATCAAAGGAATTATAGAGAAGATAGAAAACCAAGAAGAAACAACTATGCCATTCCCAAATCGGAAAATTTGCGACGTTGCCGGTAACACATCGCCCTTAAAAAAATTCTTGGATTCGGAAGAATTGGGAATAGAGAATTTGGACTGGGATTATAAATTGTGCATCTTTCTTGTCAGGCTGGCATATAAAGATGGCTATGACCCTTCTCTCAGATGGGGAACAGGTGGTTTCTACTACAAGCTCATTGATAAGGTAGTTAGAAAACATTATTTGAATAAAAAAAATATTTATGAGTACTGTGACGAAAAAAAAGACAAAATAAAACGATCTTTTGATAAATACCTTGAAAACAAGTTTGACAAGATTTTGATCAGAATAAAAAAGATATTTAACGAAACCGGAATTGGTGGGAAGCTTGAGAATTCAGTATATGATGTATATGATCCGGACAATCCAGATGGCTGTTGCCTACGTATTAAACAGTTACTTAATGCGGGGAATAAGGATTCCTCGCTTATTGGTTATTTGCGAGGTTGTGAAATTTCAGGCGCCCAACTACTGAGATCTTTTGAAAATATCATTATTGCCGCTTTCCGCATAGGGCTTGAAGCATCGCTAAACAAAATTCGATATATGGAGCTTCGATGTTCACCAGATGGTTTTGTTCTGCCTTACACAAGAAAGGAAATCGAAAATTCTTCTCTCAACTTTTTTATTTCAAAAGAACTTGATGGGTTGATTTTCGATGTGAAGAAGCCTGAGAGCGATAAGGAAGAGTGTTCGGTAAAGAGGGGAAGATATTACCAGGTGCTTGATGCTTTGCTCTGGGGGTTCGGAAACGAATTTCAGAATCGGTCCATACAAATGGCTTTTGAGTATCTGGGGCAAAAAGAGAAAGAAAAAAAGAATTTTATTGCACCAAAAATTACTATTCTCATCTCTGCAAAGCGGCACAAGAATATGGGCAAGATAAAGGATCAGATCCAAATGTACCAAATGTATAAGAAACGGTTCTCGGAAAGAGCGGAATATTATGCGCCTATCCTCGGATTTGATCTGGCTGGCGCTGAAAAGGGATTTCCTCCGTCGGTCTTTTCAGATGTCATGACACCGTTATTTGAAAAGTGTATTAATATGACAATACATGCTGGTGAAGAAACTGATTGGCTGTACATATGGCAGTCGATCTATAAACTTCACGCTACACGGATTGGTCATGGGCTTACACTGGGAAACGATTTGAATTTGCTTCAGTTAGCAAAGGAGAAAAAAATTTGCATAGAGATGTGTCCCAAAAGCAATACGCTGACTAATAGAAATTTTTATAACACCTTCAAAAATAAGAGGGAATACGAAAAAAGGATATTAAAAGAGATTCGCGACTATGTGAGATTACATGGACGGCTTCGAGAAGAGGAGTACAACGAAATCAGAGAAATCTTTTTCCCGGAAAATCCAGGTGAGAAAAGGAATTATCCCTTAAGATTTTACTATGATTTTGGTTTACCTGTAGCCATTTGCACGGATAATCCGTGCGTATCAAATGCCTCAATGACCGAGGAATACATGGAGGCCTGCCGGCGATCAGGAGGATTTTCGAAGTGGGACATTCTCCGAATTATTAAAATGGGCTTTAAAAATGCCTTCCTTCCCAAAGAAGAAGTTGCCAGGATGCTCCAAAGAGTTGGGAACGAGATATATGACAAGGTGCTTGAATTGGAGAAAATAGAAAGACCTTATCGACCTTCGTCAGGTTGAGCTTGAGCGGAAAGAATAACAATTATGGCAAGGATATTGAAAAAGCTGGCTTTAATTTCCGATGACGAAGAACTTTATGGATCTCTCAGAAGGGCATTGCGAGCATCTGGAAATATCGAGGTGGATAGATTCACAAAAGCCTCTTTGAAGAATAAGAACAGAATAGTATTGATAGCAACTCCAAAGGAAGAGAACTTAAAGGAATTAATTTACAGCACGATTAGGTCGAAATATCTTAATCCCATTGTGATTATTAATTATAAAGATAGTCCTCTTTTCAAGAAAGAGTATCCTCTATTTGAAGACCATCCTTTTAATCATTTATATATAGATGTTCCATTTAATTTAGAGAAGTTTGTTGCAGTCCTATGGGATATGGTTCCTATTTCAAGTCAGGCGATCAGGGAGGCTATCTGCGGGAGCGATTCTGGTTACAAGGGATATTTACTGAAACTTCTAAGCCATGATTTATTAAGTAAAAAGGAAAGATGTGTTGAGATATTGATGTTGGTTAGTGATTATCTAAAAGACAAGAAGCTATCCAAGGAAATAGAAGCGGCAGCAAACAAAATAAAGATGGAATCATCTGACTGGTCTGCAATAGCATCAAGAATAGGCAGGGAACTTGAAAACAGGATTAAGTGAGGTTGGTGATGTTTAAGATATTATGTATTGACGATGAACCGGATGCACCCAAAATCGCCAATAGAACATTAAGACAAATCTTGCATGATATCTATAATACTTCCCCTTATGACGTGATTTTTGAAACCAATGGCGACAAAGGGATTGAGATTGCCGGCTCGGACAAGGAAAACAGGTTGGTTCTGTTAGATGTTGAGTTCAAGAAACAGAAAAAACAGGGAGATATGATAGCAAAAGAATTGCTGAAGGTCCGACCGGAACTCAAAGTGATAGTTTTAACCAGGTTTACTGAAACCGGCAAGAAAATAAGCTTTGGGCATAAGCGCAATGTGGTTCATTATGTGATAAAAGAGGAGATTGCTTCGCCGGACATTCAAAACAAAGTAAAGAATCTTTCCCACGCGATTATAGAGGATTATGAAAATAAAGGCTGGCAATTAGAATATGACAGCCCTGAGACAATAAACCTGTACAATGGCAAAGAATCTTATGGAATTAATATTCCGATAACTGCGCAGGGCGCTATTGCCGATTGCATTAAGTCACCCAACAGACCCGTTTCCTTGTCAGAATCTTATAACTTACATAGAATTCATAACATGATAAACAATAATGTGAGAGAGGGAACGGGTTGGAAAACCTGGGGAATTCTTACAAGAGAGGGCTGCGCAAAGGGACAGCTTAAATTGATGATTGGTTCTGTAATATCATCTCCAGCTCATCAAACTCCTAAAGATCATTATGTCACGCAATCCCAGTTTGAGATGTTTATGAAGGAGATAAATGATAGATTAGGCAAGATAGAACAGAGACTGTTTAACAAAGAGTCCGAGGGGAAGGCGGCAAAGCTGCTTTGATCTGTCGGTTCGAAGGCGGTTGTTAAATACCGTCGTAATATACTACAATTGAGGTGATGAAACATATGAAATATGTAGGTTTCAAAGACTATGTAATAGAAATCCTTAAGACGGCAGAATATAAGAGAGATGCCCAAATTGGCTGTGTGGTGGCGATTGCTTCTGTTTTGCCAGGGTGCATGACCCAGGGTGGGAACTTTGAAGAGGCACGAAAGAACCTTATAGATGCTATTGAGCTTTGGCTTACAGTCGGGCTAAGAGAAGGAGAAGAAATGCCTGTGGTCAATGGGATAAAGTTGGTGACTGCTGTCGAACATATAGAGCAGGATAATGCCTATAGGAAGACCGCTTATGTCTAAAATACCTGCCTGTTCAAGAGGCGAATTGATACGAAAACTTCGTAAATTCGGATTCGCTGGGCCGTTCTCTGGAGGCAAGCACAGCTATATGAAACGGAGCGCTTACCGACAAATTATCCCAAATCCTCATGGAAAAGAGATATCCTCTGAGTTAGTGAAAGAAATCATGAAGCAAGCGAATATATCCGTGGATGACTGGCTGGCTACCTAATTTTGCCAACTGTTTAATAGGAGTTGCGCATCAAGGACTTGCGAAAAGTCTCGACATATCCATTGGCATGCCTGCGCTTTTCGCAAATCTTGCTGCATCAAGATCCTGGCACATTTCTTCGCAAAAAATCGCTCAACTTAGTTTTAACTACTGGCTCAATT